>Ga0164309_10000145_pt1 | contig 42954 bp, 34 predicted proteins | sample Whisoiple_247_MG_FD_109984 | JGI IMG/M metagenome (GOLD analysis project Ga0164309, IMG submission 109984) | Soil microbial communities amended with fresh organic matter from upstate New York, USA - Whitman soil sample_247_MG | ecosystem: Environmental > Terrestrial > Soil > Unclassified >... | reverse complement strand
TCCATTCGAAGATCCACGGGGTTTCTCGCATTCCAGGGCACAGGGGCCCTCCTGCCCCGTGCCCTGAAGGGTGTCACCCATGTGCCCGGTCTACTTCGTCACCCATGTACCCGGTCTGCACCTGCCTTCCAGTCTGTAGATGTCTCCGTGCCCGGTTCGCCGAGCTGGCCCCAACTTTCAGTGTGCGATCCGGTGCCTTGTTTGCTGTTGGGACGCTCTGAGGTCTTGGCGACTTGGCGGTTCAATCCTCTGAAGCGTTCAGCGCCTCTTTGCGAATAGACTGTTCGCTCGAAAGTGCGATGCGCAAGACGTGACGCGCCGGGAATAAGGGCGGGCTGTGAGGTGCGATGCTGGGGCGCGGGCGCCCCCAATCTTCAGGGTTTGGAGTCGTCCTTCGTGGAGCGGCAGTCTACGGCGGGGATCCAGGGTTGGGTGTCGGAGGCGGTTTGGTTGTGGACGCCGAGGATTGATTTGCATTCGTCGCTGCTGGCGCAGCCGATGTATTTGCAGAGGCCGGCTTCGCAGGTTTCGGTCGCGGCGCATTGACCGTCGTTTTCGCAGGGGATGACGCATTTGCCGATGCCCGCGTCGGTGTGGCAGCGCAGCAGGCGCGGGTCGAAGCCTGGCGTGAGCTCCAGCGCGTTCACGTCGGGAATTAGGCTGCATTCGCGATCGGAGCGGCAACCGACGTAGATGCATTGGCCGGCTTGGCAAGCTTCGAACAGGGCGCAGTTGGTGTCGTCCTTGCACCGCGTTTCGCAGCTGCCCGAGCGGCAGCTCTTTTCGAACGAGCAATCGGTGCTGTCGACGCATTCGACGCACTCGCCGGTCACGCACCGCGGCTTGGAGCCGAAGCAGTCGTCGTCAGTCACGCACCGGGTCGGGATCACGCAGCGTGAGTCTTCACACGCCCACTGACAGAGGCCGTCGCAATCGGCATCCGTGCATACCGGAAGGGTTGGAACGTAGGCTGGGTTTCCGCACGCGCAGGTGCCCGAGCTGCAGGTGTTGGCGGAGCAGTCTGCGTCAGTGCTGCAGGTCGTGAAGTTGATGCTGCACTTGCCGCTCAGGCATTTGTTGGCCAAGCAATCCGGGTTGCCGGTGCATTCGCCGGTCGAGATCAGGCAGTGGCCCGTACACACGCCGCCGCCAGCGCAGTCGCTGGAGCGCGTGCAGGCCACCGCCTCACAGCCGGGTAGCGTCTTGGTGCACGCGGCTGCGCGGTTGCGACATTTGTCCGGAATTTCGGTGGGCAGGTTGCCGCAGCAATCAGGCGTCGATTTGCAGTCGATTTCTACGCACTCTTTGCCTGTTGCTGCGAGGCCGAAGCTTGCGGGTTCGCACAAACCACGCACGCACGATAGGCCACTTTCGCAGTCATTCAGCACCGAGCAACCGGTGCCCTGTCGCCCGCGCGTGATGCGCGGAGGCTTGGGTTTGGTCTGCGTTGAAACAGACGCCGTCGGTGCGGTCATGGCGCTGCCGCCGTTGCCGCCTCCAGCTGGGGGTTGTTGCGGATTGTTGGGAGGATCGTCGGATTGACCCGGGAGCAGCGAGCAGCCGATGATGGCACCGGCCGCGCCGAGCAGCAGCAATGCGTGCTTGCTGCGAGCGAGCGCGCCGCGGCTCATGGCGCGGCGGCGTCCTCAGCCTCGCATACCGCAGTCGTGGTCCAGGGGCGATCGGGGGTCGGCGCGGGTTGGTTGTGGAGGCCAGCAATGGTCGTGCACTCACTGTCCGTCGCACAACCGATGTACTTGCAGACGCCGTTCAGGCAGACCTCGGTGGTTGCGCACTGCGCGTCGATTTCACACGGGAAAATGCAGGTTCCGATGTTGTTCTCGATGTTGCACTTGGCGAGCCGCGGATCCTGCGTGGGAGTCGTCGTCGTGGTGCGCGCTTGCAGTACGCATTCGCGATCCGAGCGGCAACCGACGTACGTGCACTTGCCGGATTGGCAAGCCTCGAACAACGCACATTGCGTGTCGCTCTTGCATGCCGGACCACAGTGCCCGGCGATGCATTCCTCGTCCTTACAGTCGGCACTGGTGCGGCATTGGTTGCACTTGCCCCCGGTGCAGTACGGGTTCGTCGTCGTGCACTGGATATCCGAGGAGCAGGTCGTGTCCGTGACGCAGCGATCGTCGGTGCAGGTGTAGCCGCACACGTCCGTGCAGTCCGGATCGGTGCAAATCGGGCTGCTGGGGAGGTACTCGGGGTTGGTGCAGTTGCAGCGCGGCGAGTAGCAAGTGTTGACGGCGCAGGCGGTCACTGAACAGTCGACGCCGCTGAGCGAGCAGGTCTTGGTCGTGGTCGAACCCGACGTCGAGGTGACGCAGGTGTTGGCCATGCAATCCGTGTTCGTCGCGCATTTGGTGGCGGTGTTGTACGAGCAGTAGCCTTCGCACTTGCCCATGCCGCACATGCTGTTGCTCGTGCAGGCCAGGGAGGTGGTGCAGCCCGGCAGCGTGGCTAGCTTGCAGATGCTGTCGCGATTGGCGCACTTGTCGGGCGCTTTTAGCGGTTTCTCGCCGCAACAGTCGGCCTTGGTTTTGCAGTCTTTGACGTGACAGGTCTTGCCGGTGCCGGTCAGATCTTCGAAGTTGGACGGCTGACAGGACTTGTTTGCGCAGGCGACCCCCGTTGGACAGCCGCCGGTCACCATGCAGGACAGGCCGTCCTCGCAGTCGTTGGTCGAATTGCAAGAAGAGCCGCGCTGGCCTTTGCGCACGACTTCTTCATCGGGCGCGCCACCGGAGCCACCGGCGTCGGGAGTGCTCGGCGTAGACGAGGAACCAGCGGTCGGTCCCGAGCCTGCCATGGTCATCGGTTGGTTGTTGTTGCTGTTGTTGTCCGACTTTTGCTGGCAGCCGAAAATGAGCCCCATAGCCAAAAGCGACAAACTCAATGTTTTGCTGTGCTTCATGATTAAGCGAAGTCCCTTCCCGCAGCGCCGGCTCGCGCTAGTCACCCATCAACCCGACCTGATCGTCGTGTACCTCAGTCGCCCGCGTTCGGCCAGTGTTTCGCTATGAATCCGGGTGTTCTCTGTGGCTTAGGACACGTGCAAAGTGCCGATTAGGTGCCAGAAAAAACAGCCTGACTTTTTTTGGGGTTCAACCGTCAAAGCGATTCAGCACTCACCCTTTGTAATGATGGCTCGTGATGGGCTCGACGAACAGCCGAGTAGCTGACAAGCTAGGCCGCGTCTTTGGGAGGTTTACATGACGAGCTTGTTCGCGAGGCGGTCCGTTCTGCGTGGCTCGACCCTGACAGTGGGAGCCGTGGCAATGCTTTGGGGGTGTCAGGTCGCCTCCGACCAGCCACGCAACACCAGCACGGTCGATCCGCACATGGACGCGAGCGTGCCGATGCCGGAAGCCAGCACTCCCTGCGAGCTGGCGTTTGGCGACGCCTGTGGCGCAGCCTGCAAGGTCGACGGGGATTGCCATCCTGGATTGCACTGCGGGAGCGGTTCGTGCGCTGCCGATTGCTTCAAGAAGGGGGACTGCCGGGAAGACTACGACTGCACTCCCGCCGGTCGCTGCGCGAAAACGGACGGCATCTTCCTCGACCCGGCGATGACCGATCCGACAGACCACACCCTTCCTCCCAAGTGTGTCGAAGGGCAAGTGGAGTTCAGGGCGGTCGTACCGCAAGTGTGGCTGCTGCTCGATCGCTCGGGCAGCATGTCCGACTACCTCTCGGGCACCACCACGCGCTGGGCCGCGCTGGGCAACGTCTTGTTCGGCGATCCGACGGTGGCGATGGACGAAGGCGTAGTCGGAGCACTCGCGGATCGCATTGCTTTCGGCGCCGTTTTCTACACTTCCGGCAGCTCGTCCACGTCGAGCTGCGTTTTGGCGCTCGAATCGGTCGCGCTTGCCGCCAACAACTACCGGCACATTCGCGAGCGCTACAACAAGCTCGGTCCGAGCGGCGGAACGCCCACCGCGGAGTCGATCGCCGCGACCGTAGCCGTGGCTGCTACGAGCGACCTCACCGGTGGACCCAAGTTGCTCGTCCTCGCGACCGATGGCGTTCCGGGCGGTTGCTCTGCGAGCACTGGCCTCAGCGAGACTCAGAAGGTCGAGAACGAAGTCACGAACGCGTACAACAAGCAGATCAAGACATTCGCGATCAGCATTTCCACGGGCACTGACATCGCGCACATGCAACGCGTCGCCAACCTAGGCGTCGGCCTCGCCGCCAACGCCACGCCCCCCGCGCCGCTCTACACCGCGACCAGTCAGGATGATTTGAAGAACGCCTTCAGCACGATCTTGACGAAGCTCCCGCGCAGCTGCGTGTTCTCGCTCAATGGCACGGTCGAGGCTGAAAATGCCGACCAGGGCACGGTCGTGCTCGACGGCCAGCCGCTCGTCTACAACGACCCGAACGGCTGGATCCTCAAGCAGCCCGACGAAGTCGAGCTGACCGGCACCGCATGTACTCAAGTGCAGGACGGCAACGACGAGCTGAAGATCGATTTTCCGTGCGCGGTGTTCACGCCCGTCGTGAAGTGATCGACACGACGGGCGCGCTCTTGACCGGCCCTACAGCAAGCACACCGGCGTGCAAGCGTTCTCGATGCAAGCCGCAACGGCGCACTTACCGTTCGGACACATCTTGCATTCGGTGTTCATCATGCTGCAATCCTCGGTGAACTTGCATTGCAGCATGGTGTTGGGGCAGCTCAATGCGCATTGGCCGCCGACGCAGCCGTAGCTGGCGCAGCTGCCGTCGCCACACGGCGAGCAATTGGGAGGTGGCTCGCCACAGTCCATGTTCGTCATGCACGCTGGTTTGCAGTCAGAGGGACCGAGCACGCACTGACCGCGGCTATCGCAGAAACTTGGCCCCATGGGGCATTCACCGGCCGTCGCGCACAGCGTGCACGCGGTGCCACACGGTTCGCCCTCGCAGGGATTGTTGGTGCTGCCGCAAGCGGGCGCCGCGCTGTGACAGAACCCCATCAGGCAGTAGCCTTGCGGGCACGCCATCTTGCCGTTGGGGCAAACCTCGCAGCCATCGTCGACCGGGCAGTCCGCGTCGATCTTGCATTCGGGGATCGACGACTCGCCGCCGGTCGCCATCGAGCCACGACCAGCCACGGGGGTTGGCATTCCAGTGCTTGCCCCGGAGCTGATGCCGCCGTGGCCCATTGGAGTCACGTTGCCGGAGCCGCCGTTGGGCAGGCCCATCCCCGGTGAGCCTCCGACTTTGGCTCCGTTCATTGCGCTCGAGCCGCCCGAACCGCGACCCGGTCCCCCGCCGGCACCGGCGCCGATGTTCGACACGCCACCACACGCGCCAAGCAACGCCAAATTGAACAGCACGGCACAGCCCAAGATCTTCATGAAAACTGATCCTTTCAAAACGCGAGGTGATGACCGGAACGCAGCCCACCCTTAGAGTGATTCGCGAAGCAGCTTGCGCGCTCGCCCAGCGTGCGGGCTCGTCGGAAAGCTAGACACCAGGCGCTGTGCAGCCCCCTGGGCCTCGCTGCGCAGTCCCGCGCGTTCATAACCCTCGAGCTGCAAAAACAGCACCTCGGGTAGTAAACGCGCTTCGTGAAATTGTCGCTCGTAGCCCGCGAGCAGCGACAGCCCTTGGCTCGATTGACCGGCAGCGAGCAGGCCCCGCGCGCGATCGACATAGGCGACTTCGGCCGCCAAGGGTGCGCTCTCGTCTGCCGCCGGCTCGGCTGCACGCGGTTCGACCGCGATTGCGCGAGGTTGCGTCGCCGATGGTGCGATCACTGGAGCCGCCGAGGCGACGACCGCGGGCTGCAACTCCGAGCGCACGGACGTAGCAATGCTCGCCGCGCTGCGAGCGGCCTGCGGTACCGCTACCGGCGCATGAACGACGGCTGTGCGAGGCGGCGGCCGAGTTGCCACCGCTGCCGCTCCCAGCACGCTGAAGCCTCCGAGTACGCCAATTCCGACCCACTTGGCGATCAGCACCGCGGAAACGGTGCTGACGGCTCCGCCGCTCGCTAACCCGACACCGCTCGCTGCGGCGGTCGTCGAGGCCGCGCTCGCGAGCTGAGTGCCGGCTGCGGCCGCGGCGCTGGTCGTGCTCAACATCACTCCAGAAACCCCGAGGGCGAGCAGCGTCTGTTGCATACCGCGCTCGCTCGGTTGCTCGTCAGAGGCGGCCCGCAGCAGCTCCGCCGCGAGACCCTTCGAACGCAGGGACAATCGCTCGGGATCGGTCATGGCTCGTCTCCAGAAAAGCGCCGCCGTGCTTCGGCGCGCGCCACTCGTTGTTCGAAATCTTCACGCGCGCGACGCAAGCGCGAGGCGACCGTGCCGATCGGGATCTCGCACAACTCGGCGATCTGCCGCGTGGAAAGCTCTTCCAGCTCGAAGAGCACGAATACCACCCGCAAATCCTCGGGCATCTCGTCGAGTAAGCGGTCGAGCAGCGCTCGCGCTTGGCGGCGCTCGAGCACTTGCTCACCGTTGAGCTCGTGCGCCTCGCGCTCGCCGGCTGATTCGATGGGTTCTTCGCGGCGTCGGCCCAAGCTGCGGCGCATGCGCGCGCCGACGTACAGCGCCACTTGGTACAAGAACGCGCGCTCGCGCCCCGGTTCGACGCGACTGAGTCGCCCAGCCGCCGTCAAGAACACGCGCTGCGCGGCGTCGTCGGCGTCGCCCTCGCCGATGCCCAGGCGGCGCAAGAGCCGCCACACGAATGCGTAGTGGTCGCGTACGAGTCCGGCCATCCGCTCCGGCGAGACCGGAGGCGAGGACTCTGCTTCGTCCACGGCCACTGCTTGTGCTGCCACGCTGGTCTATCCCCGGTCAGCGTGGCCCTTGATCACCAAAAGCGCACGCCCGCGGAGATCCCGCCCCAACCGCTGACGTAGGGCACCTCGTATGCCGTCTGGTCGGGATTTTTGAAGGTGAAGCGATAGCCGGCGCGCAGCGGAAATTCGACGGCACCGCGCAGCTCGAGCCAAAACGGCGGTGCGGGGCGAAAGACTAGCGCTAACTGCCCGCCGACCGACGCCCACCAAATGGTTTCGTCACTCGCAGAGGTGAGCTCCGCGCTGGGCACGCCGGCCGCCCGCAACGCTCCGAGATCGAACGCGGCGCACGGCGTCACGCCCACGACGCCCCAGTCGAAGCGCCAGGGACACACGCCGGTCTCGAAGCCCAGCAAGCGAAGGTTCGCGCTTCGCCCCGCATCGACGTCGAGCTCGTGCCAGGAGTAGTGGGCGGTCAAGCGTAAGGAAAGACCACTGCGAAACTCGACCTCGCCGAGCAAGCCGAGTCGAGGCGCACTCGTTGGGCTGCCATAGCCCACCTGCAAGCCCGCGCGCACGGCACGCAGCGCTCGACGCTTTACCGGCGAGTGTTCGGTTCGTGGCGGCGCAGCAGGTATTGGCTCGGGGGTCGGCGGCGGCGCTAGCGCTGCCGGAGCTGGCTCGCTGTCTTGCTCGTGCACCGTCGCATCCAGAGCGAGCGCCGTGATCAGCGCGAGGCTGCTGACGACGGCGTCGCATTGCTCGCCTTGCACACGGCGATTCACTTTCGCGCCTGCGTCGTCCAGAAATTCGACCTGGCCCGAGTAGCCCTGATCGGCTGAAATTATGTCGATTTCGAACGTGCGCGCGAGTTCGTTGGCTTCGGCGATTCGAGCGCGCTCGGTGCGCGCACGAAGCTGTGCCGTGAAATAAGCCAGGTCGGGGCAGGTCGCCGGCGCGTTGTACTGAATGCGCACGGCGTCATCACCGGGCGCGGCGTCAGCCATCGACGAGTAGCTTGCAGCGATGCCGATCGCCGCCGAGACCGAGTTCAACCACCGCCGCTGCACGCGCGCAGCTTGACTCAACCCTCGCCCACACCAAAGCAAAGACTTCGCTCCTTTTCGCTCAGCGACGCCCGCGGGCCACGAGAAAGACCAGCGTGGGTGCGCCGAGCGCGGCGGTCACGATACCGACCGGGAGCTCTCGGCCTGGCACGATCAGTCGCGCGAACGCGTCGCAAGTGACCAGCAACGCGGCACCCACGCACAGCGACATCGGCAAGAGCACGCGGTAGCTCGCGCCGAGCAGGCGGCGCACCAGGTGCGGCACCACCAAGCCGACGAAGGCAATCGGCCCGCACCAAGCGACGCAGCTGGCCACCCCGAGGGAGCCGAGCGCGAGCGCGAGCAAGCGCAGCCGCGGCACATTGACGCCCTGGCTGTGCGCGAGATCTTCGCCCAGCGCGAAGGCTTGCAGTGAGCGCGTGAGCAGCAAGAGCAGCGCGCACGACACCGCGCACAGGGGTGTGAGCAGCAACACCCCGCGATAACCCACTTGCGGCAGTTGCCCGAGTGACCACTGCGTCGCGGCGAATAGCGCCCGACTGTCGGAGATGTATTGAATGCCGGAAGCGAGCGCGCTGGTCGCCAAGGTGACTGCGATGCCTGCGAGCAGCACGTCGCTCGAGTGCGCCGTTCGCGACGAGGCGAAGCTCGCGACCAACAAGCTGCCGGCGAGCGCGCCCACGAATGCGCAGACGGTGACCAGCGGCAGCCCCTGCACCGTGCGCGAGCTGTCGAGCGCGAGCGCGAACAAGGCGCCCACCGTCGCTCCGGCGGTCGTGCCCACGGTGTCGGAGGTGGCTAGCGGATTTTGAAAAAGCGCCTGAAATACCGCGCCAACCAAGGCCAGCGTGGCACCGACCCACATGCCGACCAGCACGCGCGGCACGCGCAGTTGCCAGATGATGAACTGCCCTTGCGGGCCCTCGAGTTGCGGGCCGACGACGACTGCGGCCAGCAAGAGCAAGACGCAGCCGAGTATGACCAGGGCCGATCGCAGCTTCACGATTTGCTCCGCGAGCGCGGCATGAGGAAGCGTTGTTCGCTGCCCTGCACGGACTCCATCTCGACGCCGAACAGCGTGCCGATCTGCTCGGGCAGCGCTGGCGCGTCGAACGCGGCATCGAAGACGAGTTTGCCCGCGCGCAAGCCGACCACGCGCAGGCGCGCTGCGTCGCCGACTTGATGCAGCAAGTTCACGTCATGATTGATGCACAAGATGCTGCGCCCTTCACGCCAGAGCTCGCCCAACAAGCGGTAAATGTCCAGCTGCTGCGCGGGGTCGAGGTGGTTCGCGGGTTCGTCGAACAGCAGAATATCCGCCTCCTGAGCGATCAGGCACGCGAACGCGACGCGCTGCCGCTCACCGCCCGAGAGCTCGGTCACGCGCCGTTCGGCGTACTGACTCGCTCCGACTCGGTCCAGCGCGCGCGCGGCTGCGCGTCGCGAATCGGCGTGGCTCTCGCGGAAACGATAACGCGCTGCCGCGACAGACTCCAGGCTCGTCACCGGTTCTTCGGCACGGATATGCTGAGGGAGCCAGGCGATCAGCGCGGCGCGCGCTTTCGCGTCGAGCGCGGACACCTCGGCGTTCGCGAGCCGCACGCTGCCCGAGCTTGGCGTGCGCAGCGCGAGTGCGGCCTTGAGCAGCGTGGTCTTACCCGCGCCGTTTGGACCGATCAGCGCGACGAACTCGCCCGGTGCGAGGCGCAACGAGACGTGGTCGAGCAAGGTGCGCTGCCCGAGCTTCACGCTCAGATCGACGAATTCGAGCTCGCTCATCGCTTCACGGAGTTCGCTGTGGACCGGCGAAAAGCCGCGCGATTTCGCGTTTGAGCGCCACGGCGAGGTCGAGGATGCGCGGCCCATTGCTGAACGCGGCGTCCGTTCGGAGCACGGAGATACGTCCGTTCTTGCGTGCGTTCAGCGGTTCGAGGGCCTGAAAGTCGCGCAGCGCTTGGGCGTCGCCAGGTGACGTCGGACCGCCCCCGAGCAGGACGATGATGGCGTCGGGGTCGAGGCGGAGCAGCTCTTCGATCGAGAGTCGCGGCACGCCGGGCACGTCGGAGTCGACCGCGTTGCGCGCGCCCGCGGCGCGCAGCACCGCGCCGTGAATCGAATTGCGCTTGATGAAATACACTTCACTCAGCTTGCCCGAGCTCTCGCCCAGCACGACCAAGACGCGCGGCCCGTTCGGCGCTTCTGCCACGGCCAAACCGTCCCACAACTTGCCTGCCAGCCCGCTTGCGGCTTCCGCGTGTGAGGTCAAAGCGCCCAGCAGTCGCGTGCTCGCAACGATGTCCTCGAGCGAGAGCCACGGCAAAAATTTAGTGACGCCGAGCGCGCTCAATTCACGCCGCGGCGCGCTGTTCGCGCCTTCCGTCAAGATCAAGCTCGGCTTCAGCCGCACGATCGCTTCATACCCAGGGGTGAGCGCGGTGCCGGTTCGCGGCAACTTCTTGGCCTCCTCTGGGTAGTTGCAATAGTCGCTCACGCCCACCAGCTCGGGGCCGGCGCCGATCGCGAACAGCGTTTCGGTGATCGCGGGTGAAAGCGAAACCAAGCGCTGCTTACCGGAACGCACGGGCGCTGTCTCCGTGCGCTCACACCCGAGTGCGAGCCACGAGCCGCTAGAGAGCGCAACTCGTAGAACTGTGCGGCGCTTCACCGCGGTCGCTCGGCGCGACGCTTGGCTGCGCTGGCCTCGGCTGCCTCCGCCGCGCTGGCGTTGCGCTCATGCAATAGACACAAACCGTCGAGCGTGAGGTTCACGTCCACCTCTTGAATGCGCGTGGTGTGCTTGGCGATCAGCGTCGAAAGTCCGCCCGTCGCCATGATGTGACACGAGTAGCCGAGCTCGGTTTCGAGCCGCGCCACCATGCCGTCGATCAGCGAGGCATAACCGAAGACGACGCCAGATTGCAGCGCGTGCGTCGTGTTGCGACCGAGCACGTGCGGCGGCGCGGCCAGCTCCACGCGCGAAAGCTTGGCCGCGCGCGCAAGCAACCCATCCAAGCTGACCTGCACCCCCGGCACGATCACTCCGCCCAAGTACTCGCCCTTGGGCGAAATGCAGTCGAACGTCGTGGCCGTTCCGAAGTCGACGACGATCACCGCGTTCTTCACGCGCTCGAACGCGGCCACTGCGTTCACGATGCGATCCGCGCCCACGTCGCGCGGGTTCTCGTACAACACCGGAACGCCGGTCTTGAGCCCTGGCCCCACCACCAACGGCTCACGCGCGAACGCATGGCGAATCGCTTCACTCAACACGTCCGTCAACGGCGGCACCACGCTGGCCACGATCGCGCCGTCGATCGCGTCGTTCGGCACTTTGCGCAGCGCGAGCAACTGCTGCAGCATCACACCGTATTCGTCTTCCGTCCGAGTGCGCACCGTGGAGACACGAAAGGTCTGCTCCAGAGTACGTCCGCGGTACAGGCCGAACACGATGTTCGTGTTTCCGATGTCGACGGCGAGCAGCATGACCGCGCTTCTAGCACTTTCTGCTTTTGCTCGGGGAGACAGCGTAAATTTGGCTGCCCCGTGCGTGTCACGTCAGGCTACGGCCGGCGCGCGAAGCGGGACCCAGCGGGACCCGTCCCGGGGACGGTCCTCACCGAGGATGAATTGGGCGCGCAGCGTCGACGCGCGGAGACACTTCGACGCCCGTCCCCGGGACGGGTCCCGCTGGGTCCCGCGGCCGACGCGCTTCATCCCTTGATCGGCTGGCGCTGCGCCGGGTCGTAAAAGTAGCGCTCGCTCACGATCTGGTCGCCGCGCCACACCTGATACGCAATCTCGTCCATGCGCAACCGATCGCCGGTCACGGTCGTCATCTCGAACACGTAGTTGATCGCTACGCGATCGCCGTCGTGAACGAACGATACGGCTTTGATCGCGTTGAAACGCATGCGCTGCAGGGCCGCCTCTTCATTGGCGGTTTGCGCCGCTCGCCCCACGCGCGGGGGTTGGTTGTTTTCTTGGGCCGTCATGTCTTCGGCATAGAACTTCGGCAAGGCTTGCAAGAACTCTCCGCGTTCGATCGTAGCGATGAAATCTTCGACGACGGCTCGGCTCGGCATGGGTTCACTCCCTTGGTCTGTACCCCGGCGGGGTCATGGAGCTACGGAACTGGGTCGTCCAGCCTTCGCAGTTCAGGTTCTGCGACGAAGGCTCGTTCTGACGCAATCGTGACCGCCCCTGCTTCTCGTCACGGCACGGCGCTGACGCGCGCGTGCAGAATGCGATCTCCCGTCGCGACGCGATCCCACCCCGGACCGGCTTCGCCCAGCCAAGCGTACTCGCCGTCCAAGTGCGGATAACGACCCAGGGTCACGAACAGCTGACTCGAGCCGGTGTCCCGCCCCGAGAGCGCGACGCCCACTGCGCCACGCCCGAACGCGATCGGCGAAGTTTCGCAGCGTAGGGGTGGCTGATCGTCCCCGCCGTAACCATCTCCGCCCGGATCGCCAAACTGCGCGACGAACCCAGGGACCACGCGGTGCACGATCACGCCGTCATAGAAGCCGTGCTCGGCCAGCGCGATCACTCGGGCCACGGCGACCGGCGCGAAGCTCGGATCGAGCTGAATCGTCAATGCGCCTGCATCGGTCTCGAGCGTGAGCAAGCTGCGACCTTCCCGGGCCTTCGTCGGTGCAACCGCTGCGGCGGGGCTCGGTTTGAATTCGTCGCAATGGCGCGCTTGCTCACCGAGCAGTCGCAGGGTCTTTTGTGCGTGTTCGCGCAGCGTCGGGTTGTCGCTCGTGCAGGCGAGATTCGCGTTGTCTTTCAGGCTCAAGATCTGGAGCGCGCCAATCGCATCGAGCAACGAGCTTTGTATTTCGACGCTGTGTCGAGCGCTGACTGCGGCGTATGCGTCTTTGAGCGCTTGGATCACGCTGGGATCCGGGCGAGGTGCGGCATGCGCATCGCCGTCTTCGTCCAGAGTACGCGCGGCGCGCTCGGGGTAGCTCGCGAGCAGCTGGGCGGCGCTGGCCACGACGCCCAGAGGTTTCGCATTCAGCGCCTCCGCCAAGATCGCGTATGCCTCGCGCAGCTCCGGATGCTCGGCCAAGCGCTCGATGGCGGCTTCACGCACCAGCACGTCCTCGCCGCGCGCTTTGGCCAAGTAGGCCTTTTTTCGCGCGCCGCGCAGTCTTTCGCGAGTCAGCACGCGCAGCGCGGCAAGTTCTCGGGCTTGGCTCTCTTGCGCCGGATCACAAGCCAGTAAGCGCGGGTCGAGGTAGTTGCTCCCGGCGAGCAGCGCGGCCGCACTGCAACGCAGATGCACTTTGCGTCGCTTCAGTGTCGCCGAATCCGTGTCGACGATCACGAGCTCGGCGAGCGCCCGGAGCTTTTTCGGTGAGCCGAGGATCGGCGCGAACAACGCATCGATCAGCGCCGCGATGGGCGCGTAGTTTTCGCTCTGCAACGCGGCGTCGTTGGGCAAGTCCGACAGCGCGCTGTCGAACGCCGACCAGAGCGGCTTCTGTCCCGCCGCACCTCGAGTCGCGAGTTCGCGCACGGCTTGTGCGCGCAAGCTCGGCTCGAGATCGCGCTGCGCGGCCAGGTTGCCGAGCGCTTCGGCGCCCAGGTCGCCGGTCCGTCCGAGCGCGCGCAGCGCAAACTCGACGCCCGGCGCGTGCGCGCTGACAAGCCGCAAGGCCAGAGTGCGCGTGCGTTCCGCGCTGGAGGCGTTGAGCGCGGGCAAGCGCGTCAGCGGAAATAGCGCGTTTTGTAGCGGCTCCTGCGGGCGATCCGCGGCGTCGAGCAGCGCGACGAGGGTCGAATCTTCGAGCTTGCCACTGTGCGACGCGAGCCGGCCGAGAGAAAGCGCTGCGGCTTCAGCGCGTGGCTTCGGCCCGCGCAGCCAAGCACGCAGCGTGCTCTCGGCCTCACTGCTCGCACAGCGACCGAGCGCGTCCGCGACGGCTTCGATCGGATTCACCAAGCGCGGCGAATTCGGACCCTCGCTGGGCAGCGATGCCGAGCGTGCGACCAAGGCGCGCACGGTTGTCAGCTCGCGACCGCGACACGCAAAGCCCAAACCGTATGCCGCCCAGCTGATCACGATCGGATCTTCGTCGGCGAGCGCTAGCCGTAATTGTTCGGCAGCGCGCGCGTCGGCAATGCGCGCGAGCGCGCGGCTCGCGTCGCGACGCACCTCGACGTCGCGATTCGAAAGCGCTTCTATGCCGATCGCAGCCGAATCACGCCGTTGTTCGTCCGCGCGCAGCACGTCGCGATTCACGCTACCGCTCGCGCTGGCCAATGGCGCAGTCGAGCGTGCACTCGGATCGGTATGCGGATCGTGGCAGGCCGTGAGCAGCGCGAGCCCGCCGAGGAATTTCCGAGCGCGCATCAAACCCTCGAAAAACCTCGCGTCGCGAGCGCATCCAGCGCCAAACACACGCGCTCACGCGTGGCGCGCACGAACTCGCTGCCCAGCGCAATCGGCGGAGACAGCGCGGGCAACGGCTCTGCCTGAAAGCCCGCGCCGGCGAAGCAACGCAGCGCGCGCGCCATGTGCCAATCACAAGTCACCAGCCAGATGCGCGTGATCCCGCGTGGCAACAAAAGCTGCGCGGCATAGTGCGCGTTCTCACGCGTCGAATGCGACTGCGCCTCGCGCTCCAAAGCAGCCTCGGCCGCGCCTTGCTCGCGCAGGAATGCACACAGCGCGTCGCTCTCACGCACGCCTTGCCAAGCCTTGCCGCCACAAGCGAGCACGTGCTGCGTCAGCCCCTCGCGCAGCGCCTCGGCGGCGCGCAGCGCTCGTCTTTTCGCCGGTGGCGAAAGCGAAGCTTTGCCGATGACACGGCAGCCCAGCAAGACCAGCGACATTGACTCCACGTTCTCGGAACATAGCCTGATCTAGGGATTTGATGGTCACGAACTGCGGGCGCGCCGCAGCGTAGCCTTCAGCGTCGAATGACGGCTTTCGAGGCTGGGAAAGCGCTGAAAAATCAGCGCAAGGATCGCCGGCCCGTGCCTCGACACACGCGGTCACTTGCGCAGGCTGTGGCGCTCCCGCATGCTCTCGGTCACTTTGGCGAACCGCGCAGGACACGCTCTTTTTCGTCTCGCGCTGCTCGCCGCGTTCGTGGCGTGTTTCGGAAGCGCGGGGTGTCGCGATGCTGCGCGCGTGTCCGGCGAGTCAAGGCACGACCAGCCCGTCGCGCCGCCTTTGGAGTCACTCTCGCCCGCGGTTTCGAGCGAGGAGAAGCTCGCCGACGAACGTCCACTCAAGGTGCCCAACGGGGAAGCGCCGCGGCTGAGCTGCGCGCAAGCCCGCTCGATCGTCGCGGAAGTGCGACGGCGTTTGCCCGCCGCGCCGCCCGTCGTTTCTCCGCACGCATTCGCCGAGCTGTGGACGGATTGGTTCGATCCACATGGACTGTGGTCTGCGGCGCCCGATGCGCCGTTGTCGGCCGCAGTGCAAGCGCGCGCGGGCGCGCTCTTGGCGGAGCTCGAGGCGGGCAATGGCACGGGGTCGTGTTCCGTCGCGTTGTCGCTGGCAGCGGATTCGAAGCACTGGGTGGACGGTTTGCGCGCAGTCTTCGAGCAGGCGCGCGTGGAAGCGCCGCGCGTGCATTTTCAGCGCGCGCTCTCCGCGATCAACGAACCGGCGTTCGAGGACGACGCGGTGTCGCACCCCGCGCGACAGTTGGCCGCTGATCTGGGTTCGCGCATTGGGCAGTTCACGCTTGCTGCTCCCGAGCTCGTGGACGGACCTGCGAGCAGCGCGCTGTCCCGCTTCTTTCCAGATCTGAGCGCCGAAGCTTGGTCGGAGGTCGTGCTCGCGGCCGCAGTGCGCGCCTACGTGCCGGCCATCGATCCGCACGGCGAATGGGCGCCGCTCGAAGAAGAATGGGCGCTATTTGCCGGCGATCCGTTGGATGGTGAACAGCCCAGTTTGTGGAGCAATATGTTGCGCACGCCGCTCGGCGTTCGCATCGTCGAAAACCCACGAGCGCCGCTCGAAATCGACGACTTGGTGCTGGCCGTGGATGGCACTGAAACGGCGGGTTTGAGCGTCGAGCAAGTGGAGCAATTGGCCCGCGTCGATCCGCCGCACGGACAAAACGCGCGCACGGTGCGCGTGCTGCGCGGTCCAACCGCGAGCGTGCTCGAGCTCAGCGTCGCGTTTCCGCCCAGCGATGAAGAGCTCGAGAACGCCTTGCCCACGGCGGGTGTTCGCTACGGTGACGGCTGGGTCGATGTGATCACGATCAACGAGGTCGGCGATCGCTTGGGTGAAGACTTGGCGGACCGCTTGGCGCTCGCGCAAAAGGACGAAGATCCGCCGCTCGGCGTGGTGCTCGATCTGCGCGGCAACGGTGGCGGTTCGACCGACGGTGCGGCAGCGGCCATCGGCTTGTTTCTGCCAGGTGTGCCAAGCTTTCCACTGATCCACCGCGGCGTGGTGAGCGAGATCTTGCGCGCTGGCGCGCCGGACGCGGAAGCGGTCTGGAAAGGTCCGGTCGCGGTGTTGGTCGACGGCTACACCGCGAGCGCCGCCGAAATGATCGCGGGCGCGATTGACAGCTATGGTCGCGGCCCGCTCTTGGGCGCTCACACGTTCGGTAAGGGCTGCGTTCAGGAGTACTTCGATGACCATTCGGGTGCCGGGGTGCTGCGGCTGACCACGCTGCTCGTCGCTCTGCCCGACGGGAGCGCTTTGCAACAGGTGGGGCTCGAGCCCGAGTGGTCGCTCGGCCTGCCGCCGGCGGACGAGCATGAGGTTGACTTGGAGGGTTCGCCCAAAGGGGCTTCCGGGCCGGACATTCGAAATCGAGCCGCGATGGGCAATGTCCCCTGGCCTTCCGCGCGCGGACGGGTCGGTCCGTGCGAAGATCCCGTGGTTTGCCGGGCATTGGCCCGGCTTGGGACGGGCGTCCCAGTACGCCGGGGAAGGGCAGGAATTCCGGTTCCTTCGCATACGCGCCGCGCGCCCCGCCCGCAGCCTGTGCTAGGAGACACGGAACATTCGGCCCATGGTTTCACGCAGCCCCGCGAAGGGCGGGGTTCGAGCCCCAGATGACACGCTTCGCGACACCCGAAGGGGTGAGCCGGTAGATCCGGAACCCCGCCACGCGTCCCGTGGTGAGGAAGTGAGCGATTCGAGCAACGACGACGGGGAGCCCGAGTCGGCGCCCCCGCTGCGTCGCTTTGGTCGCGACGGCGGACCCGAACCTGAGCAATACGTCGTCGAGTTCGAGGACGGGCGGATCGATCCCGACGCGGCCAAGGTCGTGAAGCGGCTGACGCGCGCGGGCTACGAGGCGTACCTGGTCGGCGGCGCCGTGCGCGATTTGCTGATCGGCCGTTCACCGAAAGACTTCGACGTCGCGACCAGCGCGCGGCCGGATGACGTGCGGCGCTTGTTCCGCAACTCGCGCATCATCGGTCGGCGTTTCCGGTTGGTGCACGTGCTGTTCGGTGGCGGCAAAGTGATCGAGACGGCCACGTTTCGGCGTCCGCCCGAAGAGAATCAGCGCGAGAACGAAGATCTGCTGATTCGCAACGACAACGTGTTCGGTGAAGCGCACCAAGACGCGTATCGCCGCGACTTCACGATCAACGGCCTATTTTACGATCTGGATCACAACCTGGTGCTCGACTGGGTGGGCGGTATGGCCGACATCGAGCGCCGCGCCGTGCACACGATCGGCACCCCGGTGGTGCGTTTCCAGGAAGATCCGGTGCGTATTTTGCGCGCGATCAAGTTCGCCGCGCAGCTCGATCTCGGTGTCACCCCCGAGGTTTACGACGCGATCGTGCTGTGTCGCGGTGCGCTGCGCAAGGCGGCGCGCCCGCGCTTGTTCGAAGAAGTACTGCGGCTGCTGCGCAGCGGCGCCTCGCGGCGCGCCTTCTGGCTCGCTTGGGAAACCGGCGTGCTGGACGTGCTCTTGCCCGAGCTCTCGACCTATCTCGCGGATTTGTCGGAAGACGACAACAGCGTGTGGCGCATCCTGCAAGAGGTGGATCGCACCACGCAGGAGCGCAAGTCTCCACTCGACGACACCGTGCTCTGGGCCATGCTCCTGCTCGAGCCCATGCGCGAAGCCTGCGCCGGCGAGAAGGATCGCGTGGAAGCCGCCTACGCCTTCCTCGAACCCATCGTCGATCGCCTGAACGTCCCGCGTCGCATCGCCGACGCCGTCCGCCGCATCGTCGCGCTGATGCCGCGCGTGGAGGCGGGCCGCACCGGCCGCTTCGCCCGCACTCAGCTCTATCCCGCCCTGCGCGACGTCGTCGAACTCCGCGCCGCCGCCCTAGGCGAACGCGAACCCATCGAAGGCAACGAACTCAGCGCCGCCGGCACCTCCGCCGCCGGCGAAAAACCCGCCCGCAAACGCCGCCGAAGACGCAAACCACGCACTGAAGAGAGCTGACACGGCCCATGGCGTCGCGGACGCGGGAGAGGATCAACCGCCGAGCCGCAGAGGCCGCAGAGATCAGAGGGAGATTTTGGGGTTGCTCTGAGCGTCAGGTCGCAGCGTGGGGACGTGAGGTTGCGTCCCCTGTCGTCGATAAATTCGAAAAACGTTCGCCGCGCAAACCCAAATCAGTCCGCGTTCGCGTCGTCTCTTCGTCTCGTAGAGTCGCGCTGGGTGCTCTGTGGCCACTGCGGCTCGGCGGTTAATCCCTGCGGACGCGGGAGAGGATCAACCGCAGAGGCCGCAGAGATCAGAGGAAGATTTTGGGGTTCCTCTGAGCGTCAGGTTGCAGCGTGGGGACGTGAGGTTGCGTCCCCTCTCGTCGATAAATTCGAAAAACGTTCGCCGCGCAAACCCAAATCAGTCCGCGTTCTGCGTCGTCTCTTCGTCTCGTAGAGTCGCGCTGGGTGCTCTGCGGCCTCTGCGGCTCGGCGGTTAATCCCTCTGGGAGTGTCCAGAGTCGCCCGTGGTTCGAAAACGCGGCTCGAGCGCGCGCTCAGGTGACGTAGTGCGGCGGGAACAGCGCGGGGTGTGGGGTGCGTTGCTGGGTTGCGGGCGCCCCCAAATGAAAAACGCGGTTCGAGTTCGAACCGCGTTTTCGAGAGTGGAGCCGTCGTTGGGACGGCTTGGGTTAGTTGCTGTTGAGTTCGACGCGTAGGAGTTTGCGGCCGATGAAGACGTAGTCGCCGTGGGTGAGGGCGGTGTCGGTCTTGATGCGGAGGTAGGTGCCGTTGCGGCTGTCCCAGTCGGTGAGCACGAATTTGCCCTCTTTTTCTTCGACGGTGCAGTGCTTGCCGGAGAGGAAGACGTCGCTTGGGAAATTGAGGTCGCCGTCTTCGCGACCGATTTGCAACGATGAGCCGCGCGCGCAGACGGTCATGCCGATGGCGCCGCCTTCCAGGATTTGGTTCAGGCGGAATGCGCTCGGGTATTTGGGTGACGAATAGAAGAACGTGCCGTCCGGATCGGCGCCGTCCGAGGCTTTGGGCGTCGGATCGAGGCGGAACAACTGTTCGCCGGCGAGGAACGTGTCACCGGGGGAGACCTCGACTGCGCCGCGCACGCGGAAGTACACGCCGTTCAGCGAACCTTCGTCGCGCACGATCAGGCGATTGTCGCGGTAGAAGAAATTCGCGTGTTTCGGCGAGATGAACGGATCGTCCGGGAACTCGAGTTGCCCTTGGCGCCCGATCACGTGTTGGTCGGCTTTCAGGTGGTAGCTGAGGCCGTCCATGCCTTCACCGCGGATCAGGATCAGCCGTGCCTTCGCGGCATCCTGCATGTCGCTGTAGAACGACGGGGTCATGTGCAGGATGGTGTCCGGCACGGGCGCGCCGCAGCGCCCACAGAACTTGTGCCCGCTTGGCACGGGAGTCATGCATGACTCGCACACGTAGTACCTTGCCTGATCCATCTGCTCCTCCTGAGACTCGGCTGGCGGGTTTGAGCGACCGTCGGCCGTAAGACCTGAGAATCCCCTAAATTCGCCCGATTGGGAACGAGGTTTCTCGATCAGCACGGGTAGGGGAACCGGAACGGGCACGATCGACGGGCGGCGCGCGCTCGGTTGTTCGGCCGAAAAGAGCGACAGATCATGCCCGCACGCGGTGCACCGGGCTTCACCCATGGGCGAGAAGGTTTCGCACCGACCGCAGACAATGCCGACCTCCAGCGATGCGTGACCCATCGAGACTCGAGTCACGGTAGCACTCGCCCGCGCGCGCACTCAAGGTCCGCCACGCTGTCGATCGGGCGTGTTGTGCGCGGCGATGTTGCGCGCGCGGTCGTCTCCCGTTCCGCGCTCAACGGATCAACGTCAAGCGATTCGGCACGTCGAAGAAGCCATCTTTGCTGACGAGCCGGAAGACCACGGTTTCCATGCAGGTGGATCGCTCGACCGGACCGAATTCGCGTGAGTCCCACGGAAATTGACGATTGTCACTGACCAAGAACACCTGACCGCCCGCCACGTCGACGTCAGCATCACGCGGTGCGGCCAGAGTTGCGTCGATCTCACCGCGCAGGTGCGTTCGGCTGCCGGCCACTTCACGGCGACAACGCTGCTTGAGCTCTTGTTTCGTGCTCGGATCGGTGACGGCGAACGAATCACAAGCGGTCTCGGTTTCGAACTCGCGTCCGTTGACGAGTAAGTTGTTGCCTACTTTGATGCGATCGCCCGCTTCACCCAACAGGCGTGCAATCACCGGGCGACCGGCGGCTTTGGGTTCCGGGCACAGCACGAGCGCGCCCTCGATCGGCGCGGAGCCGCGCCACAAAATCACGAAATCACCGCCGCGCAACGTGGGGGCGAGCGAGGCCTCGAGGTACGGATCGCCGATGGGCACACGCCACCAGCGGATCACCGTCAACCGCGCGATGCCGATGATTGCGCCCACGATGACCAAAGTCCAAGCCAGGAAGCGCAGGAACTTCGACATAGATCCTGCAATCTAGCCGGGCCGCGCGCGGCTGACAAATCAGCGAACTGCTTACTGTTACTTACATTCGATCGGCGGAAGCTCGGTTGGGCTCGTGCCGCTCGAGACCAACGCCGCGTACGCGAACAACGAGCGCCAGCGGTCGACGCGCACGAACTCCGAGCGATCGAGTGTGCGCTCATCACCATCCATGGCGCTCGCCGAAATCACGCCCAGGATCTCTCCGCCTTCTGCGGCTACCGCGGGGCCGCCCGAATCACCTGGGCAAATCGCAGCGGAGAGCCGGAACCGGCCTTCGGAAACTTGTTCGATGGTGCCGCCCGCGCGGTGTTTGCGATGCACGCCATCAGACGACAGCGCGCAGCGCCCAAAGCCGATGGGTTCGATTTGATCGCGCTTGCCGGGTGGCGCTTCCAAGCGTGCGCCGCGGGTGGCAACGCCAATCAGCTTCCGCTCGAGCACCAAAACGGCCAAGTCACCCTCTCCCGACACGTAGCCGCAGTTGGGTGCGAGCACTGCGCGCACGCCCACCTCGCCCCACGGCAAATAGTCCCCACCCAGTTCGACGCGAACCGTCTCCGGCTTCACATCCCGACTCAGCGTGTTGCCGTCACTGTCGCGCGCGGCCACGCAGTGGTGTGCGGTGAGCACGCGGTCTTCTTGAATCAACGCGCCAGAACAGGTGACCGACCCGACGACGATGCGCACGACGTAGTCGTCGTCCTTGGCCAGCGCGGGGGGCATGGCCTCGTCCAAAATGGGCGCGGACTGATTGCCCAACGCTGCCGGCACTGGCGCCGCGGGCGGCTCAGCGAGCCGCGCGCACCCCGATAGCGAGAGCAGCGCTCCCCCAACTACGCAAACTGCCCAAGAATGACCCAATGACAGCACGTGGATTTACTGACAGCTCGCGCGCCCAAAAGTTCTGACAAAAGATGTACGCCCACCCTTGGCTATTTTTCTGCTGAGCGGGCGACCGCCGTCACATTTGTCGCAGGTTGTCGTACTCGGGGGGCGGCGCGGTTCGGAGCCGGGTAGAGACCCCGGGTCCGGGTAGGACGTAGGGCGGCGGCCAAGCCGTAGGGCGACCTTTGCCCTACCCGGACCCGGGGTCTCTACCCCGGGTCCGCTCCCACAGACGGCCCTCGAGGTCGGCCTCTCAGAGCGAGACGACCAGGTCGTCCTTGTGGACGACCACGAGTTCTAGTGCGTCGTCACCAAAGCTGGCGCTGAGGTCGGCGCCTTTTTTGCCGGCGGCGCGGGCGACGTCGGCTGTGCCCAGGCGGGTAAGGCCGCGCGCGACTTCGGTGCCGTCGAGACCGACCAAGCGCACCGCGTCACCCGCGTTGAACTCGCCGCTCACTCCGACGATGCCGACCGGCAGGAGGCTGCTCTTGCCTTCACGCATGGCGCGCACCGCGCCGGCGTCCAAGAGCAATGTGCCTTTGGGTCGGAGGGTGAAGGCGATCCAATGCTTGCGGGCTTTGAGCGGGGTGCCTAGCATCGGGAAGAGTGTGCCTACGTCGGCGCCAGCGACGAGCTCGGTGAGTACTCCCGCGCGCGTGGCGGGTGCGATCACGACGGAGGCGCCGGAGCGCGTGGCTTTGCGCGCGGCTTCCACCTTGCTGCCCATGCCGCCTGAGCCCATGCGGTCTGCCTTCGGTGCGAGCACGACCATCTGTTGCTCGGGCGTCATCGTCGGGATGCGCACGCCGTTTTCGTCGAGCACGCCTTCCACGTCGGTGAGCAGCACGAGCAAATCAGCGCCCACGAGCGGCACGACCATCGACGCCAGCTGGTCGTTGTCACCGAAGCGAATCTCGTCGGTGGCCACTGTGTCGTTCTCGTTGATGATCGGCACTGCGCCGGCATCGAGCAGTGCGCCGAGCGCGGCGCGCGCGTTGTTGAGGCGCTCGCGATCCGCGAGATCCGCATAAGAAAGCAGCACCTGCGCAGGCGTGAGTCCGACGGTCGCGAAGGCTTCGTCATAGCGACGCATCAGCACGCTTTGTCCGGCTGCGGCCGAGGCCTGCAGCTGTGCGACCTCTTTCGGCTTGGCTTTGTAACCGAGCCGATTCCAACCGAGCGCCACTGCCCCACTGGTGACGACTACCGCGCTGCACTTGTTTTGCGCGAGATCCGCGACTTGGCGCGCGAGCCGCGCCGGGAATTCCGGATCGTTTGCGATCGTGCGCGAGCCAATCTTGACGATCAGACGTCGGGTCTTCAGGAGTTCGGGACGCTCAGCCACGGACGCTCATTAGCATAAGAAAACCGTGGAGCGGCCCCTTGGCCGCGCGTGACCGCGGCAGTGCCGGAGCCTTTGAACAACGGCGAGGGGACTGTAAGGTTCCGTCGGGCTCGGGAGTTTCAAAGGTGAAATGATGCGATTCCACTCTTTCTTCGGCCGGCGAGGGGGCGCACTGGGCGTCCTGCTGCTCGCGGCCGCATGCGGCCAAAAACCGGCCGCCATTCCGAACAACGGCCCGACCACGCACACCAAGTCGGATGCCAGCGCGAGCGAGAAAGTCTCGCTCACCGTTTACAACAAGAACTTCGGCCTCGTGCGCGAGGTGCGCAAGGTGCAGCTCGGCACTGGCAACGTCGAGCTCGCGTACGCGGACGTGTCTGCGCACATCCAACCCGAGACCGTACACCTGAAGAGCCTGACGGCCGACGACGGCCTCACGGTGCTCGAGCAAAACTATCGTTACGATTTGCTGAGCCCGGACACGTTGCTCAAAAAGTACCTCGGCAAAACCATCAAGGTGTACCGCTACAACGAGCGCACCGGTACGGACGAGATGAAGCAAGCGGAGGTGCTCTCGGTCGAGGGTGGCACCGTGCTCAAGATTGACGATCAGATCACGAGCAACTTCAACGGCCGCTATGCGTTCCCTGAAGTGCCGGAAAATTTGCTGCAAAAGCCGACGCTGGTGTGGCTGCTCGCGAGCGCGGCCGCCGAGCAACGCGTGGAAGTGGCGTACCTCACCCAAGGGCTCGATTGGCACGCGGACTACGTGCTGTCCGTCGATGCCGACGACAAACTCGGGGATCTGAACGGTTGGGTCACGCTCAAGAACGAAACCGGCACGAGCTACAAGAATGCCGAGCTGAAGCTGGTCGCGGGGGACGTGCAACGGGTCTTGCCGCCCGAGCCGCCGCCGATGTTTGCTGAGTTGGACATGGCGCGAGCTCCCGAACCCGCTCCGCGTCCGTTCAAAGAAGAAGGGCTATTCGAGTATCACCTGTACACGCTCGATCGTCCGACCAGCATCTTGGACAAAGAGCAAAAGCAAGTCAGCTTGCTCTCGGCCTCGAACATCACCCTCGAGAAGAAGCTGATTTTCTTCGGTCAGCAGTATTGGTTCCAGAGTCAGTTCCGCGGCGAGCTCAAGAATCAGAAGGTCTCTGCGTATCTGGATTTCAAGAACGAGGAACGGAACCACTTGGGCATGCCGCTGCCCAAGGGCACGGTGCGCGTCTACAAGTCCGACAAGGGCGGGCAAAAGCAGTTCATCGGCGAAGACGCGATCGACCACACGCCGCGCGACGAAAAGGTGCGCATCAAACTCGGTGAAGCCTTCGACGTCGTTGCCGACCGACGCGAGACCTCATTTCGAGCGCTCACCACCTGCGCCAGCGAGAGCGAGTGGGAAATCAACCTGCGCAATCACAAGGACACGCCGGAGAGCGTGGAGGTGAACGAACCCGTGGGCGGTGATTGGGAGATCCTTGCCTCGAGTTTGCCGGCAACGAAGAAAGATTCGAAGACCTTTACCTTCGATGTGCGGCTCGCGCCGCGCTCGGAAATCAAGCTGACCTACCGCGTGCGCGTGCGCTGGTGTTGAGAAGGACAGAAGTCATGAAATTGAAGCAATCGATCTGTGGGTTCTCTCTCGGCGCGGCGCTGCTTTCACTGGGCGCGCAGTCTGCGTTGGCTGACGCAAAACCGCCTGCAAATCCGGCTGCGGTCGCGCACAGTACGTCGAGCGCGGACGATCGCAAGACGGTCAGCATCACCGTCTACAATCAGAACTTCGGTCTGGTTCGCGAGGTGCGTGAGCTGCCGTCGCTCGGTAGCGGCAAAGTCGAACTCGAGTTCCGCGACGTCGCAGCCAACATTCAGCCCGAGACGGTGAGCATCAAAGCGGTCGGCGCGGGCGCTGGGTTCTCGGTGCTCGAGCAGAACTACCGCTACGACCTGCTCACGCCGCAGACGCTGCTCGAGAAGTACGTCGGCAAGCGCGTGCGCGCCTACCGCTACCACGAGCAGACCGCGAAAGAAGACGTAGTCGACGCCGATCTGTTGTCGGTCGAGGGCGGCCCAGTGCTCAAGTTCAACAACGAGATCACCTTCGGGTATCCGGCGCGGTTGGCGTTCCCGCAAGTGCCGGACAACTTGATCGCCAAGCCGACGCTGGTTTGGCTCGTGGACAGCGCCGCCGCCAAGCAAACCGTGGAGGTGACGTACCTGACGCAAAATCTGAATTGGTCCGCGGACTACGTGTTGGTCGTGGACGACGCGGAAAAGAAGGGCGATCTCAACGGCTGGGTCACGCTCGTCAATCAATCCGGCACGAGCTACAAGAACGCCGAACTCAAGCTGGTCGCGGGCGACGTGAACCGCGTAGAACGGCAGGTCGCGCGCCCGGGCATTGCGTACGCGGCGAAGGCAGCGCCCGCCGCCGCGCCGGGGTTTCAAGAACAAGCCCTGTTCGAGTATCACTTGTACTCGCTGCAGCGCCCAACCAACGTGCTGCAAAACGAACAGAAGCAAGTCAGCCTGCTCAGCGCGCCGGGCATCGGCGTGAACAAGAAGCTGATCTTCTTTGGTGAACAGTATTGGTTCCGCGGACAATACGGCGAGGTGCTCTCGAACCAAAAGGTCGGCGCCTACCTCGACATTCAAAACAGCGAGCAGAACCACCTCGGAATGCCGCTGCCGAAGGGCACGCTGCGCGTGTACAAAGCGGACAAGAGCGGCGCCAAACAATTCGTCGGCGAAGACACCATCGATCACACCCCGCGCGACGAGAAATTCCGCGTCAAAATGGGCGAATCATTCGACGTCGTGGGCGACCGCAAGCAAACCGAGTGGCGCGAACTCGGTCAGTGCGCTTCCGAGAGCTCCTGGGAAATCGAGATCCGAAACCACAAAGACACCGCCGTCGAGGTCGAAGATTACGAACCCATCGGCGGCGATTGGACGATTCTCTCCTCGAGCCAAGCCGCCGAAAAGAAAGACGCCAACACCTTCACCTTCACCCTCAAAGTCCCCGCCCGCGGCAAAACCAAAGTGAACTACAAAGTCCGCGTAAAGTGGTGCTGACGTCTCCCGGGCACTCCCCATGAGTGCCCGACGCATCTCCCGAAGCAACGACGCGAGACGTCGCTGAACGAGGGAGATGGATTAACCGCCGAGCCGCAGAGGCCACAGAGATCTGAGAGAGGGATTTGGGGTTTGCTCTTTGCGACGGTTTGCGTCGTGACAACGTGCGCTTCGACGTGGACTGGGAACCAAAGATCTCTTTCTGGTCTCTGCGGCCTCTGCGGCTCGGCGGTTCAAACTCAGGGAGCCGACATGCGTCGAGAACGGTGCGTGCTGTGAGGTGCGTGGCTGGGGTGTGAGCGCCCACCAAATCGGCAGTGTGCAGCAATTGTCACAATTGGTTGGGGTGTGTGGGGCGTTGAGGTCGGGGCTTGGGGCGGGGGTAGTTGGGTTAGAGTGGGCGCGTCATGGAGCAAGCGAGGATTGTGATTCGTGAGGCTACGCGCGCGGATGTGGCGCGGCTGGTCGAGATTAACCGGGCTGCGTATCCGGTGATGGCCAAGGAAGATGTCGTTTGGGGGGAGAGGCATTTGATTAGCCATCAGCGGATTTTCCCGCAGGGGCAGCTGGTTGCGGAGATCGAGGGGAAGGTGGTCGGCGCGGTGGCCACTCTGGTCGTCGATCTCGGCGCGAATCCGCTGCGCCATCACACTTGGCCGGGCATCACCGACAGCGGCTATTTCACGAATCACGATGCGCGCGCGGACACGCTGTACGGCGCAGATGTGTACGTGGATCCCGCGTATCACAACCTGGGCGTTGGCGCGGCGTTGTATGAAGCGCGGCGTCAGCTGTGCAAGCGGCTCAACAAGCGGCGAATTTTGGCGGGTGGGCGGCTCTGGAATTACCACGCGCACGCGGAGGCGATGTCGCCGGAAGAGTATGCCGAGCGTGTGGCCGCGGGCGAACTGAAGGACAAGGTGCTCAGCTTTCAGTTGCGCGAGGGCTTCGTGCTGCGCTCGGTAATGCCGCACTACTTGAGTGACTCGATGAGTCACAACCATGCGAGTTTGATCGAGTGGTTGAATCCGGAATATCGGCAGCCAACGACGAGCGATCGCAAGGCGCGCATTGCTTGCGTGCAGTATCAGATGCGAAAAGTCGCGAGCTTCGACGAGTTTGCGCGACAGATCAGTTACTTCGTGGGTGTCGCGGGTGAGTACCGAGCCGACTTCGTGCTCTTGCCGGAGTTGGTTTCGGCGCAGCTCTTGTCGCAAGAGCCGCCGGTGTCTGCGCTCGAAGGCATCCGCCGCCTCGCCGGCTACGAGAAGCCTTTCGTCAATCTGATGCAGAGCCTAGCGGTGCGTCACGGGTTGACGTTGATCGCCGGTAGTCACCCGGTGGCCGACGGTTCGAAGGTGTACAACGTTTCGTGCGTCTGCTTGCCGACAGGTGAAGTGGTGCGTCAGCCCAAGCTGCACATCACTCCGAGCGAACGCAAACATTGGGGTATTTCCGGCGGCCATTCGCTGCAAGCGATTGATACGCCCAAGTGCCGAATCGGCGTGCTGATCTGTTACGACATCGAATTCCCCGAAGCGGGTCGCTACTTGGCGGACGACAGCGCGGAGATCATCTTCGTGCCGTTTTGCACGGATAGTCGCCAAGCGTATCTGCGCGTTCGCTATTGCGCGCAGGCGCGCGCGATCGAAAACCAAGTGTATGTTGCGCTGGCGGGGACGGTGGGCAATCTGCCGTCGGTCGGCAACTTGGACGTGAACTACGGGCAAGCCGCGGTGCTCACGCCCTCGGACTTCGCGTTCGCGCGCGATGGCATCGCCGCGGAGGCGGACTCGAACGAAGAGACCGTGCTGATCTGCGACGTCGATTTGAACGCGCTGCACGGGGCGCGCTCAGGTGGTTCTGTGACTCCGCGTTTGGATCGCCGCACGGATTTGTTCCGCTTGGTCAGTCATTTGCCGGCGGATCAAGCGCCGAACGGGCCGGGAGATGGGCCGCTCGGTGGGCAACCGGGTGAGAGTTGACGATCACCAAGCGTAGCGCTGCAGCTCGTAGCCAGTGGCGCAAACGGCCTTGTTTTCGCCCAGGACTACGAATCCTGCCGCGCTGCTCGCCGCGCTGATCCCGACCTCGGCGGACCAACGGCTCGTGTCCATGCTGAACACCACGTTGCCTGCTGAGTCGAAGGCCGTGACGGTAGGCTGCCAATCCGACACGAGCACGCCGTCGTTCGGGGCGGGGCTGACGACGCCGCCCAGGGTGTCTCCGCCCATGCGAACCCAGCGGTAGGTCCCGTCGTTCGAGAGTGAAAGGATGGCGGCGCCGGTGCCGAGGCGCTGTGCGACGCCGGGGCCCGGATCGAAATCGATCGTGTCGCGGTCCATCGACACACTGGCGTACAGATCGCCTGCTGAGCCGATCATGACGTTGGCGACGCTCGCATTGAAGGTGTTGGGAAACGAGAGCGCGCGATCGACGACGCCGTCCAGATTTGCTCTGAGCAGGAATGGTGTGCTGGGATGAAATGCGCCGGTTGGGTCGAGCGCGGCTGGTAGCTCGATTTCGGGGTCGGTTTTGCCCGTGCACGAGCCGAGAGCGCCGCCGACCCAAAGCTGGTCGCCGTTCACGGCGATGCCGTTCAGCTCGGCGTAACAGCGGCCGCGTGTAGTCGAGCGCGCCCAGCGGAACTCGCCAGCAGTGTCGAGGCTCAGCATGAAGTCGCCGTTGCCGGCGATGCTCGCCAATTGCACGGTGCCCGGCCCGGGATCGGCGTCGAACGTCAAGGAGAACAGTCCAACCGCGTACACGCGGGCCGCGCTGTCGAACGCCACATCGTAGATATGGCTCCCGTAGGCCCACGTGCGTCCCCAAACGTAAGCGCCGCTGGTGTCGAGTTTGACGAGTGCGGGACCTTCGCCGTGCAGATCGACGCCCGAGGTTGGGTCCAAATCGAGCGGCGTGTTCGTCCCGTCGAGAGCGGTCCAGCCATAACCAATCACGGCGAGGGAGCCATCCCCTCCAGGACGCAGCCGAGAAATGCCGAAGGCCGAAGACCAGGTTTTGGTCCAAGCGTAGCTGCCGTCGCCGTTGAATTTGCTCACGTAGCTGCTTCGATCGTAAAGGCCCTCGGGTCGATGAAGGTCGACCGCGGGCGACGGATCGAAATCGGTTTCTGCATCGAAGACGCCGCTCACGAACAGCGAGCCATCTGGCATCATTGCCAATTGCGGGCTGGAGATGCCGACTCCGGGAGTGCACCAGGAAGTGGTTGGCGTCGGCGTGCAGCTGCCGCCGCTTTCCAGTGATGTCTCGCAATCATCGCTCGTGCGATCGCAATTGGCGAAGCCGGGCGCGCAGACACTCTCGGGGCATTCGCCTGAGCAGCCGCACAACGCGACCGCGTGTGCAGGTGGCGTTGCGATTGCGCCGCACGCCCCGCAGTTGTCGGGCTGATCGAGGTGCACACCGCACCCCGGACTCGTGCAACTCGCTCGGCCGAGCGAGCAGATCTCCGGCTTGCGCTGGCCGCCTTCGCCGCCAGCTCCGGCGTCTGACGTATCCGCACCTGCCGAGCCGCCAGCTCCGGCGTTGTTGAGCGCCTCACCGAGTCCGTCATCGCGGCGACCCGCGAGGACATCGACGCCGCCCTGCGCACTCGAGCCGGCTTGCGCTGAGCCCGCTCGCGCGCCCTCACGTTCGCGTTGAACATTGCCCCCGCACGCGATCCAGCCGAGCGTCGCAGCGAGCAACAACAGTCGGCAGGGATCCCCCCAAGTCGGTGCCATTCGAAGGCGAATAGCACGGCTGCTCGGCGGCTTCTCGAGAGCTAGTGCCGTCGAGTCATCACCACGTGTAACGGCGTGCTTCGAGCCCATTCGGGCAATGGGTCTTGTTTTCGACGAGCATCACCAGGCCCGCGACGCTGCTGGTGACGAGAATGACGCCGCCCGAGTTGCTCGAATCGATGGAGAAGCGCGGCGTTCCGCTCGAATTCCAGGCGCTGACCGTTCCCAAAGCGTTGGAGCCGAGGATGCCGTCGTCCGGCAAGGGGCTAACGTCGTTGGCGACGACTTCGTTACCGGAGACTGCCCAGCGGTAAGCTCCGTCGTTCGTCAACGAAACGATCGAAGCCCTGCCGGTGCGCCGCTCGACGGCGGGGCCTGGATCGACGTCGAGCCCGTTTGCGAGCACGCCCAGATACAAGTCGCCACCTGAGCCGATTGCGATGTTGGTGGGGGTGCCACCAGACTCGGTCGCGAAAGGCAAGGCGCGATCGGGCGCGCCGTCGAGGTCGGTTCTGAGCAAGAAGGGCACCGAGAGCGACATTCCGGATCGGTCGCGTAGGGACGGGACGTCCATTGGCGGGTCCGTTTTGCCTGCGCAATTGGCGAGCCCACCGCCCGCCCAAAGCCGGTCACCAGTCACCTGCACGGTCAACAGCGTCGCGTAATCGCAGCGCGCGTCCGTCACTGATCTCGACCAGCGAAAGTCACCGCTTTCATCGAGGCTCAGCAGAAAATCAGCGAGCTTGTCTCCGCCGATGCCGTGCGGTTTCGATCCGGGTCCCGGATCGGCGTCGAGCGTGCCCACGAATTGGCCGACGATATAGGCTCGACCTGAGCGGTCGAACGCGACGTCATTGATGGCCGGCGCGATGTCGCCTCCCCAAGTGCGTCCCCAAAGATACGCACCGCTCGCGTCCAACTTGACCACGGCGGCCGGCTCGGTGTGCATGTCGACGTTGGAGCTGGGATCCAAGTCCACGCTCACGTCAGTTCCGCGTGCGGCATAGGCCTGGCCAAAGACGGCGATCGAGCCGTCGGGCCCCGCGTGCAACCCAGCAACGGCGAACGAACCAGCGTCGCTGGCAGGCCAGGTTTGGGTCCAGGCTTGGCTGCCGTCCGGGTTGAACTTGGTCACGTACGTCGAGTGAGGCCCGAGCGTTGGATCGGGATGAGTCTCGTCGACCAACGCGCCGCTGATGAACACGGCTCCGTCAGGCGCCATCGTGAGCTGCAAATAGGGTGACGGAATTGCGGACGTGCAAAACGACGCGGGCTTCGGCACGCAAGCGTCCGCTGAATTGAGCGGCGTCTCGCAGTCGTTACTCGATTGATCGCAATTGGCATAGCCCGGCGCGCACGAGCCGACGCCACATGCGCCGGAACAGCCGCACAACGCGACCGTGTTTTGCGCAGGCGGAACTGCAACGACTCCGCATGCGCCGCAATTGTCGGCGGTGTCGAGTGACTCGTGGCAGCCAGGCTGGGAGCAGCTCACGAGATTGCCCGAACACACTTCAGCGACACACGTGCCCGTGTCGCACAATTCTGCGCCCACCTCGCAGCGATGGCCGCAACTGCCGCAGTTGGTCCAGTCGCTCCAAAGATCGACTAGGCGGCTGCCGCACATTGCCGTGCACCCCGCAGGGTGAGAGATGTCAGCATCGAACGGCTCACACAGGGGAAAATCGGCTTCGCCCGCAGCTCCCGAAACTGCCGGTGCAGCGGCGCCACCCGCAGCGCCGCCGATGCCAGCGCCGCCCGCGCTCGGCGCTGAGTCGACGAGCCCTGCGCGACCCGCGTCTGTGCCGTGTGAGTCGCGTTGCACGGTGCCGCCGCACGAAGTCCAGCACAACGTCAGGGTGAGCAGGACAGGTCCGCGAAAGTTCATCTGTTTACCCCATCACCACGTGTAGCGCTGAACTTCGAGTCCGTTCGGACAGTTGGTCTTGTTTACGCCGAGGATCGCTAGACCTGCAACGCTGCTGCTGGTGAGCATCCGCTGGTTCGCCCACTCACTCGGATCCAAGCTGAATATTGGATTTCCCGATGAATTCCAGCCGGAAGTCGCTGCGAGGACTTGCTCGCCCGGCAACAGGCTCAGCCCGCCTCCGACGAGGCCCGACACTACCCAGCGGTAGGCCCAGTCTTCCGACAATGAAACGACGGAACCAGGGCCCGTGCGCGACTCGACGCCCGGTCCTGGATCGAAGTCGACAGCGCCGCTCTGTCCGATGCCGATGTACACATGGTTCGCAGAGTCGATCGCGATGCCGTCGACGCGCGCATTGAATTCGTTCGAGAACGGCAGCGCGCGGTCGACGTTGCCCGCGAGGTCAGTCTTCATCAAGAACGGCGTTGCCGGGTCGACTCCGAAGTGCTTGCTCAGGCTCGGGAGCTCGACGACAGGGTTGGTCTTTCCTGCGCAGTTTGAAACGAAGCCGCCCGTCCAAAGCCAGTTACCCTTCACTACCAGAGCGCCTAGCCCGGACGTGCAGCGGGCATCCGTAAACGATAGAGACCAGCGATAATTGCCGCTCTCGTCTAGGCTCAGCAGCAGGTCCGCGTAGTTGTAGCCGCCGATCCCACGCCGGGTCGAGCCCGGCCCTGGATCGGCGTCCATTCGGCCCATGAATTGTCCGGCGACATACACGCGGCCAAGATCGTCGAATGCCACGTCTGCGATCGTGGGTGGACTCTCGCCTCCCCAGGAACGCCCCCAAAGGTACGAGCCGTTTGCGTCGAACCTGACCAAGCCGGTAGACGCCGGATGCAGGTCCACATCGGGGCCTGGATCGAGATCGAAGTCGACCTTCGTGACGGCGCCGCCAGCCACGACTTCACCATAGGCAGCGACCGAGCCGTCGGGGCCTGGGCGCAGGCCATGAATGAAAAACGCGCCGATCTCGTAGAGCGATGACCAGGTCCTGGTCCAAGCGTAGCTCCCGTCCGGATTGAACTTGCTTAGATACGTTCCGACGGATGTGCGCAGGTCGACTCCAGACGAGGGATCGAAGTCAGTGTCGCCTTGGAACCAGCCGCTGACAAAGAGCGTTCCGTCCTGCGCGATCGCCACGGCCGAGCCAAACAAAGCGCTGCCGGGCGTGCAGAACCACGTGGGCTTCGGCACGCACGCACCGCCCGTTGCGAGCGAGGTCTCGCAATCGCTGCTCGACTGATCGCAATTTGCATAGCCCGGCGCGCACATGCCGTGCTCACACGCGCCAGCGCATCCGCACAACGCGACAGCGTGTTCCGCGGGAGGCGCAGCAACGACCCCGCAAGCGCCACAGTTGTCCGGGGTACTCAAAGACGATTCACAGCCAGGCCGCGCGCAGCTGCCCGTACCTGGCAGGCACTCTTCGACGACGCACGTCCCTTCATCGCACTTCTCGCCTGTCTTGCAATGATGGTGGCAGCCGCCGCAGTTGGTCCAATCGTACCAAAAGTCGACCTGATCTGTGCCACACATTGCCCAGCAGCCTGGGCCGCCCGATTCGTCGCCCTCGAAGTAAGTGCACGGGGGAGCGCCGGCCGCGCCTGCCTCGCCGGCGGCTCCCGCGGCGTGGTCTACTGCACCTGCAGAACCTCCAGCTTCGCCGCTGCTGCCCGCGCTGCCGGCGTGTCCCGCACCTGAGCCGCCGATCCCCGCGTCGCCAGCCGCGCCCTTTGAGTCGTGCCGAGCGCCGCCGCCGCAAGACACCCAACATAACGTCAACGTGATCAGAAGCGGTCGGTACAGGTTCCCCCCAAGACTAGCCATCTGCATTGGCTACCACGCGGCGCGTGGTGGCTGTACTCGCGCGTCAACGCGTTGACTCCGACGCCGGAAAAAATGGCAAAAAGCGCGCACATCAGCTCACCCGTTTGGCTGACGAAATTCGCGCGCGGCGACGCACTCCGAGACAGCGCCTCACTCGTCCCAGGCTGAGCCTTAACCTTTCGCGCCCCCGGCCGACCTAGTCTCCCGTGTCGACTCTCATTGGCCTGGTGGTCATGTTCGGGTGCGTGCTTGCCGGGTTCGCCATGGGTGGCGGTCCGTTCCCCGTTTTGCTGCAACCGGCTGAGTTGGTCGTTATCGGTGGTGCGACTGTCGGCACTGTGATCATTTCTGCGCCCGGCAAGGTGATGTCGCGCGTACTCGCCTCGCTGAAAAAGGCGTTTCAAAATCACTCCCCCACGAAGGCCGACTACCTCGATCTGCTGAAGCTGCTGTACCAGATCTTGGCGTTGATTCGCCGCGAGGGCGTGCTCGCGCTCGAACCGCACGTGAGCGATCGCGCCTCGAGCTCGCTGTTCGGCTCGTACCCCACCGTCACCAAGCGACACCATGCGATGGACTTCTTGGTCGACGGTTTGAAGCAGCTCGTCGACGGTTGCTCTGCCGAAGAACTGAACATGCTGTTCGACGCCGAGCTCGAGACGCACCACGCGCAAGACGCGCAGCCAATCGGCTTGATTCGCACCGCTGGCGACGCTTTGCCGGGTTTGGGCATCGTTGCCGCAGTGCTCGGTATCGTGATCACGATGGCGCACTTGGACGGTGGCCCGGAAGAGATCGGCCATCACGTTGCAGCCGCGCTCGTCGGCACCTTCCTCGGCATCTTGCTCTGCTACGGCATGGTCGGTCCGATGGCGACCAGCGTAGAGATTCAGGTCGCCGCGGAAGGCCGCTACATGATGTGCGTCAAAGAAGCCGTCGTGGCCGCCGCGCGCGGCGTGAACCCGGCGATTGCCATCGAGTTCGCGCGTCGCGCCATCTTTTCCGATGAGCGACCGTCGAGCGCAGAACTCGACAAGGCGTTCGCGGAGTTGAAAGGTAAGTAATCATGGCCGGTCCTGCTCCGAGCGGCGGTGGCGGACCGCGCATCATCATCGTCAAGAAAAAGGGCGGCCACGCGGCGCACCACGGTGGCGCTTGGAAGGTGGCCTACGCCGACTTCGTGACCGCGATGATGGCCTTTTTCATGGTGCTTTGGCTGGTTTCGCAGACCGACCAAGAAACGCGCACCGAGCTCTCGGATTACTTCCGCACGGGCGTGTTCACCGGCGCGCCGTCGATCCTCAACGGTGGTAGCGGCATTCAGAGCCGCGGCTACTTCGACGTCGTGGGTTCGTCGCACACGCAGCCGGAGCAAATCACGTTCGAGCGCGTGTCACTCGCGGTGCGCTCCAAGATCTCGCAAATGGTCAGCGAAGATCCGGGGCTGAAAGACATCCGCGATCAGATCAAAGTCAGTGTCACCGAAGAAGGCCTGCTGATCCAGATCTTGGACGGCGGCCAAAACCTCCTGTTCGATTCCTCGTCCGCCGAGTTGAAGCCAAAGTTGATCGAAATCTTGGGCAAGATCGCGCCCGTGCTTGCGCGCCTGAGCAATCAAATCCAAGTGCACGGTCACACCGACGCACGCCCGTTCCCCGCAGGATCGAACCGGTCCAACTGGCAATTGTCGTTCGAACGCGCCGATCGCGCGCGCGCCATCTTGGAAAAGAGCGGACTGCGCACCGGTCAGGTGTCGGGCGTATTCGCGCACGGCTCCACCGCGCTGATGAAACCCGACGAACCCTTCGCCGCCGAAAATCGTCGCCTCTCAATCCTCGCTGTCCGCCGCGGCATGGAAAAAGTCGCCGCCCGCGGCGAAGACGGCGAAGACGAAAAACAACCCAAACCCAAACCCCGCACCCCCACCGCAGGCGCCGCCGCCCCCAAGCCCGACCCAACCGCGGACTAAACCCCCGCGCACGGCCTCCAGGAGTGGGCGCTCGCTGCCCAGCCACGCACCTCGGAGACGCGCGCTGTTCCGCGCGCAGCCCGTTCGCATGGAAGACGCAAGACGTCGTGATTCCGACTTGGTGTGCTCGGAACGCTCCCTGAGTTTGAACCGCCGAGCCGCAGAGGCCGCAGAGATCAGAGGGAGATTTTTGGGTCGCGCGATAAGTCGCTTGGTGTCGTAGATACTGCGGAGGTGCGCTCCCTGAGTTTGAACCGCCGAGCCGCAGAGGCCACCAGAGATCAGAGGGAGATTTGGGGGGTTCGTGCGACAAAGTCGCTTGGTGTCGTAGATACTGCGGAGGTGCGCTCCCTGAGTTTGAACCGCCGAGCCGCAGAGGCCGCAGAGATCAGAGGGAGATTTTGGGGGTTCGTGCGACAAAGTCGCTTGGTGTCGTAGCTACCGCGCAGGCGCGCTCCCTGAGTTTGAACCGCCGAGCCGCAGAGGCCGCAGAGATCAGAGGGAGATTTTGGGGTTCGTGGGACAAGTCGCTTGGTGTCGTAGATACTGCGCAGGCGCGACTTGAATTGGGAACCACCCAATCACTGCGTGTGCTGGGGCGTGTACTTCGTGTTGCTGGGGATTGCTTAGCGCTCTGTGGCCTCTGCGGCTCGGCGGTTAATCTCCCCCTCTTCCTCTTCGCTCGTCCGCGACGCCGAAGGCTTTGACGGTTGTGACGTGGTTGGTGACCATCAACCCAACCCGTGCAGGGACGGGTGTGGGATCACACGGCGAAGAGGGGTTCGAGTTCGAGGACGATGAGGTCGTGGTCGAGGGCGGTGTCGAGGAGGAGGTCGGTGTTTGTGTTGCTCGTGGCGGGGAGTTCGATGTTGAAGCGGTCGGCGTCGGCGCGCGCTTCGATGTGCACGCCCTGAGTGCGCAGCGACTCGACGAAGTTGGCTATTTTTGTGCCTTTTACGCGCAGGGAGTAGCGCGCGCCGGCGGCGAAGATTGCGTTCGGCGGGCCGTGTGCGATTAGTTCGCCGCCCGCGAGTACGAATAGTTCGTCGCAGGCGTCCAGCAGGGTGCGTTCTGGGCTCGGGGAATTGGGCAGATCGGCGGATACCAAAAGCCGGCTGTGGGCGGCGGCTTCCAGGCAGAGGCGTGCGACGTAGTCTGCGGAAGGGGCGTCGAGGCCGCGCAGGGGTGCTTCTAGGCAGACGACCTTCGGCGTGGTCAGGCCGGCGAGCGCGACACCGAGGGCGCGCCGTTGATAGAGCGCGAGTTCCGCGAGCTTGCATTTGGCGACGCCGCTGAGTCCGTAGCGATCGATTGCGCGCTTGGTGTCGTGCACGGCGCGGCTCGCGGAGCCATGACTCAGCCGAGCCGCATGTCGGAGATACTCGGTGACCGTGAATGAACCGGGCAGCGGCGGATCACAGGCGGCAAAGCCCAAAATGCCTGCCGACACCGCAGCTTCCAGCGTGCAGTCGAGAATTGCCGCTGTGCCGCCCGCGGTCTCGGCGCGCCCGCCGAGGACTTGGAACAGGGGTTCCCAGTTGCCGACGAGCGCGATGCGCTGGGCGTTCGAACGCAGGTTGAGGGGCGCGCGCCACACCGCGCCCGGCGAACGCACGGCAAACTGCCGCAGCTCGAAGGTCGGTGCGACGCCGCCCAAAGCCGCGCTCTGGTTCATTGCGCGGTCACGGCTCGACCGTCGTCATTTCCATCAATGCCAGCGGTTTGTCACCGGTGTGCGCGACGAAAGGAGCGAGCGCGCGCACCAGGTCGAAGAACTGCGAGGGCAACACCGCCGCTGCCGGCGATTCTTCTTTGATGCCTTCGATGCCGAGCAAGCGACCGAGCAGTGTCGTATCTGGCGGCGGCAATTCGACGATCGGGCCGTGTTCGGGCACATTGCCGAGCTTGCGCGCGAGGGCGATCGCTTGCCGCAAACCGCCCAATTCATCGACCAATTTGCGTTCGAACGCCTGTTGGCCGGTCCACACTCGGCCCTGTCCGATCGCATCCACCTCGGCCTTGCTCATCTTGCGACCGCTGGCCACGCGGGTCAGGAACACGTCATAGAACTGAGCGACTTTGCGTTGCAGCTCTTTCTTCTCGTCCGCGGTGAACGGACGGAAGATCGATTCAGCGTCTGCGCGCGGCGAGGTCTTGTACACCTCGACACTCACGCCGAGCTTTCGCATCAGCTCGGCCACGTCGGCCTTGCCGTAGAAGATGCCAATGCTGCCGGTGATGGAGAGCGGGTTTGCAAAGACGTGCGTACCCGGTGCAGAGATGTAGTAGCCGCCGCTGGCTGCCGCGCTGCCCATGCTCACGATCACCGGCTTGATTTTGGTGGTGAGCTGAATCTCGCGGTAGATCACGTCGGCCGCCATGGCCGAGCCGCCGCCCGTCTCGACGCGCAACACGACCGCGCCGACTTTCGGGTTTTCGCGGGCTTGTTTCAGGCTTTCCGCGATGGTGTACGAGCCCACCAAGCGCGTGCCCAAGAGCGGAATGGTCTGGCTGCGACCGTCGACCATGTCACCGTCGACGTAGATGATGGCGAGGCCGGAGTTGTCACCGAAGTACTCGGGAGCTCGCGGCGCGCGGCGATCGTCGAACAAGTGCACCGGGGAACCCACGAGGCCGCTCACCTGATCTTCGAGCTGATCGTCGAAGGCGAACCCGTCGACGAGCCCGGCGAACTTCGCCTCCGAGGCCACGAACGGTCCGCGCGCGATGCGCTTGCGCAGCTCGACCGCGTCGAGGTGACGCCCAGCGGCCACGTCGACCGTGAAGTTGCGCTCGATCTGCTGCAAGAGATCGATGTGGTCGGCGCGCGCGACGTCGGTCGCGTCGTTCCGCATGAACGACTCGGGCGCGCTCTTGTGATCGCCGATGCGCACGAAATCAGCCTTGATGCCGAGCTTTTCGAGCAGACCGCCGAAATACATGTAGCGCGACTTCAGACCCGCAAAGCGAATTCCACCGGCGGGATTGAGCAGCGTGCGATCCGCGGCCGAGCACAAGTAGAGCGACGCGCCATCGCCATCCTCCAGGTGACAGAGCACGCGTTTGCCGGCTTGGCGCAGGTGGAACAGCGCATCGCGCAGCTCCTGCGTGTGCGCCATCGAGTTCGCCGGAGCCGTGCGCAGCTCGAGCACCACGGCTGCGACGTTCGACTCCTTGTCGGCGATGTCCCACAGCTTGCGCAGCAGCGCCGTGTGGCCACGCGTGTTCGGCGTGTCTTCAATGCGCAAGCGCAGCGCGAAGCGCGGTGCCTCGGCTGCTGCGGCCTCGCGGAAGCCCTTGACCGCGACTTCGAAACCGAGATTTTGTTGGGCCTTGGCTTGGGCCTCACTGCCGAGCCCGTCGCCGAATAGGCTGCCACCGGCGAGCTCCGCAGAACCCGTGTTGCCGTTGAAGTTGAAGGCGAAATTGGCGGACGCCAGCCACTGCCGTTTGCCGGTTTCGTTGCCTGGGTCGGAGTACGAGAAATCACCGCGCAAACGGCCGAGCTCTGGAACGTCCACACCCAAGGTGGCTTTCGGGATCCAGTAGTCGTTTCGGGCATCGACGTATTGCGTCTCGAGTCCAACTTCGAGCGCGCGCGTGCGCAGCGGTCGGATCGCGACCGCGAAATTGTACGAGCGATTGATGAAGCCGCCCTCTTCCGTCGTGGGCGCGTTCAGGTTTTGGCCGACCACCGCAAAGCCGAAATAGTCACTCGGGCGTGAGGTCAAGCCCAGCGACCAAGACGCCAGATCGTGCGCAGCGGGCTGGTTCGAGTACGAGCGCTGCAGCGAGAAGCCGAGCGCGAACGCGTTGCTCGGCTTGAATGCCAAACCCCAGGTGAGCCACTCGTAGCGCCCTTTTCCGCCGAACATCGTCTGAGCGGCCGCGTTCGGCGGCGCGACCAAGTCGAGCCGCAGGCCCGTGGCCAAAGACAAGAACGGGATCGGGAAGGCCAGCGAGAAGGCGTGTCCTTGATAGCTGGCCGTCGCGTCCTCGTTCAAAAACATGCCGTTCCAGCGCAGCTCCACGCCGGGCATGAAACCGAGGTTCGCCGGATTGACGACGAGCGCCGTCGAGTCGTCATCGCTCACCGCGCTGCGGCCGAGCGCAGGCAGCCGCGTGGGCTGATCCGTGGGGAACTGCGCGCTGGCTCGACGAGCCGCAAACAAACCCAAGGCAAGCAACATTGCGCCGCTAGCGACGCGAGGCAAACCGCGCTTCGAGAACGCCATCAAACGATGCCTCGCGCTTTGGCCACGGCTTGGATTTCCGGCACTCGCAACGCGAGTTCGTCGTTGTCTTTCACCGGCAAAAAGCGGGACACGGTGCCCGTGCGCGGCAGGTGCAGATAAGCGGTCGGCAAGTGACTCGTGACCTCGTTGACCAGGCGTTCGAACTGCACCACGGGTTGATCGTCGACTTTCTTGTTTACGGTGAAATACGTCCACTTCATGTCGAGCTCGAGCATGGCTTTGGCGTCGAAGTAAAATACGTTGGTCGCAAACACGCGCACCGTCTTGGGGTCGAAGCTGGGCGGAATGCGGAACTCTTCCAAGATGCACAAGGTTCGATCGACGTAGGCGGGGATGCCGCCGCGATCGGTGGGCAACTTGTCGACGACCTCGGCGGTGACCGCTTTGCCCTTGGCCAAGTGGAAGCCGATGATCGCTGGGTCGAGCGTGCCGCCCATGTTGTCGATGTTGGTCATCATGATGACCTTGCCGCCGCGCTTCACGAAGGCTTCGAGCAAGCCGCTTTCGCGCAACGCATCCGGCAGATCGCCGTGACCCGGCGCATGTTCGCTCGGTTGCCCTTTTTCATCGAAGAAAACCGCTCCAGTCGGCGTGACGCGCAAGGACAGGTGCTGAGTGAAGGTCGCGATGCTCTCGCCGTCCAAATCGTCGCCCAGGGCGGCGCGGATCCCCGCGTCCGTCGAGTGGCTCGTCATCAACCACAAGGGTGGTGCGGCTCCGTAGCGTCGCTCGATCGCGCGCATTTCGGCGCGCCGCAGATCGAGGAAGCTCTTGCCCGGGATGGCGTCGACCAGCGCTTTGATCACGCCGCCCATGCGCGTGGCCATGCCACCCGCGAGAACGAGCAGCGCGACTTGCCCGGCTCGCAATGCTTGGGCACCGAGCTCGCTCAGGCGCGCGTACTCCGCGCTATCCGCCGCGGGCAGCTGCTGGAGATCTTCCGGGTTCGGCGGGCTGATCTTGCCTTTGACGAAGTTGTCTTCGGCGCTCTCGCTGGCGAGTCGCCCTGCGAGCTGCTTGAAGCGCTCGGGATCGAAGCGGTGATGCGCGAGGCGCGCCTGAACGTCGGGGGGTAGCTCTGCGAGTTGTCGATCGAGCGCCATTTTGCGCGAGGCTAGCACCGGACCGTTCCCGCGATCAGCACCCATGCGCGCAGCGTGGCCCGAATGCCGCGGGGCCGACGCGGCTTTCTGGATGGTTGGAGCATTTTCGTGATGCTAGCGTGTTCACCAAGTGAGGATTCGGCACGCATGAAAGGCATCATTCTGGCGGGTGGTAGCGGCTCGCGACTCGATCCGCTGACCCGGGTCGTCTCCAAGCAGCTCCTGCCCGTCTACAACAAGCCCATGATCTATTACCCGCTGTCGGTGCTGATGTTGGCCGGCATCCGCGAGGTGCTGATCATTTCCACCCCACAGGACTTGCCGCTGTTCGAGCGGCTGCTCGGTACGGGTGAGGAGCTCGGGATGCACTTCAGTTACGCGGTGCAACCCGCTCCGAACGGGCTGGCGGAGGCGTTCATCATTGGTCGTTCGTTCGTGGGCAACGGTCCGGTGTGCTTGATCTTGGGCGACAATATTTTTTACGGCTCTGGTCTCGCGCCCCAGCTCCGCCGCGCGCGTGGCGAGCTCGACGGTGCGACCTTGTTCGGTTACCGCGTGGATGACCCCGAGCGCTACGGCGTGGCCGAGCTTGGCCCGAACGGCGAATTGCTCGGCATCGAGGAAAAGCCGAAGCACCCAAAGAGCCGCCTGGCCATCACCGGCCTGTACTTTTTCGACAATCAGGTGCTCGACATCGCCAAGAACCTCAAACCTTCGGCGCGTGGCGAGCTCGAAATCACCGACGTCAACAACACTTACGTGGCGGCGGGTCGCGCGCGTCTCGAAGTGCTCGGACGCGGTCAAGCCTGGCTCGACACCGGCACGCAAGACAGCTTGTTGGATGCGGGACATTTCGTGGCCACGCTCGAGCGTCGCCAAGGCACGTCGATCTCCTGCGTGGAAGAAATCGCGTATCGGATGGGGTTCATCGACGCCGCGCAGCTCGAGCGCCTGGCCGACAAGTGCGGCAAGAGCCAATACGCACAATCCATGCGCCGCGCGCTGGAAGAGAAGCAATTCTGATCATGTCAGTGCTCCGACGACCCAAGAGTGTGCTGGTGACCGGCGGCTGTGGCTTCATTGGCTCGGCCTTCGTGCGCTACCTGATTTCTGAGCCTGATTTCCAGGGCCGCGTCGTGAATTTGGATTCGCTGACGTACGCCGCAAATCCGGACAACTTGGCCGAGGCCGCAAAGAACTCGCGCTACGTGTTCGTGCAAGCCGACATCGCGGATGCAGAAACCGTGGCGCGCGTTTGCCGTGAACACGCGGTCGACACCATCGTGCACTTCGCGGCGGAGAGCCACGTCGATCGCAGCATCCTCGGACCGGGCGCCTTCGTGCAGGCCAACATCGTCGGCACGTATCAATTGCTGGAAGTGGTGCGCGCGCAGAATCACATCCACTTTCACCACGTCTCGACCGACGAAGTGTACGGCTCGCTGGGCGCAACCGGGCTGTTCCACGAGACCACGCCGTACGACCCGAGCTCACCGTATTCGGCGTCGAAAGCGGCCTCCGATCACCTCGTCCGCGCCTACGCGCGCACCTATGGCCTCTCCACCACGCTCTCGAACTGCAGCAACAACTACGGCCCGTATCAGTTTCCAGAAAAGCTGATCCCGCTCATGATCACCAACCTGTGCGACGGCAAACCGCTGCCCGTCTACGGCACCGGTGCCAACGTGCGCGACTGGCTATACGTCGACGATCACGTCGAGGCGATTTGGGCGATCGTGCAACGCGGCGCGCGCGGTCAGACCTACAACATCGGTGGCGAAGCCGAATGGACGAACCTCGCCCTCTTGCACAAACTGATCGAAGTCGTCGCCAGCGTCACCGGTCGCGACGCAGAAGCGATGCGCAAACAAATCAGCTTCGTCGCCGATCGCCCCGGCCACGACGCGCGCTACGCGATCGACTGCAGCAAGCTCAAATCCGAACTCGGCTGGACCCAACGCCACGACATCGAAACCGGCCTCCTCGCGACCGTCCACTGGTACCTCCAAAACCCGCACTGGATCGCGCGCGTAAAAAGCGGCGCCTACCGCGAATGGATCGACAAAAACTACACCGATCGTCGCTAG
>Ga0164309_10000144_pt1 | contig 43142 bp, 59 predicted proteins | sample Whisoiple_247_MG_FD_109984 | JGI IMG/M metagenome (GOLD analysis project Ga0164309, IMG submission 109984) | Soil microbial communities amended with fresh organic matter from upstate New York, USA - Whitman soil sample_247_MG | ecosystem: Environmental > Terrestrial > Soil > Unclassified >... | reverse complement strand
AACACTTACGTAATCTAGCAGACGATTTCACCTCCGGCTATGGTATCCTACACCCAATTGTTCTGCGCAACGATGGCTTAACTTTAGTAGTAGGTGAATGCCGTCTCCGCGCACTCGCTATTTGCGCTGCCGAAGGAAAGCCAATCCAACATGCAGGCCAGACTCTTCCCATCGGTCACATCCCATACTCAGCCCTCGCCGATCTACCTGAAGTAGATTTAGTTGCAGCTGAACTTCATGAGAACACTCGTCGTAAAAACCTCACCTTAATGGAAGAGGCAAAAGCAGTTGCCCGCTACCAAGCCTTGCGTCGTGCTGAATTCCCAGCAATCACCGACAAGCAACTCATGCAAGAACTCCACCCAGTGGATACCCCATCCTCCACCACCGAAGCAATCCGCGATATGACCCTGATTGCCAAACACGCTGATATGCCAGAGGTCGCCAATGCAAAATCCAAAGGTGAAGCTCTTAGAGCCATACGCCGCACACACAACACAGATCTTACAAACACTCTCGGCAAACTCATATCTTCCAACTACATTGGATCTCACAAAAATCTCCTCGGGGATGCACGAGATGTTCTTGCAACTTTACCTTCAGGTACTTACGCATGCATCTGTACCGACCCACCCTACGGAGTAGGCGCAGATAAATTCTCTTCCGTCCAAGAGCAGGACCACAAATATGCAGACGACTTCACATACTTCAAAGATCTTCTTAGCACAGTTGCCCCTGAACTCTTCCGAGTGGCATCAGATCAAGCGCACTTGTATCTCTTTTGCGACCCACGGCATTGGCATATCCTACGAGATATATTTGCCGAAGTTGGATGGAACGTCTGGAATCGACCAATCATATGGCACAAAGCTGTTGGACCAGCTAACGGATTGGGCATCGCACCTCGCCCTGAACATGCACCGCGGAATTCCTACGATTGCGTCCTCTTCGCAAATAAAGGAGATCGCAAAGTCAATTCAATCCAGCCTGACGTCATCTCTAATTGCCCGCGTACGACAGTTTCTGGGCACCCTGCTGAGAAGCCAGCCTCAGTTTATATTAACCTGTTGGAACGATCCTGCCAACCTGGAGATCAGGTGCTTGATCCATTCGCGGGAGGAGGCCCGATTTTTCCGGCGGCGAATTTCCTGCATCTCCACGCCACTGGCATTAATCGTGATGAGGCCGACCATAATCTAGCTGCATCTCGCCTTAACGAACACACATTCAAAGGAGATCTATAATGTACTTAATCACGTTTAATTTTGAAACAGTTAACTCGGAACTTGAACTAGCTAAAGCTGCCGCTCAAGAATACTTCAATAAAAATCCCAGACTTTCTTTCGCACCCACCACGTTGGAAGAATTCAAGGTGGCCAACACCTACAAAGAACTCTGCGCGAAAGTAGAGATTGCTATGGGTAAAGGTGGTATCACTTCAACTTCAGTTCAAGGTGAATACGTCCAATCAATCTGGACCCAATCAGGTGAGATCATCCACATCGTTTACTATGGAGAGAAGTTCCACTCTCTCAAGGAATCTCAGGTACTAAAAGTAGTTCGCCAACTGGACCAAGGCCAAGTTCCCTACACAGTCCCACCTACTCCCGTTCGAATAGGAGAGGTACTTAAAACTCCAGTTGGTGACGCCGATGGTTCTGGCACTGTAATCAAGGGGTAACTCATGGCCAAACTCTATATCATCAATAAAGAAGGAGCCCTGTATAAACCAGGGACTATCCTTCGCAGATACGATGAAGGGTACGTCCGGCAGCAACTTACCCCAACTAAAACTGATCCCTCAAAATACACTTACTCAGATGCAGGCTTCACCATCAATCACGATAAACTTGATGGTTACTGTATTCCTGCTAACGGCAAGATTCAATTTGAAGTCACATCTGACGGAGTGTTTGCGAAGGATGATCAGCCCCACATAATAACGCACAACGGCAGAATTCTCGGGAGCCAAGAATGAAACCAGTCCTCGTCCTTCTAGATTATCCAACGATCAGTGATCTCAACCGCACCACCCCCTTCTCATCTGGAATGTTCCACGACTTTCGTCAATGGTTGCAGGCTGCCGGCTTCAACCTTAACGATGTGGAATTCCAGTACGTCCATAACACCTATCCACCAAACAATGATACTGACAATTGGTTTTGTACCAAGACTCAGTACCCAGCTAAAGGATACAAACCTTGCTGCGGTAAGTACATCGACCCGAAAGTTTTCGCTTCAATCGAAACAGCTAGCCAACAACTCAAGCATCGCGAGATGATAATTGCAGCTGGCGATTTAGCCTTAATGGCTACGCACAAACAACCTTCAGCTTTCAATTGGAGAGGGAGTAAGATTATCACTGGCGCTTGCCGTGTGTTCCCAATCATCTCTCCTTTCAAAGCAACCCAGAATTTCGAATGGACTTTCTACATTCGTCATGATCTGCAGAACGCATTTAAGTTCTGGTATGAGCGTCAAGTTCCTCCGCTAGAAAACTTTCTCATTAACCCAACTTTCGCAGAGGCGACCACATGGCTAAGCAAACTGTTGACTCAACCCTCTTCACGCATCGGCGTAGATATCGAGACGAGGTTTCGTTACATAACGTACATCTCAATCGCGACCTCCCCAACTACCGCCATCTGTGTGCCCTTCGTCAAAGCGGACTCTACGACATCTTACTGGACGAAGGAGGAAGAGGAAGCGATAGTGATCCTACTCCTAAGAGTTATGTCCCGTCATGAATGCGTAGGCCAGAACTTCGTATACGACTTACAGTACCTCGCTCGCTACTGGGGCGCTAATCCAAAGGGCTGGAAAGATACCATGATCGCTTGGCATGTACTCTTCGCAGGCTTTCCGCGCAATCTCGCGTTCCTTTGCTCTATGACTCTTCCCTATTATTCATTCTGGAAAGACGAAGGTTCCGGCCATATTCCAGATCCATCCGAAGTACCTGCCTACCAGCGCTATAACTGCAAGGATGCTGCAAATACTCTGTGGGCCTGGGAGATTATGTGGGAAGGGGCAAACGATCTGCAGAAGCAATTGATCGCAGAACAGATGGACACAGCTTACGCGATGTACCCAATGATGCTGCGTGGTATTCGTCAAGACTTAGCTCAGCGCAAAACTCAACTCGCGAAAGCAATGAACCTTCGTATGCAGGTGGAAGGTGAGCTAATGAAATACACCGAGTGTTTAACTGGTGGACAGAAATTGACTAAGGGTAAATCTGATTCAGCTTGGTATCAATCTCCAACTCAGCTAATGAAGATCCTTTATACAATCTTCGGGTTGCCAGTTCAAAAATCTCGCATGACTCGCAAACCTTCCACCGATGACGATTGTCTGAAGGCTCTCGGAGATATCGACCCTTTGTTTCGTCCAGTATTCAAACTCATCCTTGAATACCGTTCTCTCGGCGTTTTCATTTCCACCTTCTTAGATGTTCGTTTAGATTGGGATAACCGAATGCGCTGTTCCTATGGTGTAGGGATGGCAGAAACCTACCGTTGTACATCATCCGCAGATGCTTTCGATTTCGGTGGCAACCTGCAAAACATACCATCAGGCAATGAGGAGTAAATTATGGCTAAGGCAGAAAGTAGTATTGAAATTACACTAACACTAACGGCGGGCGAAGCTCAGTACCTGATGGGCTTACTGCAAAATGCTCCTGGTGTTATACTTGACGATGAATATCCTGAAGATAGGCGTCACAGAGAGTCTATCTTCATAGCTCTTAATCGTTTCCGTCAACAACTGGGGTACTAATATGAAACTAACTTCCCTTGAACTTAAACTCCTGCGTGAGTATGCTCTGGCTGAATCTTCAGTCGCCTACAAGCGCTACCACAACATGAAGTCTCAAACTTTCCGCGAAGATACCGGCGCACCAGTCTTCTCTGAATTCCAAATCAAACGCATGCTTCAGACCCACGATTTCTACCGTTCATTAGCGGGCAAACTGGATATCATGTTTACTGAAGAATTGGTGAATGAGAAAGCTCGGAAGGCTGAAGTATCACTTTTAACAAACGGGAGAGTATAATGAGACAAGTAACAGGTTACGTCCAAGGTGTTGAGCACGTCGAGATCGAATGTAAAGTTCGCTATCGCTCAGCCGCCGCTCTCCAAATCGATGTAGGTGGTGACGCTCCGGTCTGGATTCCACTATCTCAGATTGAAGACGAGGGGTATGACGCAAAGGGTGAAATCTATTCAATCACCATTCCAACATGGCTAGCAGACGAGAAGGGGTTAACATGAAAAAGCATTACGTAGCTGAGATTCGTTGTGTACGTACACATTGGGAAGGTGAGCCAGATGAATGGACACGCATTGCTGTTATAGGGGATTCGCGTGAGCATGTGATTCAGCGTTGGAATGAGTTAGTGAACAAGAAGTCTGCAGATAAATACAATCCTCCCCTCTTCCCGAGCGATACCGATAGAATTGAGTGGAAAGGATCAACATCTGGTGGTTGCTATTCTGTGGAATATACAGCTACAATTAAGAAATACGAGGAGTACCTCTGACATGGTCGCTAAAACAATAGAACTGCCCAACATTAAAAAGTGTTTCATCCCAGATCCAGGTATGACAATCGGGGACTTTGACTTGAAGGGTGCTGACGCCCAGGTGGTTGCGTGGGAGGCGCAGGACAAATCGCTCATGGATTTCTTCCGTGCAGGTGTTGGCTCCCTGCACGACCTCAATGCAGCCATGATGGGATGCTCCCGCCCAGAGGCTAAAGCTGGAGTCCACCTTACCAACTACGGCGGGAAGGCTGCAACGTGCGCTAAAGCGATGGGTGTATCATTAGCGCGTGCAACCGAGTTCCAAGCCCAATGGTTCACCTTACACCCAGGCATCAAGGAGTGGCATGATAGAGTCTGGTGGGGGCTGCTCAACAACCGGAAGGTGACCAACATTCTAGGCTATGAGCGTATGTACTTTGATCGCATCGACGACAGACTTCTACCACAAGCTCTTGCTTGGGGACCACAATCTACCGTTGGTTTAATCATCTCCAAAGCGCTCATTCAAATCTTCAAAACTCTGCCTTGGATTCAGCCACTTATGCAGGTGCACGATTCACTTGTTCTTCAGTGGCCAACTGAGCGTACCGAAGAAGCGATTGAGAAAGTTCTCGCTTGCATGCGTATCGAACTTCCTTATGTAGAACCTCTTATAATCCCAGCTTCTTACAAAACTTCAGCCACATCTTGGGGAGATTGCTAGTGAATATCTTAATCGGAGAAATCTACCACTACACTGGTTCAGATAAAATCTTCGGACGAGCCAAAGGATCTGGCTCATTGCGCACGATGTTGAATAGAAGATTAAAAGTTCTCAGGCTCTACCAACATCCGGAAACATACGAAGAGATGTGCGATTGTGAATTGGTCAGTGGAAACCCAGCCGATGTGGGTACAGTGATTAATGATGTACCGGTGAAAATGCTGAGTGATGAAACTACTTTTAGTATGGGGAACAAAATACGTGTATATTCACCCGAACTCAGCTCGATCCTAGTTGGGCCAGTCTACACAGGGGGACACAGTCTCGACGTGAACTCAGCAGAACTTATGCATATCACCGAAAAACTAATCTCCCTTGGCCACAACGTATATTGCCCAGCGCTCACCCAATTCATCTTAGTCCAATGTTCCCAGCCTCTAGCGGATTGGATCACCCCATTCCACTGGAAATCCTATTACATCACTCTCTTGCGTCGATGTGAACAGGTCCTTTACTATCTGCCGGAAAATTGGCGAGATTCGATTGAAATCAAATACACTATGGATGCTCACGAAGCTTTACACAGAGTAGGATGCTCGTACCAAGTAGATCTCGCGGGTAATATAACCCGTTTCCCTGGAGAATAAAATGAGTAGGAATTTTCCAAACTTTATAGAAGCCTACCTACGCTATACCCAACACTCAGAAGCGCCCGATCACTTCCATTATTGGACAGCTATCTCTACCCTCGCCGGCGCAGTACGTCGTCAGGTTTGGATGGAGATGGGCTACTGGCAATGGGTGCCTAACTTCTACATCGTTTTCGTTGCACCACCAGGTATCGTATCGAAATCCACTACAGCTGGAATCGGCGCCGAACTCCTGGCAAAAGTCCCGAACGTAGTTTTCGGTCCTTCAGCTGTAACTTGGCAGAAGCTCGTTGAGCAGTTGTCTAAATCTCAAAAAGTATTCCACACCCCAAAAGGGGAAATATTAATCCAGTCTGCGATCACAATCGTTGCATCTGAATTCGGCACCTTCCTTGATCCAACCAATCGCGAGATGGTAGATATCCTCGTTGATCTCTGGGATTCGCGTAAAGGTGACTGGAAGAAAGCCACGATGGGTTCAGGCGAACATTCGATTAAAAACCCATGCCTAAATCTCATAGCTTGCACAACTCCCAGTTGGATATGCTCCGCCTTCCCAGAATATATGATTGGTGGGGGGTTCACTTCCCGCACGATTTTCATCTACGCACAAGAGAAGAGGAACTTCGTAGCCTATCCGAATACCTTTTTACCAGAGGATCACCTGAAACTGAAGGCGGATTTAATTGCAGACCTAACACATATTTCGAAGTTAGCTGGGGCGATGACCTTGTCGCCAGAAGCGGAGAAATTAGGGACTGCATGGTATACAGATTTCTTTACACACCTTCCACCACATCTAACGACAGCTAACTTCGACGGTTACATTGCGCGAAAGCAGACTCACATCCATAAACTCGCAATGATACTTTCTTTGTCAGAATCTGACGACCTAGTGATCGAAGAACACCACCTGCAGATGGCGATCAATAAAATGACTGAGCTTGAGGCAGACATGCCGAAGGTTTTCGGTAATATCGGAGTTTCATTTGCAGGCAAGAAAGCAAATCATCTCGTACGTTTCTTAACTTCTCACGGAGAATTGACGCTGCCAGAACTTTACGCCCTAGCAGCTAACATCATGGGGTGGGATGAATTCGAGAAATCCATCAAAGACCTTCTGCAATCTAAACGCTGCGTTATGAAGGTCGTCGGTGGAAAGCCAAAAATGGCTATTGCTTAGCAGGTTCCACGGGAAAGGAATCCCGCAACGCTTTTGTCGCTGGTATATCAAACTTCCTACTTGGCAATCCTTTCCCAGACAGCATATCACTTTTCAATCTAGCCATAATTCCGCCTTTGATCGCAGCAGCATTCAGCTTGTAACCAGCCGCAGGCACTGTATCATTATACTTCATGATGGCTTTAGTGACATCTGCAATAGCCTCATCACTATGCGCGCGAACAGCAGTTTCCATCTGCGAAATCAGCTCCATACGGATAGTCCCGTAGTATTCATTCGTTCTTTGAGCTGCCCATCTTGCATCTCGCTCAACGCTCAGTCTAGTAGGCTGCATGCCCATCGCCTGCCAGATCGCATCCGCACGGTGAGAAGGGTTTTCAGGATCAAAGTCTAGAACTGTTCTTCCATACTTATCTTTAATCCCTCTATCTTCCGCCCATTTAACAGCCTTCGCTGGATTCTCAATCATGTTCGGCAGGAACTTTCCTAAACGCCAATCGCCACTTGCCTGAGATTCCGTCATCGCTTGCATCATTTGGAGAGGCACTCCAAGCGCAGGTCCAGCAATTCCACTCGTCGCATCGGATAGCCCCTGGTTCCAGTTCTTCGCATTGATAGCATTAATTCCTGGTATGATGCTACCCATACTCAGACTCGGAGTTAGGTCAAAACTACCGGTAGGAATCCCTGTCATCTCTCCTATCCAAGGTAAACCAAAACCCCATTTACCCGCACCATCCAGCGCTAAATCCGCGATTACTTTCGCCTGATCCTCGCCAGCCACATTCATCATCTGCACCAATTCCTTCCGAATGTTCTGCTTCACATCAGGAATAGTGGAATAATCCCCAGTCATCTTGTTATACTTCTTAATCACCCAGTTAGTGATCTCCTCCGCATCCTGCGCAAAGGGTAAACCACTAGCACCAGCTGCCATCATCAGCATTGCCATTGCACGCCACTTTCCAGGATTATTCGATCCCAGCAAAAACTCCAGCATGTGTTGGGTATATGTTTGGAATACGAACAGCGGTCTAGCTTTCCCCCGCATAATTGGAGGTGAGTTCTCAGCAGTAAATACGAAGTGGCTACGTTGCACTGCATCCTTAGCAGCTTGATACGCTTTCACTGAGTCTCCAGATTTTTGGTGCTCCAGTTCCCAAGCTGCATGAAAGGTATTCCAACGTGCGAATACTTCTGAATAATGGAACAACGCACCAGCTACAGACGCAAAATTTTGCCAACCTTGTGCAATCTTGTCTCCCTTCCCCATCACCTTAGGTAGCAGTCGATCCAAGTTGTGCGCTTGTGCCAGCGTTCCCAGCTCGCGCATCATGGTGTGGGAAAATATTCCATCCTTCTCACCCTGTTGCATAGCATCTTGCAGTGCTTGTGGCAGCTTCGTTAGATCCAATTTCCCTTGCACCAGTCTCCCCATCCCACGGGTGAACGCTTCCATAGTTTTCAGCGTGCCGTACTTAGCACTCAGGTGAGGGAAGGAAACTAGAGGTAACTGCAGCATCGCTAACACCGCATGCTTAGGCACACCGGTCAGATAATAATTGAACGCCAACGCTCCCCAGCCTTTGAACTCCTCGCCTGGGTTGAAGAGATAATTCTTAGTGTCAGCCATCATCTCTTGCACCATCCGACGATTGGTCGCGTCTTTCCCCTGCCCCACTAGGCTGTCCGCAGATTGGCTTACCGCGCGAATAGCTGAATCCAGCTGATCCTCAGTCATCAGTCTTCCTACGTGCCGATCGAAACTATCCATGTAAGACATATAAGCTCTGCGGAAATTCTTACTCGCACCAGCTACGCCTTGCTTCTTCAGCATATGCTTAACGAATCCACGTCCAGGCGCTGCAGCCGCCATTGCATCGCGAATCGCTTGGTGCTGCTCTACAGGCAACCGGTTCTGCAATTCCTGCAGCAAAATTGGAGGCATACCTTGAAGGGATTTATCAGCAGTTTTAGCCAACTTATCCACACCTATGAAATTTCCCTGCCCAATATTTTGCTTCCGCAAACTTGCAGCGCGCTCATCCGCATCCGCTTTCGATTCATAGTGCTCACGAAGCAGAGTATCCCCTTGATTATAGAACTTCCCTTTGAAAGTCCCTGGCTTACCAGCCACCACCTTCACTACGTGGTCTCCGAATCTGGTAGATGGGAAGTAGTTGGAATTCTTTAGCGCTTCCACCCGACCTTTCAGATCTTCCAAATGCTGAGCTTTTGCATTTTCATCAGACCATCCCATACGCTCAGCTCGAGTCACCATAGCTGCGTGGAGTTGATCCAACTTCCGACTGAAGTTAGCTTGCATCTGGTTATACACATCCATGCCATCAGCAGTAATTCCGAGAAATTTAGCTTCTCTTGCTAATTCTCCTGGAGTTAACTTCCGTCCGATCTCGCGAGATATTTCATCAGCCGTAGTAGCAAGTTCGCCTACTTTAGCAATCTGAAGAGCCCCCAACTTTCTCCAGTCGCGTAGGAAGGAATCAGTGAGTTTAGTTTCCGCACGTCTGAAATTCCCGTGATCTTCCATCACTTTGATAAACCCAGGTCCACCTTCGGGAGTGCCCGCTAAGAGGCCAGGAATGTGTGGATTATTCTTGGCGTTCTGCATAATGGTCAGAAAGTTCTTTTTGAACTTCGACATGTTATCAGTTCCGCCATCCAAGTTTTCTTTAAACTCTGGCGAATTCAATTTCCCTTCCAAACTCGAAATTCTCTCGGAAGGTTTCTTCGCCAGATCCCCGTAGCTCTTCCGCCATTCATCGTAGGCACGCTGAGTTTCCAGCATCTCTGCCATATGAAATTGCGCAGGGCTTACCTTTTCAATGCTCGCCTTACTCACTTTATCCCAAGCTTCAGCCTGACGATCCCCTTCGGAATTCTCTAATCTCGCAGCTTTATTGCGTGCGGAAAGTGAGTCAACCCAGGTCTGGAAAGTTTGCGTGGGAGCGAATTCATCTCCATGTTCTTTGTGGAATGATTGCAGCTTAGCAACCAAACGAGCAAAAAAAGGCTTAGCAACTTTCATCGCTTTCTGGTCATACGTCTGATACCGTGCCATCTGCTGAGCCATATACTCTTTGCGGCTCAAATAATATTCAGTCCATTCTGGCGATCTTGATTCAGACTCAGCCAATGTTCGCCCGTTCATAGGGTGACTAGAAACATCAATGGGAGTATCACGAGTACGCTGAATTTCACCCATAGTTGTCTCAGGAGTCTGCGTACTTTTCCAGGCTTGGTACTCGTGCTCCAGTGCCAACTTAGCTTTAGGCCCCAGCTTCTGATATTCAGTATCTGCAAACAAATGCCCGAACTCGTGGGCCATTAGGTTGTAGCCTAATGAGTCCGAGAACTCCCCCTCAAAGTTCATAGGGTTCGTTAGGATGCGTCCTATGCCCTTCGCCACCCGAGCTGTCCCCAACTTAGGCGAGTTCGGATCAATTGCCCCAAGCACCACGCTAGTGTCAGGTAATAGATCTTGTTGCCACGATTCCAGAATTGGCTTAGCTCTCGACTGAAAATCTGCATACTCGGTCGCAGCTTTCACACGCGCAGGGTCATTGCCAGTCATCCAATCGTTTAAATCCCCTGTATATACCGAGGGCTTCTCTTGTTCAGCGATCGCCTGTTTCGCAGGTTTCCAGACACCTTTATCAAAAACGTTTATGTGATCGATCTGAGCATCAGCTTGTCTACCACCTTCCATAGTAGGAATATTACCTTCGTCCAAAAACCCATCCAGCGGATTCTCATTCACCTTTGCCACAGTAGATTGAAACTTTTGCTCTGCCCTATCTGCATCCAAGCGAGCATTGAGAAGATCCTGACTTATCACTGGACCTTGGAACGGCTTAGGTTCAGGGGCAACTTCCTGCTGGAGAGGAGTTTCAGATGGAGCTGTTTCTTCCCCTTGTTTCAGGGGAATTTCAACTGGCTCTCTTCCGCCCTTCGACCGCATAGCCCCAATGCCACCAGCAGTTACACCAGACAATAATCCAGTTCGAATCGCACTGACTGCTTGACGCTCAGCTTGAATCTTAACTGCATCTTCCCAGCTTTCTGCATTTTCCAGTTCCTTGTCCAACCCAAACTCGTAATCGTTTAGACTCTGTGCAGCCGTAGCTAATTGGTCACCAACGATCTGATGCCCAATAGTTCCCATGACCTGCTTGATCACATCAGCACTACCGGTTTTCGCAGCATCTACCAGCGAACCTAAGGCTTTAGTCGGCAAGAAGCTGAACGCACCATTAATCAGTGCATCTATACTAGCCTTCGCATTACCAGCAGAATCGCTCAGTCCAGCTGCCCCAGCGGTAGCTTTCGATTCCATGCCACCAGCAGCAGATTGCATCATCACCGCAGGAATTGGGCTACGTGTGAGCGCAGTCAAACCTAAGGTCGCCGCCATATCAGGCACACCTAACACCGCACCACGGACACCTTTCTGAATCAAACCTAAATTCTGCGGAGTCGCTTGGGCTTCCAGCTCCATATTTTTCCGCACGTCACCGTAGATTTTATTCAGCTCTTGATCCCGATTTTGCACGAGTTCAGCTTTGTATTGATCGGGTGCTGCATCTCCAATCTCGCCGGCAAGCATACTCAACCCAGTAGCCTCAGCTCCGAGCTTAACTCGTTCCCACCTCGCTTTAGCTGCTTCCCCAATTCCTTCCCAGGTGTTTTTATTGAAAGGAAGCGTAGGATTATCTGACACATTCTTGTGCCACCAACCCAGCACACCATCCCCATCGTCTTGTACATGGACATCGGCTGGCTCAGTATCCAACATCGCGTCTAAGCTTTGTGGCTCTGAGAAGAAGCTATCCAACTGATCAGGAACTTGGGGCGCAGAAAAACCCTGCGTGTTAGGCAGGGCTTGAGGGATGGGAACTGAAGGCTGAGGGTTTGTTAAGTCGGTACCAGTATCTAAAAACTCATCAAGGTTGGGAATCATCTTCTTCTTCTCCGTCGGAAGTATCGTCCACAGGCACCATAGCATTTTTCAGCTGTAGTATCATCTCTGGACTTTTACTTAGTTCTATAAGTTTCGCGTCTGAAACAGGTGGCTTGTTGCGTAGCGTGGTATAATGATCAGCCATCTTACGCAACTCACTCAGGTTCGGCGTTTGCATAGGGATAGGAACACCACCTGAAGGGACTCCAAGTCCAGGTGTAAGTCCTTTACCTGCGCCCACAGCCGTTTGAACAGCTTGTTTAGTTTTCTCAGGTAAGTTATCGCCATACAGAAAGCCCTGTGAGTTAATGAAATCCGCAGCGATCTTGCTCAAGGCTGGCGACTTCATCATCTCCGTCGCTTGTATATAAGCATCATTTGAGTCAGTAGCCAAGCCTTTTGCTAACAGTGCCACCGCTAATTTATCCGTCTTATCTGGAGCCTTCTTCCCTTTCCCACCAGCTTTCGCAGTAGCCCACGCCTCGGCTGCGCGAGCTCGAGCCAACTCTGCATTAGCTGCATCGAGATCAATTGCGCCAGTAGTACGGCTAGCTTCAGCAACAGACTTCTTAGTATCAGCTCGAGCCTTCCCAGCATTAGCGCCAGCTTCCTCGGTCAAACCGTGATTCTTCGCGATCTCAGACCAAGTCTTAAGAATCTCTGCATCATGGGTTGACTTGTCCATCGCCAGCTTAGTCGCTCTCGCCGCGTCCAAACGGTTAGCTTCGTTATACCCTGACACTGCGTCCGAAGCAGATGCTGCTACAGCATTGACTGTTCCGTTATGCTGACCACTAGTCACGTTTGAACTAAACTTCAACAACGCTTCCTGCATATGGGTATCGGTCTTCAGTTTGTTGAAGAAATTTTCCCACTCAGAACTAAATGTACTTTCTTCCTGAGGGTTCGCTGGAGGTGCTCCAAACTTACCTTGCAACTGCAAACCTTGCGCTGGCTGTACTCCAGCATCATCTGGAATCTGTTGGTCAAAACTAGGCATTGCCGAATCCTCCTAAGATTGAACCCAAGCCCTCTGGTGGAGGCACGGGGTTCGCCATAATTTGTGGAGCTGAAGGCGCAGCTGTTGGAACTGCAGGCGCAGGAGAAGTCCCTGCTGCCATCCCTGGCAATCCTTGTGGAGGCCGTCCTGCCTTAGCCAGCTTCGCACTCAACGCTTTAATTTGTTCTGGTGTCTGGATATTCGCCAACAATGCATCAATACTCATAATTCACCTCTATTTTCCGTCTAAGTAACCTGCGAGGGCACCAAGCACCGCACCCCACTCGCCGCCATTGTTGAGACTAGTTAGCGATCCCAACACTGATCCAGCTGCCGCACCACCTAACGCATTCTGAACCGCAGAATTTTTACTACCTGTAGTTGATGTGGTAGTGGTCGAACCCCCAGTAATTCCAGAAGTACTGCCACCATTTAAAATTGCGTTGAACTGATTCAATCTTTCCGCATCAATGTTCTGGCCATAGTTATTACGAGCTATGTCAGCGTCAATAAGCTGCTGATCATATGCACGATTATCAGAACCAATCGCATCCAACATTTGAGCAGGTTGATAACTCGCGTTAAGTAAAGCTGGTAATGACTGTGCCTGTTCAATTTGCTGTGCGATCGTTAGCTGACGATTAGTCAAGCCTTCATTCGAATCAATCTGACGATTTGCAGTAGCTAGTGAAGCGGCAGTCGATAATCTTTGCGCAGCTTCCGCTTGACTGATCTGCCCATTTTGTACAGCCACTTGGAGATCAGCTTGTAACTTAGCCAAACCTTCGGCAGAATTAATCTGACGATTATTCAAGGCTTCGTTACTTGTCAGATTCGCATTAGTTGTGCCCGCAGACAAATTCGCTTGTTGGTTCGCTTGACCTTCCTGCGAACTAATTTGACGATTCTGCAATGCAGAGTTCACATCTAATTGGCGATTAGTCAGACCTTCATTAGATGCAATATTCCGCTGAGTTACATCTTGTCCACGTAAAGTAGTACCTACCCCCAACGCATTGTTGAAAGTATTCAGACTTGTTTCGTAATTCTTTGCGGCCAAGCTAGCGGCAGTATCTCCGACAGCTTTAGCGGTTTCGCCAGCTGCCAAACCTTCGACGACACCTTGACGACTTCCGCCCCAAGCGCCAGATTGCTGAGCTACAGAACCTAACTTCGGCAAAACTTGTTGCACAAAATTATCAGTAATCTGACGGGTAGCTGAATCCATATTTGCCTGAGCGTACGGATTCCCTTGGTTTAAAATATCCCCTAATGCAAAGGTCAACGCGTTATTCAGATTAGGGTTCATCCCCACGTCTTGGGTAAATGCAGCTGGAGTATTCACTGTCGCAGCAGTATTTACATTTTGCGCTGTCACATTTGGATGAGTGTTCACTTGAGCAGTATTAACACCACCTGGGCCAACAATTGGCGCAGTAGCGTTTTGATTCAAATTCACACTAGCTGCAGTTGAATTCGCTGCCGGAGTTGTATTACCCCAGTTATTCAACACACTCCCAATAACACCTGTATTAGTGTTGGACTGATTCTTAATCATATTCTGAGCAGCGATTTGCTCAGGAGTTTGATTTGCGACAGTAGATCCAGTGTAATACTTTGGCAGTGCATTGTAGAAAGCTTCTTGACTTGGATCAGCAGCAGTACGAGCCTGTGCTTGAGACTGGAATGGTAAACCACTCGAAGTATTCTGCACAAACGTGGTAGCCATTGGTACTTGCCCAGGTGCTGTGGCCGTGTTAGTAACACCTGGATTTGAAATTCCTGTAGCAGTAGCCATGTGTCACCTCACTTAACAGCTTTATTTGCACTTGGGGTTTGCAATGTAGTATTAGCACCTGGACGAGTCATATACTTTTGCATCGCCGCAGCAATTTCTGGGATATCATTGTTCACCCCAGTTCCATAACCACCGATATATCTCATATAGATGTCTTTAATCTGAGTCGGAGTGTAACCAGCATAGATTAAAGCAGGGGCTAATCTGTTATTAAATACCGCTTCGCCCTGCATCTTTTGGCGCGCCCACTCAGGAGGGCCAGAGTTTCCACCACCGCTCATAGCATTTAACAGATCTTGCGTTGCACCATAACTTTGCGCTAAGAACTGTAATCCATCTTGCGCTGTTTGTGCTGCACGACCAGCTGAGATCTGCCCCTGAGTAGGCGCATGATATAAAGGGTTGCTAGACGGAGCATTCGCTTGGTTTCGAATTTGCTCAGGAGTCAAGGCATCAATACCCTTTTGTGTATCTGCAACAATTTGCGCTTGATTCTGCGCGAGAGTTTGTTGATTTTGTTGGTTAATCTGATTCGAAACATCCGCATTCATTTCAGGTGTAATCACTGAAGCAGGCGTAGAATTACCATTCAACAAAGTTCCAATGCTGTCACCAACTGTTTTCCCAATTCCAATGCCGCCCAATCCCAGTGATGCACCACCAACCAAGCTTCCAACGAGACCTGGGTTCACATTCGAAAGCGCTTTACCGATAGAGTCCAGAACGCTTGGACCTGAGACATTAGGCCCTGAGTTTGAGCTTGTAACAGCACCAGCTGTATTTCCAGCCAAGTTATTTAGAGAGGCAATACTTCCTACCGCACTTCCTATTGAAGGATTGCTGACTGCTGCCCCAGCTCCACCCGATGCGCCTACAGTGGAACTAACTGGATTTGAACCGGACGGAACTCCAGTCAATACTGGGCCAAGTCCTGTGCCTCCAGTACTACCAGACAATGAACTCAAAGGTTTCCCGAGCAGAATATTTCCTGCAAAATCTTCGAAACCCTGCCGACGCTTAATCTGCTCAAGTTGGATCTGCGCAAGAGCTTTCTGTTCCGGCGTGAGTTCCTGTGTCTGGGTAACAGTGTTAGTAGCCATGTTGGACCTCAGCGTCTGTATTGACGAATATTAACCTTGTAAGAACCAGAACCACCATCAGCAATTTTAATTGAAGTCAGTGGAACCCCTTCAATATACCAAACATTGCTTACAGTTAAATCCAACGTATTGTTAGACGGAGCAGTCCAGTAATCTGAATCCACCGCTTTAACCGTGAAAGTTAAAGTCCCTGTCTGCCGGCCATTAACAACCACTCTTGTTCCAGGTGAAGTTAAGTCAACATGCAAATCGTGTTGAGTTGTTGTTCCGCCTGGATTTGTAATCTCATAATTCTTCTCAGTCATGATGAAGCTCCTACATTCTAATGCCAGTTAAAGTTTGTCCGACCATGGTATTGCCCTGCAGCACTTGACCGCTAGGAGTACCAGACGTTTGTGTCCCACTTGAGCCTGTAATCACACTTACGAATCTAATCTTCGAATCTACAGACGACCAATGACGAATGATCTGGGTTCCTGTGTAAGCAGCAACTGCTGTACCATCAGTACCCAAAGTGATTTTCGCCGTTTCACCTGCTAATTCGTCCGTCGCAACAGCTGCAGGGATATAATTGTAAACCACACCATCGACAGTAGTGTTAATCGGGTCAACCAAGGTTACATAGTTGTAACCATTTGGAGGAAGGTACTGGGTACTCGCAGTAAGAGTACCGACTCCCGTTGTGGCTGAAGCTGTCTGCGTACCATACTTGGGAGATGTGGTATTATCAACTTGATCTGGGCAGTCGAACGTAAAAGAGGTTCCGCTACCAGCCACATTCGTCATCGACACGCCACCAATGGTGAGCGCTGTCATCGTAGTGCTACCGGTAGTGGTTATTGTGTTTCCAGTTGAACCTACTTTAACCCCGTTGCCACTGTTAATTGATGCAATAGCAACACCGAGATTAAGCGATTCTGCTGCGGACACAAAGTTATTGATGGTCGAGGAGCGCATGAACATACCCATTTTAGTCTGGGTATTGTTGAAGCTCTCAGTAATCGGACCAATTTTCAACACGCCATTGTAATACACATTCAAAGTATTACCAACAGCTGTGAGTTTAATCTTATCGCCTGTTGCTCTGCCCGTAATAGCAACACTAGAACCTAACTGAGTTGCCACACCAGCTACATACTTGAACAATTCCAAGTTGTTGGCGGAGGTTATGCGAGCTCCAATCAGATTGTTGATATCCAACACGCGTACACAACAAGGATAGAAGTTACCACCGCTACCTGAGCCGCCAATCAAAGTGATTTCAAATGAACTATCTGACGCAGCCTCATCACAGGTATACAATGAATTTGGCGTTGTAGTTACGAAGTCCAAGTTGTGACTGGAGTTTACAGCAATCGAACCGGAGTTACCAGTTTGTCTGGTAAACCCTGCGGTTGCGCCTAAGTCCGTTGCCGCTGCATATGCTGCCCAGTTATAGATAGTCATATTATGGTACTCTTATGTTAACTGATTTCGACAGGACCACAGTATTCAACCCGCTCACTACGCAAAGGAAGTATCTGCCTGTAACCGGAACCGCCCCAACGTTGATAGTACCTACGATACTAACTGCCGCAGTCCAAGATGAGTAAGGCTGTACCTCATACACTGTGCAAGTATCGATATTCAGACCATTGGTCAGCATCACACGAAGTGACACGCCAGTCGATACTTGACTATAGAGGTCATCAGAATAAACTTTCTTTGAAGTCATTGGAACTTCAAAGTTGCCAAAGTAATCCTGATGAATTGGATAAATAAATCTCTTTGTCCCACCATACATCGGTAAGCCAGATTTGGTATCGTATATCGCTACTCCCCCCTGACGATATACATTTGTATAATATCCGTCAGCACCATTGACTGTTCCAGTGTTAATCAGTTGTTCATGCAAGAACCAACCTGAATTTGGCTTTGGTACTAAACCAGTAGAACCATAAAAATCTTGCTGAATGTTGATTGAGTATGTAGCTCCAGCTGGAGGAGCTGTAATACCGTTTACCAAAGTAAATGAGGTGGCTGTATTACTGGCCACCACCCCAAAGGAATGGACTCCTGCATTATTAATGTCTACTCGACGATTCCGCAACTGATTTGTAATCCAGTTTTGCGTAGTATCGTTCATTACTGTAGCAGTATTGCCAGATGTTAATGTTCCAGTAGCTAAACCGGCATTATTCTCAATTCGTACCTGACGGCCATTTGAATTGTAAGAAATAGCTACGAAAATTTCTTGCCCAGTATTCAGGTCAAAATCGTCACTCACTCCCATTGCATAATTCAGTCGGGAGAATTTCCATTGAACTTGTTTATCATCAGGGTATGGAACTCCACCTGTAGTTAGCAACTCCGCTCTCACATAACGTGAAATATAAATGAAATTGTTCGATGCAATGCTACTATGCGTGTAAGTTTTGGCTGCATCTAAATCAGCCATTCCTGACCCATAATCATTATACATGACCTTGCCACGAGTAGAATCGTTATAAACCACTGGATTAGTAGAAGCAATATTAAATAGCCAATTGCCACTATTAGGAATAGTCGAACCGACATTCAGTGATTCAGTAATTCCACCTGCACCACCTGAGAAACCAACACCAGTTGCAGTGTTAGCTGGGATAGAAGAGTCAGTTATAGTGTAAGTATCACCGTGAGAGTAAGTTGGCACACGAGGGCCCCAGGTATTCGTAATCGAATCGTATACCCAGATACCGCGTTTGTCTTGAGTTGTTTGACTGGTAGCCATTACTTTTCTCCCCTAATTCCAACTAATCATATACCTGCTATTCCAACACTGGCAACTGAAATCGATGCAGTTATACCACAACACTAAAAATTATGCGGACGTCTCCGGATACAGCAGTTATCGACACAGTCTTCGAGGAAGCTGTATAACGAACATACCTTGCATTGACCCCAGAAAATCCAATTCCAGCTATGATAGCCATTTGTGTCCGAGCTGTTAAATCTAGCCCTGCCATTTGTATGACTACTGTAGCCCCTGGGTCTGTAAAGGTAATGTCTCCAGCTAATCTTCCAGTCTGTGGGTCGTACTCGACGGAAGAAGCTGTAACTGTAGCTCCAGTAAAACTCACAGTTGGATTATAGATTCTTTTCAGATTCAAATAATCATCTGCCTTCTGTAACAGACCTTTGATCTTATTGCCCCATCCCTGCCAAGTCTTATACAGCTCCACGTCAGGTATCATAATGCACCACCTGACGCTTTGCCATAGAACGTAATGGTCTGCAGCATCGTTAATTTGCTAGTACTATTTTCAGTGATAATCAAACTGAAGTATCGTCCAGTCACCAAAGCGAAATATAGTTTGCTGGTAGACAGTTTCAACGCAATAGGGAGTCCTGACACCAAATCAGCAGATGCAGTAAATGTTACAGTATATGGACTAGCATTATTAGAGAGATTGTTCTCAATACCTACGGCTTGCAGGAATTTATAGATTGAACTTTCCCCAAAATCTGTAGCCTTACTGGTCGCAGAGGAACTGTAATTCGTAAACGAAGAGACTAAGCGAATTTGATTTCCAATTTCTTTCTGATACACAGTAGATTGATACCCTTGAACTGCAGGGTGAGTGCCAACTTCTGGCATAGCTCCATTACCAGTGAGGTTAGACTGAAACCATGCATCCAGTGTATAATTATAAACAAAGGCTATGGAAGGAGCTGCAAAATTTGTTGAGGTTATAGTCCACCAAATTTCAGTCTTACTCTCTAAATGAACAGCTACAGTACGACTTAGATTAAACCCAGAAGAAGTTTGAAGGAAATATTCCCAGATCCTATCCCGACCAATCCACTCGTAATTTACACCATCTGTTTTGAAGAACCCTTTCGCACAGAGGCCATAGTTATTATTGCCCACCGCTACCACAGCTTTTTGAGATACGGCTCCAATACTATCTGGAATTGCCATCTCATAACCATAATAGAGAGGTGCTCCAATATAACTGATAACTGCCATGCCTTCCGAGGAATACGCAGCAATCGATTTCCCCAAAGCTGCGACGCATACGATTCCAATACCAGCAAATTCCCGAATATTCAAATCACCCGCGGAGTTCGCTGCAGTTACAGTCCAAGTTTCAATATCATCCGCAGTGCACCAAGCGAACCGATCGGTATTACCAGGGTAGTTAAACCCTAATACATGCGGACTGTGCAGGAAAATTGAGCGCGGAATACCAGCACCAACTACCGCAGCATAAGTTCCCGCTGGATATTTCGCCAACAAAAGTCCTTCACCTGGAGTTCCATTAACCTCTACCCCACAGCAAATAGCTCTCCACTCACCCCAGTTCACTGTAGACACTTGGTTGATGATGCCAGTTCCGTGTTCAATCGCACTGAACTTCTTAGCTGTATTGGTTAAAGTAAAAGTACCCGCGCTATCAAGTTTATAGACCAATAATTCATGAGTTGTCGGGTTCACAACTCCTACCAATCCGTAATAAGTTCCAGTTGTTACGCTATAATTCCAGTTATCCATTAAGAAATAACTACTGGCAACCCCAATAGATACATCTACAAGAGCGCTTAACCCAGCAATTGGCAATATCCCATTCTGCATAGGACGCATATTAACAAGATTCTGCCAAGGGATAGTCATATCTTCGATATTATCAGGAGCCATCCCTTTTCGAATATCAGTGTAATTAAGCTGCAAAAGCTTCGGTAGCAGTTTCATACTTGAGTCCCCAATTGGCGCTCGATATTCTCAGCGATGATTCGATTACGGGCTTGCTGAGCAGCGGTAGCTTGCAGGCGGGCTCCTTCGACATCTTGGAAATCCATCAGGAATTCATAAGCAGTTTCCGCGGCAAGCAAATCTGCTGCGTAGAGAAGCCAAGGATTAGTAGTTGGGGTACTCGCTAAAGTTCCAGTTGCTTGGTAATAACACTGCGTCATTGACGTATCTTCAGTGAGAGCTGGCTGGAAAGTGACTGTGGTGCCCCGCATATAGTATACCTTAGTGCAAGTTTCATCCACCTCTTCGGCTTGTTCTGGACGAATGCGCTTATAGAAACCTTTCTCAGCAGTCTTCCGTAAGTAGGAATCAGGTTCTGCTCCTAAATAATCTGTCGGCAAAGTATAAGTTGTTGCGCCAGATACTAATGTAGCAGCTGAAGAATACTCCAAGAACCAAGGTTTGAGAATTGGGTCTCGCTCCAGCTTGGTGGATTTCACAAATTCAAGTTTTGTCTGAATGGTTGTGTCGTAACTCACCAGATTCCCTATCCGATTATTGACGAGCGCTGTGACTTCAGTGAGAGTCATATTAATCTTTCTCCAATAAATTAGAAATCCGTTTTTGTTGATTTACTACAGCTTGCACCATCGTTTCCAATCGTGCTAGTCTTGATGCGTACGCCACTTCCATCTTGTGGAATTCTTCCCTGAACGCCTTCAAAGTTCCAAGTAAGATCGGGATATAAACACACAGCACAATGCTAACCCCAGAACCTACGATGCTCAAGCCCACTTCTACTGGTGTCATATCGAACCTACTTTTAGTTTGGATTGGAAACTACTTGTGACTTGCTCATGTCCTGCATAGCCGCGGTATATTCCAATCTCCCGACATGCCCAATATAAGGACTCAGCACTACATCTACGAAAATTTCGATACCTGCGTCTTCACAACGTTGACAAAATCCCCAATCTTCACCGATAATTTCGTCTTCAAGCTGAGTAATCGGAAAGTACGGGTGACCGATTTTATCAAACACACCCATCTCAATCAGCATCACACCCGTACCCACGCGCCAGACAGGAATGCAATCTACCTTTCCATCATAATCATAATGACGCATTGGAGTTCCAGCTAAAGTCCCATCTTTGAAGCGGGCGGTTGGGACTGTCGGAAGCGATTTAGTAACACAGTTACACGCAACTACTTCTTTCTTCATTTCCAGCAACCGATGCAATGTCCACGCTGGGAACTGCATATCTGAATCAATGAAAAGAATGTGAGTTGCATTCATCTCTTGAGCTTTTTGCACCAACTTGGTACGCAGCTGGGGAAGAATACTTCCTTTCGTATTCTGCACTCCAAGACTAATATTCGAATAACCTTCAGGAACTATATTCGAGTTAGCTACCATTGCCAGCATACTCATCCCAAAGTCAGCTTCCCACGTAGAACCACTGGGAACAGCTACTAAAATGCGAGCTTCTGGAAGGGCTGGTTGCTTAGTCTTCATTGTCATATTCTTCGTCGTTTTCATCTATCAGGGCCTCAAAGTCATTTTTGGAATTGGCTAGGGTTATTTCCCCTACCTCTATTTCTACCTCTGCACACCAACGGGTACGAACTTCCTTCAGAACTCCCTTCACATTTAACTCAACTGACGTTCCAATCGCCAGCCCTTTAATAGCTGTTTCCGTCACAGGTACGGAAACATAAAACTTCCGCTCGTCATCGTCGTCCTTCATTATGCAACAAGGAGATGATGAACTGCTTTCGTCTTTACGGTCTGCAACTAAGTCTTTCGAAGTGATTTTCATATTTACCTCAATAAAAAAGGGAGGCTGTTAACCTCCCAAGCGCCCTTCCATTAAACTACAAAGTTGCCCAGGTATGCCATGGTTCTTTCATGGTTCACCTCAAGACCTGCTTCAGTTAACCACTGACCTTTCTGAGTGTCAGAGTCAGGAGCCTGAATGTTGTCTTGCGCTTTGGTATCACGACCTGCAAGAGGACGATACACCAGTGCAGCAGGGTTCAAAATGAACGCTGAGTTGGTGTACTTAGGATGCACGTTCATCAGAGGGTGAGTCTTGATGTACAATGTACCCTGAGGTAATACCCACTTCATCAGTTCCATTCCGTAGAACTTAACAGTTTCCATGTGACGCACACGGTTTGTAGAACCGGTACCACCAGCTGCCAACTTGTTCAATGAGTTCAAAAACCCATTACCAGCCAACACGATACGCTCATTACCAGACACACCATCTGCTTGGTAATCGAACACTGGGTACACAGAAGCCAAGAATGAATCTTCTGTAGGGGTGGTTGTGAATACGCTCACGTTCGTTTGAATGAACTGACGTACACCACCAGTGTAACGTAAAGGTTTGCTGTTCGCGCCAGTTGTTTCATTCTTCTTACCGAAGATGAAAGACTGTTCCATCGCCACTGAGTGGTCGAACATACGACGTTTCTTGTCGTTTTTCAGTGGATCACCGGTACGAGTTTTGGTAGCCTTCGCAGTGTTGGTCAACTCGTACGCAGTCTTAAAGATCTGGCAATAGTTGTACACTTTGGTAGGATTGCGTGAAGTCACTGAAGGAGATGTTGAACCTTCAGAATACGCATTACCAATCTTGGTCATGTTTCCGCTAGCTGGAATCGCAGTAGCGGTAGTACCGACTTGACCACGTTTGATCACAACAGTGGTGTCGTTAGTTACGGAAGAAACTGTTACCAGTTCGTTATCGTAACCTGCAACTTCAGTTTTCTCTACCAACAACACATCACCAGGAACTAAATTCAGTCCGCCGGAGAGGAAAGTTGCTGTGGTATCAGTGGTACCGAGAATCGCTGCGTTCATAGTAACACGCATGATTGTCAGTTCTTCTTCCCACCAAGCGAATTCTGGGTCATCTGTCGACTCAGTCTTCATCTTTGCTAACATAGCCGTCAAAGGAGAAGAACCGTTAGGTTGTCTCCAGAGAATAGTTTGACGGAAATTCTTTGGACGTTCATCGGTAGCCCAGTCACCAGTTCCACGTAAGCCTGCAAAAGCCATGATAATTACTCCGCGTTATCTTCCTGCTCGAATTCCTCTAACATTTTCTCCCAAGGAGATTGGTTAGAGGCGTTAGTGTTTGCTCCTGCGCCACCAGTTGAAGTTGGTCGGAACGGTTGATTTACTGGAGCTGCACTTGCGACTATTGGTTTTCCGGTTACTGTGTCGAAGGGAATCTTCGCTTTCAGCATTGCCATCGCACCAATCTCCTGCATCGCTACAGTCTTGTCAGCGGTAGGATTCATCTTCATGTACAGCTTAGCAGTATCCAACACGAGTTTGTTATGCTCCTTCAATGCTGGCCATTGTTCATAAAAAGCCTGTTCCGCTTGCAAATCAGCTTGAGCCCTTTGCGACACACTTTGCAGCATGTTTGGAAGTGACTCTTGGAACTGACGAGTGAGCGTCCCGTGTATATCATAGAACAAATTCGCCAACAGCTTAGGGATAACCTTCTCAGGTTCCGTACGCAGTTGCATTATATCGTCCTCATTTGTGATCGCCAGTTGTTGCGCGATCGAGGCTACCGCTTGATCTCGAGACGGAGCTTGCTGAACAGGTTGAGCTGGGGACTGAGCAGCTGTGACCTGTTGCGGTACTTCCTGAACCGCGCTTACAGGGGGAGTTTGAGTTGCAGCTGGAGCTGGGGTAGCAACAGTAGGAGTTGGAACTACTGGTTGGGTAGCTGCGGGTGCAGCTGGTACTACCGGAACTTCAGTCGATGCGGCCTCTAAACTCTCCTCATCCTCATTTTCAAATTCATCTGCCAAAGCCTCGAACACTTGGGCATCAGGTGATAGATCCTCTGAACCTGTATCGACAACAGGAGCTGCAGAACCACCAGCGGCACCGTCAGCTTCAACTTCATTCATCAACATCAGATTGATCAGTTTGTTCACTAGCATTTTTCATATCCTCTTGGGCGGTTAGGAAGGTTTCTGCAAGAGACATTGCAAGTCTTAAACCGCATGCCTCTCCAAGCAATCTTTCCGTAGTAGTTGGTGGATCTACCAATCTTAATTGTAATTCGCTGGATGTCATTACTTGAGTCATCCGCACTTGAACCTGCTTCTCAACAAGTTCCTTAAGTCTCCCCCAACCTGCACGAGATGTCAAGTCCGTTAACATCTCCGTAATCTCAGCGATCTCCTTTGACTGGTCTTTCGCGATCTGTTCTAACTCATCTCTTTGAATACTCATTGCTGTGGTCCTTGTGGAAGTTGCCCTTGCGGGATAGCGTTACCAGCTTGAACTTGTTGCTGCATCGCAGCTGGGTCTGCTTGTTGTAATCGGAAGGAGTCTACTGAACGCATGCCGAACAGGCGCGCAATCCAGGTAGCCATCTTCACGAAATCGAATTGCTGTGCGACTTGTTGGTTACCAGCTAAACCCACCATCATTTGCTGGTAGAGTTGAGCCTGAGCCAAACGGTCAATTGGCATTGTGCCATCGACTGGGGCGAAGGAGTAATTGCCCGCAATCATCTCAGGGGTTACTTTAACCAACTGACGTTCGCCCGACATCCCGAGAATTCTCAGATCCATCTCTTGGTCATAGTACTGCTGGGTGGTAGAGAGCAAATGCATAGCCAATGGCTGAAAGCCTTGAGCACTCATATACTCGGAGACAGTCTTCAGACGATTGATCCCACCTTGAGTGGAGGTCCGAACTTCTGTCGCAGTCTTACGCCCACCAGTCGCAACTTGTCCCATAATCCCGTCAACTATCCCATTCGCCCGTTGCATCTGCATTCCCACGCGATCGAAATCGGAGAGATGGGTTTGGGTCACGTCGTATGCAGTGAGCTGAGATACCGCAGTCTTCGTGTCAGTGCCATATGCACCTGGGGTTAGACGGATACGCTTCCCAGGTTGAGGGTCTAAGATATCCGCCATCACCACACGAGATGGGTCATAGACGAACTGATTGTTCAACGCTTGCTCAACGTTATAGAAGTGCGAGTTGAAGAGCCAAGTTAGGATATCGTTGTAAGGTTGCATTTGTTCCATCACACCTGGACGGTACAGCGCATAACCTTCGATCTCCTGTTCCAGTGTAAAGAACGGAAACTTGTCAGAGTAATCTCCCATCGGACGGGCGCGAACAATCAGCGCTCCATGCAAAAGAGTAAAGACCCAGAGTTCAGGATAAGTCGATGCTCCAAGTTTCCATTCAGATGGGATCAAGCGTACAAAGATATCTGTGAAAGAACCGAAGCCTTTACCAGTTTTTGAAGTATCCAGCGAACTGTTAACATCTGGAGTATCTAACCAAGTCGAAGTAATTTGATCTGGGTCGGTCAAGTTAAAGTATCCAGCGGCATCTTCAGCGTTAATGAAGACTCCCTCTTGAGCTCCGGCTGAAAACTTATTCCAACTCATAGTGTAGTAACGACCACAGTACTCGCCTTGTTGCAAATGCGCTGGAGTTACAGATGGGTCCCAGAAGAACTTAACTGGTTGCACGTTGTAGAGTTTGTTGCCTTTATATTTAGGCATGCGTTCAGTCGTACGTTGCTTCTTAGGCTTCGCACCTGGAATTGGGATGCCCAAGTAAGTTTGTGGAACTTCCTCTATGCGAGATACGTATGCCCATTCCTCTTCCCAGAAAGTGCCGAGAATCCCCAGCCCATACTTACACGCATCATAAAGCCAGAGAAAGATCTCGTACTGCGCGTTGGTGGTTGAGAGCTGATAATTAATCAACGCTTCAACCGCTTGTTCAGATTGTTCGGTCTCCGCTTGCATCCCTTCGAACTGGAAGACAGGGGAGCGGGAAAGGAATACCGAGGAGTAGTAGGTATGAGCGCTCATCATCATGCCATAGGAGTAAGGCACTTGCACAGTGACATAAGAGATCTTCTCCTCTCTTACCTTCTTCTTCTCGATTTCACTCAGGTGCACAATACCCTGTGCCAACTTCTCCTGCTCCTCCCAAGCTTGGATTCTTCCGCGATTCTTCTTCGTAGCTCTGTTCTTACGTTCAGCAAGTTTAGAAAGAATTTCTGCGTGGAGCTTTGAGTCCTTAGGTATAGCGATATTGATATTCATGAGCGTCTCCATCCAATAAGTAATTGCTGAACCTCGGGGTCATCTTCATTCACAACTGAGAACTCACCTTCGATTACTGAATCAAGGCCTGGAACTATCAGGCTAATCGCAATCGAAAGCGCATCCAGAATGTCGTCGTGAGAGGACTGAGGATAAGTAGTAAATTGTTCTATAAAACCTGCCATTGATCGATGGCATTTGATCTTGCGGTGGGACGCATAATCAGAGATCGTTTGTGTAATTCTCAGCGGCTTCGGACGTTTGTCTTCAATCGCGGAAATAGTTGTAAACTCCTGACGCTTCCGCATCTCACCTTCGATGTGAGTCTTCAGCGCTCGTTGGTAACCCACAGTCTCCACACCAACTTTGAAGGGAGAGAAGCGTCTGCGGTAGATAAAGAACTGATTTGAAAGTTCCTCTGGTTGAGGCGACTTAACAGTAAAGTAATCTACTATATAGATGATGCCTTTGTGAAATTTAATCGCCAGAATAACTGCATCATCGAGCTTAGGGTTTTTGATGATTTGTGCCTGATCTTTCGGTGGAGGCGTAGGGTCGATCCCGATATAACAGATTCCGCCTTCAGGCAACACATCCCAGAAGTCCAACCACTCAGCTTTGAACCACGCAGATTCGGGTGAAACAACTGTTACCTCTTTCTCGCGCAACCAGAGGGAAAGCTGATTCCGATCGATTGATGCTTGTTTGTATTTCAGCATAGTTGCGGTCGGCCAACGGGCTTCCCAACGTGACTTACCCTGTTCATCGAATATCGAGAATTTCACGCACTTCCACTCAGCATCTTTATCTACCTGATTAATAAGGTCGTCCGCTTGCAGTGGAGTTTGCAGCAAGATCATCTTCGCCTCAGGCATATCAGTCTCTGGCGCCAAGGTATTCTTCAGGCTTCCAAAAAATAAATCCGAGATCTTTTTCCTCTGCTCAGGTGTCGCAGTATTCTCTTCGTCGCACGGGTCATCAACAAGGATAAGATCAGGACGATAATCATCAAGGTTAATACCGCGCACAGAACCGTGAATACCAAGAGCAATAACCTGAATGCGACAGTCCATGGTCTTGTGCTCAATAATGATGTGCGACGTATTGAAGGTCTCTCCCGCTTCGAGCCCATATGTGGATGTCCAGAGAGTGTTGAACTGGATGGCTTTACGGAGCCAGTCGATTGTCTTACATGCCGCATCTTCTGACTTGCCGACTACCACGATGGTGCGGGAGGTAGCGTAGGCAATCCGCTTCGAGAGAAAGGCGCGAGCAACTGTCGTCTTCGCTCCGTCACGGAAGATCATCAGCCCAACATATCTCCCACCGAACTCCAGCTGCTCCCAGACCTCTTTATGGAATTCAGGAGAGTCTTGGCGAAATGCCTTGGGGAAGAAGTGCTTGGAGTAGAACTCGTTGTCTACCGCTGCCATCGCAATGATTTCAGCCGTACTAGTTTCTATTTGTTCCATACATAAACTCCTACTGTTTCCGCTTCAGGTGAGGCAGTCAACTCGCGTAGGAGAGGAGCTTTAACTGGGTACGGGGAATGAGGATCGTAGAACTTACAAACCTCTACAAGATTGTAACGGAAGTCTGGGCCGAACGCAGCTTTCACGACAGGCAAGTAACGCTCCATAAGTTGGAACCAACTGCGAGAAGTGTGCTTGAGTTTGCATTCGAAGATCGTTACGAGATTCAGTTCTGGTTGGCATAAGATCCCATCAGGTTGGCACCAATGCCATGCACCTTCAGAGAAGAAATGGAACCAAGGATTCTGATGGTACATATCACCGAACCGCATCTTCATGTTCAGATGAAACATCTTCTCGAAAACGATCCCAGCCTTCTGCACACCCTTCAGTTTCTGTGGCGCAAAGCTGGGACCTCTGTCGGTAAGCATTACTCTCTGCACAGCTCCCGCTGGTAGAAAGTTAGTTGGGCGTAATTTCATGGAACTCCCCTTCAAGTGCAGTGGCTTTAATTGCGCGCAGAGTTGCACGGGCTCTGTTTGCAGCGTCGATAGCATCTTTGGCGATGGAGGGTTCAGTGGTGGCAGGTACGTTAATATCTACCTGCACACCCTTCGTCGCACCATAGCCTAAGCGTTGAAGCAATCTGTCAGCGGAGTCCTTGATGAACTTAGGATCTGCTGAACTTGCGATCTCTTCACCCCAACGATCTAACGCTAAGTTCGCTAAGGCTTCAATCTTTTTTGGCAGCGATTCCATTTGCACGTGGAAGTGCTCCTTCTTCAGCTCCTGGAACTTCGCCTGAAAGGTATCGGAGTGCACAAGGATGCTGAGATAGTTCGGAGTCATATCGAAGATCGCAGCGACTTCATTCAGCGATTGCTGTGGGAACTGAAGCATGTGCATCATCACAGCCTCGTGCTTGTGCGAAACGCGGAGAAGGACTTGATTTGAGACGAAGTTGGACATAGTGCGAACCCTCGGTAAGTGATTCGAGTGTGGCCGCATTCTCCTCAGTGGTCAAGAGAAAGTCAAATTTTTTGGCGCGATTTAGAGAGGAGCCTGAAGAATCCGCCGACCCCGGGTGGGTGGGGTGGCTGTCCCCTAGTGGGTAGCAGCTGGGAAGGAAGGAGAGGAAAGGAAAGAAGAATGAAAGGAGCTGAAAACAGATGAAGAAAGAATAAAAATACTTGTATATTGGCGTGCAAAGTACTTGTATTAATACACCAGTATGTTAAGCTGCACTTAGGCAATATCGCCTGAACTAGATAATAGGTAGGTATATATCATGAACGCTAATAAAATCGCAGGTGTTGAAGTGGAAGTGAGCGCGGCTCAGGCTAAGGCTGGGTTTAAGGCTAAGTGTGTTGAGGTTGAGGGGAAGCTGGTCTGGACGTTCGGCAACGGACAAACAGCAGAGATAGATCCCGACACACTGACCGCGGGGATTAGGCACGCAGCCATGATGCACGGGCTGAAGCAAACTATTAGCGATGCTTATAGCGGTATCAAGACTGCGAGTGAGGCGTATACCTTTGCGCAAGTAAGGATTGATACGCTGGTAGGTGGCGAGTGGAGTAGTAGAGGGAAAGCAGGCGAAGGGAATAACGATCTAGTGCAGGCTGTGGTGAATATAAGCGGAAAGACTTTGGCAGAGTGTATGGCGCTGATCGGACAATTGGATGAAGCGCAGAAGAAAGCGCTGGCTAAGAAGCCACAAGTGATGGCAGAGGTTGCACGGTTGAAGGCTGAACGTTTGGCCGCAGCGGTAGGGGACGACACTTCATTGGCTGATTTGTTCGGAGGTGCGGTATGATTAAGCGTATTGTAGTGTGTGGAGTTATTAACGCAAGCGCCCATGTGATCTATGACATTATCGTGCAGGCGCAACGTAACTCAATGGCGAAAGCGATTATTGGGAACACGTGGGAGATGTGCGAGCTAACCTTCTTCGACCACGATCAGGAACTGGTGATCAAAGTTCCCACCGATTGGGAGAATACAGTGGAACTGTGCAATTGGCTGAAAGATACCTATAAGGTGATGCAGGTAATGAAGGCTATGCCAGTGAGAGTGGGGCAAGGTGGTAAGACAGAAGTGCTACAGCTCAAGTATTACAAAGAACCGCAATAGGACGAAACAGGCTTCATTTATAGGAAGGTTGGAAACGGGGATGCGTCATTTATATGACCTTCCCCGTTGTCGTTTGTAGGGGCTAGGAAGTGCCTTCCCGTCGATTGTCCACAAGTTACCGGAAGTGTCTAAAATAGGGGTAGTACCCTTGTTCCCTTGTTTCTAGTCGGTGCCTTGTATTCACTTGTATATTGCTATTATGTATGGATATACAGTGGTGTGTTATAGGTGTATGTATATACAGTATTTTTTTTGATATAAGAACAAACCCCTTTATTCCTTCCTAAATCTACTTGTAAATTCAAGGCACCCAATAGGAACAAGGAATCAAGGCCACTTGCCCCCATTCCGACATCCACGGTCAAATCCCGCACCAATCGGTCACCCATGCCCCACCTTCTGCATTCAAACCTTGACAACCCACGCGAAATCCCGCAAATTACCAATTCCAAACGCGCAAATCTTCAGCGCCCAAGGAAACTTTAATCGGCATCTCGCCCACAACTCAGAAAGGTAATCAAAATGTCTCAAGCAAAATGCGCAGTAACCCAGACACCAAACTCAGCAGTCTTCACATTCAGCACCGGAAGTGTGGTAACAGCGGAATACGACAAATTCTCGGACGAAATCAAAGCGAAATTCCTCGCATACGGCGTGCGCCAGAAGTTGCAGGACTCCTACGCAAGCAAGAAAGATCCGAAGGAAGCTGAAGAAGCACTCATCGCTCAATTAGAACGCATCTATGCAGGCGAATGGACTCAAGGTCGTGCAGCTGGCACAGGTGGAAATACCACTAAATTGGTCTTGGCATTGATCAACATCACTGGCAAAGCGCAAACCGAAGTCGAAGCTCTGTTAGAAGCTCTCAGCGAAGAACAAATCAAAGCTCTGAGAAACAAGCCAGTCGTTGCAGCCGAACTTGCCAAAATGCGTGCGGAAGAGTTAGCGAAAGCTGCTCAAGCAAGCATCGAAGCAGGCGACTCAGGCCTCGGCATCTAATCGCAACAAAGTAACATTTCAGCAGTAAAGCTAAACGGTAATAAAGCCTGAGCGCGAAAGTTCTCAGGCTTTATTTTTGCAACCAAAACGAGAATCTCCCTATGCCCAAGTCCAAAGATCCCAGCACCTATCACCCAATGAACGCGAAGATATTCGCTCAGTGCAACGCGCACGGAAGCTTCAAGACTGGCGCACTCACCAAAGAAGCCGCCAATTCACTCCGCTTCGACCTCAATGGGTACAGAGTCGCACTCCGAGACACCAATCACCCAGACTGGGACGCAATTCAATTCAGCTCAGTGTCATGCAAGAAACTCCCCAAGGAATTGTTAGACCCTGAGCACCCCGAACTAACCCACTACATAGAAGTCTTCGCCGCAGGTCCAGCTTGGACTGAAGCCAAGAGCTACAAAGCTATTATGCAAGGGATGATTGACACTCCACCAGTTCCCAGTTCGAACCCAACTCCCATCGAAGCTCCCGCGCAAAGCTTGGAAGACCTGCTCGCCGACGCCAGACCCAAGGGCTGAATGCAGCAGACGAGGCAAAGGAATGCCACAAGTAATACAAGTACTTTACCAGTCAAACTACAAGTACCTATTGACCAGCAGTTTCCCCTCATGTCATACTTCACCCGTGAATAGTTATTGGTTCGTGGTTGGCGCAACTCTAGTCAGCTGGGACTTCAGTCTAACCAATAACTATTCCATCCAGATAACTTCCAACAATCTAGGGGAACCCTATGAAAGCATTTTCTCGTTCAATCGCAATCTTCGCGGCAATGTCTGCAATCATGCACAACGACTCAATATCTCACAGCGAAAGACAGCTAAAAGCGCTGGAAACAAGTCTTGGCTACTACTCTCGCGGCAAAGGTGGGCGCAAGTCACCTCGCACAGCAACAGGCGTAGCTCGCGCAAAAAGGACCGCTCGCAAACTCCACAACGTTCGTATCCGCTCAGCACACTAAGGAGCGCATCATGAAACTTACAGAAACTCAAGCTGTATGGTTAAGCAGTCTCGCAATGGCTTGTGCACTCGGCGCATTCGAATACGTTCTGCTCACCTGTTACGGTATCAGCGCAGGAGTAGTCGTACTATGAAAACTCCAGGTCGCAAAGCACTTGCACTAATCGCATTGGGGCAGTTAATTCTCTGCCTCATTGGAATAGGACTTTTCATTTTCCTCTGCTACCTTCTATACTCAGTAGCAATTTACCACGGAGTTCAGAGATGAAAACGCAAATCCTCAGCCTCTTGCGCGAACTCCACGCGCAGGCTGCAAAATCCCTCAAGTCCAAGCACAAAACGCAGCACAGAATCATGGAGCAAAGTTCCAGCGTAATCATCCGCCAACAAGTGACCCTTGACTGGTGGGAGCGTATGCGAGGAGAGGAATGCTCAGAAGTAGTTCGCCAGTTCCATCTCGGCAACAAACCCAGCGCAGAGTTCCTCGACATCCAGCGCATGATCACCGCTCACTTAACTGGGAATTCATTCCAGCAAAAGCACAAACTCATAATCATGAGCGCTGAAGAAACTTACGAACTCTGGGATGACCTCGCAACCCTAGAAGCAGAACTAGCTCGCGCCGAAAAGCAATCTTCAGCTCTTCAGCGCCAATTCGGAGTGAATTTAATATGAGTGATAACAAAAAACCTCAGTCCACAAACGGAATCCCAACCACACCAGCTTTCGACCAATCCCTCTGGGATGCGATGATGGAGATGGTGACAGGTCCGAAGAAAGCCAAGGTCGAGGCGAAACTCGAAAAGATCGCTGAGAAGAAGGAGCGCAAAGCCAAAGCTCCTTCTCATCGCTGGGTTGAGGAAGAAGTTGTCCTCATCATTCACGAAGCAACCTGCAATTCCTGCAGCGCCCATTTCCAGTGGCCTAACCCACACCTTCTTCTCAAGAAATCTCACGAGAAACTAGGCACGCACTACGTCCAAGCGCAGGTCACCACTTACGCTGATCCAGAGCAAGTATACTCCTATCTTCCATTTCGCCGAGAATACCAGCTCACCTCAGTCCCAGTCTGCATGCACTGCTTCGACATAGCGCATAGACTCAGCACCGAGTCTAAGTTCTTCGTCTCTGCCGCTCAACCAAAACCACAGCTCCCATCCCTAACCGCTTCCATCACAACAGGTACTAAATCATGAGCGAGAACTCAAAAATTCTCATGGACTTCGTGCGCGCGCTGAGAGACCTTAATTATCTCTATTCTCAGCGCCAATTGGAAAACATCCCGATCAAATCCTTCCTACTCAAAGTCGAATTTGAAGGGGATGGTCAGGGCTATATGTGGAAAAGCAACACTGCTCGCAGTGTCCAGGCCGACCTCAACACAGCAATTGGATTAATCCTCTCCCACCCGATCACTGAGTACACACGAGCACTCGCACCATTCTATACGCTCGTGCGCCAGCTCTTCGACGCAAAGCTCGCTAAGAGCGGAGAACTCAAAGAGTACATCATCGCGTGTCAGGACGACAGCCTGGAAAACCCTAAGATAGGCATTGCAGCCTCGCGCGATTTCATCCAGAACTTAATCGATATCCTACCAGTTGTTCTAGAAGTCCTGCCAGAACAAAGGGAGGAAAAGTTTCCAGAAAACGTAGTACCATTCACCCCACCAACTAAGCACTAGGAGATCCACCATGCAAGTAGAAAGTAAAACTGAAGTATTTTCAACGGGCGCCAAACCAGCACCTGAAGTTATGTTCGCCGAAACCATCAAAGTTCTGGAGAAAACTATCGCCGAACTCCGAGAAAGAAACATAACTCCAGAAGGCATTCTAATCCTCGTACCTTATGTAGTAGAGGAGGAGAATGCCTTCGGAGTTATGGAGACTTCTTTCGGCAACAAACATCAGATCCTAGAGATGCTCCAGAAAGTAACGATCGGAAAAATAGAGCAGGAACTAAACATGGGTGTCGGTATGCCAGCTGATTTCGAATTCACCGACGACTCGTTACCAGATCACTTAGGTTAAACCACTGGGCATGGATGCCCTCCACCCAGGAACTACTTATGGCACGCCAAAAACAGCTCGACCCACACAAATACCAAACCTTCTGGCTTCCAGTCAAACTCGTGGAACGACTGAATGAATTCTGCATTGACCCGATCCTTGGCAAACCTCGCCACGGAATGCAGTCCCAGATCGCAGGTATGTTAATCACCAACTTCCTCGACGCGCAGGATAAGCTGAAAGGCTCTGGCTTCGAAGAAAACGCAACCGAAACTCAGGAGTTACCAGAATGACCTGTCTACTAGACATCATCAGCGAACTAGACACGCTCGAATACGAAGAGCAAAAGCTTCGCGCCAAGTTCAAGTCAGAACTGAAATCTCTTCAAGACCGCCAAGAATCGCTCATATCCCAGCGCAATCAAGCAAAAGCGGGACTGGACTTGGATAAAATCCAGCAAGCCAAATGCATCGTCAGAGTTTATGGCAAAGCTTCCACCATCGAGCGCCACGCATTAGTGCGCGAAGCGGTCTCCATTTTCGCCTCCACAGAGAAGTTAGACACACTGAAAACAAAATATCTGGGGCTGAAAAACTATGCCCACTGGACAGACCAGCGCCATGACGGACCCTATGGAACTGGCCCTCGTCACGGGGAAATAGCATTCAGTATCGGATTGCACGACACAGCGCGCAATCGTCCGTTGAACGCTGAAGAACGTGAGGCGGCGGTTTACTACCTCCTCAACCTCGAAACAATCCAAAAAGCACAGGAGCAATCATAATGGCTTTCGTACCACCTGAAACCCTTGCGTCAGTAGACGATCTCCGTCAGCGTATAGCAGCCGGCGAAGAAGTATCGCAGCCAGAACTAGCCGCTGCTCTCGCGAAGTATCGCACTTACCGTGAGGCAAAAGCTCTCACCGCCAACGTTAAACAACAAGAGAAAGCAGCGAAAGCCGACAAGGCTAAGCTTCCAGCTGATCTCTTACTAGCTCTCGGGGAGAAGCTAATATGAACATCGAATTCTGCCGCAAGTTAGCTGACTTCATCGTCAGACCAGATCGTCAGCACAACTTCGATCTCACCAAATTCATGTCCATCAACCCACCGCCTGTAGAACCTCCAGCCCTATGCGATACCGTAGCATGTATCGCTGGGTCCGCCTACCTTCTACACGAACTTGAGCAGGGGCATTCAATACTCAACGCCTATGAAACATTTCGTGATGGAGATTTCAATTGGTATGAAACTTCAATCCCTCCCTTCGAGTTCACCCCGAAAGAAAGTTCAGTCTTTCGCCGCTGGTGTACAACCGATATGAGAGAATCCCTTTGGCACGTACTCCCCAGCCGAGTAACTGCCAGACAAGCAGCAGATCTTCTCTACTTCATCGCTGCTACAGGCCGGATTCCTACACACCCAGGAGAATTCCTATGAACACACAACGACTCAAAGCTCTCGAAGCAGTTCTTCGCGAAGAAGCTGAACACTTCGACCTGAAAGTTCTCTACTTAGACCAAAATCTTAATGGCCTAAACGACGTAGTTTGCATGCAAACTAAACCTGCGTGCGGCTATGTCGCCTGTATAGTAGGCCATGCAATCTTATCCTCCAACGCGCAACCATTGCCAGGTAAACAAATGGATTGGTTCCTATCCTACTACGGCCTGACCTCCGACGAGTGGGCAGTGCGCGCTTGGTGTTACTACGGCACACCGTCATCTGCTGCTCTCGATCGCTGGTGCAAATATCCTCAGCACGTCACGGCTTCAGACGCAGCGGATCTCATCAACTATATCTGGGTGAACCGCAAAGTCCCAGAAGACTGGAAGGTCATCGAACGTTACAAAGAAGGGCGCTCACTATGAACCCAACAGTCCATCCCCCATTCCCAGATCACCTCGACGACACGATGCTCAGTGCATTCCGTCAGTGCCCAACCTATTGGTACTACGGATACCTGCGCAACCTCCGTCCGAAAGGTGATCTTGCAATTGACCTCATTGCAGGCGGCGCTTACGCGCGTGGACTCGAAGTAGCTCGCACCTACTTCTTCTCCAACGCTGACATGCCGCGCGCTGAAGTAATCCACCGTGCCCAAGTCGCAGCCATCAAACACTGGGGCGACAACCCAATCATGGAAGATCACACAAAGAATCTTGTGCATGTCTTACTAGCAATCGAAGATTACTTTGGCAAATGGGGCGTCGCTACTGATCCACTCCAGCCCCTCATGATGGATACGGAAAAAGGTTCTCGCCCATGCGTAGAGTTTTCCTTCGCCCTTCCCATCGGCATCAACCATCCAGACACAGGCGCCCCTATCCTCTACACAGGCAAGCTCGACATGCTGGCGATGCGGAACGAAACAGTCTGGATCATGGACGACAAGACCTCTTCAAACCTCGGCCCGCAGTGGCTCAAATCCTGGGACATGCGTTCGCAATTCTCAGGCTACACTTGGGCAGCCTACGAATCAGGCCTCACTCCTGCCGGAGTCTGCGTTCGTGGCTGCGCGTTCACCCAAGCGAACATCAACTTCGCAGAGGCCTTCACCTTCCGCCCACGCTGGATGGTAGATCAGTGGCTCGAAGATACCCGCGAGACCATCACTCGCATGATCGAATGCTGGGAAAAGATGTCCTTCCCGCAAGCAATGGGGTCTGCCTGCAATGCGTACAACCGCCCTTGCAGGTATACCTTATTGTGCTCTTCACGGGAACCTGAGAACTGGGTTCCCTCCAATTATGATATCAAAATCTGGAACCCACTAACCGTAGAGGAAGTTTAATATGTCAGAAGAAACCAAGGTAGAAGCAATCCCAAAATCCCTAACCATCACGCTCGATCTCAGCGACGTGTTTGTCGATGGAGAAGAAGAACACGGCAGTAGCCTTACCAATGTAATCAAAGATCACATCAATTACACTGCAATGAAACGCATTCAAGATCAGGTTAACTTAGCCGTGGACAGACACCTACAGTCCACGATCGTTAAGAACCTGGAAGGAATCCTTGCGGCCATGTTCTCAGCTAAGGTGGAGCAGATGATAACTGCTGAGAAACTTTCCTTCAGTGGCTATAAAGAAACCACCATTGAGGAGTATATCCTGGATCGTATCGCTCGAATTGAAAACCGTACTCTTGGAGAGACTCTCGACAAGGTGTGTCGCAAAGCTGCTGACGAACTCGGCGCCAAACTGAAAGCTCAGTACGACATAGCTTTCGCAAATGTTCTCGTACAGAAGCTCGATAACGTGGGACTCTTAAAGTCTGACGTAGCCCGTCTTCTAATCTCTCAGGAGAATTAACATGCCAGCAGAAATACATCACCGTTTAGAAAGCCGTTTAAAAGATTCCTTAGCAGCAGTCATCCTAGATGACCTCGAAGGAATCTTGGAAAAGATTGCTGATGAACTTCGCCCAGACCAAGTCTTCGAAGTTGCAGCCCTAAAGGACTGGTTACTAGACGAGTACAACCTCGAAGATCTATTCGACGAGGCTAAACTTGAAGCTTGGGCGCGCGAAAACGGCTGGTCTAAGGAGACCTAACCTATGACAACTCAGTACCCACCAACCCAATCGCAGAACGAACGCTTCATCGACAAAATCATGCGGCAGTCTGCACTTAAAAACGCAATGGATTTTATCGCGCAAAACTTTCAACCAGAACAAGTCTATACTCGGGGTGATCTCGCACGTTCTGCGCGTAAGAACTTCACTCCCTTAGAGATCTTTCCTCTAGCGGAACTTGAAGCCGCTGTCCTTAACGCTGAAGTAACCGCCAACCCAGGAGAACCGAAATGAAATTAACTCGCGCTGGAAAGTATTACCTATACGCTCAGACTATCATTCTATTCGCAGTACTCTACACAGCTTACTGCCTATACCAACGCTCGCTCGAAACGCCAGTGCAAACTGTCCAAGTAGCATTGCCTATTGATCAGTGTCTGCGCGCACCTCAGCCATCGCCACCGCCGCCCGTATTTCACCTCGAATCAGGCAAACCCTTTCGCATCCAGTTATGACAGGTTTCTGGATAACCTTTGGACTATATGTAATAGCTGTCATCGCCGGCAGCTATTATCTACACAAGCACTTTAAGTAGGAGATAATATGCATAACTTACCACTCGGCTTTCGTCCTATGAAATGCCCTAACAATTTCACGCTCAGTCCCTCCATGTTACCGCAGCTCAAGTATCCTGTGTACGTATCACCTAAGCTGGATGGAGTGCGAGCGACAACTGGAGTATCTTTCGTTCAGTCTAACTCAGGCCGCCACCTCCCCAACGAACACATGCAGAAAACTCTGAGAGGATTCTATTGTGGTGTTGATGGAGAGTTAGGAGTTGGAGATCCCACTACAGAACTCTTTTACCACACCACCCAATCAGCTATCATGACAAAAGCTGGAACGCCAGATTTCAACTTCTACATATTCGATATAGTTCCAGATTGTTTTAGATATCACGGGTTAAATTATCTTTCCCCGTTCTCCGAGCGTCTGGAGTTAATGCAAGATTTATTTTACCCTGCAGCTCCATCAGAGTTAGTGACTCATACTAAATGCGACACCCCAGAAGAAGTCCTCAAGCTCTTCGCCGACTATACTGAACTAGGCTACGAAGGTATCTGCATCCGCTCTGCCTCGGGTCTCTACAAGTACGGTCGCTCCACCTTCCGAGAGTGTTTCCTCCTGCGCATGAAGCTCGAAGCTCAGTCGGAATGCAAGATTCTGCGTGTTAACCAAATGATGCTGAACAACAATGACACAACCAAATCTCCCCTCGGATTTACTCAACGATCTTCTCATGCTGAGAATCAAATACCCTATGAAGCTGTCGGATCTTTCGACGTGCAGGATATCCACACCCACGCAGAGTTTACCATTGGAATCTTTAAAGGAATTACTCTCGACGAACGTGAACGCTGGTGGAGAATACGTGATCAGTTATCGAATAAAATTTTCACATACCGTTACCATAACTATGGCATTAAGGATGTCCCCAGGTCCGGACGATTTATCGGATGGCGTGAACGCTGGGATTTAAGTTGACTCTCTGAAGAGTCGTAACTACAATTAGTTTCCTTATCAAACTACAATTAATTTGGAGCCCTACCATGATTCAGAAATCTTCAGTTCCACTACCTGTCCACCGCTACGCTGTCTATCGTGCAAACACTGCGAAGAAAGCAATGGCAATCTACGAGCACAAAGATGGTTATCTCGATGTAATACCAGTCGATAAAGTTTCCAATCACTGGGTGAAGAAAGTTGTGCAGCCAAACAACATCGTTGAACCTTACGTGGTGAACTGATATGGACCGCATCTCTTTCGGCAAGTACCGCGGCAAAGGGTTCGACATGCTTCCAGAGGACTACCTCCAATGGATGGTTAGGAACGACACGCAGCAGGCAGACAAAGCTGAGACCGAACTTAAACGCCGTGCTGCCGGAGGAATAGTTAAACCAGAATCAGAAGTTGTCATCATGCCAGATGCAATCGACTCAGCCTCCATCCTTATTCCACGCCTATGGCAGTCCCATCCTAAAGGGATTGTCAAATGGCTGGAGGAAACTTGGGTGCAGATCCTTAACACTAAACCCAAAGTCCAGATGCACTTCAACTCAGCCACCTACGTAGACTACATGGATGTGCGCTGGTACCTCGACGCTAACCAAAACCTTCTTGACCTAACCCCACTGGAATCCTACTATCATGTCTAAAATCTCATTCATAACACCAGTCGCCATCGACCCTTTGGACCTCGTCCTCTTCGGCGCAAGTGCTAAACCAGGGCTTCACTTCGGCACTGGCCTTAAGTATGCCCTCGCAATTTTCGCACGTATCGGAATTCAATTCGAGATGCACATCCAGAAAGCCGGAGAACCCTGTGCGAAAGGCTACATACTCAGCAGCGAAAGCATCCAACATCGCGGACAGTTAATCGAGCGCCTCCACCTCGGTGATATCGCCCTCCCATTCACCACCAACCTTGGTCGTAACTGGAAGCTATGGCAGGGTGTGCGCGAACTAGTCGCCAATACTTATGAAGAAGGCGGTTGGATCTATATTGAAACAGAAGCTGCCGAACAAAACATGGAAGAATATACAGCCATTACGATAGTAGGCCCAGAACTTGAGGATCTCATAGACCAATGGGATCACTTCTATCTACCATCTGATCGTGCAGTCCTCGCCACCATTAACAATATTGAGATCCTCGAACCAGCCCAAGGTCATGCAGGCGCTCTTTACTGCAAAGGGTACATAGTATCTGAGACACCAGTCTCCTCCTCCCTGCGCTACTCCTACAACTTCCTAGGTGAATGCTCTCTCACCGAAGACCGTACCGCAGCCAATGCTTATGCCCTTTACCTCACAGCCCAAGCTCAGCTCTTCGGCACAGAGCATGACTGGATCGACGAGGAGATTGCATTCACAGATCACTATGCTGAATCCAACTACGATGGGTTCAAAAACAACCTCGCAATTTGGGAAGATTGGCTAGAAGATCGTTACACAAAGTTGCAAAAAACTCTGCGCGAAGACTTCAACAATCACCGCAAACAGATTACCAGCCTCTTCCAGGAATACCCAATGCAGCCTTGGATGCAGAAGCAACTGGATAAAATCTCCAAGCGCTTTGACCTTTCTCCATTCGAAATCAAACCTGCTAACTGTTCGTTTGCTTATTCTGGGGCAGACGAAGTTTACCTAGACTTCGCCCCTGACTTATACACTACCACCCTTCGACTCTTCACTGCCCTTATTAGTGAAGGGATGATTCGTCCAGCTCAATTGCTCGCTGAGTATCTCATATGCCCACAAGAAAGAATCGGGTCCGCAATAAATCCCGCAGGAGAACTACGCCCAGACCACGCCCCTGCAATTGCGATGGATACTGGTTCCCTCATCGAGTCGGAAGCGGATACTGTATGTTCAGAGAGCCCAGACGATTCCGAGAAGATGACGCATCCAGCTATGAATACTTCCCGCCAACACCCTGACTTCGACAACTTTGATTGGGAGAAAGCTGACCGAGATCGGGATCGCAATGAAGGCGTAGCGGGATTAATGTTGGGTGACTTTGACTAGCTTCTGCCGATTGATTTGCAAGGACGCAAACTTCCACCCATAATCCTTTTCCAACATAGGAAACCAAAATGACTGACACAAAACCACTACCTCAGAACACGTACGGTAAGCCAGCACAAGTGAATACTCCTGCAGAAAACGAAGTACAAGACTCGGCGAAAGGCTCTACCACCATGATCATTGGCGGAGTTGGCACAGGCAAAACGCACGCCCTCCGCACCTTGATTAACACTGGCGTTAAACCATTCATCCTTGCAACTGAACCAGGGATTCAAGCAGTCCTCGGCGATCTACCTAAAGGCTCCTACCACCTGAAGTACATCGCCCCAGGTGTTATAGATATCGATGACATGCTGAAGTTTGCCAAGCTCATTAATGCCTCGACCCTCAAGGCAGTCGCCAACCTAGACGACATGGGCAAATCAAAATTCCAGCAATACCTTGATGTCATCCAAGCCTGCGCAAATTTCACCTGCGATATTACCGGACAAAACTTCGGGCCAGTAGACTCCTGGTCAACCGACCGTGCTCTCTGTCTCGACACCCTCTCAGGTTTCAATCGCATGTGCATCGACTTCATCGTCGGCGGCAAACCAATTCTCTCCCAGATGGATTGGCAAGTCGCACAAAATATGTGTGCAGGTTTCATTCGCCTACTCACCAATGGCTGCCACTGTCACATCGTTGTGAATGCGCATGCTGAAAAAGAACTTGACGAACTCACAGGTGGATCTAAAGTCTATGCCAGTTCCATCGGCAAGAAACTCGGGCCTCTCCTCCCCCGTGATTTCGACAACGTACTTCTGGCTGAAGTATCTTCAGACGGTAAGCATACTTGGTCCTCCGTCCCTGGAAAGGCCGATCTCAAATCACGTCACTTGCCTCGCAGTGACAAACTAATTCCCGACTTCAAGCAAATTATTGAAGCCTGGAAACTCAAGGGTGGGAAAATCCTGCCAACAACCCAAGTCTAAGGAGACTCATAATGTCTTTATTTAATGCCGATGTCCTTCTCAATGCAGCAACCGAAAGCAAAATGTCTACCAGTATTCCACCAATGCCAAATGGTGATTTCATTTTCACTATCACAGGCGTGGAATTCAAAAACCCAAAAGACGACATGGTAGTTCTCGAAGCAAAGGTTGAATGTATCGACCCAGAAGTTTGCGCGGTAACTGGTATGAACCCAACCAAGTCTAAGATCTCTTGCTTCTGTGATCTTACAGATTCAGGTCTCCTCGACGACGCGGAAGGTAAGAATGTTCAGATTGGTAAACTCCGTGAAGCCGTAGGTCAAAACGAAGCTGGTACACCTTGGACTCCTATGATGTTAGTAGGTGCCCAACTCCGTGGCAAAGTAGCACAAGAGCCTGATAAGAAAGACCCAACTATCATCCGCTCCAACATCGTTGCCACCGCCCGCATTTAATCTCCCTCGCGGGGACTAACCATCCCCGCACATCAGGAACTACTTAAATGAAAACTATTCACTATTCAGCAGTCATAATCCCTCCCGATCGTCAACGCAAAGAATTCTCCGCTGAACACTTACGTAATCTAGCAGACGATTTCACCTCCGGCTATGGTATCCTACACCCAATTGTTCTGCGCAACGATGGCTTAACTTTAGTAGTAGGTGAATGCCGTCTCCGCGCACTCGCTATTT
>Ga0164309_10000143_pt1 | contig 43365 bp, 32 predicted proteins | sample Whisoiple_247_MG_FD_109984 | JGI IMG/M metagenome (GOLD analysis project Ga0164309, IMG submission 109984) | Soil microbial communities amended with fresh organic matter from upstate New York, USA - Whitman soil sample_247_MG | ecosystem: Environmental > Terrestrial > Soil > Unclassified >... | reverse complement strand
TTAGTGCGGATGTTCACGACGTAGGTACGTCTTGCATCGACGAGCACTGAGAACCCTAAAAACTCCCTCAGATCTCTGCGTCCTCTGCGGCTCGGCGGTTCAAACTCAGGGAGCGTTCTAAGTTGCTCTTGGGTAAACGACTCCGTTGCGAACGGGCACCGTCGGGGTCGCGCTGCGGCGGGAACAGCGCGTGCTTCGAGGTGCGATGCTGGATCGTGGGCGCCCCAATCTTCGGCCCGTTTGTGAGGCGGAAGTGAGCTCGCCGGGGGCGGGCGGGGAGCGCGTCTCAGCTCTCCGAGTCGGTCAGCGAGTGAGCGAGTCGGAAACCGACGAAGAAGTACACGTGGTTCGGTTCGAACCAGAAGCGATCGGCGCAGCGGGCGCTGACTCGACCGCCGTACCAAGCGCCACCACGCACGACGCGCAGCGGGGACGACGAGTTTGCGCCGAGGTTCGACGCGGTCTCGGTCCAATCACGCATGTTGCCGGCCATGCCGCGCACGCCATACACCGACTCATCGTGGGGAAAGGCCTCGACCGGGGCAATGCGCGGACCATCTTTGGTCGATTCGCGAATGTTGCACAGGCTGGCGTCGAAGCGATTGCCCCACGGAAACCAGCGACCATCCACACCGCGGGCGGCTTTTTCCCACTCTCGCGCCGTGGGTAGCCGGTACGTTCGCTGATCTTTCGCGGAGCGCCACTCTGCGTACGCGACCGCGTCGTACCAACTGATGCTCGACACGGGCGCATCGAGCTCGGCAACATTTTCCGGCAAATGCGGCTCGAATTCGAAACCGCGCTCGGCGTCGTGTAGCGCGTAGCTGCCGCCGTCCGGCGCACGCCGGGGCGCGCGTTGCACGGCCAGCGCGAGGTCCGTCTGCGCGAGGTCATTCAAGAACTCGAGGTATTCCCGAACCGTGACCGGGTGACGAGCGATCGCAAAGGCGCCGACCTCTGGCTCATTGCGAGGCAAGCTCCAGCCTTCGCTGTCTCCGCCTTCGATGAACGGTCCGCCCGGAACCTGACAAAAACCGGGTGCAATTTCAGCCGTGCGACGGAGCCGGAGTGTTCCTGCCCAATCTCGGTTGCGCGAGATATACACCGGGTAGACGAGCGGCGCGTAGCCGGCGAGCTCGACGTGAACGACGTAGCTGCCCGGGCCGAGCGTCAGCTGTTGAAGGGGTGTCGAGCCCGTCTGTAGCGGGGTGCCGGGTTGAAGGAGCAAGTTTTGCTCTTCGAGCTTGTAGACTCGAACGACGGCCCCTGCCGGCTCGGTGACGAGCGAAAGGGTGCCGTCACCGGATAGACGCTTACTGTAGCGACCATCGTGATAGCGACGCACGAGCCTCGAGTAAAAGCCTACCTGGTCCGGCTGTGCCAAGCTTTCGGCTTCGAGCAGGCGGTCCCAATAATAATCTGCGAGTAGCTGGCGAGCCGCCGTGTTCTCGCGCTCGAAACCGAGCGCTTCTGTCAAAACGCCGACAACGTCCGTGCTCAGATCGATCAGCTGACGGCGCCCAGTGCGCACGGCTTGATCTGCGTCGTACAGATCACGCTTCTCGTCCACGCTCTGCCAGCTTTTGAAGCTGCTCTCGAGCTCGCGGCCCTTTTGCTCGAGATCCGCGACCACTTTGCGCTGCAGCTGATACACGCGCAGCAGCTCACGCGCTTCAGCGACTTTTTCTTCGGCCAGGGTGTGACGGCGAACGCGGTCCGTCTCCGTCTCGAGCCAGGCCTGCACGGCGCGGTACAGCTCGCGCACGTGCGATTGGCGGTCCTCAGGAAGCTTGGCCAGCGCCTTCAAACAGGCTTCCTCGAGCTCCAGCGGAATGCTTCGGTCGGGGGCCACGCTGCGCAGTGGAGGCGGCGGGGCGGTCAACACTTCCCGACACAAGAGCAGCGGGTTGTTGCCGTTGAACGGACGCTGCAGCGTGAGCAGCTCGTACAGGATCACGCCCAGCGCGTAGATATCCGCTCGCTCGTCGACGGCAGCGCCAGCCCATTGTTCTGGAGCCATGTACGAGGGCGTGCCCACGATTTGGCCGGGCATGGTCAAGCCGTCACGCTGTGAGTCGGTATGGACTCCCGCGGCTGTACGCACTTTGGCGATGCCCCAATCCACCACTTGGACTTCACCGTGCTCACCGAGCATCACGTTGGCCGGCTTCAAGTCACGGTGAATCACCCCCTGGTGGTGCGCGTAGGAAACCGCTTGGGTAATCTGCAAGAAGATCTGCATCAACCGCGTGAGCGAATACTCAGCGACGATCGCCGTATCACCGGTGCTCAAACAACGCAGCACGTCGTGCAATGAGCTACCGCGCAGGTAGCGCATGGTGCTGAACGACGAATTGTTCGTAGTGAACTCGAGCGTGTACAGCGGGACGATGTTTGGGTGCTCCAATTGCCCGAGCACCTGTGCCTCTTCCAAGAAGCGCGCGTTGCCCCCGTCCGGATCGGCGTGCTGTACCTTGAGCGCAACGCTGCGCAACAGCGATTGGTCCCGCGCCAGGTAGACCGTGGCCATCCCGCCCGCGCCGATCTTTCCGAGCAAGGAGTAGCGCTTCGGATCGATGACGTCACTGAGGTGGCGTGCTTCCGTACTCGAGATCGGTGCAGCCGAAATGCGCTGTTCGGTGGTCGAGATCGGCGCAGGCGCTTCGCCCTCCCGCAGCGTGCCCTCGGATTCGAACGACCCCTGCAGAGACACCGTGCCGTCGATGGTGTACTGACCGTCGGACGACGGCGAATCGATCGTTTTGGAGTCGATCGGTGGCGAGCGGAAAGGGGTCATGTTCGGGAAAAAACGTTGGCGTGAGCGTAACATAGCCATCTCACCCGCGAAGCAAGGTTCTACCCGACGTTTTGCCTGCCGTAACGCCAGAACGCCGGTGGCAGCCCCGAAATTACCGCTGAACTGGCCCGCCTGCGTGCGCTTTTCGCCACTCGCTACGAATGGTGGCGGTGATCGCGAGGCGATCACCGCCAGGGAGTTTCGTCTCGACGACGCGCACGTGCGCGTTACTTGCGGCGGGTGAGGCTCGGCTCCGCGGCGAGCGAGGCGAAGTAATCGAGGATGCCCAGCTTTCCTGCCACGAAGTCGGCGCGCCGAGTTTCACCGAGGCACGCGACGGCGTTGGCGAAAGCGTAGGCATTGATGTAGCCGCTGGTGCAGAGCCCCACCTTTTCCTGCTCGCTCAGGCCCTTCGCCAACTCATCCAAGCCGCTGAAGGTGAACAGCTGCGTGTCCCCGTCCGAGACGCTGCCCGACGAGTTGATGGTCAGGCCTTGTTCCTGTTCGCGGTAGCGGCCGGCTTCATCATAGTGCTCGAAGCCAAAGCCGAGCGGATCGAACTTCTTGTGGCACCCGGCGCATTGAGGGCCGGCCGCCATGTGCTGTTCCTCGTAGCGTTGGCGCGTGGTTTTGACGCCGGGGGAGGCGTCGACCAGCGTAGGCACGCTTGCCGGAACCTGCGGGCGCTGTCCGCACAGTAGGCGCTCGAACACGAGCAACCCGCGGAGCGTGGGCGACGATGCAGCTTCGTGTGAATGGGCCACGATCAGCGAACCTTGCGCGAGTACGCCGAGGCCTCGGCCCATCGGGCGATCCACCTTTGCGTAGTCCGCGCTCGGCGCGGGCAGGCCGTAGAACGACGAGAGGGCTTGCGAAGGGGTCGTGTAGGGCGCGGTCAGCAGTTCTTTCACGCCTCCGCGATCCGTGATCATCGTCTGCTGGATGAAGGCCTGTGTTTCCTTGACCATATCCGGCGCGACCGCCGCAAAGCCGGACACGTTGGGCAGCGTGCTCGGTAACTGATCGTAGCTCAGCCACGATTTGAAAAAGCGTTGCAGCGTGTCTTGGCCCGCCGGTGTCGCCAACAGCTGCGCGGCGATTGCCGTCAAGTGGTCGGGGGTGTCGAGCTGCTTCGCGTCCGCTTGCGCGAGCAGGTCCGCACTGGGCGTCGTACCGGTGAACATGTACGCGAGCTCACCAGCGATCTCGTTTTGGGTGAGCTGATACTCGCTACCCGAAAGCGTACCCACTTCACGGCGATAGATCGCGTGCGGCGACTGAATCAGGCCGATCGTCAGCCACTTGATCGCGCTCTTGAAATCAGAAGCTGCCAGCCGCGTATCGAAGAACGACAGGTAGCGATCTTGTTCTGGTTGAGTCAGTGGCCTGCGGAACAAGCGACGCCCGAACGTGTCCAGGAACGTTTGCGCGCAGGCGTGGTTCGCGGCGCTCGCGCAGGGTACTGCTTGCGACAGCGTGTCGTCGGCGATCAGCGCGGTGGCGAGCGCTGTCGCCGTGTCCAGCAGCTTGCCTGCGACTTGTCCGCCCACGGTGAGCACCGCCGGGTCGTTGTCGAAGCCCAACGCGGATTCAGCCTCGGCAATCGAGACCGCCCATTTGCCCTTCACTTGCGGGAAAATGTCGTCGAGCGAGCGCTGCAGCTCGCCGCGCGTCAGGCGGCGTAGCTGCGGTTGGCCGAGGGCGGAGCTGTCGCAAGTCTGGAGCAGCGTGCCGATGCCAACGCTGCTGGTCGCGCCGCTGCCACTCATGGCGCCGCTGCCGCCACTGCCCGGGTTGGTGCTCCCGCCGTTGCTGCTGGTGCCGCTGCCGCCGGTGTTGTCGGTTGGGCGCGGCGTCGTGGGCGAGGCGCCGCCGGAACAGGCGACGACGCTCGCGAGCAACGTCGCGCTACCGAAGAAGGCACAGGCGCGACGCATCGAAAACTCGCGCTTCACGTCAACACCTCTTTGATCACGCCGGTGGAGTCTCCAAAGCTCGTCAACGAAGCGCCCATGGCTTGGGCGAGTGTTAGGTAAAGATCGGTCGCTGGGCGATCCTTCGCATTGCGGACGATGCGGCCGGTACTGATCGCGCCACCTCCACCGCCGACGGTCACCATCGGAATGTACATCGACGTGAAGGGCGTGGCGTCCGGGTGGTAGCTGGGGATCTCGTCCGTGACGAGGTTGTGATACTGGCCGTCCGCGATTTCGCTGCAAATGTACAGGATCGTGTTGTCGATCACCTTGGTTCCGGGCGCTGCGGGGTCATCGACCAAGAGCGGCTTGACCAAGCCCTCGACGATTTGCTCGTGGAACCAGCGCTGCGCGATCGCGTAGTCCGTCACCTGCGGGTTGGACGGCATCAGCGGATTCATCTCTGGACCCTGGTGCGAGATGTCGAGGTGATGCGCTTTGTTGATCTTGGCGAAGCTGAAGTTCATCTGCGACGTGGAGAACATCGCTTGCAGGGTGATGATTGGGGCCGCGTTGCAGACGAGGGCCTGCGCTGCGACCTCCATTTGCGCCGCCAGGATCAGCGGGAAGTTTTCGTTGTTGCCTTGGTAGTCACCCAAGTACCAATTGGGCGTGCCTTCGGGAGTCACGTCCGGCTGCTTGAGCGCGCGGATCTTTTCCACGTTCGGCAGGGTGGGTGCCGTGGTGCAGCCGAGCGAGCCACTGCCACCGCCACCACTGCTGTGCAAAGCGAGCAGCGCGTCGAGGTGTGATTTGAGTTTCGTTTGTTCCGACGTCAATGCAGAGAGCTCTTGCTGCAGACCTTGGACTTCACCCTCGGTGAGCTTGAGCAGCGCTTCACGCGCCTCGATGTCGGGATTGACGGTGCCGGTTGGGGCTTTGAGGTTGCCGAACACCGCATCCGCGGCTTTCACCGGGTTTTTCTCGGCTTCGATGTAGCTCGTGCCGTCCCAAAACACCTTCGGGTAGAGCGTGACTGCGCCGAGGGGACGTGAAGAGGCGCCGAGATTGAGCGGCTTGACCCCGAGCTTTTGGCCAATCGCGTAGTCGATGCTGAGGCGTGGTGCGTTGCCCTCGATGTCGTTCGAGTTGGTCAGAAAGTTCACCGCGTCGAAGTGCGGGCTGCCGGCATTCGGATACTTGAAGCCCTGATAGACGTTGACGTACTTCTTGTACGGCTCGAGCGGTCGCAGAATGCTCTCGAAGCTCTGGTCGAGCGCGAACTGCGTCAGGTCATTCCCCATTACCTTGGGGTTGTAGTGAATGTTCGGCACGCCGTGCGGCATGTGGAAGATCAAGAGCCGCTTCGGTACGCCGGCAGGCGCAGCGACGGCGAGACGACTCAAATTGAACGCCGCTGGTGCGGCCAACCCCAACGCCGCAGCACGCAGAAACATGCGCCGTTGAATCCCCCGAGAAGCTCGAGCCACATGCGTGCCTTCACGAAACTCAGTCAAGCTGCCTCCATCGAAACCGAAATCGCCCACGAGGGCGCCGGAAAACCTGCCACGTTCCTAGCGACTACGCCGCTCTTTTTGCTTAGCTCTTCGCGAGTGGTCGGCGATCTGAGACCGGTTTCATGCGCAATTAATGCGCGCGTTCGTCCCCCGGCTCATTTGATGCGAAATGTGTCTGCGGCCGCGGCGCTCACCTGTGAGTACGTCGCTCCGGGCACGACTGAGCAGGCGAGAAACCTTTCCAAATCTGGACGAATAAACCGCAGCCACGAGAAATCTTCGCCGCCGCCGGCGAGACGTGCCGCTGCTTCGATAGGCGTTGACAATGAATGGATTTCGCTCGCTACGCGGCCTGCGCGCGTGCGGTGACCGCCGAGAAATCGCCGGCAATCCGTGGAAATACGGGTCAGTCGCGGTTTCAGCCTTGAAACCGAAGGGGTTCCAGCGGCAGGCTCCGCCGATCTTACCCCAAGGGGTGACACGGGAGGCAGTGATGAAGTCGACGATGAGCAAGTGGGCAAGCAAGAGGCGGGTGCTTTGGGTGGTGGGCTTGATGCTCGGGGGTAGCGCGCTGGTCAGCGCATGTGCCAGCGACGAATCTGCGCCGCCGACGACCGCAGACGCTGGCGCGCGCGATGACGCGGGCAGCGCTGGGGTGGGCGAGGCTGGCGCGAGTCATGTCGGGGCCGGCGGTGATCAGGGCGACGGCGGAGCTGCGCCAGTGAACCCGACCGATCTCGTCTGTACGAGCAACGCGGACTGTAAGGGTGACAAACCGGTCTGTGATCCGGTGCAAGGCTGCGTGGCCTGTCTGTTCGACTGGAACTGCCCGGCCAATCACCGCTGCGAAGCGAACCAATGCTTCAAGAAGCAGGCCTGCACTGAGACCAGTGACTGCACGCACGACGAGCAGCCGGTCTGTGATCCGGTGCAAGGCATGTGCGTTGGCTGTCGCGAAGATTCCGAATGCGGCGACGATCAGCGCTGCGCGGGCAGTCGCTGTACGCCGCTCGAAAAATGCAAAAATTCCCATGATTGCAGCGAGGGACGCGTGTGCGATCGCGTCGCCGCCGCGTGCGTCGCCTGCGTGGTCGACGGCGATTGCGGGGCGGGCAACGCGTGCGTCGCGGATACTTGTGTGCCGACCTGCACTAGCGACAAGGAATGTCTGGGCATCGGTCGCTTGTGCGATTTGACGGCCGGTCGTTGCGTCGAATGCGTCAAGCAAACGGATTGCCCGGATGCCTATTTCTGCGGCGCTGCCGGGATCTGTCAGCTCGACGTTTGCGAGCAAGGCACATCGCGCTGCAACGGCAGCCACACGCTCGCGAGTTGTACGCTGCTCGGAGATCGCTTCGAGGATTCCACCTGCTCCAGTAACAGCGCGTGCACGGAGGATGGCTCGAAGGCGTCCTGCACTCCGTTCGTGTGTAACCCGAGCAGCGTGACATGCGCGACGGACGGGAGCGCAATCGTTACCTGCAGTGGTGACGGGCTGAGCGTGAAGAGCACCGCGCCGTGCGGAGCCGGCAAGACTTGCGTGGCAGGTGCCTGCCAGGACGTGATTTGCCCGCCCGCAACCTTCAGCTGCGACGGCAGTGACCTGTACGCGTGCAATCAGAACGGCACCGCCAAGTCCAAGACGACCACCTGCGGCAAAGCCTTTCGCTGCGACGCGGAAAGCGGCAGCTGTGTCGCGCTGAATTGCACCCCGGGTGCTGCCGTTTGCGACGGCAACGCGCCCACGACTTGCGCGCTCGACGGCAGCGGACCCGTTCCGGGGGGTATTGCATGCGCGGACGGCAGCGCTTGCACGACGAGCGGCTGTTTGCCGATCGTGTGCACGGGTGCCTATCAGTGCAACGCCGACGGCAGCCTGTACAAGTGCTCGAACAACGGCACGACAGCCACGCTGTCCAATCGCTGCAACTACCAGTCGCTGTGCGACGCGGTCGGCGCGAAGTGCATCACGCCAACGTGTACGCCGGGTGCCTTCGTGTGCAACGGCAATGTAGCCACGCGCTGCAAGGCAGATGGTTCGGGTTACGAAAGCGCCGGCACGGATTGCACTACGCAGAACTTGGTCTGCGACGGCGGTGGTTGCTTGCCCAAGGCTTGTACGCCGAGCACGATCTTCTGTGACGCTGGCAACCCGCTGCAATGCAATGCCGCAGGCACGACCTACACGCCGACGGATACCTGCGCCACTTCCGAATACTGCAGCGCGAGTTCGACCACTTGTTTGGCCGATAAATGCAGCGCAAACGCAGCTGTCTGCAACGGCAACTTGCTCACGACCTGCGCCGCGGACGGCTCAGGGCCGGTGGCGGGTGGCACGGATTGCACCGAAAGCGGCAAGTTGTGCGTCGCTGGCGCTTGCAAGCCTGCCGTGTGCACGCCGGGTAGTCTGTCTTGCCAGAACGACGCCTTGTACAAGTGCGACACGACTGGGACGGGCACGACGCTGTATCAAACCTGCTCTACATCCCAGTTTTGCGACGCTTCCGCAGAGGCGCCGACGTGCGCGACCGACATCTGCACGGCTGGCGCGCTGGGCTGCAATTCGGAAGTGGTGTCTACCTGCGGCAGCAACGGAGGTAGCTGGACTAACCCAGGCACCAACTGTGCCGCGAGCAGTCAGGTCTGTGTGGTGGGCGGTTCCTGTGCAGCGCAAGAGGTGAGCACACAGGGCTCCTCGTCTTACAACGATATTTTCACATCGACGACTCAGCTGTCCGCTTTCCGCGCGCTCAACGCGCGCAAGTTGAACAAACTGGAAATCTACGGGAGTGTGAGCGGCCTGCAGAAGTTCACTTGGGTCGTTTACCAAAAACGCGCCAACGCGAGCAGCTACGATCTCGTGTATCAGTCCGTGACTTCGCAGACTGCGCTCAACGCGGACTGGGTGGCGTCACCCGCGCTCAACTTCACGTTCTCCGCGGGTAAGACGTACGCGGTGGGCGTGCACATCACGGGCCCCGCAAGGATCGCCTTCGCCTACTCTACGACTACCGCGAAAGCGGGCTTCATCACCGCGCCGGCTGCTGCGCAGGTGACCGACGGAACTCAGCCGTCCGCGACACTTTCGTCCTTGCCGACGTCGAGCTACCAGCCGTATCTGCGCTTCACGACCGCGCTCGCGCAGTAGAAAACTCGCTGGATTTCCGCAGTGGCTTGGCTCGTCCAGACCGCTGCGGAAAAGCGCTAGGGTGGCGCCGATGCGCTGGCGACCACTTACCGCACGCTGTCGCCCGCGCGGTCTTCGTCGGTTCACCTAGTCCAGCAGGACCTCGACGGTACAGAGCCCGTTATGGCACCCCGTCGTGTACTCGGTAAAGTTCGGTGCGCACGCTGGGCAAGCGATGGGTTCCTCGGTGCCGCAGACGAGGGCGGACAGCGCGGCATTTTGGCTGCCGTTGATCGCAACGGGGACACCGCTGCAGCCCGAGCAGCAAGCGGTGCCGGCGCGCAACGTGCAATCACTTGGCGTCTCGCAGGCTGTGATTTCGGTTTGGCGTAGATCGACGATGGCGCAGTGCCCCGCAGTATTCGGAGCTGCATCAATCGGCCGCTGACAGGTGGCCGCAAGAGAGAAGTAGGGATCGCTTGGTAGCGGAGCGCGCATCGGCGGGCACCCCCCGCAATCGACGGTCGAGCAGCGCGTATTGAACTGCGCGCGGTACGCGGAATTGATCGCAGTAAAGTCTTCTGCTGGGCCGATGTTCCCGCAGCTACAACAGCCGGCGTGCACGATCTCACACTGTGTATTGGATGTGCAGGCGGTGACGTCGATGCCGCCGCTCCCGCCGCTCCCGGAGCCCGCACCACCGGCGCCACCGCGACCGAGCCCACCGCCCGTTGCAGCGCCCGCTTCCCCAGAGCTTTGCCCGCCAACGCTGTGACCGGTGCCAGCAGAGCTACCGCCGCTACCGACTGAACTGCCGCCGCTACCGACCGAACTGCCGCCGCTGCCGAGTGAGCCGGACCCTGCCAAACCGTTGCCGCCGGCCACGCCGGTTCGGTTCTCGAAAGCGTTGCCTCCGCAGGCAGCGGCGCTGACCAACGCGATTGGAACCAAGCACACTAAGCCCAGGAAAGATTTGTATGTGCTGCTCACACGGCACAGAAGAGCAATGGACGTGCCAAACCCTACTCGCCAAAAATCGGGCAGTTTGCGTCCCGTGTGCCAACGGCTGTGCCAACGCACATTGGAGCCTCGAGACAGCACCGCCCGAACGCTCCCCGCGGTTCGGCGGGCGGGTGCCAGCCGAACCGCAAAGGCGCGTGATGGTCAAGGAATGGCAGTGAAGCCGGTGAGCGGATTGCCGTAGTAGGCGTCGGTCTTGTAAGCGGTCTTGTTCCACTTTCCGTCTTGATCACCGAGGATTTGCACAGGGAAAATGGCGCGATCGCTGCCGAGCTTGTTGGCGCTCGCAAGCGTGCCCACGTACTTTCCGTCGGGGCCAACCTTGAACTTGAGCGAACGGGCTAGGTGATTGTTCCACAACACCTTGAGCTCGTAGTCGCCGGGGTTCTTATCCATCTGATAGATCTCGCCGAACATGCCGGGTTTCTCGCCGGTCTTGTCCCAGGCTCGCACGCTCGGAAAGTCGCACTTGATGCGCGACCACTTGGCCTTCTGTGGCGTGCTCTCTTCGACTTGTTGCGTGACCTCGGTCTCGATGTCCGACTCGCAACTCGCCTTGCCGACTTCGTCGCCTTTGTAGAACATCTTGCCCACCTCTTTGCCTTGGTAAAAGAGATGGGGTTGAAAATTGTAGCCCTCGCCACGCACCCAGAATGCTGCCTGGAACGTGGGGGCTTTCCAGCCCGTGACGTCAGCCGGCTTGAGGTACACGTAGCCGATCGGTAGGTTCCAGTCCTCGTCGACGTAATACACGAATTTGAGCTTCGCCTTGGGGCCGACCTCGTTCGTGTGCGCTTTGGCGATGGTTGCTTTGCCGGTGTAGATTGTGGAGTCAGTGCCGGCCAGCTCGTTGCGCATGCCGATCTTGAAGCTGACTTTGCCCGTGTAGGTGGTGCCTTTATCGTCTGACAGCGAGCTGCCACCGCACTCGGTTTGGTAAGTACGACCAACCGCGGTTTCTTGTGTTTCGCAATCGAACTTGATTGGAGGGCCGCCGGGGATGCTGAAGTCGGCGTACAGCTGGCCGCCGCTCGGAATTGGGCCATTCACACGGAACGCCAAGCGCGGCACCCAGCTCCACTTGTCGTAGTCTTTCTTGTACACGTTCAACGTGTGCGCGTTGACGAGCAGCGAGTCTTTCGCGACCGTCGGCGCCGGGTCGGCCGCTTGCGACGTTTGCGGCAGGAACGGCAGGGAACAGATCGCGAGCGCGATCGACAGGCTGAGCGCTTGGTTCTTCGACACAACACACCTCCTCAGTGATTGCGAACTTGGTCCTCGACCAAAGATCACCATCATATCCGGGTGTTGGAGGCGCTCAATCCCATGAAAGTCGGGCTTTTGGGCTCCGTATCATGGCTGTGCCTGGTAGCGCTTCGACCCGTCCGGGCTTTGGCCCCTGGACGGGTCGCTGCGCGGCTGAACCTAACTGGTCCTGAAAATCAGGGACAGGCGGTTTTGGTCTGGCAGTTCGTGAGCGAGCTCGAGCCGTTGCCCGTGGTGCTCGCTTGGCACGTGTTGGCGCCCGCGTTGCCGTTCAAGACGTTGTGATTGGTGCAGTCGCTGAGTGTGTCGTCGCCGTCACCGCCGTTGAGTTGATCGTCGCCGACGTCGCCGCTCAGCTTATCGTTGCCGGCGTCGCCGAAGAGGCGATCTTGGCCCTGTCCGCCGCTGAGTGTGTCGTCGCCGTCACCGCCGCGCAGCACGTCATCGCCATCATCGCCGTTGATGGTGTCGTTGCCGAGGCCACCAGAGACGTTGTCCTGGCCGTTACCGGCGTTGATGGTGTCGTTGCCGTCGCCGCCGTTCACGACGTCGTCGCCTTCGCCAGCGAACACGATGTCATCGCCCGCGCCAGCGTTGATCGTGTCTTGCCCGCCGAGTGCGACGATGCAGTCGGCGGCCGCCGTGCCCGTGATCACGTCATTGTTTTGCGTGCCGATGATCACGTTCAGGCCCGACCCCTTGCAGAACGCCACCGGATCGATCGTCCCCGTCACGGCTTCCCCGCTGCTCGCGACGTTGTCTTCCCCAGTGGCTGCCCCACAAGCGGCGAGTCCCATCGCCATAGCCACAGTCCCGACCATCCAACCAACTACGATTTGGATCTTCATTTTCCCGCACTCCTATGCGCGAACTTCACCCTCGCTGCTCGGGTTGGTGCCGCGCGACCAAACCGAGCATTTCGACGGACCGCCATGGAACCCGCCCATGGAAGTGTCGCCCCGTAACTAATTCTGACCGCGCAACAGGTAGCCCTCACGATGTCGATCGTCAATCCGATTCTAGTCGTGACATCGAATCTTCCCGCAGGTGTCGAACCGGCCTCGCTGCCGTCATCGCGAATCCGTTCCTCTAATGAACAATCTACAGTGGCAGAGCCCGTCTTGCGGGCCGGTCCTCTGCTAGGACGATGCGTGTTGGATTCCGACGCTGGCTGACGCGCGCGTAAGCAGCTCTCGTTCGTGCGCTGGTCGCGGCTCACGCGGTCGAGCTGGCACGGCGTCGCGATGGGCAAGCGCGGCGTCGCGAAGGTGAGCCAATCGACGATGACCGAGTCGCGCGACGGGCGAGCATCAGCGCGACCTTGCGTTGCCACAGCGTCGCTGTGACGCTTCCCTTCACAGGCACGGTTGACAACATTGCAGTTCACTAATCGATGAGAGTGCGCTGAACGTCAATGAGTCGACAGGGTTCTGTGCGACGCAGTCTGGTAGTGATGCTGCGAGGTCGTGGGTCGTTCAGTGGGGTGCGTTGTCGGACTAGCGAGCGCCCCACTCTCAAAAAAATTGAGCCTCCGGTCCGTCGGATTTCGCGAACGCGATGGGCACGCATCGTCCCACCCCTCCTGACATCGACGCATTGACTTTCTCAAATCGACGATAGCAATCGACGGCGGACGGGTTACGCTTTGCTGACTGACTTTTGCGGCGGGTGCCGCGATTTAGAATTGGAAGGGCTTGAAATGGGCGGATTGAAATCTGCGAAGCGTCGACGAGTGCTCTACCCACTGCTTGCGGGTTCGTGGGCGGTGTTTGCGCTCGTGAGCGGTGGCTGTGTGGACGACGCGAAGAAGTTGCGTGGGCAGGGTGGGTCACCGGGTAAAGCGGGTGAAAGCGGACAGGTCGCTGGCCGCAGCGGATTGGGTGGCAACGGCGGCTCGATGGTCGTGGAAGTGGCTGGCGCGAGCGGTGCTTTGGACGAGCCGGGCGGTGCAGGAGGCGAGGGCGGCGCGAGCGACGGCGATGAGGGCGGCGAAGGCGGCACCCCGAGCGAAATGGCTGGCGGCGGCGGTGACGCGAACAACACGCAAGGCGGCACCGGAGGAACTGCCACGGGCGGCACAGGTGGCTTTGAAATCGACACGTTCAATGAGCCTTGCCCGGTCAACTCACTCGACGGCTGGGCAAGCGTGGCAGGGACTGATTTCGACCCTCTGGCGACAGGGTTGACCTGGCAAGACGTGACCGTGACGAACGACGCTGATCTGATTGCCTACGCAGCCAGCGCCGATCCGTTCATCATTCATCTTTCAGGAACGATCAAAGTGGCGGCGCTGGCCGTCAAATCGAACAAGGTGATCATTGGCGCGGATCGCGATGCGACTCTGGAAGGTGGCATTCTGATCGCGGGCACTTCGATCGCGGCAACGGACATGGTATCGAACGTCGCGATCCGGAATCTGCACATCAACGCGCAGACGACGGATGCGGCCGTAGCCGGCGATTACGCCGGCATCGGTATCGCGTATGCGCACCACGTTTGGGTCGATCATGTCGACTTCTTTCAGTCGCCAACTGACGGCGTTGATATCACCCACGGCTCGGACCAGATCACGGTCTCGTGGTCGAGGTTTCGATCCGCGGACGGAGCGCCCCATGCTGGCGCACGGGTGGGCCACGACAACGCAAATACAGCCGAGGATTCCGGGCATCTCCGGGTCACGTTCCACCATAATTGGTGGCAAGACTCGCTATTTCAGCGCAAGCCCCGCGTGCGCTTTGGAGACGTTCACGTCTACAACAATTACTACGCCGGCAAGGATGGCGCCTCGACCGACGACTACGGTGTAGCCGCAGCCTTCAATTCGCGCCTCTTGGTCGAGAACAATTACTTCGACAATGTGCAAAGTCCGCACGTGTTCTTCAGCTTCGCCGACGGCAAGTCGACACTGACCGAACCGACCGCGCAAATGGTCGCGAACAACAACACCTATGTCGGCGTCTCGGACCTCGAAGCGGGCAAGCTATCCGGACAGGGCAGCGCGTTCACGCCGCCTTATGCCGTCACGCTCGAGCCGGCCGACACACGGCTGAAGGACTTTGCTCGCCACTGCACGGGCCCGCAATGAGTCGCTACTTCTGGCACACTCGCACGTAGTCGACCTTTAGCTCTTGCGGAAAGGTGGCGGTGCCGTCCGGATTTCCGGGCCAGCCGCCACCGACGGCCAAGTTCATGATGATGAAGAATGGATGCGCGTACACCCACGTTGCGCTGCTCGGGATATCGCTGGGCGTCTTCGTCGAGTAGAGCGTGTCGTCCACGTACCAGCGAATGGCATTCGCCTCCCATTCGATGGCGAACACGTGAAACGCCGAGGCGACTTTATCGGGCAACGAGTATTGTTTGGTCGGCCCCGAGCCTGCGGAGTAGCCCGGGCCGTGAATCGTGGCGTGGATGATGTTCGGCTCTTTGCCGATGTTTTCCATGATGTCGATCTCGCCGCACGCGGGCCAAGGGTTGCTGGCGATGTCGTCGCCCAACATCCAAAAGGCTGGCCAGAGCCCTTGGCCCTCCGAGATCTTCATGCGTGCTTCGACGCGACCGTAGGTGAAGGTCTTGATGCCCTGAGTTTTGAGCCGCGCAGAGGTGTAGTTCTTACCGCTCATTTTCTCTTGCTTGGCGGTGATGACCAGATTGCCCGCGCCGTCCATGGCGGCATTGTTGGTGGTGTCCGTGTAGTATTCGAGCTCGTCGTTGCCCCAGCCGGTGCCGCCGACGTCGAAGGTCCACTTCGTGCTGTCGACCGCGCTGCCTTTCGCGCCGTTGAATTCGTCCGACCAGACCAGCTTGTAGCCGGGAGTCGAGCTCGTGCAGGCGACCGCCGCTGCTCCGCCGACGCCTGCAGTCGCGCCAGAGCCGCCGCTCGAATTCGCGCCTGCGGCACCGCCAGCCGCGCTGCCACCGTGGCTCGAACCGCCGTGTGCAGCGCCGCCACTCGCGGAGCCGCCGTGTCCTGCGCCACCACTGCTCGAACCAGCGTGCGAAGTGCTGCCACCCGCGTCGTGGCCCGCGAGACCCGCGTCAGTGCCTGCCGAGCCGCTATTCGTCGAGCCGCCATTCGCCGAACCGCCTTGTGCACTCGCGCCCGCGCTGCTGCCGTGAGCGGCGTTGCTGCCGTCGCTCGAACAGCCGACGACGAGTGCCGCGCAGCCGACGCTTGCCCAAAAGAGTTCACGCATCATTCACGCTCCATCAGGCGCCGCCGCTGCCGCCTTTACCGGCGTTTCCACCTTTGCCGCCGCTGCCGCTCGCGCCGCCCTTGCCGCCGCTGCCAGCCACGCCCCCAGAGCCGCCTTTGCCCGCAGTTCCGGCAGTACCGCCGTTGCCCGCGCTGCCGCCGCCTGCTTCGCTGCCACCGGAGCCACCGCCGCCGTTGCCCGCGTTGCTCCCGCCACTACCGGCGCTTCCGCCGACCCCGCCGGCGCTGCTTCCGCCGTTGCCCGCGTTACCGCCGGTGCTGCTTCCAGCATTGCCCGCGGCTCCCGCGTTGCCGCCCTTGCCACCGCCGCCAGCGCTGCCGGCTTTGCCGCCACTGCCTGCGCTGCCTGCAACGCCGCCCATACCCGCGCCGCTCGTGCCCGCGCTGCCGCCCTGGGCACCGGCTTCGCCGCCTGAACCCGAGCCGCCCGCGGCGACTTCAAAGCACTTCCACGCGCCGCCCGTGCACGCGCAATTGCCGCGCGCAGTCGGACAGACGAGGCCTGAAGCCGAGCAGGGCTGATTCGCCGCCGGTGTTTGTCCATCACAGGCTGAGCCGTCCGGCGTGGGGATCGAGGGGCCGCTTCCGCCCTTGCTCGTCGAGCCGGCCTTGCTGGTGTTGCTCGTCCCTGCGCTTCCGCCGCCATTGGCGACGGAGGAGCTGTCGTCGCTGCTGCCACAGCCTATTGGCAACGCTGCCGCGAGGAGCACGAATCCAGAGAGCGCAGAGAACCGGAGTAGGCGAGAAGTAGACATCGGATTTTTATCGATCAACACGAAGCAGGGAAAAACACGGTCGAGCTCAGGTCACTTCGGCACGCCGATCATGCCGGATTGGCAACCGAACAAGAGTTGAATGGAATCGTGGTCGCGTTGCACGCGAGAGTACGTGCCTTCGCACAGCACGACTTGATTGCCGGAAATGCGCCAGCCTTCGGTGCAGTCCGCGCCGTCATCAGGCAAAACGAGCTCCTTACCCGACGCGGTGGTCACCACCAAGTTGATCAAGTTGTGATCGATCACCTGACCCTGGCCAGGATCGGGGATGTCATAGGTGCAGGCGATCGAGCCCGTGACCTTGTTCAGACCAGCTTTCAACGCGACGCCGAAATCCGAGGAGGTCGTCATGTCCAAGTGGCAATACGGCGGGCCCATCACCTTGCAGCCCGCGGCCGCAGTACCGCCGACGATTGCCGCCTCCGACATCCACGCGCGTCCACCCTCGCTGCCGGGCGAGCCGATCAAGAACGTGCGCACGCCCTTGCCCAGCGCGGCAGCCACGTGGTCGATGATCGGTTGTGATTCGACCGGCGTAATCCCTGCTCCCTGGCCGTTGCCAGCGCTGGTGCAGTCGCCGCGCAACGTCGGCTGTCCGTCAGTGATGAGCAGCACGTACTTATCGCCCGGGATCTGGCTCGGTATGAGCGAGTTCTGCAGCGCGAACTGATAGGCAGCGTCGGTCGGTGTCCAACCGTTGGGGTTGGTGGCGTCGAGCGCGGCGACCAAATTCGCTTTCTGCGCGGCCGTCAGCAAGGCGGGGGCAATGCCGGCGCGCGTGTTGACGCAAGTGTCCGCCGACGCGGGTTGCGAGCGCGCCTGATTGGCCATGTTGGGGTAGAACAACAGGCCCGCGGCGATCGTATCGGGCAAGGTCTGGATCACGGCCTTGAGCGCGTCGCGCGTGGACTGCCACTTCGTCGGACCGCTTGCGGCAGACATTCCGGGACGTCCTTGGCCGGGTTGGGTGGACGCGCCCGGGACTTCGTTCATCGACAAGCTGGTATCGACTACGAACTCGAGAACCGCGGGCTTCGACTCGGGCTCGGCCGACCACCCTTCACAGGCGTTGTTGTTGATCGCGGCCACCTGGTCAGGCGTGAGCGTCAGAATTCCACCCATTTTGTCGCCGGAGCCTGGCAGCGCGCCGCTGCCTCCGCTGCCCACATCCAGCGAGCCCGAGCCGCCTGTTCCGAACATTCCGGCTGTGCTGGGCGTGTCAGCCACGTGGCTGCTGTCCTCCTTGGTCGAACCGCAAGCCAGGCTCAGCGCCAAGCTCGAAATGCAGCACAGGAACGCAGTGGTTTTCATGGGATCGCTTTCGAGGCTTACATGTTTTGCGTGAGTTCGCACCCATCGATGACTGTGCGAGGTGGCGGCCGCGAAGCGTTGAAATGGGCGGAATAGAATTTTCCAATCAGACCGATGCCTGACCGAGTCTCGTCGGGGTGCGGCGTTCAAGCCGACAGCGCCGCGATGTCGGCTGGCTCGAGCACTCGTTTCGGGGCGCCCTCGCGCACGCAGCGGATCATTGCGCGGCCGACTTGGTTCAACGTGAGGCCCGGAAAAAACAGCTTCATGATCGGATAAAACACGAGCATGAAGCGATACGCGCGCTTCAGGTTGATCTGACCGGAAACCGGCTTCATCAAGCTCGGGCGCATGTTGTACACGCCGCGCAGGGGCAAGCGCATGAGCGCGTTCTCGGCCTTGCCTTTGACTCTCGCCCACATGACTTTGCCTTGCTCGCTGCCATCGGTGTGGCTGCCCGAGACGTGCACCAGCACCAGGTTCGAATTGAGACGCGCCAGTGTTTGGCAGAAGGCGAGCGGCGTGTCGTACGTGATCTTCGTGTAGTCGGCTTCGTTCATCCCGACCGAGCTGACGCCCGCGCAATAAAAACAGGCATCAAAGCCCGTGAGCTGCGCCTCGACTGCCGCCAAATCGCGAAAATCCGGCACGAGTAGCTCGGCAAGCTTCGGGTGCGTGTGTCCGCACGGGCGACGCGAGACCGACAGCACGCGTTCGACCTCGGGGTTGGCGAGGCACTCGAGCAACACACCTTCTCCCACCATGCCGGTGCTACCCGTGATGATCACTTTCATGCGTCCAAGAGTCGATCCGTTTGCGCACAGAGGCAAACGCGCGCATTTCACGGGAGATTGCTGGGGAGTGAAGAGCGCTTTCCGAACTTGCGGCAAGATTAAAGCGGTTGCCTCGTGGTTCGCCGGCACTACGCTGAGCACAACCCGCTGTGACGAGCGGCCTTGCTCAGTTCACGGAGTTCCGCCCTGAAATCTTCCCTCGCTCTGATCCTCTGTTTGGCTTCGGCGGTGTTCGGTTGCAGCTCGACCGACGGCAACGCAAACTTCACCCCGACGGGTGGTAGTGCAGCCGTTGCAGGCTCTGGCAACGGCACGTCAGCGTCAGGGGCGGGCGGGTCGGCGCCAGCCAGCGTTGGCGGCGCGGGCGGCTCTTCGACGGCAGGCGGAACTGCGAGCATGGGCGGTTCGGCCGTTGTCGACGTCGGCGGCATGGGCGGCTCGGGTGGCAGTGCGCCGACCTATACGGGCCCCGGGTTCGCACCGACCACGATCACCAAGGCGGACGCCACGGCGGCCTACGACGCCTGGAAAACGGCCCATCTCGAGGATTGCTCGGGCGGCGTGTTTCGTGTGCGTTGGGAAAACGCCAAGCAGGACGCGACCGTGTCCGAAGGCATCGGCTACGGCATGCTGCTCACGGTCGGCTTCGGCGATCGCGCCGCGTTCGACGGGCTTTTGGCGTACGCCAAGAAGATGCGTGACGGTAACGGTTTGATGAATTGGCTGCGCTATGGCTGTGATGCGCATCGCGACACCAAGTACAGCGGCAGCCCAGACAACGCCGCGTCCGACGCGGATCTGGATGTCGCAATGTCGCTGCTCATGGCCAAGTGCAAGTGGGGCGACTCGAAATATGGTGATGACGCGACGGCGTTCATCAACGCCATTCGCAAGAACATGTTCGCTGACGTGAACGGGCTCCACGTGCTCCTGCCGGGAGACTCTTCTGCGTTCCACGATGCGGGTGGTGGTTGCGTCAATTACTCGTATTTTGCGCCGGCTTATTACCGCGCGTTCGCCAAGCAGGTTTCGGCCGACGCTGCCTATTGGAACAAGGCCGCGGACGACAGCTACGAGCTGCTGTCGAAGGGCACGGACTCGAACACCGGACTGGTGCGAAACTGGGGCTCAGTCAGCAGCGGCGGATCGGCGTCTTGCCCTGGAAGCTACAAGTTGCCTGATTCATTTGGCTCGGACGCCGCCCGGACCCCGTGGCGCGTCGCCACCGACTACCTGTGGAACACGACGCCCAAGGCCAAGGCCTGGAACGACAAGCTCACCCAATGGGTGAAGAGCCAAGACCTAAAGACGGTCCTCAAGTGGTACCACTTGGACGGCACGCCCGACACCGCCGCTGGAGACACGAACGTGCACTCAGCGATCACCATGGGCCCTTTTGCCGTCGGCGCCATGACCTTCGATCAAGCGACCGTGAACGATTTCGCGGCCGAGCTAGTAGCGATTCCCGTAAAAGATGGGACAGCAGAGGCAGACTATTTTCCGCGCATGCTCAAGGCGCTCAGCCTGCTGGCGCTCACCGGCCAGTTCACGCAGTGCGGCGGCCCGTAGGGGCTTTGAGCTCAGCGCTTCGCGGGCAAATCGATGCGGAAGAAATCACCGTGGACGCCGTCGGGGCGTTCTTGGTTCACGGTCACTTGTGGTTTCTTGCCCGGCATCGGAAAGATACCGAACAGGTGCGGCTGGTTGAACGTGTACGCCGCACCGGAGGACACGTCGCACATCTTCAGACTGGCGTAGTCGGGGACCGCCAACACTTGCCCGTCGCCGAACAGGGCAGGGAAACCGCCGCCGGCTTTGGTCGGCGCGTTCAACAGCTCGGTAGATGTCGCGGCTTCGAGATCGACGAAGAACACGCGCTCACGCTCTTTGCCCGTATCGCGATCTTGGTCGCCACCGGCGATCACGGTGCGCGCTCCCGTCTCCGAAAAGCCAGTCATGCGCCCATATTTGCCCAGATTGATGGTGCGCCCGTCGCTCGTGTGCTGACAGAACAACACTGACCATCGCCACCTGCGCTCGTAACAAACCCAGTCTCGATTGGTCGAGGCGGTCACCTCGCTGAGCGGCGCTTCATCGTTCCCCTGGGCAATGGGTTTGCTGCTGCCCGTGCTGGCGTCCATGCGTACGATCGAACCCGGCTTGCTGTCGTCGGCCACGATGAAGCTGCGCGTGTCGGACGCGGCCCACGCATCCTGGCATTTGAAGGGAGCGCCAATGGCCTCCGGCGCCGACGCGCCGTTCACGTCCACCTTGAACAGCTTGGCCTGCGCTTGCTGGCATCCGCCGACGAACATCAGCTGGTTCGGCCCGTTGAAACGCACGCCGAACGGCACCATGTGCTGTCCCTTGTCGCTCTTCGGCTCGGCGATCAGCATGAGTCTACGACCGTCGTCCGTCGCGTGCACGGCCAAGCCCTTATTGGTCTCGATCAGCGCGACTTTGTCGCCCGCAGCCGAGAACACTACTTTATTGATGTAGTCGTTGTCGTTGATCACGAGGCCCTTGGGATTCTTGTCGTTGATCAACAGTGCGTCCTTCGAGCCGTAATAGAGCTGCTGCCGCCCATCATCTGAAAACGCAACCTCGGTGCGATCTTGAGCGACCGGCACGAGCTTCGGCGCGGCACCGGCAGCGCGGCAGGAAATGGCCGATTTTTCCTTGGGAAACGTGCCGAGCTCAGCAATCGTTTTGGGCCCGGCGTGCGGGCGAATCGCCTTCAGCGTGCCCGCGTTGAGGCCGTCGAGCGCGAAGTACTCGTCGCCCTCTTCAGTGCGAACGTGAAAATCCTCGCCGTTGAGTTCGTCCCATTCGTGGTGGCCGACGAGCTTGGCGGTCGCCACCACTTTGCCGTCTTTGCGGTTCAAGACGCGGACGAAGCGCTGCTCGTTCGTGAATGCGTACACCGTGACGATGTATTGCTTGGTGACATAAAAGCGCCCGTTCGAGATCAGCGCGTCCGTCTTCCACAGCACCTTCTTCTGCTTTGGATCGAGCGCAATCAGCGACGAGCATTTGTTGCCAGCCTCTTTTGCGTAGCTCTGGCACGCTTCGTTGAAGTACAGCGTGCCGTCGACGTAGCGCGCATCCTGCAGCTCGAGATGATCGGGTCGCGAGTAGAAATCGTTCAGCTCCAAAGTCCAGAGCACGGCGCCCTTGCAGTCGTACAACCGCGCGCGGGCGCGCGGGTTCTCGTTGGGCTTGTACTTGGCGCTGTATAGGCTGCGCCAGATCGCAAAATAGCCGTCGCTCGTCACGTCCATCAGCTGCAGCGACAGCTCGTCGTCCTTTTGCGGCACGAACGCGGGCAGCGGCTGGCCTTTCCACGTGCGCTTGGCGCTCGTCGTGAGCGGTCCCTCCATGTGCGTGCGCATGCGCAGTTCGCGCTGCGGATCGGCGAAGCTGCATGCGGACTTCGAGCCGTCATAGCTCGTTGCGCACGGACAACTCTGAGCCGGCACAGCCGTGACTGCCCCCAAGATGGCGATCCCCAATAGCGTCATGTGCCGCACTAATAACACGATTCGTGCGCGGCCAAAATCTGGTCAAGGTCGGGCGCTACGGTCCTTTTTCGGACAAGCGTAAAATCGCCTGATTGCCGTTCTGGCTCGTGAAGTTGGGGCCACTCGCGTTCGTCAGATCCAAGCTTTGCTCTTCAGCAGCGACGGAACACTGCCCGTTCGCGTCGGTGCCCTGCGTGTTCGGAGTCCACGAGTTGCCAATGGCCGAGATCAGAATCGGCGACTCGGAATAGAAGACCAAGTTGCTGCTCCCGCTCGCGCCGAGGTTGTTATCCCTGACCAGGTTTCCGCCCGGCGCGGCAGACGTGCCGAGGTCGAAGAGCGTCGAAGCCCGACCGGACAGCGAAATGCCGTAAGCCTGTGAACCCGTCACGCTCACCCGACGAAACGTCGCGCTGAGCGGTGACAAACCGGGACGGGCCGAGACCGCAGCGCCGAAATAGCAGTCGCTGATCGTCACGTCGGTGAGCGACAGCGCGCCGCCGATCGCTGTCAAAATCGGTCGATTGACGGTTTTGAACTCGCTGTTCGAAACTGAAATGTCGACCGGGCCGCTGAACGGAAAGAGCAGCAGTCCGGCGTCGAGTCGCTCGAAGCGTGAGTTCGTGATGCTCGCTCGCAAGCTACCCGGAACGAGCCTCAAGGCGAGAATGCCATTGTTGGTGTCTACGATGGTCGAATTGTCGATGATCAGGTTGGGATTCGAATCCCCGACGTGAATTGCCGCGCTGTAGTTCCGGATCGTACTTCCGGACAACGTGACAGTCGGAGTTCCATCGAGCAGTGCGAGCGCCGTGCCCGCGCGTCGTGCCGAATTCTGGGCCGTGACCTCGACGCCTTCCAGATCGATGTGAGCGGTACCACTCAACGCGAACGCGCTCGTTAGCGTGCTCAGTGTCCCGCTCCCGACCGTGAGCGTTGCGTCGTCGGAAACGGCAGCGAACGCATAGTTTGGATGGCCGGAATAATCAGCCAAGTTCCCCGCCGTGAGCGTCACTCGCGCATCACCCGAAACCACGAGGCCCGCGTTGACCCCGTTCGTCGCTGGACTAGCGGGATTTCCGCAGCCGGTGAAGCTCGAGCCCGAAATGCCCTGGATGCCCGAGCTCACTTCAACGGCGTGTCCGCCTGGAGCGCCGCATTCGAGCTGAAGCCCGCGAACGGCTCCTCCGGACAAGCACAGCCCGTGACTGCCGGTGACCAAATGCGGCTGCCCCGAGTTCAGCGCCTCGAGCTGAACTCCCTCTGCAAACGACACTCCCGCGCCCGTGGTGCAGTCTTGGTCCGGCCAATTGGCAAACCGAGGCTCAGTCGATTCGTCATACGTACCGTCGAAGAGCCACACCGTCTCGCCGCTACTCGCCACGCTGGCCGCATGCTCGAGCGTCTTGAATGGCGCCGCGAAGTTACCCGGGTTCTCGTCACTCCCGAGGATTGGATCGACGTACCAACCCGGACCTCGGTCCATCCCTGCAGTGCCGCCCATGCCCGCGCTCGCACTGCCCGCGTTGTCGCTCCCGCCGCTCGGCGACCCAGCGGACCCGCCATTGAATGCGCTGCCGCCATTCGACGCACCTCCTCCGCCTGACCCACCTGCCCGCCCACCAACCGCAAAGGCTCCCGCGGTCGCAGCCACGCCGGCGTGGCCTCCAGCACTGCCGGCACTCCCGGCATGGCCGCCGTCGAGCAGCTCCAACGACAGCTCGCTCCTGCCACCACAACCAACGAACAAACCAAGGCCAGCAATCAGCCAGCTACCGACACGCACACTCACGGCCCCTCACTTCGACGATTGCGCCACCACGCTGGAACGTTGCGCGAGATAGCGTGACCGATCCTCGTGAACAAGCCGCGAACGGCGGACCCGTCGGGACTGAGCGCGAGACTTCGACCTAGGGGTTGGGTTAGCGGGCTCGGACGGCAGGCCCCGGCGCAAAGCTCGCTGCCCGACTGAGCCAGTCTCGATTGGCACATTGTGCCAGTCGCTGCGATGTTTTCTTAGTTTTAATATACTTTACGAAAAATGACACTGGCACACCGTTGCTGCAGGGGTGGCAGGCAACCTCGTTCAGTCTTGCTCCTGGCCGCAGCCCTCAGCTCCAACTTCAGGGCGGGTCAGCGACCTCGCCCTGGGTGGGGTGTCGGTGCGATTATTTGACGATTTCTTTGCGGCAGGTGGCGCTGCAGCCGTCGCCGCTAATGCGGTTGGAGTCGTCGCATTCTTCGCTGTCGGTCACTTTGCCGTCGCCGCAGTAGGGGCCGATCACGCAGCCCACGCCGCATTCGCCGTAGCCGCCGTCGTTCACGCCATCGTCGCATTGTTCGCCGAGGCTGACGATGCCGTCGCCGCAGATCGGCGTGCATTCGCTCTTGGCGGTGTCGAAGCCGGCGAGGGTGAGGCGGAAGCTGGAGCTCTCTTTCTTGCGCTCGACGTGGAAGATGTTGAGCTTGTAGACGTTGCCGTCGGTCAACTTGAGGGCTGTGGCGGTGGTCGCGTTGAGGGTGACGCTGCCGTCGACTGGCTGGTGTACGCCGCCAAGATCGACCGCGAGTTGGTTGTTCACGAACACCCAAACGTCGTCGTCACCGGTGAAGTCGAGGCGAGCGTTGGCTTTGGCGTCGTACTTGAACCAGTAGGTGACCTGAGTGGTGAAGTGGAAGTTGTGCGTGATCTTGTTGGCAACGTGTGCCGCCCCAAACACCGGCACGACCTGGTCTTCGTATTCCCAGTTGTATCCGTATTGGGTCGGAATTTTTGCCTCGATCCAAGGATCGTTCGGGTCTTTCTTTTGGTCGTCGAGCGGGAAGAACAGCGGGTTGCCGTCGTAGGTCTTGCCTTTCGTGACGACTGCGGCGCACGAATCAGTTGCTTGTCCCATATTGGATAGGCACGGGAAGAAGCAGGTGTCGACGGTGGCGTCGAACATGCAGCCATTGAACGTACCGGCTGGCATGCACTTGGTATCGCCGTTCCCGCAATAGCGAGGGTTCGTGTATTTATCTTGTGACGCCCATTGTTCGCCCATCGCCCCGTAGCGATTGACGTAGCCACCCTTGCCGTTGTCGAACAGCACGATGTCGCGCACGATCGCGGGCGCGCCCTTGTCGGAATACCAGGTGTCCAGTGACTGGATGCAGCCGTTGGCTTCTGAGGGGGTGGTGACCTTGTTGACCTGCGTCGGCACGCCATTGGAGAGGGTCTTGTTGACGAGCCCAGGGGTTGCAGCAGTGCCGGGGTCAGTGCCAGGAGCACCCGTAGATCCCTTGCAGGTCGGTTCGACGTCTGGGTGCTTGGTCGTCAGATCGCGATAGATGACCGGCACGCGCAGGATGCACTTGTCGTTGATCTTCTCGCAATTGGCGGTCTCCGAGCACATGAAGCCGCCCTCCTTCTTGCAATCGGAGGAGCAACCGTCGCCGCTCTTGGTGTTGCCGTCATCACACTCTTCACCGATCAGCAGGCCGTCACCGCATTCGGAGGTGCAGCCGGTATCCGTGCATTTCGGCTCGGTTTGGCAGGTGGAGGAGCAGCCGTCGAACGGGACGGTGTTGCCGTCATCGCAGCTCTCAGCGCCTTCTTTCTTCCCGTCACCGCATTTGGTGGGCGAGCAGACACTCGGCTGACCGTCGCACTTGAAGCCGCTCTCGAACTTGCAGTTCGCCGAGCAACCGTCACCCGCGGTGGTGTTGCCGTCATCGCATTGCTCGGAGGAGCCGACGATCTTGTCGCCGCAGATCACGAGCTCGTGGCACGGCTTGCCCGGAGGGTTGCAAGAGAAGCCGGGCTGCGTGGCCAAGCAGTTGCCGAGACAACCATCGTTCTCGTTCCGATTGCCGTCGTCACAGGCTTCGTCATCGTCGAGCTTGCCGTCGCCGCAGTTCATCGGCGCGGGCGTCGAAGGATTGCAAGGCGAGCCGGGTGCGTTTGGATCGCAATCGATGTTCAGTCCGGCGCCACTGCCGCCGTTGCCTTCGAAGACGAAACCGCTGCCGCCGCTGGCCGTCGAGCTGCCGCCGCTCTCGACATTCCGCACGCCGCTGGTCGTCTTCCCGCTGCCGGTGCTGCACGCTGGGACACTCGAAAGGAAAGCAATACTTAGCCCGCAGAGCCAAATGACTCGCTGATACATGCGTCAACGCTACAGGCAGCCCCGCGTTGCGCAAGGCTCCTGGCGATGTTTTGCGGCGAATTGATAGCGCGGCGCCAACGCTTCAAGATTTCGATTGGGCAGCAACGTTCGAGCTCTTCGAAACCGAACGACGTCTCTAAGCTTCGAACGGTTTTCGCCTCCGACGATCGCCAAATTACGCGAGATTTTCGCGACTTTTTCATGGCGACGGGGCTGGCGACGAAGTTGCTTTCGGTGGGGCATGGAGGCTCGCCTCGTTCGCCTTCATTCGTTCCGGTCGTTTCCTTCGCAACCTGGTTTGCTGGCAACGCGACCGAGCTCTCTTGCCGCTCGCCTGTTCGGAGTCAAGAGGCGAGTCGTGCGCGGTGAACGGCGCGTGGTCCTCGAGCCGCCGAAGCGAGCTCCACTCGCAGGCTCGCGATGGCGTCCAGAAACACGGAGGACATGTGCGAGCCACCTGGCTCCCGCTATTGCTGAAGCCGAGATGGACTTATTCGTTGCCACCATGCCCGCTGCCTACGAACGTCTGTATGGCGCCAAAGAGGCCGCGGAACACGCCGCCATCGTCGCTCGCCGCGGAGCGAAGCTGGTTCATGCCGAGCTCTGGCAATCGCCGAAGGGGGCGCTTCTGTGCGTCGTTGCCGAAGATCGACCTGGCTTACTTGCGCTCGTGACCGACGCGCTGCTTGCGCAGGGCGTCGCCATTGAAAGCGCACGCGCGTTTTGCCGCGAGGTTGGCAAGGAGCGCGTGGAAGCCGTCGACTTCTTGGGCTTGCGGGCGCCAGGTGGGGCCGAGGACGTGGCCGCTCAACTCGAGGGAGATGTGTTGGAAGCATTCGAGCGATCCCTGAGCGAGCTGATCGCCGAAGACATGACTCCGCGAACGTCGAATCCTCCCAGCGCGCCGGCCACGCTGTTGCAGCCGACGCGCGTCTACTTCGAACGCCAATCGCTGGCCGACGGGTGTTACCTGCTAGTGGTCGATGCGCCCGATTCGGACGGATTGCTGCACGCGGTCAGCAGCGCGTTGCACGAAAAGGGCATGCGCATCATGGCCTGCGAGATCCGCACCGTCGAGGGACGGGCTCTAGATCGCTTCGAGATCGAGCCGAGCGCACCGCGCAGCTTGAAGGACGTGGAGCTGTGCGACATTCAGCTGGCAGTGCGCGACGCGCTTCCGTCGCGTCGCTGAGTCTCGAATCAACGAGTGATCAGTACGACGACGACGTCTGAATCCTCCGCACCGTCAGAGCCCTTCACGCCGAAGCTGAATGAGCCGAAGCCATAGCAGCCCGCTCCTGGTTGGAAATGGGCGGTGTGTCCATCAGTGCCCAGGCTGACCGTACCGTTCTGCGCCTCGCTCACCATGAAGGTCGGTGAAACGGTCGAGAACCCGCTGCTGTAGCCTGCCAGATCGATGTCCACCGCCTGTCCGAATGGCGTGCTGGCGTGCGGCTCGGCGAGCCAGTTCACGTAGTGTTCGAGATTGGTGTAGCCGTCCGAAGCTTTGCTCAGCGCGTCGTCCGTGCTCGGATTGGTCCCAGCGGCTTTTTCCCAGCTATCCGCCATGCCGTCGTTGTCGCTGTCGGCGGGCTTCGTGCCGCTGGTGATTGTGCCGTAGCCGTCATTGTCGAGGCCAGTGCTGGTCTGAGACTCGTACATGCTGCCGGCCGAACCCGCGCGTGTCCCGCTCGCCCCTTTGCCGAGCGTCATCACCTGGCCGATGATGAGCGCATCCAAGGGGTCACGCGGCAACGTGCCAGCGCGTGACATGGCCACGCGCGCGGCAGAAACGGGTGAGAGCGGCGCGATGGCGGTCGTCTCTGGCGACCAGGGGCTGGTCAAGATCGTGCCGGTTCCTTGGTACCAAGACGGCGTAGTGGTCGAGCCACCGAGCGCGCCGTTCTTGTCCGAGTCTTGCAGATTACCGGCGTAGTAGATGCTCTGATTCTTGTCGATTTGGAACCAAGTGTTCCCAGACGTGGAAGGGCCGTAGACGAAGTAGTTGTTGACGATGTCGTGCTTGAACTCCGTGCTCGTGTGCGTCGTGTAGCAAGCCTCGTTGTTGTATTCGAGGTTGTTGACGAACACGGTGTTTACCTTCGCGAGCGGGTTGCGGTTGTGCGAATTGGCGAAGATATTGCGGTACCAGGCCCAGTCGCTCGCCACTGATTCGGTGTGCGCGCCGAACTGTTGCCCCGTGGGGTCGGCGATCAGCGAATCTTGAAAGGTGATGTTCGTCGCGGGGTGGGTCTGCCAATCCGAGCTCACGCCGTCGATGTTGTTCCAGGGCGCGAACTCGAACGACGAATGATCGATCATCACGTTGCTCGCTTGATACAGGCTGAGCGCGTCATCGGTGTCGCTCTCGGTGTCCGCACCGGGTCGAATGCGCACATGGCGCATGATGATGTTCGTGCGATCGGCGAACGAGATTTCTCCGCCCTTGAAGCCGATGCCTTGTCCAGGCGCGGTCTGCCCGGCGATCGTGATGTTGCTGTTCACCGAGACGGCGGTCTTCAAGCCGATGTAGCCGCCCACATCGAACACGACGAAGCGGCCCGAAGCGCTCACCGCGTCGCGGAACGAACCCGCGCCAGAGTCGTTCAGGTTCGTCACGTGAAAGACCTTGCCGGCGCGCGCGCCAGTCGCGTTTTTGCCGAAACCCTGCGCTCCGGGAAACGCCAGTGGCGTGCTTCCGGTTGCGGCCGTCGTACCGCAGAAGCGAGCTCCGGCACTGCCCAGGTTGCCCGCTGAGCCTGCGCTTGGCGCGCCTGCGATTCCGGGAGCCGCGCCGCCGGTTTCGCCCTGAACCGCAGTCCCGCCGACACTCGAGTCTCCCGCGGACGAGGAGCTCCCGCCCAGCGACGGACTTCCCGCCGCGGTGTCGCCGCTCGCGCCCCCGCTGGACGAACCACCGAAGCCGGCGACATGCGTTGTTCCACCGTTTGCAGCCGTTCGTCCCGCTGATGCAGAGGGTTGCCCGCTGTCTGTGGTCGTCGAGCTACTCGAGCAACCGGGCGCGAGCACCGCACCTAGAACCAACGCGAGCGCGGTGTGCCGCCTGCTGGCGCGTGCTCGAAACTGACCGATTGACGGGACGAGGCTAGGAATTGCGCAATGGGGCACGACTGTTAGGTCGAACGAGCTCGGCGCGATGGGTCAGAAAAGTGTTTGGGGGCGCTAAAAAAGCGTGAGCTCGACTCCGAGTCCCAGCGTCAGCACGGCTTGTCCGTAGTGGCCAACTGGGCGATCCAGCACGAGCAGTCGGCTCGATTGAAGCGGCAGCAAGCAGGTCGAGCCGAGCGCGAGCGCGAAGCCCGGAGTGAGTCGCTGCCGAAGCCGTAATTCACCCAATGGCGCAAACGCGAGCAGGTGGTCGTTTTGGCCGATGTTGTCCTGATTGGCGGTGCCTTGGAGCGAACTCGCGAAGAGCGCTGCGCCCGCACCGAGCTCGAGCGAAGTAGGGCGCTCTGCGCCGATGAGCCACACGCCTGCGAGCCCGCCCCAGGTGGCAGTCACGTCGACGCTGCCCTCTGGGACGGACAAGCGGTTCGGAGCAAATAGTGTCCCAGCGAGCACGCGCGCACCGAACGAACCCCAGCGCTGCAATACCGCGAGCTCGCCGCCGAGTCCGACGCTGGTTCCCCCGGGACTGTACGAAGCGAGCGGCATGAGTCCGAGCTGCGTCGAGGAGTTCGACCTAGGGGGGGCGGAGGGCGCGGGCCGCGCCTGGCTCGGCTTCGGTTTTGCTCCTTTCGGTGCTTCGAGTGGCGTGAAACGCAAGTGCCAGCGAAGCAATTCGACGGCGTGCAGTGCTGCAGTTCGAGCGTCCATCGCACGACCACCCTGGCTCGGAAATGTCTCCTGAACGGTGGCACGCTGGCTCGCTCGATCGATGATGCGCACCTCGAGCGCCTCCGCAGTCAAAGTGACTTGGATTGCGATCACGTTGGTCGCCTCGCCCGGCGCGTCAACGATCTCCACATCCAGCTCGCCGAGCTCCGCGCGCAGCAGCGGCACGAGCGCGCTATCCGCGGGGGTGACGTCGAGCACCACTCGCGGGTGAACGCTGACCCGTGGCGTGTCCGAGTTGTCGCCGTTCGGAGCGCGCTCAGCGCCCGCCGCGGGCGTTGCCGCTGCGCGATGTGAGCCGAACGCACACGCGATCGCGAGGGCTATCGCGTGTCGGAATGCCCTCATTCGGTGAGCAGTTGCCGAGCAAATGCGGCGTGCGGCCCATTCGGGTAGCGATCCAAGTAGGCCCTCGCTGCGGCCCGAGCTCCCGAGCGATCGCCGGAGCGATTGAGTACCTCGAGCAGACGCCCTGCCGCCTCACGAGCCAATGCTCCGTTGGGGCGCTCAGCGAGGTAGGTTCGGAACCAGGTGACCGCTGTGGCGTCATTCGAGACCCGTCCGAGCTGAAATGCAGCCGTTGCCGCGTCGTCCGAACGCGCGAAGCGTGTGCGAAGCCGCGTCAGCACCTGCGTGGCTTCGGCAGCGTGCCCAGAAAAGCGACACACCTCCGCCAAAGAAAGCAGCGCTCGCGACGACTGAGCATCCGACAAATGAGCGATGCCGAGATTGCTGGCATCCTCATACGCCGCGCGATATTTGCCGGTGAGCGCTAGGGTTTCCCAAGCGGGAGCTTGCGGAGCACTCGGGGCCTGGGGAGCATGCGCCACCGCTGATGAAGGCGCCGGCATCGCAGATGTTGCCGCCGAGTCTGCGGGGTCGGGGATTGGCGCTTCCGCAGGTTCCTCAGGTGGTGCGACGCTAGGGGCGCTCGGAGCCAGACTCCAGCCACCGTGATCGATCACCAACGCTTGTGGTGCGATCATCGTAACGGCCGCGTGCGAGCCGCTGTCAGACGTGACCACGACGGAGCCTTGATCGAGGCGCAGCTCGAAGCGTTCCCGCGCTGGCGCCCAAGACACCGCAAAGCGGGTCCCGGTGACACGCACGCGATACGGGCCCGCGCCCACCAGCCAGTTCGTGCGCGCTTGGTGACGGACCGAGAACGCGGCTTCGCCGCTGCCGAGCTGCACTTTCGCGCCCGTGTCACTCAACTCCTGCACGGTAGCTTCTGCGCCTGACGTCAGCACCATTTGCGAACCGTCTGGAAATCCGAGCGGGAGCTTTTGCCCATCGCGTGCGACGACGCGTTCTCCGGCAGCGGCAAGCGCAGGCGAGGGGTTCGCGCTCGAAGTCGCGTGGAAGCGCCAAACCCCGACTGACAACACCGTGATCGCCGCGGCGGCTGCGGCCCACACGAACCCGGGGCGCTTACTGCGGGGGGGCGCGTCGTGTGCCACCGTGCGCGCGAAGCGCTGGGCCGCCTGCGGATCGCGGCGACGTCTGTATTCTGCCAGGTCCTGCTGCTGTGCCACGAGCCGACCGAGCTCAGCGAGCTTCGTCATGTTTCCTCCTCCTCGGAATCCGCGTCGCCGCTCTTTGCGTCGAGCCAGGGCACGAGAGCCGATTCTTTGCGGGCCAAAGTGCGGAAGCGCGTCGTAGCGCGGATCAGACGCCGCTTCACGGTCGAACGCGAGCAATCGTGTGCGTTCGCCAACGCATCGATGCCCATGCCTTCGATGAAGCGAAGCGCGAACACCGTTCGCTCTTCGGGGTTCATGCGATCGAGCACGCGATACGTCGCGCGCAAGGCTTCCCTGCCGCTTTCATCGCGCTCCAACGCGACGGGGCCTTCGGTAGGTGCGGCGCCCACGAACAGCAACCAGCGCCGGCGCCTTTTCCGGCGCAGGAAATCGGTCGCCGTGCAAACCGCGATCTGAATCAACCAATCGACCAGCGCTTGCGGGTCACGCAGGCGCTCGAGTGAGCGGATCGCCCGCAGGAACGCCTCCTGCGTGGCGTCGCCGAGCTCGTCATCGTGGCCCAAGATGCGGCTGATCGTGCGCTCGACGAGCGGTTCGAACTCGCGGAAGAAGGCCTCCGCGGCCGATGGATCGCGGAGCTTCAGGGCGACAATCAGCGCCTTGCGATCCTCGAGCAAAGAGCTGCGCTCGCGCACACTGCTGGCGTGCGCGAGCGGCTCGACGAGTCTCAGGTTCGGCTTGGCCAATTCAGGCGGCAGGTCGCTCGGACCCCCCACTGCCGGTCCAGAAATCTGCGCGGGCGGGGTCGACTCGATCGCTGGCGACACAGGTCGCTCCGACGGCCGAGACTGACTCAAGCGATATGCTCCAAACCGAAAATGATAGCGCGTCCGGCCCGCGCCGGGACTATTTCGGCGTTTCGTCGGCTGATCCGGGAAATTCCCCCGGTATTTCTTGCCGCTTGAATTTTTTTCGCAGGCCCTGTCGATCTGCTCGTCGGTCGTCCGCCATAGAGGCGAGGACAACGTGTTCTCGACCAAAACATCAGGAGACCGCGATGAAAAAATTCCTAGTTCTCTATCGTTCCAACGTTTCGACCTCGGAGCGGATGGCCAAAGCGACGCCCGAGCAAAATCAAGCCGTGATGGCGGGGTGGCGCGCCTGGGCGCAGCGATCCGCGGCCTCCCTGGTCGAGCTGGGCGCTCCGCTCAGCGCGCCGACCGTGCTCAAGGGCAGCGCAGCGCCTGGATTTGTCGGCGGTTTCTCGATCGTTCAGGCCGAGTCGGCTGAAGCCGCGAAGAAAGTCTTCGACGGGCATCCGCATTTCGAGCATCCGGGTAATACCATCGAGTTGCTCGAACACCTGCCGATCTCGAGTTCTTGAGTCTGTGGGCGCGTTCCCGTCGGGCAGGGGGTCCCGACGGGCATTCGCTCGGCGGCGTCGTATGCTAAGCGTCGACGATCGACCGAGGTGGGCCCGCGATGAAATTAGCTTGGACTTATTGTCTGCCGACTCTTGGACTGGCTGTCGCTCTATTTGCTGGCTGCGGCGGAAGCGCCAAAGGCGGTAGCGATTCCGGCGCGGGGGCGAGTAGCGGTGGTGCGAACGGCGGTGAAGTAATCCGGGGCTCTGGCGGGAGCATCGTGCACCATGGTGGAAGTGCCGCGACAAATGGTGGCACGGCAAATGGTGGCACGGCGAACGGCGGCACGGCGAACGGCGGCACGAGCAGCTCCGGTGGATCCGAGGAATGCGACAAGACGAAGTGTGGTCCCCAACTTGGCCTACCCAATTGGATGTGCGCCGACGGCGGTGTCGGTGGACCCACGGGTCGCTGTTTGCAGAACCCCACCGGAAGTTGCAGTTGGGAGATCAATAATTGTCCCCGTGCGGGCGAAGGTGGTGCGTCGAATCAAGGCGGCGCGTCGAATCAAGGTGGCCAAGCCAACGCGGCTGGAAGCGGATTCGGCGGCGGCGCGCCCTGCGGTGTCTGTGCGGAAGGGACGACCTGCGTGAATCAGGTCGGGACGCGTCAATTCCTGTGCGCGACCCAAAATCCGTGCGGTGCCGCCGCAGCTTGTTCCTGCATCGTCGGACAGGGGACGTGTCAGCCCAATCGCATGGGGATCCCCCCCGGGTATTGCAGCTGTGACAACGGCTTGGACTGACCGTTCGCTGTGAGCTTTGCTCTGTTGAGTTAGCCGCGCATTGCGGCGAGGGTCTGCGTCCACTTTAGCAACGAGTCGAGCATGGCCTTGGCGTGCGTCTCTTGCAGCTCATTCGGCCGGAACACGCCTTGCTCATCGACGTTGTGCGTGAACATCGGCACCATCACGGACTCGAACAGGGCTACCAACTTGAGCGCTGCTAGCATCGGTTTGATCATCTGCACCGCACGCGTGCCTCCAGCGGGGCCGCCGTAACTGACGAAGCTGACCGGTTTGTGTGCCCACTCGTGCACCAAGTAGATGAGCGCGTTGGTCAGCGTCGGTGGTGTGCCGTGATTGTATTCAGGGGTGACGAAGATGAACGCGTCTGCAGCGGCGATCTTTGCGCTCCAGCGTTTGGTGTGTTCATGCTCGTACTGCTGCAAGCGCGGGTGACGCGGCTCGTCGAACATCGGCAAGTTCACTTCCTTGAGATCGACGAGTTCCACGTCGAAGCCTCCGTGCGCCTTGGCGCGCTCGGTCATCCATTGAGCAAGAGGAAATCCGGCTCGACCAGGACGAGTGCTCACGGCGATGACGTAAAGTTTGGGCATGAGGTAAACCTTTCAGGCGTGGAAGATACCGGATCGCGCTTCAGCTTGCTCAGCTCCCGAACCTCGGTCTTCGCGTCTCGCGCAAATGCCTCAAGGCGGTGCGGGGTCGGTTGGCGGTAGCCGGCGCTGCACGTGGATCGAAAAGCCCAGCAGAACCTGGGTCGAGTGCGTTGGAACGTCGAAGCTGATCGTTCGATCCACCGAGCTGCTGTCGGGCGCGCGAGTGAAGGCCGCGTGTCCGCCGTACAGCTGGCGTACACCGAGCGTCACGAACAGCGCCGAGCCGGAGGCGTCACTGGCGTGCGCGAGCAACACATTGAGGCCGCAGCCGAAGCCGTAGTTCGACGCAGTGGAATGGTCGGTGACGGCTGTCGTTGTGCCATTGCCGTCCGGGAATGCGAGCGAATACTTGGTTTCCAACAGTTTGAGCCCAACGAAGCCTTCGAAATAGGGCCGCACGCGCCAGCGGGGTGGTTCGAATCGAAGCCAAGTGTCGAACAAGACGCTCTGATCCAGGCGCGACTTTTCCAGCGTTGCCCAGCTGTCGCCAAGTTTGATGTCCACCAGACTGCTCGCGCGACCCCAGCGAATTGCTTGCAAGTCGAACCCGCCAGTCAGCGGGAGATCTTGCCAACGCAGCCCGAACGAGAGCATTACGCCGTAGCCCCAATCCGAGAGCGCGTGTGCTCCTTCGAACGGCTTGGCGAGTACGCCGGTCACCGCGGCGTCGTAGCTCAGCGGCGCAATGGGCCCGAGTGCTTTTCCCGGCTCTTCCGCCCGTGCCTGTGCCGGAATCGAGCAGGCGATGCTTGCGCACGGGATCGACAATCGCCGAATCAGTGTGGTGAGAGTCATGCGCTCATTCACGCTTCGCGTCGTGCGCGAGGCCAAACGTTCCGGACACGCCGAGCATGTAGATCATGACGCTAGTCGGCGTCGTGTAGTGAACGACCACGTCATCGTCCGCCCTGGTGGTGCGGCTGAACGACGCTTCCCCTCCGGTCAGTCGTCGAAAGCCCAGGCTCAGATTGAGTGAGCGAACACTGCCCAGATCGAGACCCGCACCCCAACCGATGCTGCCTGCCCAATCATGATCGGTGTCTTTGCTGGTGCTCGTGCCGGTGTTGGGGAAGGACAGGGAATAGCTCGTCGCCAGCAACTTCGTGCCCACCACGCCTTCCAGGTAAGGGCGAACGAACCAAGCAATGGGCTGGGCGCGCACGGAAAAATCCAAGAAGTAGCCATGATCCGTGCGCGTTCGGTCCACGGGAACGAAGACGTTGCCAGTCTGAACCTGCAGGCGCGAGGTCTGGCTGCCCCAAAACGCAGTGAGTACATCAACCCCGAGGGTGATGGGTATGCGCTGCAGGCCGACGTTCACCCCGAGCCCAAAGCCGAGCGCCGTACCGCTCTGGTTGCCGTCGAACGGCACGGCGACGAGGCCTAGGAGCCGCGCGTCGCCGCGCAGCAGGCTTTCGCGCGGCGGCTCGGCAGCGACCGGCGTGTCACTCGCGCGAGGCTCGGCGTAGGCGTGGCTCGGCGCACCCAGCGCGAGTGCCGAACCGAACATGGACCACAAAACCCGCGCGCTGCTCGAAGTCGTTCTCATGCACCGGGCATCGCCCCGCGTGTGCGATATCACGCCGATGTTCTGAGTCAACCATTCCCGAACGCCAAGTGCCAATCGCATCACCCACCTCAGTTGCTGGCAATCGGGCGACTTTTATTTTTGTTGATGGTCACGCGCTACGTCGCGGCGCGTCTCAGCCTTCGGCGTCGCGGACGAAAGGAGAGGAGAGGGACTAACCGCCGAGCCGCGGAGGCCGCAGAGCGCGCAGAAAGGGCCTTAAAAACGTAGTACGCGGCGCTGGAAACGATGACGTATTGGGGGTTGCAATGGGTGCACACAGCGGATGCATCTCATCTCTCGGCCGCACCGCGAAATCCTTGAGCCGCGACTCTCCACTCAGACCCCAACTCCCCTCTGATCTCTGCGGCCTCTGCGGCTCGGCGGTTCAACTCTCGGAGTCGAGATACGTGGATTTCTCCCTGCGCCGCGATCTGACGGCCGCGTGACCCAACCAGCACTGCGTTCGAAGCGAGTTCGCGTCGTGGCGAGCGCGTCGCGGCATGGGCTTTGCTCTGAACGGGAGCAATGCTCTTACCTGCGGTGATTTTGGCGCTTTCTCAGGCGAGTGTGTCGCCCGAAGTTCGCACACTGTCTTCGAATGACAACACCGACGAGCTGGCCGAGTCAGTTCGAGTGCCACGGCCACCAGTGAGCGAATTCGAGCGCCGCTTTACGCTCGAGTTGCGCTTGGGCGTCGCGACACCGACCGGCGCGCTCGGCGTGGGCGGCGAGTTCGCGTTCGTGCCGAGGTTGGGCGTTGGCTGCGGTGTGGGCACGAACGCTTATGGTCCGGAATACGGGTGTTGGCTGCGCGCTCGTCCAATTCTCGGGCGGAGCCGCGCGCTTTCGCTCTCGACAGGGCTCAGCACCGCGCCGTTTCGACAGACCGATGCCAGCGCCGGCGGTGTATTCGGCTGGGGCACTGGCGCAATGAGCTCGACGCGTGAAAGTCCTGATCCGCCAGATCGCGTTTGGGCTCACGCCTATTGGCTCAACACCGATGTGGGCTACGAGAGTCGCCGTGAATCGTTGTTGTTTCGAGTTTTTGGCGGCGTGGCTGCGTTGCTGAACCCGAACGACGGCGTGGTCGAACCCGCGACTCAGCCCGACACGCCGCGAGCGGAGGCGCCAGTGAGCGCCTTGATTTACGCAGGGATTGGTCTGGGGTTCTATGAGTAGCGGTTCAAGGTAGCGATCGACGTACGCGGTACCGTCCGAAGAGCATTCCCAGAGCGACTCCGACGAGGCTCGCCAAACCCAGGCGCGCACAGCCGAGGCCCGCAGTCAGTAACGCGATACCGGCTGTGAACAGCCAACTGTCGGCTGATGATGAGCGAGCGCGTTCTCGCAGCGCGACCACCGCACCCGCGCCCGCACCGAGCAACAGCGAAAATCCGGCGCAGAAGGAGAATACGCCAGCTTTGGCGCACCCTGGATCGACCCGCATGAGCAACAGCACGGCGGCGAGTGGCAAGGTGCCCGCGAGTAAGCCAGTGGTGACGCTCTCCACGCCTGCGCGATTCCGAAAGCGCAGCAGCACGCTGCCTAGCAAGAGCGGTACGCCGCAGCAAATGCCGGCTTTGCGTCCCTCACGGTCGAGCAAACACACGGCTACCAGGGGTAGCACGACGAGCACGACGCGCGCCGCCATGCGTAGGCGACCGAGTTCGTAGTAGCAGAGGCTTCGAGCGGTGAGCGATTCAAGATTGGCCATAGAGGTTTCTCCAAATCGTGCGCAGGCGGTCGAGCGCGCGTTGACGGCGCTTGCGCGCAGCAGGCGTTGCCGGTCCAGAGCGCGGCCGCTCCACGAGGTTCAACTGGGCGAGGTCTTCGGCTGAAAGTTGGCCGAGCGCGTCCGCGAGCGCCGCGTGAAGCTCGGCCTGGATGAGCGCGTCTTCAGTCGACGGCTCCAGGTCGGATTCCGGCGGGGCGTGTGCAATGAGCGTTTCACGTCGGCGCTGGCGGCGCTTGCGCTGAGATAGGATTTCGAACGTCGCGATGCCGAACGCCCAGGACAACCCGTCACGCGTGCGATCGAACTCCGAGATGCGGTGCGAGATACGAAACAGCACTTCTTGTGCAACGTCTTCCGCGCCCTGCAGATCGCGCAAGCCGCGCTGCGCGTAGTCGAGGAGGACGGGCCAGAGCTGCTCCACGAGCTCCGGCATCGCCGTGCGATCGCCATCCGCGAGTCGGACAATGGCGTTTTGTATCGCGGTTCGGCGTTCTCGATCCATCGAAGCTGGAGCAAAAGTTGAGGCAATAACGGTAGGCGCAGGGCTTCCGATCGTGACTCAGATTCTTTTCGAACTTGGTCACGAGCCAGAAGGATTGGCCTATCGTGGCCATGAGCAACGCAAATTCCTCGGGCGGCGGCAAGATTTTTGGACTTTCGGCGGCGGCAGCGATTGGAGCGTGCGCGGTGTGTTGCGCGGTGCCCTTCCTGGTCACGGCCGGTATTGGCGGCGGGATCGCGGCTGCCGTCGCTGGCTGCATTCGACCCGGCGCCGAGCTCGCGCTGGCCGGCGTGGTTGGGGTCGCTATCGCCGGGGTGATGGCCTATCGAGCACGGACGCGCAGTGCCATGGCGAGCGCGACTCATTGCGACGTGAGTGACGGTTGCGGCTGTTCAGCGGCGGGCAAGTCCGACATTTTCTCGACGCCAGCTCCACGACCCGGTGAGCCTATCGTGTGCACGGCCGACCTGAGCGATCAAATCACGGTGCAAGGGCAGCTCGATGGGTATCGCGCGGTGTTCGAGCACTTGCTGCGGACCGAGCGCTTCGACGGCGGTGTGCGGTGGGTGTTCGCGCGACAGCCGGGCTTGGAGCTCGAGCTGCGGACGCTCGCCGAGAAGGAGCATCGCTGCTGCAGCTTCTTCAAGTACGACCTGCGGCGCGTCGGTGACACCATCACTTGGGAGACACGGGCGAACCCTGACGCTGAATCGGTGCTCGTGGAGTTCGCGCGCTTGCCGGAGCGGCTGGCGGCGAATCCCAGGGGAAACGAGACGCAATCGATCAAAGAATCGATCAGCAACGTCGGGCTGAAATTTGCGGCTGACGCCCCGGTGCCAAAGTAGATTGCAAATCAGCCACAGATACCCCGGTACAAGCGCCACACGAAGAGGAGCCGACCAAGTAAGCTTCGCCGTGATGGTCGAGTTTGCCAAATCCAACGACGGACCGCCCGCGAACGCGCTTCGCCCCTGGTCGTTCGTGTTCGCCTTCGGCTTGGTCAGCTTGTTTGCGGACATGGTCTACGAAGGCGCTCGCAGCATCATCGGGCCTTATTTGGCAACGCTCGGTGCGAGTGCCACTTTGGTGGGTTTGGTTGCAGGTGCAGGTGAGCTCATTGGTTATGGCTTGCGCCTCGGCTCCGCCTACTTCGTCACTCGCTCGCGGCACTATTGGACCTGGACGATTGCCGGCTATGCCCTCACCGTTCTGAGCGTGCCGCTGATCGGCGCCAGCGGGGGCCTGATCGGTGCCATGTTCCTCTACGGCGGTGAGCGTCTCGGCAAGGCCGTGCGCTCACCAGCCAAGGACACGTTGCTCTCGCACGCATCGGCGGCAACTGGGCGCGGTAAGGCCTTTGGGGTCCACCAATTCATGGACCAGCTCGGCGCAGTCGCCGGATCGCTGTTGCTCGCGGCGATGCTCGCGTGGCGTCCCTTCGACTATCGATTCGCGTTTGCGACGCTCAGCGTGCCCGGAGTCTTGGTGCTCGCCCTCTTGCTCTGGTTGCGTGCGCGTGTGCCCGATCCCCAGGTCTATGAATCCTCGGCGGATGTCGAATCTGCCGCGAAGAGCGGCACGTCAGCCGTCAATCCCGTTTCTTCCGCTGGAAGCGCGCTTCCAGCGCGGTATTGGCAATTCGTGGTCGCGGTCGCCGTGCTCTCGTGTGGGATCGCTTCTTTTCCGTTGCTGGCTTTTCACGCCCAGACCAAGCACCTGTTGTCTGACGCCGCGGTGCCGGTGCTGTTCGCTGTTGCGATGTTGGTTGACGGCGTGACTGGGCTGCTCGTTGGGCATGCCTACGATCGGCGCGGTCCGATCGTGCTGCTCGCCGTGCCGATCGCGGCTTGCGGCGCGGCGCTCGCGTTCGCTGACTCGGCCGCGTTGGTTTGGATTGGCGTCGCGATCTGGGGCATGGTCAATGGCATTCTCGATTCGACGGTGAAGGCGGCGGTCACCTCGCTCGTGCCGTCAGCGTCGCGTGCGCTGGCGTTCGGATGGCTCTCCTTGGTGCGTGGGATCGGACTGCTCGTTGCCGGTGGGCTACTGGGCGTGGCGTATGACCACGGCATCGTTTTGACGGTCGTGTTGATCGTCGTCGCCAACGTCTTGGCGCTCGCGGGGCTTTCGCGCGTGGTGATCGGCCGCGCCCCGACTCACTGAGTTGCGGGCAGGTGCCGGCCCTTCCAAATCGCAAAAATGGCGGGATATACCGTGAGTTCGAGCAAGAAGGAGGTGACTAGGCCGCCCACCATCGGCGCGGCGATGCGCTTCATCACGTCCGCGCCAGTGCCGGTGCTCCAGAGCACGGGTACCAAACCGATGATCATCGTCGCGACCGTCATCAGCTTGGGCCGCAAACGCTTGGCGGCACCTTCGACGATCGTCTCGCGCAAGTCATGACGATTGCGCAGCAGCCCCTCGCGCTCGTGTTTGCTGTGCGCGAGCGTCAAATAGAGCAGCATGACCACGCCCGTTTCCGCGTCCAAGCCGGCGAGCGCGATGATGCCGACCCAAACCGCCACGCTCATGTTGTAACCCAGCACGTAGAGTAACCAGAACGCGCCCACGAGTGAAAACGGGACGGCCAGCATCACGATCAGCGTCTCCACCACTGACGAGGTGTTGAAGTAGAGCAGCACGAACACGATGCCGAGTGTGAGCGGAATGACCCATTTCAGGCGTTCCTTGGCGCGCTCGAAGTACTTGAACTGACCGACCCATGAAAGGCGCGTGCCCGCGGGCAATTTCACCTTCTGGGCGACGACTTGCTTCGCTTCAGCCACGTAGTCGGCGATCGGGCGATCGGTATCGACAAACACGAAACCCACGAGCTTCCCGCCTTCGCTGCGGATCATCGGCGGGCCGAGCACGCTGCGAATGGTCACCACTTGCGAGAGCGGAACTTGTGCGCCGGTGGGCGTCGCGATCAGCACCCGACCGAGGATCTCCGGGTCATCGCGAAATTCGCGCGCGTAGCGCACCGAAATGGGGTAGCGCTGCCGGCCTTCCACCGTTTCAGACACGTTCTCGCCGCCGATGGCCTGAGCGACGACCATGTTGATGTCGGCGACGGTCAGACCCTGTCGCGCGGCCTCCTCGCGCTTGACCTCGAAGTCGATGTAGAAGCCCCCGGTCGAGCGCTCGGCGAACGCGCTGCGCGTGCCTTGGATCTGCGAAACGGCGCGTTCGACATCGATCGCGGCTTTCTCGATGGTATCGAGATCATCGCCGAAGACTTCGATGCCGAGTGGACTGCGCACACCGGTGGCGAGCATTTCGGTGCGGGTTTGGATGGGCATCCACCAGACATTGGGCATGCCCGGGAAACTCAGCTTTTCGTTCATTTCGGCGAGCAGCGCTTGCCAGGTGAGCCCCTTCCGCCATTGTTCGCGCGGCTTGAGTACGACGGTCACCTCGGCCATGCCGAGGGGGGCCGGGTCGGTCGCGGTTTCGGCGCGGCCTTGCTTGCCGAACACGCTGACTACTTCCGGAAACTTCATGAGCTCGCGGTCTACGACTTGTAGTAAGACCGCGGACTCGTTCTCGGACATGCCCGGCGGTGCGGTCGGCATGTACAGCAGCACGCCTTCGTTGAGCGGCGGCATGAACTCGTTTTTGAGCCGAAACACGATCGGTATCGTCAACACGATGGCAAGTACGGCGAGGACGAGCACCTTCCAGCGCTGATCGACGACGAAACGCACCACCGGCGCGTATGCGGCAGTGAGCCAGCGGTTGAGTGGATTCTTGTGCTCGTCGTGCACTTTGCCGCGGATCAGCAAGACCGCGAGGGCAGGGGTGAGCGTGATCGCGAGCACGGCCGCGAATCCGATCGAGTAGGTCTTGGTGAAGGCGAGCGGCTTGAACAGCCGGCCTTCTGTGGCCTCGAGCGTGAATACGGGCAAGAACGAGACGGTGATCACCAGCAGCGAAAAGAAGATCGACGGTCCGACCTCTTGCATCGCATGAATGATCGCTTCACGGCGCGGCGTCTGTTCACCGCCGGCTTCCCATTCGGACAGCTTCTTGTGAATGTTCTCGATGATGATGATCGATGCGTCGACCATCGCGCCGACTGCGACGGCGATGCCCCCGAGCGACATGATATTCGCCGTCAGGTGCTGCTGAGCCATCGGGATGAATGCGAGCAACACGCCAATCGGTAACGTCAAAATCGGGATCAACGCGCTGCGCGCGTGCAGCAAGAAGATGAAAATGACCACGCTGACGACGATCATTTCTTCGATCAGCGTGTGGCGTAAGGTGTGGACTGCCTCCTCGATCAGCTCGGAGCGATCATAAGTCGTGACGACCTGTACTCCGTCCGGCAGGCTGTGTTGAATCTCACGCAGTCGCTCCTTCACGCGAGCGATCACGTTCAGCGCATTTTCACCGTAGCGCATGATGACCACGCCGCCGGGCGCTTCACCCTCGCCATTGAGTTCCGTCAAACCGCGGCGAATGTCGGGGCCCAAGCTGACGGTCGCGATATCGCGGACCCGTATCGGCGTGCCGCCCACGACTTTGATCGGACTCTGCCCGATGTCATCGGGCGTTTTCACATAGCCGCGCCCGCGGATCACCTGCTCATGGCCGGCGATTTCGATCACGCGCCCGCCAACCTCTTGGTTCGAGGCCCGCACCGCGCGCACCACGTCATCCATCATGATGCCGTAGCCGAGCAGTTTGTTCGGATCGACGTTGACCTGGTACTGCTTGACGAACCCGCCCACGCTCGCCACTTCGGCGACGCCAGGGACGCTCGCCAGCGAATAGCGTACGTTCCAATCTTGCAGCGAGCGTAGCTCCTGCAAATCATGCTTTCCGGTCTTGTCGACCAGTGCGTACTCGAACACCCAACCGACGCCAGTCGCGTCCGGGCCGAGCGTCGGGTTGACGCCCGCGGGCAGCTTGGCGCGCACCGAGCTCATGTATTCGAGCACGCGACTCCTCGCCCAATAGATGTCGGTGCCGTCTTCGAAGAT
>Ga0164309_10000142_pt1 | contig 43503 bp, 36 predicted proteins | sample Whisoiple_247_MG_FD_109984 | JGI IMG/M metagenome (GOLD analysis project Ga0164309, IMG submission 109984) | Soil microbial communities amended with fresh organic matter from upstate New York, USA - Whitman soil sample_247_MG | ecosystem: Environmental > Terrestrial > Soil > Unclassified >... | reverse complement strand
TCGCGACGAAGTTTGCGGCGCGAGCGACTCCTGGCTTGCCGGTAAGAGCTCACTCGAACAATCACTGCAACGCTCGCAAGCGGAACAGGGACCTTCACCCAAGTACTGGCGCAAGCAAGAGAGCTTGCATTCGGTCGCTTCAGCGAAGGCGCTCACGGACGCCAGTCGGCGCGCGTCTTGCTCGCGAAGTGCGTACAGTTGCGAGCCGAGCCTGCGGCAGGCTTCGTCCAACTCGGACGCCGTGCACAGCACGCGGATCCAGCCGGCCGCACGCGAGACCACGCCCGCGTCCGCCAAGAGCGCAGTGAGCCGGTCGGTGGTGCGCCGGCTTTGTCCGGTGCCGAGTGCGAGCGCTTCGAGCGAGACGGTGCGGCCTTCTAGCGCCGGAGTCTCCAGGGCACGCGCGATCTCGGCCAGGTGCGTCGCGCGAACGCGCTGTTGCGCCAGCATCACCTCATGCAGAGTGCGGTGACTCGACTCGTGCATGAGCACGCACATCGCCGGCAGACCATCCGCGCCGGCACGCTGAATCTCCCGCAAATATTGCTCGATTGAAGCCGGCGACTGATAGTGCACGACGAAGCGCAGGTCACGCCGTTGGGGGCCACGCCCGAAGCCGACGCTCGCGTCGGCGGGTTCGCCGATGCCTGGCAAACCACTGCCGGGTGCGAATGCGCTGACCGCGACCATTACCGCGTGCTGTCCGGGCAAGCTGAATTGGGAAAGTTCCGTGGCACGATCGGCAGCGGTCATACCGCCGTGGTGGCGATGTGCCTTGATGCCCGCGCCGCGCAGCGCAGAGTACACGCTGTCGGCATCATGGGGCGTCGCGCAGAGCACGACGCCAGGCAGAGTGAGGCGCTCGACTAGTCGTACCAACGCAGCTTGACGCCCCTCGCCACGTGCGAGCTTGGTCACCAGTTGCAAATTCTCGCGTACGGGGGGCGACTGAATCGTGACCGGCGCCTCGAGCCCCAATCGCTCGCGGATCTCGCGTCGCACCGCGGCGGTCGCGACTCGGGTGATGGCCATGACCGGTGGAGTAGAGAGGTCACGCCGGGTCGCTCCGAACTCGGTGTAGGAGGGACGCCACTCGTGCGCTGCCCCGGAAGCGCAGTGCGCCTCTTCGACGACCAACAGCGCGATTCCCGATTTTTTCAGCGCTTGTCTGACATCCGGCGCGTTCAGGCTTTCCGGGGTCAACAGGACCAGCAGCGTGCCACCGCGGGAGATGCGCGAGAGCGCGGCGCTGCGCTCGGGGCCGATGAGATCGCCGGACACGTACGCGACGGGCAATTGGTGGGCGCTCAGCACCTCGTGCTGCGCCTTGAGTTCGACCGTCACGGGCGAAACCACGAGCGTCGGCTGCGCCAGCTGGAAGGCGGGCAGCTGATAGCAACTGACCGCGCGTTCGTCGTCCGGGATCACGACGACGCTGTCATTGCCCTCCATGGCGGCGCGGATTGCGACGCGCTGTTCGTCATTCAATGGCGTGCGTCCGAGCCGGCTCGCCAGGGCCTCGATACTGCGCCAAACGTCGGCAGTGAGGGGCGCGCGCTCGCGCGTTGCCGGTGTAGAGGCGATCGGCGTGAGCTCGGCCAGCTTGATCGTGGTTCGCGTCGCTGCGCTGAGCGTGGCTGCGCTGTTTGCCTCCGGTGCGTCTTCCACGCGGGCAGGGCGCGGCGCGCGCGCAACGAGCAATCGCGCAGCGAGGCGCTTCGGTCTCGGGGGGAGGATTAGCGCATGCATGGTGCGCGGTGCTTGCTTCACCGTGCGTGGCTTGGCCTTCGCCACGGCCTTGAGCGGAGGCTTGCCCGGGGACTGCTTCGAACTCGCAGCTTTGGCACGCGACGCGGCTTTGGCGGGGGGCACCTTGGCTTCGAGCCGTGCCTTCGACTTGACCGGAGGCTTGGCCTTGGCGTTGGGCTCGGGCTTCACGACCCCTGAACGTTTGGCGACGGTCGACGAAGCTTTGGTCGCCGGGCGTTTGCTTTTGGCCTGTGCGTTTTGTGCACGCATCTTGGCCTTCTTGACGGGCTTTTTTGATTTCTGGGGCATGCCGCGCTCCCGAATGGCGTCACGACGACTAACACCGTCCGTGACAGAAATACAGTGCACAAATGCATAGCCTTTTCTCGCTGATTCCGCCCGGCGGCAGCGAGAGCGGCTACGCTGCTGGCGTGGGCTTTCCGCTTTTCGACTTGTTTCCGAAGCTTTCAGAGCGCCTGTCGCGAGTGGAGTTGGGGGCTTTCCCAACCCCCGTCGAATCGCTCCGAGCGCTCGCGCGTGAGCTCGGTGCGGGCGAAAGCGACCCGTGGATCAAGCGCGACGACATCTCGTCGGAGATCTATGGCGGCAACAAAGTGCGAACGTTGGAGCTGCTCTTTGGCCAAGCGCGCGCGCGCGGACACTCGCGCGTGCTCGCGACCGGCGCGTTTGGTTCCAATCATGCGCTTGCCACCGCGCTGCACGCTCCGCGGGTCGGACTTTCACCAGGCGCGCTTTTGTTTCCGCAACCGGTGTCGGAGGCTGCATTCGTCAATTTGCGCGCATTGGCCGCCAGCGGCGCGCAACTGCACGCGCTGCCGCACTGGAGTGCGTTCCCGTTGGGTCTTGCGTGGACGCGCCTCCGGCACGAAGCGTCATACGTGATGGTCCCCGGGGGCGCGACGCCGCTCGGCGCGCTGGGCTACGTCTCCGCAGGGCTCGAGCTGGGACGGCAAGTCGCAGCGGGACTGTTGCCCGCGCCGCGTCGCATCGTGGTCGCCGTGGGTTCTACGTGCACGTCGGCGGGGCTCTTGGTGGGTCTCTCTCTGGCGGCGCGCCTGCGCGTGGGTCTCGAGCCCGCCACGCTGCCTCGCCTGACTTCGGTGCGGGTTTCGCCGTGGCCGGTGACCAGCCGCTTGCGCATTCTTCACTTGGCCGCGCGGACCGCGCAGCTCCTGCGTGAACTCGGGGGCTCGGAGGTCCCGCGTTTGGATAGCGCGGCGCTGGGCGCGCGCTTCGAGGTCGACGGGCGCTATCTCGGCCCGGGCTACGGCGAACCGAGCGCGGCGGGACGCCAAGCGGAAGCGCTTTGGCAGCGGCTCGCGTTGCCCGCACTCGACGGCACGTACAGCGCGAAGTCGGCCGCGCGCTTGGTGTTCGGATTGCGAGCACGCGAAGCGGGGCCGGTCTTGTTTTGGTCGACCAAGTCCAGCGTGCCGCTTCCAATCGCAAGCGCGGCCGAGGCTTCGCTCGGGCGCGCACCGCTACGCATTCGCGCTTGGTTGCAAAAGGCACAGCACGTGCTGAGTCGAGAGTCCGCGCGGATAGATTTCTAACCCTTGGGCACGAGGCTCGCGAGCGCGCGCATCAACATCGTATCGACCCGGTGATAATACTCGCGGGTGACTGCGATCGATTTCTCTTCGTCTGCGGCCTCGAGCGTCGTCACCAAATCTCGCAAATGCTGCGGAAAGCTCGGTTCGAGCATCCACAGGGCGGGAAAACGATCGAGCAGCTCGCGATAAGCGTCCAAAAACGGATTGGCGATCCAACGCACGGCGACCGAATGCCCAGCGTCCAGCAATGCGTCGAGCCAGCGTTGGAAGCCGTGAGCGATCACCACCGGATCGCGCCGCTCGAAGGCGGCGATCAAGAGCTCGGTGATGTCGCGCAAGCGCGAGATGTCGTCGGTGCTCGCGCGCTTCGCCGCCAAGCGGGTGGCGAACTCCAACACCAGTAGGCGCGCTGGTAAGATGTCTTCGAGCAAAGCGTGGATTTCGGCGGCGTTGCCAGTGTTCTCCAAGAACGGCGGCAAGAGCTCCATCGTGCCGGTCTTGCGAAAATCCGCGACCGTCACGCCTTGACCGTGACGCACCGTGACCAGGCGCGCTTGCTCGAGCATCCGCACGGCCTCGCGTAGGGTGTTGCGATTGGTTCCGTACTGCGCGGCGAGCTCGCGCTCCCCGGGTAGACGCTCGCTGGGCTTGAGCGTTCCCTTCAAGATTTGGCTGCGCAGATCGCGAAAGATGGTGGCAGCGATGTTGGTCGAAGGGGGAGCGCGGTGTTCCATCTGCATGCGAAGTCTCGGCCGGGCCGAGGTCCGAGGACAAGCCTACAGCAAGATCGACACGCCGGCCGAAAGGTATGGATAGCCGATTCGCAGCAGGAAACCGACCGAATCACTGATCAAGAATCGCCCTCCGGCCGCGAAAGAGGCGTCCCACCCGTTCTCGCTGCCGGGGCCGTAACAGACGTTGCCGTTCGCACAATTGAAGGCACCGTCGTAGCGACGGTGCTGAAACACGATGCCGGCCTCGCCGAATACGCTGACTTTCGGCAGTAAGAAGAAGTTCCATTGCACCACCACCGGGACTTGCCAAATGTCCGCGGTGTAGCCGTCACCATAGTAAACGCCGTTGCGATAGTAGGCCGGGCAGCGCGAGTTGATGCCTGAGTGCGCCCAATCCAGCCCGAAGCCGATGCCCATGTTGTTGTTGATTTTGGGGATCGGGCCGTTGTCCAAAAATGGAATCGTCGCACGAAAGCCGGGGCCGAAGCCGTCACTCGCGCACGACTCGTTCCATTGCACCAGCAGGTGCGGTTCCAGCTCCACCGAGTAACGCTTGTGAGCGCCGGGTTCTTTGATTTGAGCCGAAGCCAAGGCCGGGGCCGCGAGTACGCCGAGCACGACGCAGAATTGCGTGAAGCGCATCAATCTTCCTTTTCTGAACGCGAGAGGGATTAGAGCTCGAGTTGCAAGCGCTGCTCGACTTCACGCAGCAACTGCGGAGCACCGGACGTGATCTGCGAGCGGGCACTTTCGACCCAGTCACGTACAACGGATAGCCCGTGCTCGTCCATGGCTAGGCGCGGGCGATCGGCCAAGATGTTCCGCAGCCGCTCTGCTACGAGCTCACTCGCGGGGTTCGGCTGAACGTGGCCTCGCGCGAGGAGGCTGTGGCACAGATGCTGAAAGCGCTCGTCAGCTTCAGGCGCTTGCCAGTGAACGAAGCCCCGCACGCGCGGCGTCAATCCGCAAGCAATTGCCGACAAATACGCCTCATTTGCGGGAACGTCTCGCGCAAATGCAGCGTCCAAAAGTAACTCCACGCCAACGTGAGCCACCGCGCGAGCGGTGCCGCGTGACACGCCGTGGTCACTCAAGAAGCTCGAGGCTCGGCGAGAAAACTCCAAGAATGAAGCCGAGCCATGAAACGCATCGTCGGTTCGATGATGAAACGAGACTCCCGAGCTCAGCTCGCCGAGCGTGGTCATGGGCGGCCGCGCGCGCAGCATCGAAGCAAAGTCCGGGAGCATCGCCCCGAGCACGAATTCTGCGCGAGTCGAGCCGCGAGTCGCCTCGTTGCGTTGCGCGACCAGCGCGTGGCCAAAAAAATTCATGGCAAAACGACTGACGAACCTTCTATGAACAGGCGATGCCTGCCCGCTTCGTGATCCAGCTGATCGGTCGCGCGCCGCTTTCGAGTCGCGTGCATCGGCTTCGTTTTACCGCGCGCTCTCCCTTCGCTTGGGAAGCAGGGCAGTACCTGGTGATCGTCGGCGGGGCTGGACAAGCGCTCTTCCTACCCTATTCCATCGCCTCCGCGAACGATCCCGACAAACCCGGCGAATTCGAGCTGGCTGTCGCCGTTCACGCGGGGGCAGACGTGATGGATACGCTCCCGATCGGTGCGGAGCTCGAGGTGGAAGGTCCCGCGGGCGCCTTCACCTGGCAAGCGAGTCCGAGCCCTGCCGCTCTACTCGTGGGCGCAGGGACCGGCATTGCGCCGCTGCGCGCGTTGATCGAAGCCGAGTTGGCGCGCGCTTCGGAGACGCGTTTGCTGCTGATCGCCGGGCACCGAGAGCCGGAAGATGTGCTCTTTGCGCAGGATTTTGCGCGCTATGCCGTGGAGCATCCACGCTTTCATTTCATCCCGACGCTGACCGGTGGCAGCAGCGTTTGGCTCGGTCGACGCGGCAGGGTTCAGGCATTGCTGCTCGAAGCCGTGAACTCGCTCGGTCCCCTGGATGCTTACGTTTGCGGCCGGCTAGAAATGGTGAGCGACGTTGCGCGGCTGCTCGTGGCTCACGGCGTTCCAGAGTCCCGAATTCGCACCGAAGGTTTTTAAGAACCCATGCCCAGCGAGGGTGTGTCCTTTCGCGCCCGAACCTTGCTCGCTGCTCGACGCTCGGCCGAGGATGGTGCGGGCGGCGCCGACGCCGTGCTGGGTGTTGCGGCCTTTGCGCGCGGCGCTACGGACTTCACCTGCGGCGGCGCAGACTCCGCGATCGCTGGCGCGGGCGTTGCGCTCGCCAAGAGCGACTTGATCGGCAGGGCACCGCCGCTACCCAACTTGGTGGCGAGGAGCGTTGCTGCGGCTTGCAAGTCTTCCAAACACGGCTCCGCGCCGTGTGCGGCACTGCAGCGAGCGCGAGCCAGACGATAGGCAGCGCGACCCGCCCCGCCGGACTCACGCACCAAGCGACGATAGCCGTCGCTCTCCTCGGCGAGTCGGGTCAACCACTCTCGGGGATTCGCGAATTCTTGCTGGGTGGGTCGCATGCTGGTTCTCGTGGCGTTTGGATGACAACGGCCGCACTGTGCGCAGCGTAAGTCTGACTGGTTATATCTGGTTTGGGCTACTGCAACGTGCGTGCCTCGCGGAGCTCGTCCATTGGCTGAGTTCGTTGGCTGTGAAAAACGTCCAACTTTGTTGCGATAGGCGAGCCCCCGGCCGTTTGGCCATAAAATTCGACTCTCGCAATCCGCCGATGATCCGTGTCCACAGCCCTGACCTCCGTGTCAGGCATGACGCAGGGGATTGCGAACTGGAAGGCCTCGAACGCGAAGCCCTCTTCGCGCCCATCGGATCGCATTTCGCAGCGATGGAACGGAAGCGCAACGGTATCGTTTTTCTCGCTGTTTCGATCCTGAAGCGCAGCGGTTGATGACGAGGCGACCCTGCTTGGGCAGACTCCCTGCTCGACATGTCAGCGAACAAGACAACCACGGCCGCGCGCAAGCGCTGCTGGTGGGCCGGTGATGACCCGTTGATGATCGCTTATCACGACACCGAGTGGGGCGTCCCGGTGCACGATGACCGCGTGCTGTTCGAGTTCTTGACCTTGGAGGGCGCACAAGCGGGCTTGAGTTGGCTGACGGTGTTGCGTAAACGAGAAGCTTACCGGGCGGCCTTCGCCGAGTTCGACGTCGAGCGCGTCGCGCGCTTCACTCCGCAGCGTATCGAGCGATTGATGCAGGACGCGGGCATCGTGCGCAATCGACTGAAGCTCGAATCGACCGTCAAGAATGCGCGCGCCTTTTTGAAGGTTAGAGAGGAGTTCGGCTCATTCGCCAAGTATCAATGGCGTTTCGTCGATGGCGTACCGCTTCAGAACGCGGTGCGCGCGCGCAAGGACATCCCTGCGCGCACTCCCGTGTCGGACGCGTTCAGCAAGGATCTCAAAAAGCGTGGCTTCAGCTTCGTCGGATCGACGATCATGTACGCTCACATGCAGGCAGTGGGTATGGTGAACGACCATTGGCTGGACTGTTTTCGGGCCGCAAAACTGGCTGGGAATTCCAGCAAACGGCGTACGAAATAGCGAGCTTGACCCGCGCTGCCTGGGCGAAAACCCAGGGCTTTCAGCTCGCGAAAGACTCCCAGTCCAGGTCGGCGCACAACACACGGACCCCGTCGGTCTCCGGAATGGCAATCGAGAACGTGACGCACGCGCGCGCGTCGGCAATCGACAAGTATGGCCTCGAAATTTGCACGGCCATCGGCTGTGCGACCGCGCGACGGAAGTACGGCCTTCGAAACCAATTGGCGCCTTCGGCGTCGGCGCACGGCAAATAGCGAGGATCGAGCCGGCGCGCCGCTTCACGCGGTCCGATGTTGCCCCCGACCTGCACGCCCTCGGCCGAGAGTAAATAGCAGCGCTGCACGCCTCCCAGGGCCAAAAATTCGGCGAACGCATGTTCGGGTTCGCCACCTAGACGCAATAGCTCCGCCGCTTCCTCGAACTTCCTCGAATAGTGCGCGAGCACGCTGCGCTCACTGCTCGACTGCCGACGCACGCGCTCTTGAAAGCAATTGAACAATTCGTTCAATACACTGCGATAGTCCTCGTCCGGCGTCAGACACGACCGCGGCTCGCCGAAGTAGTAGCCTTGCACGAAGTCGACGTCGCTCTCCATGGCGATCAGTGAATGCTCGGCGGTCTCCACGCCCTCCATCACCACCAAACAACCGGCTTCGTGGATCAACGAGACTAGTCCCGGCAGGATGCGCCGAACTCGCGGGGTGCGCATGGCCTCCACCACCATCGAGCGATCGAGCTTCACGATGTCCGGCTTCAGCCGCCAAATGCGCTCGAAATTCGATTCGCCCGCGCCGAAATCGTCGATCGCGACCAGGCAGCCGAGGTCTCGGAAATACTGCACGCAGCGGGCGAGATTCTCTTCGTCGTAGGCCGAGGTCTCCAAAATCTCGACCACCACGCGGTGCGCAGGCACGCCATAGCGCTCGAGTACCCGCGGCAAGATCGCGCGGGTAGAATGACCCTCCAAGATCAGCGCGGGGCTGACATTGAGGAAGATCCAGTTGTTGGCTGCGCCTTGCAGCACGCAATTCTGCAGATGCAGGGCACGGCAAATCTGATCGAGCGCGATCGCCTCGTCCCCGGCCTTGCGAAACATGCGATGCGGTGAGACCAAGCGATCTTGCGCGTCGTAGGCGCGCAGCAACGCTTCGTAGCCGACGGGCTTGTGGTGCGCGAGACTCAAAACGGGCTGAAGCGCCGTGCGCAGCGTGTACTCACCAAAGCGTGCGTGCGCGAGTCCGCCGTCGAGCTTGATGTTGGCGAAGATCTGCGAGAGCCAGGCGAGGTCCACGCGTTCCGGTGAGGCCGGTGGTGGATGCGACGAGCGATGAATCGCCGGCGGTCGCGACGACAAACGCGTCTTCGCTGCCGCTTGCGCTGGCTCGGGTGTCTCCACTTCCGGGTCCGGACGCGCGCCAAAGACTGGGTCGTGATCCGTTGGATCTGCCAGGGCACGTCGCAGCATGAGATGTACAGCGTGCCACATTGGGCATTTCGCGTCCGTTTCTGAGCCGGCTTGCGCACAAACCAGGTGCGACTCTAGGCTACCCTGTGCGCGAATGTGTCGACCACGACGGTGAAGCATGGGCGCGCCGTTGCGCGCTCGTGATCTTGCTGTCGCTGCTGGCATTTTTCGGCCTAATTGCCGCGGCGATGGCGCTCTATCCCGGGGGCAATTGGAGCGATCGGGCGGCGCCCGGACACCGTTTTTTCGCGAACTACTTCTGCGACCTGACGCAGCCCATCTCACTGTCAGGGGTGAAGAACCCGTTGGGTTCGCGGCTCGCGCAGCTCGCGATGGTGAGCTTCGGCGCGGCACTCTCGGCCTTCTTTTGGCTCGTTCCGCGCCATTTCGCACCTGCCGCCGCGCGCGCGGGTGCGTGGACGCGCGGCCTCGGCGAGAGCGCGGTGCTTGGCTACTTGGCGGTGCCTTTCACGCCCTCCGAACTGTTCGGGGACGTGCATGCGTGGCTGTCGTTGCTGGCCGGCGCGCTCGGGCTCACCGCAGCGCTTTGCGCCGTGGGGGGCTTGTTGCGCTCGCAGCGCGTCGCGCGCGCGCTCGGCATGGTTGGTGCGCTATCGCTCTTGGCGGGCGGTGTACACGCAGTGCTGTTCGTTGGTTACATGCACTCGAGTGAGCCGCCGCCGCTGCTCGTGCCCACCGTGCAAAAGCTGGCCGCGTCGTTACTGAGCGGTTGGATGCTCGGCGTTGCGTGGCTGACGCTCAGTCGTCGCCGCGAAAGCGCTCGGTAGCGCGGCGGTCCGCCTTGGTGGGCCGACCTGCGCCGCGCGCTCGCACCGCGACTCGTTCTTCTTTAGGTGGCGGTGGCGGCGAATGGTCGGCGTACAGCAGGCGGGCCAGCGGCGCAGCGACGCGCTTGTCTGCGAGCTGCAACACTTCCCAGACGATGTTGCCGCGAGGCGAATACGCGGTGATTCGATCACCCACGCGCAAGGCGTGGCTCGACCGTGCGGGGTTGCCGTTGACGCGCACATGGTTCGCATCGCAGGCCGCCTGGGCCAAAGTACGCGATTTGAACAAGCGCGAAGCAAACAAGAAGCGATCGAGTCGCACCGACTCCGTCAACCGTTCACCGTGTTCGTCTCATTGTGTCGTTACTTCACGCGCGGGGCCCGCTTCGGGCTGAGGGGCCGCGACACTAGCCGGTGCGGGCGGCGGTGTCTCGAGCCGCGTCGCCTCGGGCGCTGCGGGTATGATCGGCTCCGGGCGCTCGAGGACTGGCGAAAAACCGCGCTGTGGCGGACGGCTCGGTGTACTGATTGCGGCCGCAACCGCAGGGACGGCACGCGCTACTCGTTCGCCTTCCGCGCGCTCCTCGTGTTCGGTCGCGTTCCGCGCGAGCGACGAGCTGAAGATGGTTCGCTGGGGTTGCGCACTCTCGTAGCCGCTCAAGGCACTGACGACCCGAGGCTCGCCTCCGATGCGCGTCGGAATCAGCAGCACCGCGAAAGCCACGAATGCCAGTGAGCCCGCGGTGAGGCCGATGCAGGGCGCCCAGCGCCATTCGAAGAAGTCGGTGACCAATTGAGGAACTCGCATGGTGACGTCCTGATTGCCAAGGGCGGGCCGTACCCGTCGGGCGAATGGAGGGTACACGTGACTCCAAGGCTCGTCACGCGACCGCTGCGCATTTCTCGTCGCAGGTTTCGATTCAGTTTCGCGGGCCCACTTTCGTGGCGACTTTGACGCGCGCCGAGCAGTTGCCCGCAGCTCAACCGCCGGAAAATTCGTCCTCGGCGTCGGCGCCGGGCGGTGTCGCATCATCGCGATCGAGCAGGTAATTCTCGGGCAAACTGACGTCCTGGGTGCCCGAGCCTTTGCCTCGTGGCACGCGCATTGCCGAGGGCGGAAAGGGCTGGGAGCCGTCGATGTGCTCCAGGGCCAGCCGCAAATCGGCCAGTGTGGCGATTTGCATGAGGCGCTGTCGGAGCTCGGCCGAACCTCGAAACCCCTTGGTGTACCAGGTCGAATGCCGACGAAACGAGCGCATCGCCATGCGCTCTCCGAACCAATGGGTGAGCAGCGTGGCGTGCTCCAACATGATCTCGACGATGCCGCCAAGGAGCGGCGGATTTTCGGGTTCACGTCCGTCGAACACGCTCACCAGATCTCGAAATAGCCAGGGCCGTCCGAGGCAACCGCGCCCGACGATCACCCCGTCGCAGCCGGTGCTGCGCATCATGCGCAGTGCGTCCTCCGCCTCCCAGATGTCGCCGTTGCCGAGTACTGGGATGCCGCGGACTGCTCGTTTCAATTCCGCGATCGCCTCCCAGCGCGCTTCGCCGTCGTAGAGCTGCGCGGCCGTGCGCGCGTGCAAGCCGACGGCGCGACAGCCTTCCGCTTCACCCACGCGACCTGCGTCCAAGAACGTCAAGAGCTGGTCGTGGATACCCATGCGGAACTTGATGGTGACCGGGACCGCGCCCGCATTTTTCACGCACGCTCGCACGATCGCCGCCAGCAGCTTGGGTTTGACCGGAATCGCCGCGCCGCCGCCCTTGCTCGTGACCTTTCGCACCGGGCAGCCGAAGTTCATGTCGATGTGATCGACGCGCCCTTCACCCACGAGGCGCTTGGTGGCTTCGCCCACGTAGTAGGGATCGACGCCGTACAATTGCAAGCTGCGCGGGTTCTCTTCCGGGCCAAAATCGGCGATGCGCAACGTCTTCTGGTTACCCTCCACGAGCGGGCGCGCCGTGATCATCTCGCTCACGTACAGCCCCGCGCCGAAGCGCCGACACAGCGAACGAAACGGGTAGTTCGTGACGCCGGCCATCGGCGCGAGCACGACTGGCGGCCAGACGCGCATCGGGCCAATCTCGAGCGCTGCGAACTCGCCGGGCGCCGCCGGTTTGACGTCGCGGTTCAGATCACTTTTGTACTGTTCGTCCATCGCGCTTCACGGTTTGTCGTAGGGCAGGCTAGTGCGGGGTTTTTTGTGGCGCCACACGCGCCAATCCCCCGCGGTCGCCGGCGCCGAGATGTCGTCACAGGCGGGCGGCGCATCCACGCCAATCAAGCGCCGCGGCTCGAGCTCCTGACTGTCGGCGCGCAAGATCCGCTCGTGTTCGTCCAAGAAGTACGCATTCGTCAAGCCTTGGCCGCGCTCGGCGGGCCAAGCGTAGGCGTAGAAGTGACGCTCGGCGGCTTCGTCGTCAATCGCATCAGCGGGCTTTGCGGTGTAGCCGCCACCCTGCTTCGGCAAGCACACGAGCACCAGGTAGCCGCCGATTTCTGCAGCCGGCCCGAGCCGTGTGTCGACGAGGTGGGGGTAACCCTCGAGTACTGGCGGTTCGACGCGGTTCCCCGAGCGCACGCCGAACTCCGCAGTCAGCTCGCCGAGTAGCCCCGCCGAACCCACGCGGTCGCCATCCGGATCGTAGAAGGCGTTCTTCCGCCAGGCATCTTCCGCAAACAGGATCTCACGCAGCCGTGATACCGCGCGCTGCTCGGTGGCGGTCGTGCCGCCTTCGACCATTCCCGGCACGGCCTCGAGCACCAAGAAGCGAAACGTGCCGACCGTTGCACAGACGCCTGCCAGCGCGAGCGCCGCCTTGAACCATCGAACTGGGCGGCGTGGCTCCGCGGGTAAAGAGACGAACCCGAGTAGCGTGCCGACCGCAGCGAACAGCGCGAGCTTGGTCAACCACAGTGACAGCACTCCCGCTGTGCACAGCGCGCCCACGCGCACGAGCACGCTGCGCGCCACCACTTCAGGCGAGGTATCGGCACTCGGGACCAGCGGCGCGTCCGGGTTCATCACGGGCGCCCCTAGTAGCACCGCCACGACGCACTGCGGGAACTTCGGCGAAAAAATGCACAAACTGCAGCCCACGTCGGCTCCGAGTACCTCTCCCTGCGCGCCGCCCTTGGACGCCGAAGGCTGCGACGCGGCGCGCCGCGATGAGCGACCATCAAAAAAACACGCCCGAAACCCGCGGGCCCCACGCGAGTGTCAGCGCTTGCCGCTGCTCGGAGGCGGATGAGGTGACAGGTGCGTCGCCAGCTCCAAGCTTTCCGGCTCGACGCTGCCCGTGCCGAGCGAGTAGCCCACCAAGGGTCGCGTGCTCGCGTCCGGCTTTTGCTTCAGCGGTGACGAGCGACTCTCTACCGGTTGCGAAATCGGTGCGCTGGAGGGGGCGCTGGTCGTGCTGGTCAACGTATGTCGTAACTCTTCTGGTGGGGATGAGTATCGCGCCGCTGGCGGTGGAGACAGCCGCGACGGCGGTGGCGAGAGTCGAGAAGGGATGGGCGTCGTGAACGGAGTTCCGCGAGGCGGGCTCAGCACGCTGCTGATGGGCAAGGCCCTTTGCGAGTCGTGCCCCGCGCTCGAACTGGGCGAACCTTCACCCGTCGAACTCGGGACGATCGGCTGACCGAGACGCGCTTCCAGCTCGATCTGCGCGAGCGTCTGCGCGGCCGCGCTGAAGCGTCCAGGGCTCGAATCACGCCGAGACTCGGGCGAGGGCGGGCGAGTCGAGAGCGGAATTCGCGGACCACCGAGCTCGCTCTTCAGCCGATGGATCTCGTGCAGCGCCTCGTCGCGTTCGCGCTCGATGCGCGCAACCGCGATTTGCGCCTCGTCGCGCTGCGCTTGCAGACGCGCGACGGTCTCTCTCGCGCGCTCGCGATCCTCGGCCAGCTTTTGTGCCGTCCGCTCGAGCTCCGCGCGTTCGGCGCGTTCCACTTCCGAAATCGTGGATACGGGAGGCGGCTCGAGTTCGACGAGCCGAATCGGCGCGGACGGTACCTCGTCTTGAATCAAGGTCGGCGCGAGTGCCACCTGGTCGCGTCGTTCGAGTTCTGCGAGGCGCGCGTGCAGCGCTTCGACCGCCGCGTCGCGCTTCTTCAGTTCGAGCTCCTGTTCGTCGAGCAACTTGACCAAAAATAGGTCTTGCTGGTCGATCAGGTAGCCGCGCTCGTGCGCGTGCTCCTTGCGCGTGCGATCCAGCACCTGCTCGAGCTCGCTGATTTTGCGCTCGAAGATCTGCTGCTGTTCGCTGGCGACGCCGAGTAGGTCGCGCAGTCCCTCGAGCTCGAGCGCCAAGGACTCATTGGCTTCACGCGCGCCGCCGAGACCGTTGCCGAGTTGTTGAATGGCGCGGAACAGGCCGGTCAGACTCGCGTCTGCGCGCGCGCTCGCGGCCAGTGCCGCTTGCAAGCGAGCGTCGCTCTCGTTCGCCAAGACAGGCAAGGGTGACGATTTTCGCTGGGGTTCCGCGACCGGCGGCAACGTGGGTTCGTTCGACATGGGGAGGCGGTCTCAGCCGAGCTGACGCTGGGGCCGATGGTACAGGCTTGTTGCCTTTGGTTCGAGTGCGGCTTTCGGGACTCGACGCGGGCGAGCGTTTCTCTGTGCATCGGCTCATTTTCCGCCCAGACGGTTATCAACTAGGCGCGCTGCCAGGCCGGGGCTATGCCATTGAAAATATGGGCGCATCATCAGCGAATGCGGGGGCTACCGGTGATCGGCAAGAGCTGCCGGCCGAGACCGGTTATCCGGAGCTCGAGCAGGCCCTGGCCGTGCTCAGGGAGCGGGCCAGCGCGTTCGCGCGCGCGCCGCTCACCGAGAAAGTGGCTTGGTTGCGCGAGATGGCCAGTCGTTTTCACGAACTCGGGCCGCGCATGGTCGCGGCCGCTTGTGAAGCCAAGGGGGTTCCGCTGGGATCACCCCTCGAGGGTGAGGAATGGGTCGCGGCGCCGGTGCCGATCATTCGCAATTTGAAACAGCTTTCGGACTCGCTCGATCAGGTGCGGCGTGCCGGGGCGCCCAGAATCGACCCTGGCCGCGTGTCCTTTACTTCGCACGGCCGCGTGGCGGTCGAGGTGACGCCCCACGAATGGTACGACGGACTCCTATACGCTCCCTTCCGCGCGAAGACTTGGCTCGCTCCGGAGGTCGACGTCACACAGCTGCCGCAAATTCAGGCGCACTTTTACAAGCAGTCGGAGCCGGAGGGCCGGGTGGCTCTGGTGCTCGGCGCGGGCAATGTCGCGTCCATCCCGGTGCTCGACGTCGTCTACAAGTCGTTCGTCGAAGGGCGAGTGTGTTTGCTCAAGATGAGCCCGGTCAATGCGTATTTGGGCCCGCTCCTCGAGTTGGCCATGGCGCCGCTGATCTCGCGCGGCTTCCTGCGCATCGTGTACGGTGGGGTCGAGGTCGGCGCGCACTTGGTCGCGCACCCCGCGATCGACGAACTACACATCACGGGTTCGCTCGAGACTCACGACAGAATCGTGTGGGGAGAAGCGGGCGCCGAGCGGGCAGCGCGCAAGAAACAAGGGACCCCGCTGTTCGACAAACCGGTGAGCAGTGAGCTCGGCAACATCAGTCCAGTGTTGCTGGTTCCCGGCAAATACAGCAACCGTGAGCTCGACACGATGGCGCGCGGAATCGCGGGAATGGTCGTGCAGAACGCTTCGTTCAACTGCAACGCGGCTAAGATGTTGATCACGCCGCGCGGTTTCGACCAGCGCGATGCGCTGCTCGCGCGCTTGGAACTGGAGCTTGCCAAGAGCGCGCCGCGCAACGCGTACTACCCCGGCGCAGAGGCGCGCTACGCAGCCTTGACCAAGGACGCCGAGCACGTCACTCGCATCGGCGAAGCAGCTCCCGGTCAGTTGCCGTGGACGCTGATCACCGAACTCGATCCACAGTCTGCGGCGCCGCAGTTCAGCGTCGAACCGTTCTGCAGCATCTTGAGCGAGGTCAGCGTGGGGAGCGCTGACCCAGTCGAGTTCTTGGCCAGCGCCACCGCCTTCGCCAATGAGCGACTGTGGGGCACGCTCAACGCGATGTTGTACGTCACGCCGAACACCGAGCGCGATTCGGCCTTATCGAAAGCTCTCGAGGATGCGATCGCCGAGCTTCGCTATGGCACTGTGGCCGTCAATCATTGGCCAGCTGCAGGCTATGCGCTCGGGACGGCGCCGTGGGGTGGCCACCCGAGCGTCCGCTTGGCGGACGTGCAAAGCGGCCTGGGCTGGGTGCACAACTCGTTGATGTTCGACGCGCCGGCGATCGAAAAGACCGTGCAACGCGGGCCGTTGCGCGCTTTTCAAGCTCCCCCGTATTTCCCCGGCCATCGCTCTTTGCACCTCTTGGGCCGCGCTTTGGCTGATTTCGAGGCAGCGCCGAGCACGGTCGGTTTGGCCAAAGTCGGGTACTTTGCGGTCCGCGCCTGAGATGGCAAAGTCCCGGGCGCTGCCGACCCAGGTCGCCCGCCTCTACCCATAGAAATCCATGCCTTACACGACTGACGACGTTCGAATCGAGAGCCTCCGGCCACTGATCCCGCCAGCCATCTTGATGGAGGAGCTGCCCGTATCGGAGGCGGACACCCGCCTGATCGCCGAGGCTCGCTCCGAAGTCGCGCGCATCGTGACCGGTGAAGACGACCGCTTGGTGATCGTCGTCGGGCCATGCTCGATCCACGATCCGCAAGCCGGCATCGAATACGCGAAGCGGCTCAAGCCAGTGGCGGACGCGCTGCGCGCCGATCTCAAGATCGTGATGCGCACCTACTTCGAGAAGCCGCGCACCACCGTCGGTTGGAAGGGGCTGATCAACGATCCCAAGCTCGACGGCTCGTTCTCGATCAATCTCGGACTGCGCGTGGCGCGGAAATTCTTGCTCGACGTCGTGCAGCTGGGCGTGCCCACCGCCACGGAGTTCCTCGACCCGATCTCGCCGCAATTCGTGGCCGATCTCGTGTCGTGGGGCGCCATCGGTGCACGCACGACCGAGAGTCAGGTGCATCGCGAATTGGCTAGCGGCCTGAGCATGCCCGTGGGTTACAAGAACGGCACGAGCGGTGACGTGCAGATCGCGGTCGACGCAGTCCGCTCCTCGGCTGCACCGCACCATTTCCTGTCCGTCACGAAGCAAGGCTTGGCCGCCATCGTCTCGACGCGAGGCAATCAGTATTGTCATCTGATCTTGCGCGGGGGCCGCTCCGGCCCGAACTACGCGGCCGAACCGGTCGCGGAAGCGGCCGCCGCGCTGGGCAAAGCGGGTTTGCGCCCGGCATTGATGGTCGACTGCAGCCACGCCAATAGCCAAAAGAACCACAAAAATCAGGTGAAAGTCGGCGAGTCACTCGCCACTCAAATCGCCTCCGGCAGCGAGGCGATCTTTGGCGTGATGTTGGAGAGCAACTTGGTCGAAGGCCGTCAGGACGTGGTTCCTGGAAAAGCGCTCACGCACGGACAAAGCATCACGGACGCCTGCCTCGGTTTCGACGAGACGGTCCCGGTGCTCGAAAAACTGGCTGAAGGCGTGCGCGCCCGGCGCAAGCTCAAGGCCTAGCTTCTGGCTGGAGCCGTCGCGCCGCTCGCGTCGGCGTGGCTGTCATCGGAGTCGCTCGAGCGCGCGTCGTCGATTGCTTGATAGAGCGACAACGCGCCGCGCGCGACGCCATCGAGGCCCCTCGACAGCGCGTCGTAGGAAAGCGAATCGAGGGGCACATTGCCGGTGTGCGCGGCTGGGATGGCCGGGGCCAGCTCAGCCAGCCAGGTGACGTCGGCCGGGAACAGGCCCGCGTCCACCACTGGCCTGCGCGCGAGCGAAAGCAGGCTGCTACTTCGCAAGCGCGCGAGCATGGCCGCGCCGTTTGGAGTCGCATCGTGGACCGCGATTACCTTCAGGCCCGCTCGCGCTTCGAGTACCCGCTGCGCCTCTATCGAGAGCGCAGCGGGATAGCCGCTCTCGGCGACGATCAGCGCCGCGAGCGCGCGGTGAGCCCCGTTTTTCAGGAGCAAGTCGACCACAGCGTCGCGCTCGACGATCACGACGCACAGGACTTCGCCCGGCAGGTACTCGGCACCCGCGTCGCTCAGCGACGCTTCCCTGATCAAGTTCGGCACCTCGTGTACGGCGGTCCACTTCGCGAGCCAACGCGTGACGTTGGTGCGAGGCGCGGGGTCGCGCCGAGTGACCACGCCGGTTCCGACCAGGCCGACGCCAGTCAGTGTCAGCGTGATGCCGGACACCAAGGTCAGGCCCCAATCGGCGTTGAGCGCGTACACCCAAAGGGTGATGCCGAGTACGATCATACACAGCCCAATCAGCCCGCGGCGCGCGATGTAGCGGGTGACCTGGACCTTGTTGCGCGCGTAGGCGATGTATAGCTGGTTTTCACTGAAGAAATGCCGCTGGTCGCCGCTCGCGCGAGCGAGCAGTTCCTGCCACTCGGCGTCCGAAATGCCGTCCTGCTCGGGGTCGAACACAGGCTCGCTCACGGCGTGCTCTCCTCGCGCTCGGCGTGCACACCGGCACGTCCGGAACGGGCGGCGCGGTGACGGGCTCGTGTGCGCCCGGCCTGCGTTTCGGCGGCTAGCGTTGCGAGGTACTCGTCGTAGTCGATTTGCATCGTGTGGCGGCGCGAGGGAACGTAGCGCGCAAACATCTCCGCGCGGTCGCGTTCGGTGCGCCGCTTGCGCTCGGCGCTGTCCGGCAGGTCGTAGCTTCCGCTCAATAGTTCGGCGATGAGCTTGCCTTGCGCCTCCGCGAGCGGCATGACCGCCCCCACCGGTTGCGCGAGGCCTACGAAGAAAAGGTCCGTTCGGTCCAACGGGAAGATCCGCAAAAACAGCGGCAAATCATTGCCCTCGAGCGGGACGACGCCGCGCGGAAAGAACGGAAAACTCACGTTGTAACCCGTTGCATAGATGATCACGTCGACAGTCTCCACGCTGCCATCGGCAAAGTAGACACGCTCACCGTCGCGCTTCACGAGCGCGGGCTTGGCGCGCACGTCGCCCGAGCCCAAGCGCGTCAAAATGTCGGAAGACAGGGTAGGATGCGCTTGATCCAAGTGATGATCGGGCTTTGGCAAGCCGAAGTCTTCCAGCCGCCCGACTGCCAGCCGAAACCAGAGTTCGGCCAGTGTGCGGCGCACACGCGCTGGCACGAACGAAGGAATCAGCGCGCCTTGGTCAATCGGCTTGCCGAACGCATACTTCGGCAGCACCCAGGCGCCGCGCCGAGCACAGAGAAACACCTGTTCCGCAACGCCCGGATGGCCGAGTTCGCTCGCGATGTCCATCGCCGAATTGCCCATGCCGACCACCAACACGCGCTTGCCGCGCAGCGCGTACGGTTCGTCGGGGTCGAGGTAAGCGTGCGAGTGCAGTTCTAGTCCCGAGAATTCGCCCGGGATCGCCGGATCGGGCCACGCTGGATCCCAATGGTGCCCATTCGCAACGACCAACGCGTCGAAGTCCTCGGCCGCCCCCGTGCCTAAGCTGAGGCGGAATCCCCCGGAAGGGCGGGGCTCGGCGCGCTCGACCGTGGTCTCGAAACGGATGTGTGAGGCGAGTCCGAATGCGTCCGAGTAGTCCTGAAAGTAGCGTGCGATCAAGTCGTGCTTCGGATAGTCCGGGTAATGCTTGGGCATCGGAAAATCGCGAAATTGCATGCGTTCGCGCGAGGTGTTGATGTGCAACGAGCGATAGGCGCTACTCAGGCCGTTCTTGTTCTTGAACACCCAATTGCCTCCGACGCGGTCGCTCTTCTCGAAGCACTGGACGGACAAGCGCGCGTCGGTCAGCGCTTTGAGGGCGGTCAGCCCACACGCGCCGGCGCCGATCACCGCAACCCGCGGCCGGCGATTCACGCGGATTCCGCCATGTAGGTTGATCGGGGCCAGGCTCCACGACCGGAACCAGGAATACCGATTTTACCCGATGATTGACCAAGCCTACAGCGTGCTCCGCCGCGCGTACGGCCGCTCCGTGTCGAAAGCGCGGGAGAAAACCCGGGTAGAACAGAACGACGAGTTGCCGACATAAAAAGCGTCACGGCCCCGAGGATGGCGGGGTCCCGTTCGAGCCGCAAGGCTGCTACCATGTGACGAGGAATTTGCTCGAATGCTGCGCATCTTGGTAGTCGAAGACTCGGCCAGTATGCGTTCCTTCGTCAGGAACGCTCTCGAGTCGGACTCTCGTAGTTCGGCGGGCGTGGATGTGGTCGAGGCCTCCAGCGGTTTCGAGGCGCTGCGGCTGCTGCCGCGTGGCCCCTACGATCTGGTGATCACCGACATCAACATGCCCGACATCAATGGCCTCGAGTTGATCTCGTTCATTCGCAAGAGCGAGTCACACAAAGCCACTCCCGTGTTGATCATCTCCACTCAGTCGTCCGAGCGCGACCGCGCACGCGGCTTGTCCTTGGGCGCGAACGGCTACCTGATCAAGCCGTTCTCGCAGGAGGCTTTGCAGGCCGAGGTCTGGCGCTTCTTACCGAGTGGTGTCGCCCACGCCAAGCCGCATGGCTGAGCTGTCCGACAAAGCGCGCGAGGAGTTCTTCTCCGAGGCGCAGGAGATCATCGAGACTCTGTCTCGAAATTTGCTCAGCTTGGATTCGACGATCAAGGCGGGCATCAGTGATCCCTCGCTGATCAACGAAGCGTTCCGCGCGGTCCACACGCTGAAGGGGCTCGCGGGCTTGTTCGGCGCGGTGCGACTCGGCGCGCTCTCGCATCGGCTCGAGGACGTGCTCGACGATTTGCGCCTCGGCCGCATCAACCTCGGCCAAGAAGTGCTCGATGTTTTGTTCGGCGCCGTCGAGGCGTACACGCGCATTTTGCAGGCCGAAAAGTCCGATTCGGACGACGACCTGGAGGTCGACCAGCAACTCTTCGCGGAGCTCGAGCGCATCGGTGCCGGCGCGACCCAGCGAGAGAGTCCGGTCGCCGATTACGAGCTCGATCCGGGGCTGCTCGCCGTGCTCACCGAGTACGAAGAGCACCGTCTGCGCGCCAACATCGAGCTGCAAATGCAGCTGTACCGGCTGCGCGTGCAGTTCGACTTGTCGACCATCGACAAGGTGCTGGAGGACATGAAAGAGCGTGCCAAGCGGCACGGCGAAATCATCACCTACTTGCCGACCGGCGAGGCGACCAGCGCGGACACCATCGAGCTCGATTTGCTGATGGCCTCGCGCGACGATCTGGCGACACTGATCGGCTCGCTCGGCGCAGACAACGTCGTGATTGAGGAGATCCCGCGTCGCGCACGGCGTTCGCACCCGGCGACCCAACCGCCGCGCCGGCCCACGGCGCTCGGCCGCGCCGATTCCGTGGGCATGCAGCCGGATCTGGAGCGGGTGGGCATCGAACAAGCGGCGTCGCTGCGTTCGCTCACGCAGACCGTCCGTGTCGACATTCGCAAGCTCGATCACCTGATGAACATCGTGGGTGAGCTCGCGATCGTGCGCAGCGCGTTCGGGCGCGTCGCCGAAAAGCTGCGCGGCGAGGGGCAGCGCAAGCTCGCCGCCGAGCTGCAGCGCCTGCATCGCAACTTCGACCGCCGCCTGGGTGAGATGCAAGACGGCATCCTCGAGGTGCGCATGGTGCCTCTGGGGCAGGTCTTCGATCGCTTGGCGCGTGTGGTTCGGCAGATCAGCCGCGAGGTCGGTAAAGAAATCCGCCTGGTCATCACCGGCGCCGAGACTGAAATCGACAAGCTGATCGTGGAAGAGCTGAGCGATCCGCTGATGCACATGATTCGCAACGCCATCGACCACGGCATCGAGCCCGGGCAGGGGCGCGTCGAAGTCGGCAAGCCGCTGGCAGGGACCATCGCGCTGAACGCCTTTCAAAAGGGCAATCACGTGATGATCGAGGTCGAAGACGACGGTCGCGGCATCAATCTTTCCAAGCTGACGGAAAAGGCCATCTCCCTCGGCAAGCTGACTCGCTCGGAAGCGGAGGAAATGAGCCGCGACGAGATGCTGGCGCTGATCTTCTTGCCCGGGCTGTCCACTCGCGAATCCGCGGATGACGTGAGCGGGCGCGGTGTCGGCATGGACATCGTCAAGACCAACATCTCCAAGCTGGGCGGTGTGATCGACGTCCACAGTGAATCCGGCATCGGCACGAAGATGACCATCACGCTGCCGATCACGCTCGCCATCGTGAGTGCGCTGTTGATTCAAGCCGGACAGCACACGCTGGCCATGCCGCTCTCGTCCGTTTCGGAGGCCATTGCGTTCGACGAAGGCGCCGTGCGCCTGGTCGACGGCCGCGAGGTGATTACGCTGCGCGGGCAGACCTTGCCGCTGTGCCGGCTCGATCGCCTGATGGAAATGGAGACCGCGCCCGACTCCGCGTCGCGTCGCCGCTTCGTGGTGGTCGCGGCTCTCGGTCAACGCCGTCTCGGACTCGTCGTCGACTTCTTGTATGGGCAGGAAGACATCGTGATCAAACCGCTCGGGAAATCACTGTCGGGCGTGCGTGGGTTCGCGGGGGCGACCGAGCTCGGGGACCAGCGCGTGGGTTTGGTCTTGGATGCCGCGGGCCTGATCGAAGAAGTCCTGGCAGGCGCCGAGGCGCCTCGCATGTTGGAGCGCGCCAGTGGCTAACCTCACACAATCGACCGCGTCGCGCTTGGCTCGTCGCATCGGCGACCGTGGCCCCGTGCGCGAGTTTCTGATGTTCGCGCTGGCCGGCGAGCTGTACGGGGTGGAGCTCACGCGTATCAAGGAAATCCTGAGTCCCCCACCGATCACCACCGTGCCCCGCGCGCCACGCAACGTGGTCGGCGTGTGCAGCGTGCGCGGGCTGCTGGTCACCGTGCTCGACCTGCGCCGCACCCTCCACGTGGAAGAGCGACCCTTGACCCGCCGCGGCCGCATCTTGCTCGGCGCTGCAGAATCAGGTGAAGTGATTGGTCTCTTGGTCGACGAGGTGAGGCACGTGGTGAGGCTTGCCGCGAACGAGATCGAACCTGCGGCATCCGCGCTCGGCGGGGACGTTTCCGAGTTCGTGCTGGGCATCGGTCGTCCGGCAGGGGAATTCTTGATTTTGCTCGATTTACCCTCGGTCGTGTCCGGCTAGGCCCATGTTCAAGGAATTTCGAGGAACTCAGGCCGGCGCGCTCGGCAAGCAAGAGCGCCCAGATCCGCAAAAGAGCCTGGTGGGCTTCGTGGTGGGGGACATCACTTACGCGGTGCCCATCGCGTCGGTGCGCGAAATCGTCAATCCCGTACCGCTCGCCGAATTGCCCCACGCGCCTCCGGCGGTCGCGGGCGTCGCCGATCACCGCGGTGAGATCGTGCCGATCATCGATCTTCGGGTACGCTTCGGGCTGAAGCCAAACGCTGATTCACGGAAAGGAAAGTGGATCTTGATCGAGGTCGAGGGCAGAGGAGTCGGCTTGGCCGTCGATCGCGTGACCGAGGTCTTCGGCAAGGGCGGCAGCGAAATCAAACCGCCCCCCGCGCTCGGCGCGGGGGATGACTTGCGAGGCATCGCTGGCGTGACTACGCACGACGGCGCGCTGACGTTCGTGCTCGAGGTCGGTCAATTCGACGTACTCACGCGCCAGATCCCAGAGAGCAGTCTGCGCGCATCACTCCGGGCGGCCCGATGAGTCGCGCCCAAGAGCTCGAAGCAGGCTTTGCCTCGGACGATCCGGAGTCACGTCGTCGTGCGGTGGATTTTCTGCGAGAAACGCTGCGCGACCCGCACGTCGGTGAGCTTTCGATCGAGGGCGACACCTCCGCCCGGTACCTGCTCGGTGCGCTGGGTGACAGCGACTGGCGCGTGCGCAAGCAAGCGATCGAGGTCGTGCGCTCGCTGGCGCCCTCTCCGGAGCTACTGAGCGGCTTGATCCACGCGCTCGAGCCTGGTGACAACGTGGGCTTGCGCAACGCAGCCGTCGAGGCGCTCGGCGCATTTTCCGAGCAGGCGGTCCAGGCCTTGTCCGAAAAGACGCCGTCCCTCGACGCGGATGGCAAGAAGCTCGCGGCGGAAGCGTTGGCGCGCACGCTACACCCGTCCGCGCTCGACGCACTGCGCCCACTCTTGAGTGATGACGACTCGAACGTGCGCGCGGCGGCACTCGAAGCAGTCGCCACCGTGGGCACTGGCGCGGCTCCCGAAGCTTTCGAGATCTTGGCTGCCTGTTTGAAGCGCCCCGCCGAGGTCGCGTTCGTGAGGCTGTCGGCGCTCGACGGCATCAATCGGCTCGGGTCGCTCTTACCGTGGTCGACCATCGAGAGCATGCTGCACGATCCGGTGCTCGAGCGCTCGGCGTTGGCCGCCGCGGGTCGCTCGGCGCATCCCGAGGCATTGCCCGCGTTGCTCAAGGCGCTGGAGCGCGCTCGCGGTGGCGCAGTCGCCGTCGTCCTGACTGCGTTGGTCGAGTACGCACGTACTGCTGCGCAAAACCCGCTTTTGGTTCGGGTCGAAGCGCCTTCTCCAGGCGTGACCACGCGCTTGCTGGACCTGGCCGGGGCGAAGAACGAGGACCTCGCGTCGCGCAAAGCTGCGCTGATCGTGGCGGGTGCGCTGGGTATCGACGCCATCGCGCCGATCGCCGCCGAGGCGCTCTCGGACGTACGCCTGCTGGCGGAAGCAGACGAATCACTGAGCTTGCTCGGGCCGAAAGCGGTGCCCGCGTTGCTCGGTCGCGCAGCGAGTGCGGATCCGGACACGCGCGCTGCCTGCATCGAAATCGTGACAGGCTTGGCGGACGCGAACGCCGCGCCGACAACCGTCGCCCAGATCCTCAAATGGATGGAGTCGGCACCGCCGGTGGTGGTCCGTGCGGGGCTCGGAGCCATCACCCTATTGGGTGATGCCAGCTGTTTTGCGCCCGTCAGCGCCTGGCTCGCGAACGAGGAAGCACAGAGCGCCGCGGAAACTGCGCTCGCTGCCCTGGCGCAGCGTTACCCGGACGCGGCACGGGAGCGGGCGCGGGCGGCACACGCGGAGGGCACGGAGGCTCACGCGGCCGCGTTGATTCAAAGCGTTTTGCACGCACCAATTCGCGACAGCGTCGCCGATGACGTGGCTTACCTATCGCTGCTCTTGTCCAACTCGGACAAGGCCGTGCGTCGCGCTGCGCTCGCCGGCTTGGGCAACGTCGGCAGTGAACTCGGCGCGCACGCCGCGGCCTTTGCGCTGACGGATGAAGAACCGGACGTGCGCTACGCCGCCGTGCTCGCGCTCAGTCGCTTGCGCAGTCCCGACGGCGCGTTGTCCGGGCTCGGGAAGCTGCTGGATCTGGTCGAAAATTCCGACGATGACGAGCTGGTCGCGACCGCCGTGGGCGCCCTCGCCGAAGCCGGCGATCCGCGCGTACTGACGGTCCTTCGCCCCTTAGTGCGAAATGCCTCACCGATGGTGGCGGTTGCCGCGATCGAGGCCTTGGCTCGAGTGCCTGACGCGCGCCGGGTAGAAGCGTTGATTGAAGGGCTTTCGCACGGCGAGTCGGAGGTCGTTAAAGCTTCCATGTTGGCCCTCGGGGACAGCATCGATCCGCGGGTGCTCGCGCATTTTGGCGCCTGCCTCGATCACGACGCCTGGGACGTGCGGCGTTTGTCTGCGGACATGCTCGGCCGCTTGGGCGGCGACGCTGCGAGCGCGTTGCTCCGCGCGCGCCACGCCATGGAAGACAATCCGCTCGTGCAAGAAGCGATCGGGCGAGCCTTGGAGAGCGGCTACGGAGTGCGTCACACCCCACTGCCGCACAGAGCCGGGAGCCTCAGACCGCGATGAGTTTCCGAAGCTCCGGCGAGCCCCGACCTCGGCTCACGTCCGAGGAGTTCTTGTTGCTTCGGGACGTGATCTACGACCACGCAGGGCTGAGCTTCGACGGCGACGCGATGTTTCTCTTCGACCGTCGTTTGGCTGAACGCGTGGAGGCGCTCAGCTTGCGCAGCTTCAGCGACTACTACAAATACATCCGCTTCAACGTGCGCGGGCCTGCGGAGCTGGACGAAGCCATCGAGCGGCTGACGACCAAAGAGACTTATTTCTTCCGCCAAGAGTACCAATTGCGATCGTTCGCCAACGAGCTCTTACCGCGGCTTCACGCGCGCAACGTTGACTCGAAGCGCGTGTGCATCTGGAGCGCGGGCTGCTCCACCGGTGAAGAAGTGTACACGCTCGCCATGCTGGTGCGCGAATCCGCGCTGTTCGAGGACGGCTGGGAGGTGCGCATCATCGGTAGCGACATTTGCAAGAGCAACGTCGCGACGGCGCGCCGAGGCGTGTATCAGCCGACCTCGTTCCGAGTCACCTCGGAGTCGATCATGACGAAATACTTTCGCGAGGAGGCGGACGGCATGCACATCGTCGATCACGTCAAGCGATTGTGTCACTTCGGTCAGCTGAACCTGCTGGACGCCGGACGCGCGAGCATGGTCGGTCGAGTGGACGCCGTGTTTTGCCGAAATGTGCTGATCTACTTCGATTTGCGCTCACGGCGTAAAGTCATCGATATTCTGCTCGAGCGACTCCTGCCCGGTGGATACTTGCTGCTCGGCCATTCGGAGTCGCTCTTGAACCTATCCACGGCCTTCGAGCTGGTTCACTTGCGCGAAGACCTCGTGTACAGAAAACCTTTGATTACCGAGCGCTGGGATAACGGAGGGCGAAAATGAGCATTCAGTCACATCCTCCGCTGCGCGTGTTGATCGTCGATGACTCGGTGTTCAATCGCCGCAGCATCACCGAAATTCTCTCGACCAGTCCCGACGTCGAAGTCGTCGGAAAAGCCGCGGACGGTGAAGAAGCGCTGCGCCTGGTCAGCATGCTTCGGCCCGACGTGATCACGCTGGACCTCGAGATGCCGCGCATGGATGGCTTCACCTTGCTGCGCATTCTGATGACCAAGATGCCGACGCCGGTGATCGTGGTCTCGAGCTACAGCCAGAAAGAGAACGTGTTCAAAGCGCTGGAGCTCGGCGCGCTCGATTTCGTGGCCAAGCCGGATCGCTACGCAGATCCTGATTTGGCCGCCATCCGCGACGAGCTCTTGCGCAAGGTGACCTTGGCGCGCTCGGTGCGCCTGGCGCCGTTTGCGGCTCGCCGTCTGCCGGATTTGCCGCTGCAACCCGCGGCGCCCGAGACACGTCCTCAGCAGATCATGATCGCGCCGCGCCAAGTCGTCGCGATTGGGTCGTCGACGGGTGGTCCGAGCGCGCTGATGGAGATCTTCACGCGCTTTCCCCAAAATTACCGGAACGCGTTGGTCATCGCGCAGCACATGCCAGACAAGTTCACGCGCACCTTCGCGGATCGACTGTCACGGCGCGGCACGCTCAAGGTGGCCGAAGCGCAGGACATGGATCCGCTGGGCGAAGGCATGGGCTACGTCTGCCCCGGTCGCCAATGCATGGAACTGGAGATGCCGCCCAAGGGCCCGCTGCGCGTGCGCGTGCGCCCGCCGGACGAGCGCGATCGCTACGTGCCCAGCGCCGATCGCCTGCTGACCAGCGTCGCCTATGCCGTCGGCAAGCGGGCCATCGGCGTCATTCTCACCGGCATGGGTGACGACGGCGTTCAGGGCGCGCGCGCGATCCTCGACGCTGGCGGCATCGTCATCGCCGAAAGCGAACTGACCGCCGTGGTCTACGGGATGCCGGGCAGCGCCGTGCGCGCCGGAGCGACGACGATGACGCTGCCATTGCCGGAGATCGGCGACTGGATCGCGAAGCTCTAGGTTGCCTGCGACGGCGCCGATGACCAAACAACGTCGTCTTTTTTGAAGAGAGGGCAGGCGTGGCCGCAATGTCGACGATGAGTCGACGAGCGCAGCCCTCTAGGTGCCCTGCGCCTGCAAGCGCGCCCGTTCCCGCGTGGCCACGACCCAATCGCAGCCCGGGAAACTGCTCGTGCACTTCTGAACCTGGTGTCGTCGCGGCTCTTGAGCGATAAACGGGGCAGGCCCGTGGAACCGCAGCAGTGATTCGGGAGGTCCTGACTTCGCGACCGCCGAGTGGGATGAAAGTGCACCACTGGTTCGGTCTGTTTGCGTTTGGCGCCTTGCTCTCGTTTGCGGGCGTGGCGCACGCCAACCCGGAGCTCCAGGTCGAGCTTCGTTGGCAGGGCATGTGTGACGACTCGGACGATCTCGTCCAGCAGGTTCGCGCGCGCGGCGCGGAGCTCGAGCTGCGCGATGCCGCGGCGTTCGATGAGCCGGCGGCGGCGCACGCGGTTCGCGTCGCGGTGACCGTGAAGAGCAGCGCTGCTTCTGCGCAAACGGCGGAAATTCAGCTTCAAAGTGAAGAAGGTCAGGAGTCGCGGCGGGTGCAAGCGAGCACCTGCGGTGGTTTGCGGAGCGCAGTGGCGTGGGTTCTCGTCGTGCTCGCGCAACAACGTGCTCCGGAGCGCCGCGCGGCGCGCACATCCGAGCGCGAGGGTTCTGCGGCGGCTTTTCCAGACATGCCTTCGGACCCGTCGGCGCGGTCCGCCACTTCTCCGTTGGCGTTCGTGCCCGCCGAGACCTTCGAAACTCGACCCACGCCAGCTCAGCGCGCTCCCGCGCATCCCAAACAAGACCATGCGGGCCATTGGGCGCTTGGAACTTCCTTCACCGTCGCGTTCGGGCTCGTGCCCGCGCCTGCGTTCGGTCCGATGCTGTTTGGGCGCTACCGTTCCGATGCGCGCTGGCTGCCTACATTGCAACTTTCCGTTCAGAGGCTGGTCACCTTCGGGTTCGAATCGAATGGCACTACTATCTCGCTGACGCGCGATGTCGCGCGCCTGGGCGCTTGGGTGCCGCTCGTCGGTCGCGTGGTGAGCCTTGGTTTCGCGGCGGAAGCTGGCCGCCTTGTCGCGACCGGTTCTGGGTCGACCCTCGAGCACGGCAGCAGTGATTCGGCGTTTTGGTTTGCGTTCGCCGCGCCGCTGCGAGTTTCGATGCCGCTCATCGGGAGACATCTTCAAGCCGAGGCGTTGCTCGAGCTCGACTACTCACCGGTGCCTTACACCTTCCGCTATGGGTCAGGGGACACCCTGACGAGCACCGCGGCGTTCGAAGGACGAGGGCAAGTGGGACTAGTTTCGTTTTTTTGAGATTTCGTGATCCGGCGGGCTGGTCCCGGGCTCTGGTCGGGTCATGATCGCTCGCTATCGACGTGCCAGGTCGCTTTCCCGACCAGCGTGCGCCACACCTCTGGGGGGCGACTTGGGCGTCGATCGGTGGCTGTGACCCGTGAGCTCCCCCACGAAAGTCGAAGTTCTTGCCTTTCCCGGCTCCGGCGCGCTCCCGGCCGGAATGGAGCGGGCTGCGGACGACACGGTGCGCGCGATCGTCGAGCGCGAGTACGCGGCTGTCTGGCGCTTCCTTCGCCGCCTGGGCGTCCCAGAAACCGACGCGGACGACGCGGCGCAGCGCGTCTTCGCTCGCGTGCTCGCGAAGCAAGGCCAAGTGCGGCCCGGCGCGGAGCGCGCCTATTTGATGCGTGCGGCCTTTCGAGCCGCGCTCGAGGATCAACGCTCGCGCCAACGTGCTCGCGTGCGGAGCGGCGGCGTCGACGTGGACGTGGTGGTCTCACCTTCGCCTCAACCGGACGAGGCTTTCGCGCAGCGCCAGCAGCTCGAGCTGCTCGATCGTGCTCTGGCGGCGCTGCCCACGGAGTTACGTGCCGTGCTCATGCTGTTTGAAATCGAGGGCCTCAGCTTCACCGAGATTGCGCTCGCACTCGAGTTGCCGCGCGGCACGGTCGCGTCTCGAGTGCGCCGCGCCCGCGAGCTCTTTGCGGACGCGGTGCGGCGAGATCGCTTTCGGAGCGCGCTATGACCGAGCAGACTCTCGAGCGCTGGTTGGCGGATCCGAATGCCGATCCCGAGCTGCGTCAGTTGCTCGAGGCGGCGAGGAACGACCACCCTCGGTCGCAGGCCCTGCGCATGGCTCCGCTCGTGATCGGCACTCTGTTGACCGTCCAAGCCGCCGCAGCGGCGACTCCAGTCGCAGCAGGTGCGGCGCGCTATGCGATTACTACGGCCGTTCTCAAGTGGTTTGCGGGTGGAGTGCTGGTGGGCGCTGCAGCGCTGTCGGCCGCGCAAGCTCTGGAACCGGCGGTGAAGCAAGGAGAGCCTGCGGTCGCCCAGAGCGCAGCGCCCATCGCGCGCCAGCGCCCTAGTGCTCGACCAGCACCACTGGCGATGGTGGCGCCGGTTTTGGTTGCGCCCGAACCGAGCGCTGCTCCGGTCAAAGTGCAGGCGACGCGGGCCGATGTTGCGCGTGAAGTGGCGCTCCTCGACGCGGCGCGCGTGGCGTTGCTGCATGGCAATGCACGGAGCGCGCTCGACGCCCTTGCAAGGCTCGATCGTCTGCCCGCGCGGTCGCTCTTGCCGGAAGCAACCGTGTTGCGCGTGCGCGCACTGCTGGCGCTTCACGATCTGGAGGCTGCGCACGAGGCGGCGGATCGATTCACGGCGATGGCTCCTAGTTCCCCTCAAGCGGCGGTGCTGCGTACGTTGCTCGCCGAGCCTGTCGAAACAAAAATGAAAGAATCGGTCTCTCGCGACCGCAAAGCAACGATCCAAACAGAAGCGAGCGAGCTCTAGTGACGAGGAGGTTCTGAATGAAGTCCATGTCCAAGGCGCTGTCCGCGCTAGCCGCCCTATATTGTCTGTCGCTCGTGGCCTGCGAGCCTGGTTTCTGACCATTGGTGACAAGCTCGCCGACGGGCCAGACAATGGCGGCGGGTCTACGCCGACCACGAGCTATTGTAGCGATCCGAATAAGACGCCGATCGACAGCAAGCTTCGCTGTGATGGCAAGAAGGATTGCCCAGATGGCAGCGACGAAGTCAGCTGCGGAGTCAGCACCACGCCGGCGGTCTACTATTGCACGGACAAGTCGGGGACGATTGACCCGAAGCAAGTCTGTGATGGGGTGAAAGACTGCAAAGACGGTGACGACGAAGCCAAGTGCTCGACTCCGCCGCCGGCAGTCTACTACTGCACGGACAAGTCGGGGACGATTGACCCGAAACAGGTCTGTGATGGGGTGAAAGACTGCAAAGACGGCGACGACGAAGCCAAGTGCTCGACTCCGCCCGCGGTTTACTATTGCACGGACAAGTCGGGGACGATTGACCCGAAGCAGGTCTGTGATGGGATCAAAGACTGCAAGGACGGTGACGACGAGGCGAATTGTCAGGCGACGCCTCCGTCGCCAATCTTCGTTTGTTGGGATAACTCCAACAAGGTCGACTTGAAACAACTGTGCGACGGGAACAAGGACTGCAAGGACGGCAGTGACGAGCAGAACTGCCCCATTCTTTGCGCCGACAAGTCCAGCAAGATCTACGAGAAGCAGATCTGTGACGGCATCAAAGATTGCAGCGACGGCAGCGACGAACTGAACTGCGGCTCGCCGCTGCCGCCGTTTTACTGCGCCGATAAGTCGGGTGAACTCGACCAGCGGAAGGTGTGCAATGGCGTGAAGGACTGCAAGGATGGTAGCGACGAGCTCAACTGTCCACCTGTGTTGCCGACCTACATTTGCTGGGACAACTCCAACAAGCTCGAGTTGAAGCAACTCTGCGACGGAGTGAAGGACTGCAAAGACGGTGACGACGAGCAAGACTGCTCGAAATAGCCATCACGCACGACATGACGCCGGCGGTTTCGAGCTCGCTGAAGAGCGCCTCACCGCCGGCGTTTAGCCTATTGCTTTGCTACCGAAGCAAACGTCGTCAATGTGCGCTCGAAAGCGACGACGATCCGTCCCTGGCCGGCTGCCAGCCCTTGAACGGGCTGCGACCCAGTCGGAGAGTAGTTCGTCCATTTGGCTACTGACTCCGCGCTCGTCCAAACGAGCTTGAGTTGGGTCAGGTCGACGGCCTGTAAAAAGGCATCCGCGAAGTCTGCGCGCGTCAGCACGAACGCGTAGCCAGGCGTTACCAACGTTGGCAGCTGCGGATGCTCGTCGAGCCGAAAAGACCATTGTTCGGCGCCGGTCGTCAGATCGAAAGCTCTGAGGTCGCCGCCGCGAGCGCGCTGGAAAGGGAGGAACCCCCGATCGCCCACCACGGCCATCGGCCAATACCCAAAGTCTTTGCCGCCGATGGATCGTGTCAGCGCGCCCGAGGTCGCGTCCAGGGCAATGATGGAAGAACCGCTGTCCGCCACGAATAGCTGGCCTTCGTGAAAAACGGTGATCTCGCCGCCACCACCGCTGCACCCTTCTTTATAGTGCCAAAGCACCTGACCGTTGAGCGGCTCGTCGGCGAACGTTTCGTGGCATCCGCCGGAAATGAAGAGACGCGACCCGACCAAAGTCGCAGGCCCGTCGCCTTCGCCTCTTGCCCGATAGCGCAGCGAGCCATCGCGCTCGTCGAGCGCAAACAGGTTTTTGTAATCGCTGGTCGCGCCGGTGAGATAGACCGTGCCGTCGGCGGCCACAGGCATCGTGCCGAACCCGTAGATCGCGTCGAGCTTCACCGCCCAAACGGTGTCGCCTGTGTTGGCATCCAACGCCAGCACACGGCCCTCGTCATTGGCGGTAATCACCAAGCCTGCGTCGTAAGCCAAGTGCGCGGGTTCATGAAATTGGCTCGCGATTGGGGCTGATTCCCAAAGCCGAGTGCCAGAATCGCGGTCGAACGCGAACACGGCGGGGTCACCGGTTTGGCCCAGCGTCGTGACGAAAACGCGCGTTCCGACGATGAGTGGATAGGAAACGGCCGCGTTGAAAGTGCTCGACCAAAGCTTGACGAACGGCGGTTCGAGTCTTCTGCTGAGCTGCGCTCCGCTGTGGGCTCGGTCGATGCGGTAGGCAACGGCATCGTTCGCACCGAGTTCGATCTCGGCGCCGCTGCTGCCCGCATCACCGGCGCTGCCTGTTTCGCCGCTGCTGCCGGTGTCGCCAGCGCTGCCCGCATCACCGGCGCTGCCCCCAACGCCGCCCAACTCGCTTCGGTCCCCGGCTTGCCCTGCCATTGCTCCAGCAGCACCGTCATTGCTGGTGCTCCCTGCCGCCGCACCACCTTTCCCCGCGCTGTCTGTGACCGCTCCACGCCCGCCTTCGGCCTTGGTCTGGCCGCCGTGTCCGCTGGCGGACGGATCTTCGCCTCCCACGCTTGGCCCGGCGCCAGCTGTCTGCGGGTTCGTGTCGCTCGTGCCACTGCCAGCACAGGCGGAGACGACCAGCGTGACGAACGCGGTCGCCGATAGGTACCGTTGCCATCCCCAGGCTGCTCTAGTCCTAATCATTGCCTGCTGCCGTTCCTCCCCAAGGCTCCCATTCAGCGAAAAACTGGCTGCCAATAGCCCACGATGTTGGCCCCACTCCCTGAGTTCAAGAGGAGCGGTGTCGACGCCGTGGAGCCAGCGACGCGTATCAGACCCTCCACGTAGCCTTGCTGTGAGGTGATGATCGAGAGGAATTGGCCGTCCGGTGACCAGGCCAACTGATTCGGCGAGCTCGAAAGACGAACACGAATGTCGGCGGCTGGCGCCAGCGTATCCAGGTTGCGCATCGCAATCGCGTCCCCGTCGTCGGCGGCGAGCCAGTCACCTCGGGGGCTGAGCGCGGAAAGAGTGCTCGCGGCCTTGAGCACCGGAACCGGGTCGATTTCCGGGGTCGAAAGATCGTAGGTCACGAACCTCGCGTTCGCGGAGTTGGTATAGGACACGAAGGTGTTGGGACGTTTCGTCAACCACGAGTAGCTAGTCGTTGCCTGCGGCTGGATGGGGAACGGCGCGCCGGGAGGTTCACTGGACACGTTGACTGCCTGCCACAGCGTCTTGAGGCCATCGTTGATCGTGAATCCGAGCCAGTGACTGTCCGGGCTCCAGAACGTAAAATTCGCGACGCCCGCCGAAGCGGGCAGTCCGTTCGTGATCGCCTGCGGTGCTCCGAGATTGTCCAACCGAACGTAATAGAGGTCCGCCTTCGGCCGAGACAGCATGCCGATGAAGGCCAAGCCCTGCGCGTCGGGGCTGAAGCGGGCGCTGGTCACTTGGGGGGTGCCCGCCGTGCTGGTAACCGTGGTCGTGACGAGCGTCGCGCCGGTGACGTCCACCAGCAACAACTTGGAACCAGAGCTGGCTGCGAGATACCTCCCGTCGGGGGACCAGCTGCGGAACACGGTGATGTCGAGCGGCTGACTCACGCTCGGTTGTCCGGCGTTGACCGCGACGACGTAGAAACCCGTGGCGTCGCGATATAGCAAGTGATTGCCGGCTGGCGCCCACGCGGCAAATCGGATGGATGTCGTGATGGGTTGAAACGTGGGATTGTCTTGTCGTGGATCGAACGCGAGTAGGCTCGAGCCAGTCGCGAGCGCGACCGAGCCGGAATCACCCGACCAACTCAAGCGATCGACCGATATCGAGAGATCGAGCGCGGGGGGCGCAGCGGCGATGAGTCGAGCGGGCCCCGGGGTCACTTGAGTCATGTCGCGGCAATAGACGTCTTGATAGTCGAAATAGAGCAGGCTCCGCCCGTCGGGTGACCAGGGTCCCAGCGGGTTTTGCGATCCGTTCGATTTCGACGTCAATTTGAAGAGCGCCGAGGTATCCGGATACCGGCTCACGTCATAGGCGAAGTTGCCCTGGTCGTGATTGAAGGTGAACCAGTGAGGTCCCGTGCTGTTGCCGCTACCGTCTTCTTGAGTGCCTGACGCACCGGCAGCGGCGCTGCTGCCCGCAGCACCACCGAAACCGTCACCACCGAAACCGTCAGCGCCGAGACCGTCATCGGAGGCGCCCGCCTGCACGGGCGTTGACGCTTCGCCCGCCGTCCCGCCTTCCTCGATCCCATGACCCGCCGCTCCGTCCGAGGTGGCTGAACCGCCCATCCCTGCGCTCGCGCCGGCCGAGGTGCTCACGACTCCACCGGACTCGACACCGCCGGTCGCGGCAGCGCCACCCCCGCCGGTGTTGGCGGCGCCGCTCGCGCCCGCTCGACCTGCCGAGTCCGCTTCGCTTTCTGCGCTCCCACACGCGATGGCCAGCGCAGAAAGTCCAAGCCACGTGCCCCAGGTACTCACACCCACGCTCGCCAAGCTAGCGAATTTTCCGCTCCGTTTCAATGATCGCCCGCTGATCGACGCGGGTAACCAGGAGGGCAGGCGCGGCTGCAGGGGCGAGGGGGCGCCGGAATACTGCAGGCCACTGGGTGCCGTGTGCTGGCAAGCGCGCCCGTTTCCGCGGGGCCATCACCAAATGCTCGCAGGTGGAGCTTGCAACGGATTTAGTGAAACGCGCCTGGCTCTCGCAATGCAAACGGCGCGACCTCGGCGAGGAAGCGCTCGCCGTTCTCCAGCACCATCTCGTACGTGCCGTGCATCGACCCGAAGGGTGTCTTCAACGGGCAGCCCGAGGTGTATTCGAAGCTCTCACCCTGGCTGAGCATGGGTTGATGGCCGACCACGCCTGGGCCACGGACTTGTTCGACGTCGCCCGTGGCGTTGGTGATCACCCAGTGGCGATTGAGGAGCTGCACCGTGTCTGGCCCTTCGTTGACGATGGTGATCGTGTACAGGAAGAACCACTGGTTTTGGCGCGGGTCGGAGTGATCGGGGGAGTAGCGCGCGTCGACGCGCACGCGCACGCCGCGGGTCAGGGCTTCGGAGGTGGACACGGGCGGAATATAGCGGGAGTTGGTTGCGGGCTGTGATCCGAACGTTAGAGGCTTTCGGATTTGAGCGGGAACAGGGCGGCAAACTGGGCGAGCGGGGCGGAGAGTAGCGTTTTGCGCCAGCCGTCCAATTCGTCACCCAGCTGGGCCGTCCCGCGGCTCGTCAGGTGGCTGCGCAACCCCTTCAGGATGCGCGAAGGGAGCGCGATTTCGGGCGCGACCTCGAGAGATACGCAGACTTCCGCGCGTGCCGCGGCAAGCCAGCCGTCCACTCGGAGTTCTGCCTTGGTGGCATAGGCAGGCGGGTCGATGGGCACGAAGCCCGTGGCGTCGGCGGCTTCCGCGGCGCGGGTCAGCCCCGTCACCAGGTTCTGCGAGAGCTCACGCGACCACGAGCGGGGGACGCCTTTGATGCGCTGCAGATCGTCGACCGAGCGGGGCAAGCGACCCGCCAAGGAGAGCAAGGTCTTGTTTTCCGGGGCCTGCTCGCGCTCTCGCTCGGGCAGCGCGTTGAACCATTGGATCAAATAGCGCAGCGCGGCTTGCCCGCGATGATCGAGCTGCCACGCGTTGCGGAAAGATTCGAGGCTGAGAACGGTGGGCGCTGGCGGCTCGCTCCAGACGCTTTCGGCCGAGGCGATCGGCACCAAGTCGAGGCGACCGAGCGCGGTCAACCGTTGGCTCAAAAATCGGTACAGTTCGGGCAAGTGCTCGACGTCTGCTGCGGCGTAGGCGAGCTGTGAAGCCGGTAGGGGGCGACGCACCCAATCGTCGGCTTGGTGCGCTTTGGTGCCACGCAAACCGAGCGCGCGAAACTGCGCGTACGCGAGCGAGACACTGTGCTCGACCGTGCTGAGTGCCCAAGCGATCTGCGTGTCGAACACGCGCGGCCGCGTGCTGAGCTTGAGTCGCTCACCGAGGAGCATGACGTCTTGCTGCCCGGCGTGGAGCACCCAAAGCGCGCCGCCTTGGAACGCTTCCGCAAGCGGTGTCAGATCACGGAGCGCGATCGCGTCGACCAGAAAGATCTGTCGGCCGTCCGAGATCTGGAGCAGGCACAGCTCGATACCGGAGCGGTTCGATTCGAACTCGGTGTCCACGAAGAGAACTTCGGCTCCGCGCAGCGTTTGGCTCAGCGCGGCAAGGTCGCTAACGGAGGCGATCAGTTTCACGAGCTTCTCCTTAGCGGATTTCAGGCGCTGGTTTAGCCGGTTTGATCCGGCCGACGCATCGCGGCATGCGATCCTTTCGGCGGGGCTCCCGTTTTCGGCCAGCTCGTGGTTAGAATGCGCCCCCGCCGGTCGGCCGCTCGACCTGTGGGCCAAACCAGCCGATAACCCTCAACCCTCCGAGCGAACGCAACCTTTGGCAGCTTGTTACTTCGACGTCGACGGAACGTTGGTGAAGACCAATCTGGTCCACCCAACGCTCTACTATTTGGTCAATCAAGGGACGCCGCTGCAAACGGCGAAGCGGCTCGGTCGCGCGTTGCTCGGCGCGCCGCGCATGGCGCTCGCGGAGATGGTCGATCGCCGCACCTTCAACGAGCTGCTGTTCGCGAGCTACGCGGGCATGAGTGAAGATCGCATGGTGCTGCTGGCGGAGGACACGTTCGAAAACGTGATGCGGCCTTCGCTCTACCCGTCCGCGAAAGGCTTGATCGAAAAGAGCCGAGCCGCGGGGCACGACGTGGTGCTGGTTTCGGGCGCGCTCGAGGTCGTGCTGGAGCAGGCCGCGCGCTACCTCGGTGCGCAAGAGGTGATCGGCAATCGCCTGGAAATGAAGGACGGCATCGCCACCGGCAAGCTGCTCAAGCCGGTCGTCGCGGGCCCCGAGAAGGCGCGCTTGATTCGCGAGCACGCCAAGAGCAAAGGCTACGATTTGGCTGAATGCTTCGCGTTCAGCGATAGCTACTCCGATGTTCCCATGCTCAGCGTCGTGGGGCATCCCGCCGCAGTGAATCCCGATAAACGCTTGGCACTTTTGGCCAAGGCCTATAGCTGGCCCAGCTTCGATCTGAATCATCCACAATGAATCATCCCTGCCTCGTCACTTTGGAGCGCGAGAGCGCTCCGCGCGTTCTATTTGCCGGCGATCGTCTGGTGGAAGTCGATCTGCCGCCGGGCACGCGTTGCATCTACCCGAAGCCCCCCGCCGAAGGTCTCAAAGACCCGGACGCCGCGATTCGCTATGCGATCAACCATCCGCTCGGCACCGAGCCGCTGTACGCGAAGTTGCGTCCAGGCATGAAGGTGACGATCGCGATCGACGACATCTCGGTGCCCTTGCCGCCGATGAAACGTCCGGACGCGCGCGAGCGCGTGCTGACGATCGTGCTGGCGTTGCTCGCCGATCACGGCGTCGACGACATCGAGCTGATCGTGGCGACCGGCATTCATCGGCGCATGAAGCCGAACGAAATCCGGCACATGGTCGGCGACAAGATCTTCGACGCTTATTACCCGGACCGGCTCTACAACCACGACGCCGAGGACAAGCACAACCTGGTCGAGATCGGCAAGACTCGCCACGGCGATGTGCTCGAGCTCAATCGTCGCGCCGCCGAGAGCGATCTGCTGATCTACGTGAACCTGAACTTCGTGGCCATGAACGGCGGTCACAAGTCGGTCGCGGTGGGCTTGTGTAGCTACAAGAGCCTGCGACCGCACCACAACCCGCGCACGATCGCCGAGAGCGACAGCTACATGGACCCGAAGCGCTCCAAGCTGGCGAGCGACATCGAGCTGATGGGCCGGCTGGCGCACAAGCACCTGAACATCTTCACCATCGAGACCACGGTCAACAATCGCATGTTCGACCGCTCGCTCGAGTTCTTGACCAAGAACGAAGACGACCTGACCGGCAGCGAGCGCATGAAGCTGAAGGCGCTGGTCATGGCCACGAGCAAGCTGCCGCAAGGCGCGCGCCAGGCCATCTTCGACAAGTTCCCCGCTCCGTACGAGGTCACAGGTGTGGTCGCCGGCGCGACGGACGCGGTGCACGAGCAAACCATCGCGCGCAATTTCGATCAGTACTGCGTGCCGATCGAAGGCCAGGCAGACGTGCTCGTCACGGGTATCCCGTTCATCAGCCCGTACAACGTGCACGCCTTCTTGAACCCGCTCTTGGTGCAGGTTTTGGCGCAAGGTTATTTGTTCAACATGTATCGCAACGCGCCGCTGGTGAAGAAGGGCGGCACGCTGATCATCACCCATCCGTGTACGGACAAGTTCGACTACGAGCAGCATGCGCCGTACATCGACTTCGTGCACCGGCTGCTACCGGAGACGCGCGACTCGGAAACCCTGCGCAACCGTTACGAAGAAAAGTTCGCCCAAGATCCGGCGTTCATTCAAATGTTCCGCACGGGCTACGCCTACCACCCCGCGCACCCGTTCTTCATGTGGTACTGGGGCGAGAACGGTCGTCAGCACCTCGGGCGCGTGATCGTGGTCGGCGCGGACAACGAGTACATTCCGAAATTACTCGGTTGGGAAACCGCGCCCAGCATGGAGGATGCGCTGTACCGCGCCAAAGGTGGCGAGCTACGTTCGCTCGACGTCACGCTGCTCAAGGTCCCGCCGATCGTCATGGGTGACATGCGTTTGCCCGCGGGCAGCAACGGAGGCGCGTAGTGGGCTCGATTCGACCTCAAAACGGCTCGACGCCCAAGCTCGACTTGGCCCGCATGTTCCGCGGCCGTCGTTTGGTCGTGGTCGGCGGCACCGGCTTTTTGGGCAAGGTTTGGTGGGCATTTTTGCTCTCTCGCTTCCCCGATCTGGAACGCATCTATTTGGTGATGCGCCCGAAAGGCGGCGCCAGCGTCGAAGAGCGCTATCTAAAGGACGTCGAACCCAGCGCCGTGCTCGACCCGTTGCGCACCACGCACGGCGCCGGCTTTACCGCGTTCATTCGCAGCAAGCTGACGGTCGTCGCCGGTGACGTCGTGCAGCCGTTCTGCGGCATGTCCGCGGAGATCCGTGAAGAGCTGCGCGGCAACATCGACGCAGTCGTCAACGTGGCTGGTGTGGTCGACTTCGATCCGCCACTGGACGAGGCGCTCGAGGTCAACGCCTTCGGCGTGCAGAACTTGGTCGCGCTGGCGCGCGATCTCGGCGGCGTGCCGCTGCTGCACACCAGCACCTGCTACGTGGCGGGCAGCCAAACGGGACACGTGCCGGAGATCGACCCGCGCGAATTTCCGTTTCCTCGTGCGCACGAGCTCGATCGCTCTCACTGGGACCCGGATCGCGAGATCGCCGAGTGCTTGGACGTGATCGAACAAGCGCGCCATCGCGCGAGCGACGCTTTCCGCCAAAGCCACTTCTTGGACGAGGCGAAGAAGAACTTGCTCGAGCGCCACGAGCCCGGTCGTGGTTCGGTGCTCGAGGCAGAAGTACGGCGAGTGAAGCGCAAATTCGTCGAGGCGCGCTTGGCCGAAATGGGCATGGAACGCGCCCAATTTTGGGGTTTCCCCAACACCTACACGTACACCAAGGCCATCGGTGAGCAGATCGCCGCGAGCTCCGGTTTGCCGTTCACGATCGTGCGCCCCGCCGTGGTCGAGTCGACCTCGCACTTTCCGTTTCCCGGCTGGAACGAGGGCATAAACACCAGCGCGCCTCTGATCTTCATCGTGCGTCAAGGCGGTCTGCAGATCCCGGGCTCGGACAACTACTTGGACGTGATCCCGTGCGACATGGTTGCGGCAGGGCTCACGCTCGCGTTGGGCGAGCTGCTCGAGGGCACTGCCAAACCGGTGTACCAGCTCGGTTCGACCGACACCAACCCGTGTACGATGCGCCGCTTCTTCGAGCTGAGCGGCTTGTACAAGCGCCGCTACTTTCAGAAGACCGGCAAGGGCGGCCCCGTGCTCTCGTTCTTGCAATCGCACTTCGAGGGCGCGCTGCTCTCGAAGAGCCAGTTCGAGCAGTACGGTCCGAACGTGATCGCGAAGCACGGCAAGACGCTGTCCAAACTCATGCGCAAGGCAGCGGTCGGACCGGCCGCGCCGCTGCTCAAGCCGGCCGCGAAGGCGGTGTTCGAGTTCTCCGAGCAGCAGCGCAAAGTGGGCAACGTGCTCACGGTGTTTTTACCGTTTACCAGCCAATTTCACTACATTTTCGGCTGTGACAACACGCGCGCGGCGCACGCGCGCCTGTCCGAAGCCGAGCGGGCGTTGGTGGATTGGTCGCCCGAGAGCATCGACTGGCGCTCGTGGTTCTTGGACGTGCACGTGCCGGGGCTCGAACGCTTCGTGTTCCCGCAGATCGAGGAGCGCTTGCGGCGGCCCAAGAAGGCCCCCGAGCGTCACGAGACGCTGCCCGCGTTGCTCGACGAAATGGCGGACCGCTTCGAACTCGGCGTCGCGTTGCAGCGCACCGAAAAAGACGGGCTCAGCCGGCTTTCGTTCAGCGAGTGGCGCGAACGATCCGCGGCGTGTGCGGCTCGGCTGATCGAAGCCGGCGTGCGCCCGGGCGATCGCGTGCTGTTGTCCGCGCAGAATCACCCGGCCTGGCCGATCGCGTTCTTCGGCATCTTGAAGGCGGGCGCGACGGTCGTGCCGCTCGATCCCAACATCGACTTGCCTGCTGCCGAGAATTTGCGCGAAGCCTCGGGTGCGCGCGTGTTCATCGCGGACGCTCAGGTCAAAGAAAAGCTAGCTGCGCTGTCGAGCCGCTTGGCCTTCTGTGATCTGCTGGCCATGGCTGAAAATGGCTCGATCGGCTTGGGAGTCGCCGCAGAGCCGGATGACGTCGCGGTGCTGATCTACACCAGCGGTACCACTGGAAAGCCCAAGGGCGTCCAGCTCACACACAAGAACCTGACCTCGCTCATCGCGTCGCTCGCGCCGCTCTTCCCGCTCGGGCGCGGCGATCGCGTGCTCAGCGTGTTACCGCTACATCACACCTTCGAGCTCACCTGCGGCATGTTGCTGCCGCTGTCACGCGGCTCGCGCATCGTTTACCTCGACGAGCTCAACGCAGATCGCTTGGTGAACGGCTTGCAGATGGGCAAGATCACCGCGTTGATCGGCGTGCCGGCGCTGTGGGAAATGCTCGAACGGCGGATCGTCGCGCGCATCGCCGAACACGGCGCGCTCGCTTCTCACGTGTTCGAGTTCGCGATCGAGCTCAATCGAGCCCTCGGCAAGAATTTGGGCATGGACACCGGCAAGTTGCTGTTCGGCCCGGTGCACCAAGGGCTCGGCGGGCACCTCAAGTTCTTGGTCAGCGGCGGTGCCGCGTTGCCCCAGAGCACGCATCACTTGTTCGCAGGGCTCGGCCTACACTTGGCGGAAGGCTACGGTTTGACCGAAGCCTCACCGGTGCTGAGCGTCGCCAAAGGCGGCCCGCGCGCGAAGGCCGGCCACGTGGGCAAGCCGATCCCCGGCGTGGAGCTCAAGATCGACTCGCCCAACGCGGATGGCGTGGGTGAAGTGTGGGCACGCGGCCCGAACGTGATGCTCGGTTACGCCGACGACGTAGAAGCCACGAGCAGCGTGATGAGTGAAGGCTGGCTGCGCACCGGCGATCTCGGCAAGCTCGATCGCAAAGGGCAGCTCACGCTGGTCGGTCGCGCGAAGGACGTAGTAGTCGCCTCTAGCGGCGAAAACGTCTACCCGGACGACGTCGAAGCTCGCATCGGCAAGCTCGAGCACGTGCACGAGCTGACGGTGCTCGGCATTCCCGACGGGCGGGGCGGCGAGCGCCTGGCCTGTGTGCTAGTCCCGGAGACGGCGGACGAAGTGCCGCGCGCCAAACGTCACGAACGTGCACGGGCTGCGCTCGACTCCGCACTCGTCAACCTGCCGCAGGTGCAGCGCCCCGCGCTGGTCTTGGTGTTCGACGCGCGCTTGCCGCGCACCGCCAGTCTCAAGGTCAAGCGCGGTGAAGTGCGTCGCTTGATCGAACGTGCGCTGTCTGCGGCCGAAGTCCCGGCGAGCTCGCGGGGGGCTGCGCGTGACGGCGCAGCAGCGTTGGTCCGCAACGCCGTGGCCACCATTGCTCGACGCGATCCAGCTTCGATCCGCGGTGAAATGACCCTGCGCGGTGACTTCGGTTTCGACTCGCTGATGCTGCTCGAGCTGCTCGTCGCGCTGGAGGCGCAGGTCGGGCGCTCGCTCGATGCAGAGCGGCTGGCCGCGGTCACCACGGTGGCCGAGGTCGAAGCCGTCGTGCGCGAGACGCGCGAGGCGCGCAAGCTCGCGACGACCAGCTCGATCGAAGAAGCGGAAGAGAAGCCGCTCGAAATCCCGCCCGCGCTGCGCGAAGCGGCGATGCATTGGATGGGGCGCGCGCAGATGGGCTTCTACGACAAAGTGCTGCGCACCAAAGTCACCGGCCGCGCCTTCATCCCGCACAATCGCAGCACGATCGTGGCCGCGAACCATGCCAGCCACCTGGACATGGGGCTGGTGAAGTATGCCCTCGGCGGCTACGGGCAAGACTTGGTCTCGCTCGCGGCGCAGGACTATTTCTTCGAGGGCAATCGCTTTCGCAAGGCATACTTCGAGAACTTCACGAACCTCGTGCCGATGACGCGCAACGGTTCCTTGCGCCAGGCCCTACGCCAAGCGGGCGATTTGCTCGAGCGCGGCAAGACCGTACTGATTTTCCCGGAAGGAACGCGCAGCGGGGACGGCCAAATTCACGAATTCAAAGCTTCGCTCGGTCACCTCTCGCTGCACCACGACAAAGACATCCTGCCCGTGTGGCTGGGGGGGACGCACGCGGCGCTGCCCAAGGGCAGCAGCGTGCCGCGGCAGCGAGAGGTCGAAGCTCGCATCGGGCTGCCGCTCTTGGCGAGCGATCTCAAACGCCTGACTCACGGGTTGCCGATGAGTGAAGCTTCGCGTGTCGTCGCCAAGCTCGCCGAGCGTGCAGTCACCGAGCTCTCCAAGGGCAGCGTGCTCGACCTGAAGACGCTCAGCGCCAAAGATGTCGTCTCGGCGCCCCCCTTGCTCGAAGATCGCACGCTTGCCCCCGTATTCCACGAGCTGAAGACCCGCTTCCTGGCAGGCAGCGTGGAAAAGCCCGTCAGCTTCTACTTCTCGC
>Ga0164309_10000141_pt1 | contig 43551 bp, 59 predicted proteins | sample Whisoiple_247_MG_FD_109984 | JGI IMG/M metagenome (GOLD analysis project Ga0164309, IMG submission 109984) | Soil microbial communities amended with fresh organic matter from upstate New York, USA - Whitman soil sample_247_MG | ecosystem: Environmental > Terrestrial > Soil > Unclassified >... | reverse complement strand
CCCTATATTTTCCCCGGAGGGAAGGTCGAACTGAAAGTCCAACCAAAAGGAGGGGGTGAAAGTAGTGCCGAAGTCTGCCAGCGGCCGTGAAAGGGATGACAATGTGGTCCCCATGCGTCTCCCACCGGCGAGAACCAGGGAAAGACGCACACAGCAATTGGTGGTCTTGGCCGAAGGCTTGGTAGAAGAGCGCCTTCGCACGGGCACTGCTTCCCCAACTGAGGTGACAGCAGTGCTTCGGCTCGGTACAGCTCAAGAGCTGGCCAACGTGGAGCGCATCAAGGCCCAGACGGAGTACCTCAAGGCTCAGCGAGCCAAGGCGGAGTCCGAAACGGTCCGTGAGGAGATGTTCAAGGAAGCGATGGAGGCGATGAGTCGCTATGCCGGAGATTCCTGAGCTTAAGACTTATGCAGAGCTACAGAAGCGTACCGCGTTTTTGTCACGCTTCAGGTACCTGTCTTTGGGCGGGCAACTCGGCGCTGCTACGTTTGGCTTCGACAGACACCTCAATCAAGCCTTTTACGGAAGCAAGTTGTGGAAAGACGTACGTGACGAGGTCATCATTCGTGATGATGGGTGCGACATGGGCTTGCCCGGTCACGCCATTTTCGACCGCGTGCTCGTCCATCACATGAATCCGATCCAGGTCCATGATCTACTCGATTTCAACGAGGACATTCTGAACCCAGAGTACCTCATTTGCGTCTCAACCCAAACCCATAACGCCATCCACTTCGGCGATGAAAAGCAACTTCCCCGGCCTTTCATCGAGCGACGTCCTGGCGACACCGATCTCTGGTAAGGAGAACCGATGACCAGCACCATGCTTCGCATGCAGCACACGTCGCTGCAGTACAGCGACCCCTCGCCGGCCCAGCGTCAGGACATCCACGACCTGTTCGAGCAGGGCAAGTCGTTCCCGATCAAGACCGGCACCGAGGGCGCGTCGGACAAGGGCTCCGACAACATGAACAACCCGTTCCTGCGGGAGTTCGCCAAGGAGTACAACCACGCCATCCACATCGTGCGTGACAACTGGGTCGCCATCGACCGGGCGATCATCAAGCCCGGCTCCCTGGTCCGAGGCAGCCTGTTCCTGATCTCCAACGACGACATGGTGGGCCCCGGCCACGACCGTGTGCTCTGCACCATCGAGTTCGACCACATCGAGCCCGGTGTCGGCCACCTTTCGGTCGGCGCGATCCACTACGCCACCAAGAGCCGCAAGCCGTCGGACCCGAACTGGGACATCAACAAGGTCTGCGGCCAGAAGCTCAGCGCCTGGATGGTCAAGGAGGGCGCCGGCAAGAACCTGGCCTTCCTCAACGGCGACTTCAACATGTCGGACGCCGACCCGAAGCAGGACTGGGCCTTCGGTGGCCCCTTCACCTCCATGGCCGACGAGCTGAACGCTCACCAGAACACCGGCCACGGTCCGATCGACGGCTTCTGCAGCTACGACCGCGACGGCCGCGTCAAGGCCAAGCGCTTCAACGTTCTGGACGACAAGGAGATGTTCCAGCACTCCGACCACTTCGTGTGTCGGGGGACCTGGGAGATCCAGCACCTCAAGACCGCCTAGGAGGCGACATGACCGAGCAGAACACCGAGCACGACGAGGAGCTGCGTGCCTCCGAGGAGGTGGAGGACGGAATCGTGGACATCTACGAGGACGTTCCCGACTTCGACGAGAGCCCCTGGGCGAACGCAGTCATCCCCGGCGTGCAGGACGACGAGGCGGTTGGCGAATGACCAACACCTGGCAGCAGGACCTCGAGTGGTACCGCAACCACCAGACGGCGAGCCAGATCGGGTTCAACCCCGACGGCATGTGCCTGAAGGTCTGTCGTACCTCGCGGGCCATCGGCCCCAAGTTCCTCACCGCGAAGCAGGCTCAGGACGCCACCCCGAAGGAGCACCGCTTCACGCGCGTGCGCGACCTTCGTCGGGGCATGAAGCTCTTCTTCGACGACCCGCACGACAGCAACACCGCCGGCCACATCGTGACGATGATCGGCCGCGTCAAGGGCTACGACCCGGACTCGCTCGACGACGTCCTGGTGGAGACCAACTCGGTCGTTCGCGGCCAGCTGGTCGTGGTCCGGGGTTCGTACTTCAAGGCTCACTGGGGTGACTCGTTCCAGTTCGGAACGGACTACCTCAACGGCGTGGAGTTCGACTACTACCAGAAGCCGAAGCCGCCTCAGCGCGACACCTCGGCTCGCGTCCTGTCCTTCCGGGAGTCCGCTCCCGATTGGGATGTCAAGATCCTGGACCGTGCCGTCAAGGCCGGCCGCAAGGACCTGGCGAAGGATGTGGCGAAGATCGAGCAGGCCGTCAAGGACCTGCCGGACGACGTCAAGGACACCCGGGTCCACCAGTTCAAGGACACGTTCAACGAGAAGCGCATCCTCGAGATGCGTCTCCTCAACGTGGCCGTCAAGGAGGGCCGCTCGGGCCGCGTCAAGACCCAGCGCGACAAGCTCCGGCAGGCGATCAAGTCCGTCCTCTGGGTCTAGCCCATGGGTCCGCTCATCAGTCCCCCGCTGTTGACGGATCCCCAGTTCAATTCGATCGCCATCGTCGTGGTGGCGGTCATCACGATCATCCCCACGACGTTGGCGGCCTTCTGGGCTCGATCCGCCAAGCAGAGTTCAGCAGAGACGGCTCGGGAAGTCCTCACCAACGGTGGGATGGAATCCGAGATCCCGAATGTGAACGATCACATCAAGTACCAGACCGAGATGCTCGAGAGGCTTGTCGAACGGCAGGACAACCACGAGCAACTTCTCGCCAACCACATCTCTCACTCCAAGGTGATGGATGCAGCCCTCGCTGAAGTGTACTTGACCGTCAAGCCGACGATCAGGATGCAGCACATCTTCGAGGAATCAACAGCCAACGAGAAACCCTAGTCAACCCGTCAAAATGGAAGGAGGGGGACATGGAGAGCATTCTCGATTCCATCAAGCACATGCTTGGGATCACGCCGGATGAGACCGCGTTCGACGTGGACATCATCAACTTCATCAACGGCGCGTTCGGTACGCTGACCCAGCTGGGCGTAGGCCTGGTTGTCGGCTACCAGATCACGGGCAAGGACAACGTGTGGGCCGAGTTCTACACCGACCCTCGCCTCAACGCCGTGAGGACGTACGTCTTCCTCCGCACCAAGATCGCGTTCGACCCTCCTACCACCGGGTTCACACAGCAGGCCATGGAGCGCCAGATTCAGGAGCTGGAGTTCCGTTTGAACGTCGTGGCCGACTACGGGTGATAGGTGCTTAGCAACACTGCCGTCCCGAAGTACTACGCGGAATTCCGGGAGAAGGTTCTAAGCGGACAAATCCCCGTCTGTGAGGAAGTGTCTCTTCAGATGCAGCTCATCGACAAGCTCATCGCTGACCCTGACGTCTGGTATGACGACTCGGCCATCGACGGGTTCATCGAGTTCTGTGAAGAGGAGATGACCCTCACAGACGGGGGTGACGTCCACCTGTTGGACTCCTTCAAGCTCTGGGCAGAGGATCTCCTGTCGTGGTTCATCTTCGTCGAGCGAGAGCGCTGGGACGAAGAGGCGCAAGAGTTCCGCATGAAGACGATCAAGAAGCGTCTTCGTGACACGCAGTACCTGATCGTTGCTCGTGGTGGAGCGAAGTCCATGTACGTGGCCTTCCTCCAGGCGTACTTCCTCACGGTTGACCGTTCCACGACCCACCAGGTGACTGTCGCGCCGACCATGGTCCAGGCCCTAGAGGTCGTCACACCCATCAAGACCGCAATCACTCGTTCGAAGGGTCCGCTGTTCAAGTTCCTCACGGACGGCTCCCTCAACAACACCACTGGCGCCAAGTCTGGCCGGCAGAAGCTGGCTTCGACGAAGCGAGGCATCGAGAACTTCCTGACGAACTCCTACCTCGAGGTTCGTCCAATGTCGATCGACAAGCTTCAGGGCATGCGGTCGAAGTACAACTCGGTGGACGAGTGGCTCTCCGGTGATACCCGAGAGAACGTCATCGAGGCGATCATGCAGGGCGCGACCAAGTTCGAGGATCCTGTTCTCGTCGCCATCTCCTCCGAGGGAGTAATCCGAAACGGCGTAGGTGACGACATCAAGATGCAGCTCATCGCGATCCTCCGCCAGGAGGCCGACGAGCCCAACGTCTCGATCTGGCACTACAAGCTGGATGATGTCTCAGAGGTCCGGAACCCTCGCATGTGGGTGAAGGCGCAGCCGAACATCGGTAAGACGGTCTCCTACGAGACCTATGAGGCTGACGTGCGGAAGGCCAAGCAGTTCCCGGCAGTACGTAACGAGATCCTCGCCAAGCGGTTCGGCCTCCCGATGGAGGGCTACACGTTCTTCTTCACCTACGAGGAGACGCTTCCGACCTTCGACGTGCTCATTCCTGAGCGTTTCGACAAGATGCCTTGCTCAATGGGTGTGGACTTGTCCATGGGTGACGACTTCTGTGCGTTCACATGGCTCTTCCCGCTCCCGCGCGAAGAATTCGGTCTGAAGTCCCGAAGCTACATCACTCGACGTACTCTTGACCTCCTCCCTGGAGCGAAAAGGCTTAAGTATGAAGAGTTCATGGCTGAAGGCTCGCTCATCATCTTCGAGGGCACCGTCCTTGACATGATGGACGTCTACGACGACCTGTTCCGTCATATTGAGGAGCGAGAGTACGACATCCGTACCCTGGGCTTCGACCCCTACAACTCCAAGGCCTTCATGGACCGCTACGAGCGGGAGTGGGGACCGTACGGCATCGAGAAGGTTATCCAGGGCGCTCGGACCGAGTCCGTGCCGCTTGGTGAGATGAAGAAGCAGGCGAACCAAGGTCTCATCCGGTTCGACGAGCGAATCGTCACTTACACCATGGGTAACGCGGTGACGTGGGAGGATTCAAACGGTAATCGGAAGCTTCACAAGAGGCGGAACGATGAGAAGATCGACAATGTGTCTGCCTGGCTCGACGCTTACGTCGCCATGAAGGCGCACCCCGACCAGTTCGACTAGGAGGTGAGAGATGGGACGGATCCGGAGGCAAATCACCAGTGAGCTCAAGCACAGCTGGAATGCCTTCCGTGACGCTCCGCAGGACAGCAGTTACGGGGGTGGTTACTCGCAGAGCCCTCGGAACAGTCGGAGCAGTCCGGCTCGTTATTTCAGTGATCGGTCGTTCATCGGGTCGATCTACAATCGTCTCGCAGTGGACTTCGCGCTGATTGAGTTCTACCACGCGAAGCTCGACGAAAACGACGTGGCCACCGAGATCGTCAGAGACGGTCTCAACCGGTGTTTCACGTTGGATGCCAACATTGACCAGAACGCGTTCGCGCTGAAGGTTGACTTCGCCATGACGCTGTTCGAACAGGGTACCGCTTGCGTGGTCCCGATCGACTGCACCATGGACCCGTTGGTGTCCGCGAGCTACGACATCAAGGATCTTCGCGTCGGCACGGTGGCCTCATGGTTCCCGCGCAAGATCGCGATGATGGTGTACGACGACCGAGAGGTCGACGAAGACGGCCAGCCGGTCAACGGTGGCATCACGAAGCAGCTCACGCTGCCCAAGGACATGGTCATGGTGGTAGAGAATCCGTTCTACACCGTCATGAACGAGCCCAACGGCTTGCTTCAGCGGCTCATCACCAAGTTGGGCATCCTCGACCAGATCGACGAGGCAGCCGGATCCGGCAAGCTCGACCTTATTCTGCAGCTTCCCTACACCGTTCGCGGTGAGTCCAGGGAGACGCAAGCGGCGAAGCGACGCGATGCACTGCGCGCCCAGCTGAAGGACGACGAGCTCGGCATCGGCTACATCGACATCTCGGAGAAGGTCATCCAGCTCAACCGGCCGATCGAGAACAAGTTGCTCGACCAGATCGAGTACCTCGGCAACGCCGTCATGTCTGAGCTGGGCCTGACGCGGGAGATCATGAACGGCACGGCCTCCCGAGACACCATCAACAACTACTACGACCGCACCATCGAGCCCGTCGCTCAGACGTTCGCGCTCGAGGCCAAGCGGAAGTTCCTCACCAAGACTGCTGTCACTCAGAAGCACTCGATCGAATACTACCGCGACCCGCTGAAGATGATCCCCATCAGCGAGCTGGCCGAGGTGGCGGACAAGCTGATTCGGAACGCCGTTCTCACGGCCAACGAGTTCCGTCCGAAGATCGGGTACCGACCGTCGAACCAGCCGGGTGCCGACAAGTTGGTCAACCCCAACATGCCGATGGAAGACCAGCAGCACACGGACTCACCCGCGCCCGCGGGAGAAGACGGTGCAGCCGATCCTCTGGACGCGCTGAACACTCAGCTGGACGAACTCCTCGGAGACCTGGATGCCTAAGGTCTACGACTCGCAGAAGGCGCACGACTACTACGAGCGCACGAAGCATCTCAAGGGTCGTAAGCCCGGCTCGGGTGGAAAGCCCGTAGCGCACAAGCCGTCAGCCCATCAGGTGCAGGCGGCCAACGCCAAGGTAGCTCAGATCCAGGCCAAGCTCAGTCGTCTTCGTGACCTTCTCCACGAGAAGCAAGCGGCGGCGAAGAAGGAGGCCGATCACAAGCCCACCCAGGCCGAGAAACTCAAGGACCAGCAACAGTCCAAGGAGTACTACGACAAGCACAAGCAGTCGATCAAGAACCTCCGCAAGGGATCAGGCGGTGGGTCGGAGAAGGGTGCGTCGAAGCCAAAGACCGCGGCAGACATGTCGGTGGACGAGCTGAAGACCGCAATCCGCAACGTAGTCACCCAGCTGAAACAGGCCATCACCGAAGCCCGAAGCATGAGAGGAGGGTGACGAATGAAGGATTACCTGGGGCTGCTCAAGGCCAAGGCCAAGATCGGCGAGGTCAAGCAGCACGGCATCAAGGGTATGAGGTGGGGCATCCGCCGCACTGACGCCCAGATCGCCAAGGACACCGTGGCACGAAAGTCGTCTGGTGAGAAGGTCACTGAGACGGCCAAGGCCAAGGAGGCCCACACCATTGCGAAGACCGGCGAAGAGTCGTCGAGTCAGCGCTACGCTCGTCTCACCTCCGAAGCGAAGGGTGGTGGGGCCAGCAACTGGTCCGAGGCGGATCTCAAGTTCTACAACTCGCGAACCGAGGCGTTGTCCAAGGTCAACAAGATGTTCTCACAGAATCCGTCGTGGCTGGCAGCGACCTCCAAGAAGGTGCTTCAGCAGGCGGCACAGAACACGATGCAGTCCGTCGCGGACGGTGTCGCCAAGAAGTACATCACGACCCCAATCCTCGACTCGATCCCTGAGCCGAAGAAGAAGTGACCGAAGGAGGTCAAAATGGAACCGGATTTCTCTGGGTACGTCACCCGCTTCGGCATCAAGTGCACGGACGGACGTACCATCATGCCGGGTGCCTTCAAGCACCAGGACGGCAAGAAGGTCCCGCTGGTGTACCAGCACCAGCACAACGACGTCAGCCAGGTCCTCGGCTACACGATCCTCTCCATGAAGGAGGACGGCGTCTGGGGTGACTCGTACCTGAACGGTTCGACCAAGGCGAACGACGCCAGGGCCGCCGTGCAGCACGGGGATCTCGACAAGTACTCGATCTGGGCCAAGGACCTGGACGAGCGCATCGGCAACAACGAGGCCCTGGTCCACGACGGAGTCATCCAGGAGACCAGCCTGGTTCTCGCTGGCGCCAACTCCGGCGCGTCCATCTACAACGTCCTCGCCCACGGCAACATGGACGACGACGAGATGATGATCGTCGGTGGCGAGATCAAGCACGCCGACTCCGAGGGTGACAAGCCCAAGGAGGAGCCGAAGCCGGACGACAAGCCGGCCGAGGACAAGCCCGACCCGGACAAGCCGGAAGAGGGCGACACCACCGTCGCGCAGGTCCTGGACACCCTCTCCGAGGACCAGGTCACCGCAGTCAACGCCTACATCGACGACATCGTCAAGGAGGCAGTCACCGAGGCCCTCACCGAGGAGCCGCAGCTCACCCACTCCGACTCCACGAAGGGAACCAACATGAGCCGCAACCAGTTCGACCGCTCCGAGAAGGAAGGCGGGGGCACCGCCGTCAAGGAGCTCAAGCACGACGACGTCCAGGCGATCCTGAAGGTCGCGAAGGGCCCGCAGGGCGAGGGCGGCACCAACGCCACCTCCTCGCTGCGTGAGCTCGTTCGCTCCTCGCAGGGCAAGGAGCTGATGCACGCCGACGACTACGGCATCCGCAACATCGAGGTCCTCTTCCCGGACGCTCGTGCGCTGATGAACACCCCGCAGTTCGTCGACCGCCGGCAGGACTGGGTGAAGAAGTTCCTCGCCGGGACCTCCCACTCGCCGTTCTCCCGCGTCAAGACCACGTACGCGGACATCACCGCGGACGAGGCCCGGGCCCGGGGTTACATCAAGGCCAACCAGAAGGTCGACGAGGTCTTCCCGGTGTTCCGCCGGACGACCGGACCGGCGTGGATCTACAAGCGCCAGAAGCTCGACCGTCAGGACATCATCGACATCACCGACTTCGACGTCGTGGCGTGGATGAAGGTCGAGATGCGCGGCAAGCTGGACGAGGAGCTCGCTCGCGCGGCCCTCTTCGGTGACGGTCGTCCCGTCCTCCTGGGCGACGGCTCCGCCAACCCGGACAAGATCCAGGAGCCGCAGGGCAACGAGGGCAACGGCATCCGGTCCGTCTTCAACGACGACGACCTGTACGCCACGCGCTACTTCGTTCCGATGCCGGCCGTCCCGGACAACGACGACTACAACGCCTTCCTCGACCAGATCACCGAGGAGCAGGAGTTCTACCTGGGCTCCGGCAACAAGACGGCGTTCCTGTCGTACCGCATGGCGACGAAGTTCCTGACGCTGCGCAACCCCATGACCGGTCAGCGGATCTACCGCAACCTGTCCGAGGTCGCCGGCGACATGGACGTCTCGCAGATCGTCCGCGTCCCCACCGAGCTGATGCCCGAGGGCTGCCTCGCCATCATCCTCGACCTGGCGGACTACAACTTCGGTACCGACCGCGGCGGAGACCTCACGTTCTTCGACGACTTCGACATCGACTTCAACCAGTACAAGTACCTGTACGAGGTCTACCTCTCGGGTGCGCTCACGCTGCCGTACTGCGCGCAGATCTTCATGAGCGTCGACCCGGCCGAGCAGACCCTCGTCGAGGACATCACGGCTCCGACCGTCGCCGCCAACGTGGTGACCGTCCCGACCCAGACCGGCGTCGTCTACACGAACGCCAGCGACGGCTCCACCCTCGTCGGTGGTTCCACCATCACCCTGTCCGACACGAACAAGCAGGTCGTGATCGAGGCCAAGCCCAACTCGACGCACTACTTCGAGTCCGACAGCGACATGAAGGACAACTGGACCTTCCGCTACAAGGCCTGATCCCAGGCCCGCCATGAGGTATTCCGGCAAGCTCGGCCTAGTCGAGCAGCTGGAAGTCCGACCCGGCATCTGGGAAGAGGTTGTCACAGAGGTACCGGTTCTCGGGACCGTGCGGCAGCGGACGGAGGTGCTGAATGGCGAAGGATCTGTGCTCCCGGAGTACGGAACCACCACCAGCATCTCCGTCCCTGCTCGGGGCGTCGGGCCCCAGGACAACTCCATGATCCGATACGTCACGTACAAGGGACTTCGTTGGCAGATCACTACGATCGTCGACGAACCACCGCGCATCGTGTGCTATATCGGGGAGGTGTACCGTGGCCCGACCCCTGAGTGAACTTCAGGCTCTCTTGAAGGGGCTGGAAGGCGTCAAAGATGCCTACATCCAGCCTCCGACGGAGGGTATGGAGTATCCGTGCATCATGATCGAACGAGGCTTGCCCTCGGCGGTCAATCACGCGGATAACAAAGTTCACAGCCTCAAAAAGGCATACACGGTAACCGTCATGGACCGTGCGCCTGACAGTCTGATCCCCGACCTCGTGGAAGGGCTTCAATACGCTCGTTTCGACCGGTCTTTCCGGACGAACGGGCTCAATCACTTCGTCTTCCAGATGTTCTTCTGACACAGAAAGGGGCAATCATGCCCGAGATCACTTGGGACGCTCTCGACGAGCGCTGGTTCGAGCGTGGCGTCGACCACGGCGTCCTCTACACCCCCACCGCGGGTGTCTACTCCTCCGGAGTGGCGTGGAACGGCCTCACCGCCGTCACCGAGTCGCCCGCCGGCGCGGAGAGCAACAAGCAGTACGCCGACAACATGGTGTACGTGAACCTCCTCTCCGCCGAGGAGTTCAACGCCACCATCGAGGCCTTCACCTTCCCCGAGGAGTTCCTCCTTCACGACGGTGTGGTCAAGACGGCCAACGGTGCCCTCATCGGCATGCAGTCCCGTCCCTCCTTCGGCTTCAGCTGGAGGAACCTCAAGGGCAACGCCCAGGACGAGGACGCGGGCTACATCCTCAACCTGGCCTACGGCCTGCAGGCCTCTCCCTCGGAGAAGGCCAACAACACCGTCAACGACAGCCCGGAGCTCAAGGCGTTCTCGTGGACCGTCAGCTCGACCCCCGTCGCGGTCACCGGCTTCAAGCCCACCGCGATCGTCAAGGTCGACAGCACGGACCCCGACGTGGACCCCGCCGGTCTCGCGGCTCTCGAGGACGCTCTGTACGGCCGAGGTGCCGGCCCCAGCCCGCGGCTTCCGCTGCCGGACGAGGTCGACACGCTGCTCGGTTCCGGCGTGTGATGACGCTGTGCCGGGGTTGACTTCGACCCTCAGCCCCGGCACAGCCCCACTGCAGAGGAGAAAGAGATGCTCGAGCTTGAAGTCGAGAACGAAGGAAAGATCGTCAAGCTCCAGTTCGAGCATTCTCTTCGTTCTCTGTCAAAATGGGAGTCGAAACACAAGGTCGCTTTCATGGCCGGTCGGGAGAAGGGCCCGTCGGAGATGCTGGACTACTACCAGTGCATGCTTTTGTCTCCGGAAAACCCTGAGATGGTGTACCTGCTCGATCCCAAGCAGATGGACACCCTCACCGAGTACATCAACGAGAGTCAGTCCGCCTCGTCGGTCCCGCAAGACGGGCCACCCCAGTACAACGCGGAGATCACGACGAGTGAGCTGATCTACTTCTGGATGGTCGCGCTCAAGATCAACTGGGAAGCACAGGACTGGCACCTCAGCCGCCTGATGATGCTGATCCAGATCACGAGCTACAAGCAGCAGCCGCCCAAGAAGCGGAACCCCCGTGAGGTACTCAGTGACATGCGCCGTGAGAACGAGCGCCGTAAGAAGCTACTCAACACATCCGGTTAGGAGGCCAGATGCTCATCACCTGGGACGACCCGACACGTCGTTACTACCAGCACGGCCTCGACCATGGCGTGTTGTACATCGGCACCGCAGCCGGGATTCCTTGGAACGGCCTCATCAGTGTTGACGAGGGCGGCGAGGGCAGCATGGAGATGCTGTACCGAGACGGCGTGGTATACCTGGCAGACGCCGAGCCGGGAGACCACGTCGCTTCGGTCACCTCGATGATGTATCCCGATTCGTTCGGTGCGTGCATCGGAATCCCGAAGGTCACGGACGGTCTGTACGTCGACAACCAGAAGCCTCAGCGCTTCAGCATGTCCTACCGGACGCTCATCGGGAGTGGCTCGGCTGGCGACATGTTCGGCTACCAGATCCACCTGATCTACAACTGCATGGCGACGATCAAGCAGCGCAAGCGCAACACGATCGGTAAGGACACGGCGCCAGTCAGCTTCGAGTTCGACATCGCCTGCACCCCAGTCAAGTTGCCTGGGTACCGACCCACGGCGCACATCATCATCGACACTCGCAGCCTCTCTCCGTCGGTTCTGGCGGAGCTCGAGGCGATCATCTACGGAACGGCTTCGACCGCGCCCCGTATGCCCGACCCGCAGGAGCTCTTCGACCTCATGAACTTCGGCGACGCCATCACGGTGACCGATCATGGAGACGGGACCTTCACGGTGGAGGGATCGAGCGAGAACGTCATTGAGGACGGTCCGTGGGACATCATCCTCAACAACATCAACGCCACAGCACCTGCTGCTGACGGCAGCTACGTCATATCCACCGGTGGCAACACCACCGTCGTTACGGGCTAGAGGAAGGAAGCCACATGGCCACAGTAACCGGCATCACCAAGGCAAAGGCTGACGAGGTCCTCGGCATGTCCGTAGTCTCGGGCTCCATCAACGGCGCTGGTCACCTGATCCTCACTCGAGGGAACGGTTCGACCATCGACGCTGGTGACTTCTCCGCGATCATGTCCGGCCTCGTCGCCGGTCAGGTGGATGCAGCCGTCAACGCTGCAGTTCCGAACCAGGTCGCTGGAAAGGTCGTGAACCGAGGGAACTTCTCCGGAAGCCTGACGTTCACCGACGCCCCGGGCGGCTCATTCAACAACGCCAACCTGGTCAACGCCTTGATCACCCTCACCGCGACCGGCAACATCACCATCGACACGGCGAATCTGCCTGCAGGTGCCAAGCCGAACACCCAGTTCGCGGTTCGAATCACTCAGGACGCCACTGGCGGCCGGACCCTCACGCTGGCGGGCTTCAAGAAGTCCCAGGGGGTGCTCACCCTCACCACGGCGGCCAACGCCATCGACGTTGTCGTCTTCTGGTTCGACGGGACCAACTGGTTCGCCGGCTTCATGGGGGTGGATCTCAAGTGATGAAGATGGTCGTGCGACCGCAGCCCACGCAACTGCCGTCGTCCATCAAGCTCACCGCGACGCCTCCAGGAAGCGTGCTCACGCCGGCCATCTTCGATCGAGACAAGTACATCGCCCACGGATACCGCAAGTTCCAGGCGGTCGTGGTCGGCGGTGGCGGCAAGGGCGGCAACGGTGGTACCAGCGTGAAGACCACCAAGCTTCCGGACCGTCCGCAGACGACCGGTACCTACTACGCTCGCGCGGGTGGTGGAGGTGGCGGTTCGAGCGGGGGTCAGACGACCACTGCTAAGGCCCCCATCACAAACCTCCCCACAACGGGGACTCCGGTCACTGTGGGCGGGGCTGCCGCGGCGAGCTCATTCAACGGTACCGCGGCTGCGGCTGGAATCGTCGGTGGAAACGGCGGCAACAGCACGGCTTCGGCAGGCGGTGCGGCTGGCGTTAAGGCCCCTGCGGTCTCGGAAGGGTTCTCGGGAGCCAACGGGACGGCTGGTGTGGTGTCCGACATCGGAAGCTCCTACCTCTGGAGCGGCGGCGCCGGCGGCATCGGGGGTCACGGGTATACCGAGCCCAGCACGGGTCTGGTGTACGGCGAAGGTGGCGAAGGTGGAGACTCCGCACCGGGATATTCCACGGGTAGCGCCACGTCGGTGGCAGGTCTGACGGGTACGACCGGCAAGCCTGGCGTCGTCGTCCTCTACTTCACCACGGACTAGAAAGGAGCGCCATGATCAGCATCACAGCGTCAGGGAACACCAGCAACACCGAACGTTTCCTGGCCAGCATGATCAGGGGCGACCTATATTCCGGGCTGGAGCCGCTTGCCCAGCGGGGTGTAGAGGCCCTTCGTGCAGCAACGCCCCGTGATTCGGGACTCACCGCAGACTCGTGGACCGCGGAGATCGAGAAGACTAGTGGAGGAGTCACCATCTGGTGGTCCAACACGAACGTCGAGAACGGTTTCCACGTCGCTATCGGGCTTCAGTACGGCCACGGAACCGGCAATGGAGGCTGGATCCAGGGGTACGACTACATCAACCCGGCCCTACGGCCCATATTTGACGAGATCGCTGCCAGTGTCTGGAAGGAGGTGCAGAAGGCATGAGTTCAACCGATGATCGCATCGTACGGATGCAGTTCGACAACAAGCAGTTCATGAAGGGCGCGGCTGACACCCAGAAGGCGTTGGCCGACACCAACAAGGCTGTCGACGGTGCGGGCAAGAGCAAGGGCCTTCTGGACCTCTCCTCCCAGATGGAGACTGTCGGCGTTACGGCGTCGAAGATGGCGATCGTCACCACGACGGCACTCGCCACGATCACCAACAAGGTGGTCAACACCGGCCTCAACATGGCCAAGGCACTCACGTTCGACCCGATCAAGCAGGGCTTCTCCGAGTACGAGGCCTTGCTGACCAAGCAGAACGTCATCATGAACGCCACCGGCAAGTCCGCTGGCGAGGTGAAGGGATACCTGAACCAGCTCAACACCTACTCGGACCAGACGATCTACAGCTTCAGCAACATGACGGACAGCATCACCAAGTTCGTCAACGCTGGAGTGCCCCTGCCCCGGGCTGTCACGTCGATCAAGGGTATCGCCAACGCCGCGGCGTTCGCAGGTGCCTCGACGCAGGAAGCAAACCGGGCGATGTACGCGTTCTCTCAGTCGATGCAGACCGGCTTCATCATGCTCAACGACTGGATGCAGATCGAGAACGCCAACATGGGCACGATCAAGTTCAAGGAGCAGTTGCTCCAGGCTGGTGTGGCGGCAGGAACGCTGACCAAGAAGGGCAAGGAGTTCGTTACCTCGAGCGGTCGGGTCATCTCGGCCACGAAGGGTTGGCGAGACGGCCTGCAGGACCAGTGGGCAACCACCGAGGTCCTGAACAGCGCGCTGGGCAAGTACGCGGACACCAACACCAAGCTCGGCAAGCAGGCCTTCAAGTCTGCAACCGAGGTCCGTACGTTCACGGCCTTCATGGACACTCTCAAGGAGTCCCTGGGCTCGGGCTGGTCTGCCGTCTTCACGGCGCTGGTGGGTAACCTCAAGCAGGCGACCTCCATGTGGACCGGCCTTTCGAACGTCGTCGGTGGGTCCGTCAAGAACTTCTTCAACTTCCTGGCCACCGCCCTCAAGACCTGGCGTCAGATGGGCGGCTTCGAGAAGACCCTCCAGGGCTTCAAGAACATCCTCGCCCCCATCGGCGCCCTCCTGCACGCCATCGGCGACGCATGGAGTGCCGCCTTCCCCAGCTCCAACAAGGGTGCCGGCAAGGCCCTCTACGGCCTCTCCGCCGGATTCGAGCTGCTCACCCGCCCCCTGGCCTGGTTGGCGAAGGGCATCCCGATCATCACACCCCTCCTCACGGGTATGTTCCTCGCCTTCAAGATGGGCGGGACCATCATCGGAAACGTCGTTGGCTACATCGTCGACTTCGTCAAGGCCGCCGCAGGGCTGGCCGAGATGGATGCGCCGAGTGCTGGCGGCTTCATGGGCTTCCTCCAGGGCGTGGCCGCTGTGGCCATCGCTGCGAAGGACGCCATCTCCGATCTGATCAAGAAGGGGCAGTCGCTGGGTGGTGCTCTCAGTAGCATCAACCTCCCGAGCATCTCGATGCCGTCGATGCCCGACCTCGGTGGAGCAAGTAGCGCTGGAGACAGCGCAGCATCTGGCGCACAGAAGTCCGCGTCGGCTCTGCAGAGTGCGGCCTCCATCATTCAAGGCGCTTTGGCCAAAATAGGAGCAGGATTCTCGTGGTTGTGGGATCAGGTGAGTGGCTTCTTCCAGAAGCTCACTGCAGAGGACCTGGTCAAGAGTTTCAACCAGGCGATCTTCGCCACCATGGCGTACGAGATCATCCGCTTCGTGCACTCGATCCGCAAGGGTCTCGGTGGACTGGCAGACTTCATGCCGGCTGCCGTTGGGTTGATGGACGACCTCGGCAAGTCGCTGACTGGGTTCGCTCAGGCGGCGAAGCGCGAGGCCATGGCCAAGATGATCATCGCGGTTGCGATCGCGTTGGGTCTTCTGGCCGTGTCGCTGTTCATCCTCTCCAAGATCCCGATCAAGAACCTGGGTCAGGCCATCGTCGCGATGGGTGCGCTCGGCTTCATCCTCAACAAGAGCCTCAGCGCTCTGGGCGACGTGGTGGACAAGCTCAATTCCAAGGGAACGATCGGCAAGATGTTCGCCCTCTCTGTGGCGATGCTTGCTTTGTCGGCCTCGATGGTCATGCTGTCGACCGCACTTCTCATCATGAACAAGGTGGACTGGACGTCACTGGTCAAGGGCCTCGGCTCGATGATCGTGATGATGAAGGTTCTGGAGCAACTGGGCAACCTTGGCGAGCACGCGGCCAAGAACCTGGTAGCCGGTGCTGCAGCCATCATGGCTGTGTCCCTGGCGATGATCGTCCTTGCGGGCGCGCTTCTCCTCTTCAAGCTGGTCGACTGGGGTTCGATGGGCAAGGCTGGCGCTGCACTTGCAGGCGTCACTCTGGCCGTGGGTGCCTTGGCACTCATCCCGTATCAGGGCATCGCGAAGGTTGGTGTGGCTATGTTGGCGGCTTCCGTCGGCATGATCGCTCTGGCCAACGCCCTCATCATGTTCGCTCTCGTCAAGTGGGAGAGCATCGGTAAGGCTGCCGTGATCCTGGGTCTTCTGACCATTGCGATCGCTGCCATATTGTACGTGGGTGGTGGAGGTGCCGGCGCTGCCGTGATCCTCGCTACCGCTGCAGCCATGGTGGCCCTGGCGCTGGCCTGCATCATGTTCAACCACGTCGACTGGGAGTCGATCGGCAAGGCTGCGGTCGTGCTGACGGTTCTCACTGTCGCAATCGCTGCTATCGCGGCGATCCTCACCGTGTTCCTGTACGCCATCGCTCCGGTAGCCCCGGTGCTGATCATCTTGGCTGCAGGCTTCGCCCTCCTGGGCTTGGGTCTTCTCGCATTCGCTGCTGCCATGGCCATCGCGGTCACTCTGGCTGGTGCGGGTGTGGCTGCTTTCGCGGTCCTGGCAACGGGTGCTGCGGTGGCGGTCGGCGTGTTCTTCCAGACGCTTGCCCAGCAGGCGCCTGTCATGCGCGAGTCGATCCTCAAGATCCTCCAGGAGATCATCGACACCGTTGTCCAGGCAGTTCCCATGATCATCCAGGGGTTCAAGGACCTCTTCAAGGCGATCATGAAGGAAATGCAGTCGGGCGACAAGAAGCAGACGTTCGGACAGGTCGTCACCGAGTGGCTGGCCAAGCTGGACGCGGCGGCACGGAAGTATATTCCGAAGCTCGTCAAGCTCGGACTGGACATCGTCCTTGGGTTCCTGCGAGGGCTCCAGTCTCGGGTCGGCGAGTTCGCCACGCTCGGCATTCAGTTCCTGACTAAGCTCATCGAGGGCATCGGGTCCCGTGTGGGCCAGTTGGTGGACAAGGCGACGGAAGTCGTCATCAAGTTCGCCCAGGGATTGGAGAAGAACGCATTCAAGCTGGCGAACGCCGGCATCAACCTGATCGCGACGTTCCTGCACGACCTGGCCTCGGCCATCCGAAACGGTTCCTCCGCCATCGGTGGGGGCATCACGGATGTGCTGGACGCCATGAAGGACGTCGGTCTCAACATGGTCAAGGGTCTGGGTCAGGGCATTGCAGACAACGCGCAGGAGGTCCTCGGACCCATCGGCGACGTGGTCGGTAAGGCCATCAGTCTGGCCAAGAAGATCCCGCTTATTCACTCGCCGTCTCGCGTCTTCATGGAGATCGGTAAGTTCATGGTCATGGGTCTCGGTAAGGGTATCCAGGACCACGCAGCACTGGCGATCACCGCCGTCGCGTCGATGATGCACGGCACGATCGCTATGGCTGACGACATGATGAGCAAGTACATGCAGAAGCTGGACCAGCAGGCCATCGCGGCCCGCGCCAAGGCCCAGGGACTGGCGGCTGCTGCCGCTGCTGCTCAGAAGTCGGCGAACAAGACCAAGACGAAGGAAGACGACAAGGCTGCCAACAAGCTCTCCAAGAGGGCGAAGGAAGCAGCCAAGCAGGCACGTAAGGAAGAGGCCGAGGCCAAGGCCGCACGTGCAGCAGAGGCGCGCAAGGAGAAGTGGCAGAAGGCTGACAACGCGGAGCGTGCTGAGATCAGGTCGAACCAGGCCAAGTCCCAGCTCGCAGGCGCCAAGCAGGCGGAGAAGGCTGCGGAAGCGGCTCGGATCCAGGCTGCCGCACTTCGTGAGCAGGCCAAACACGCAGGTTCGGAGAAGGAGCGCAAGGCGCTTCTCGAGCAGGCGCGCAAGGCTGAGAAGGAAGCTCGCGAGCAGGCGAAGAAAGCCAACGACCTCATCGAGGCGTCCCGTAAGAGTGCTTTGGACGCGATCAAGTACCAGAAGCTGGCCGGCGACGACGCGGCCAAGGCCTTCCAGGAGCTGTTCGACAAGGAAGCGAAGGCTGATGCCGACGCCGCTGCGTTCGAGAAGCTCTCCAACGAGGAGAAGGCTGCGAAGCGTCGCCAGGAGGCAATCGACCTCCAGGCCAAGGCAGACGCACATCTGCAGAAGGCGAAGGAACTCGCCTACACCGACTTGGAACGGGCGAACGCACTTGCTCAGCAGGCTCTCGAAGAGGCCGAGCAGGCGCGTCAGCTCCAGGAAGAGGCGGACGGATATCTGAACGACGGGAACGGCACTGGCGGTGGAACCCCGACGGTGATCGACATCTACCAGTCCGAAGATGCCGCTGCAGCATTCAACAAGTACCAGGATCTGTACGACTCGGCCTACGCTGCGGCTGCGGCGGGTCAGACGATCGAATTCAACCAGTACAACACCTCGCCGGAGTCCCTCAGTGACGCTGAGATCTACCGGCAGACCAACAACCAGCTCACCTTCGCCAGCGACAAGTTGGCGGGAGCTGCAGCCTGAGAAGGAGGCCCGAGATGCTCGAGACAGTGATCGTTGAGAGTGCAAACCCCTTGACGCTCCATATTTCGGACGTCGACCCCTCGGAGATGTTCATCGTCAAGAACATCTCGGGCCTCACTTCGGCAAAGGTGGGGCTGTTCACTGGTGACTACGCCAGCGAGGGCAGCTACTACCAGGGTCGGCGCGCTGAGAAGCTGACGCCTGTCATCACCCTCAAGATGAACCCTGACTACGAGAACGATGTCGAAGTGAGCGACCTTCGGGAGACGCTGTACCGCACGTTCTACCAGCCCCAGCCGGGCTCGGACGGTGTCAAGGTCGTGCTCCAAGACGACCGTAGGCCCGACCGCTACTTCGTGGGTTACACGGAGGACATCAACACCGATCAGTTCAGTCAAAGCCGCGACATCCAGATCAGCATGGTCTGCATGGACGCATATTTGTTCTCGTACGACCTCACGACTGGTGCGGACGCTGTTGGCTGGGGATCTCTCCCGGTCAACTACGACGGATCCGCTCGAACGGGCATCAAGGCCACGTTCAAGGTCAACACGGCCACCAGCGTGCTGACGTTCGACATCAACGGGAACAAGATGATCTTGAACCGGGCCTTCACGGTCGGCCAGATCATCACCATCGACACGCGAAAGGGCCAGCGGAGCATCAAGGTCGGTGCGACCGACATCATGGCCGCTCTGGACCCCTCTTCGTCGTGGATCGGCCTGGACCGTCCCAGCAATACCATCAAGGCCTACGGAGCCGTGAGCGGGGATGGCAAGGTCGTCATGACGAGTTACGAGTTCCGCTCGCAGTGGTGGGGTATCTGATGGTTTACCGCCAGAAGCCCTCTCCCACTGTCACTCGTTTGGTCGGGTCTGGGATCAACCCGGACGTCGAATCTCACTACTGGGTGGGCGTGCCGCCGTCCGAAGCCGCTCGTACTACGTCTGGATGGGGCTCTCACGTCCAGGTTCCGGTTCTGACGGAGAAGAACGACCCTCGAGGAGCGTTCACACCCGTGGCGGGAGGCATCCAGTTCAACTACCCCGGTACCTACGAGGTAGAGGCCGTCTGTACCATCACCGGTGGTGTAGCCGATGTTCGCAATGGTCTGGCGTTCTACACGGCGGGTAGCATCTCGCCGTCGTCGGGTGCTGGTAGCACCGAGATCGGTGGTAGCTTGACGGCTATTGCCGCGGCTACCGGTAGCTGGTTCATCGCGAAGAGCACGTTCGTCGTTCACGCAGCGGGTGCAAAGGTCCTCATGCAGGACTACGTCCAGACGACCACATCACACACCTGCAACGTGCAGCGGATCCATGCTGTGAAACTGGCTCAAGGAGCGCCTGGGCCGCAGGGTATCCAGGGTATCCAAGGCCCCGTTGGCCCAAAGGGTACTCGGTGGGGAACCATCTCCGTATGGCCCTTCGCTGACTCAACGGATATTCCGGCCGTCATGCAAGATGGCGGCATTCCGGTAGTCGGTGACTGGGTTGTCAGCCTCAACGGCTTCTCGGTCGGTCAGGTCTTCCCTGTAACGGCGGTGTATCCGTCGGGCAACGTGGACGTAGGTCCTATGATCTACAACACCCAGGGTGTCCAGGGTAGCCGATGGGGCACGGTCAACGTGTCCTTCCCCGGTGCTGCGGATGCTGAGTTGTCGGGCGTCCCTTGTACGTTCGCTGACGGCGGACTACCGAGGGCTGGGGACATCGTTCAGAACCTTCACCCCGATCATCTTGGCGACGTGTACTTCATCAAGGAAGTCGTCTACTTCGCCAACAGCGCTACGATCAAGAAGTACAACCCGGTGATGAACATCCGGGGCGCAACGGGTCCTGCCGGCTCGGCTCTCAGCCACTGGCCGGTTGACTCGGTCTATATTTCGTACAGTTCAGCGAACCCTGCTGCTCTGTTTGGAGGAACGTGGGTAGCCATCGGTACGGGTCGAATGCTCATCGGAGTGGACCCCGCCGACGCAACCATGGATGTGGCCGGAGACACGGGTGGAGCCAAGACTCACACCATCGCCGCGGCCAACCTTCCGCCTCACGCCCACACGATCAACCACGACCATGGCAATGGAACCGTGAATGTCCAGTACGGCACCACTACCCAGACCGGTGGCACGGCAACTCGCGTTACCGACGTGGCCAACACCACCGGCGGTACGGGTACCTCGGTGACCGCACAGATCTCACTTCCGGCCTACAACGGAAACTCGGGCAACGGCCCGGGTACTTCAACCGCTATCAACCACCTGCCCCCGTTCCTTGCTGTCTACATGTGGAGGAGGACTGCCTGATGGATCTCATGACGCTGGACGCGAACAACCAGCCGGCCAAGCTGATCGAGAACTACGACAGCCTCATCTGGACGGAACGGTTCAACACGGTGGGCGACTTCCAGATCGTCACCGGCAAGATCGACGGACCCACGGGGTTCCTCAACCTTCTTCCAGAAGGAACGGTGGTCACTCTTCGAGAGTCGAACATCGCAATGGTTGTGGAGACACACCAGATCGACAGGAAGAAGAACACGCCGCAGAAGCTGACCATCAAGGGTCGAGCCTACGAGTCCATCTTGGACAGGCGTGTCGCGCTACAGTCGGTGTCTGCAACTCTTGGCTCGTCTGACTGGGTAGTCTCCGCAAAGACTCCCAGTGACGTGGCCTGGTACGCCATCGACCAGATCGTCCGTGCCGGCCTTCTGTCGGTCAATGACATATTCCCGTCGGCGGTGGTGCAGTTCCCAACACCTGCTGACTACGGAACGTCCACGGGCCCATCCAAGAACTTCTCCATCGAGAGGGGCAACCTCCTGGGAGTGGTTCTTGGATTGCTGCAGACGAGTGCTCAGGCGGATCCCACAACAGTGCCGGCAACTCCGGCCGTGGTTCCGCATGGGATCAGGGCGGTCCGGCCGAATAGTGCCGGGACTGCTATCGGCGTCCAGATCTATGCCGGTACGGACCGCTCTGGAACCGTATATTTCGACGCTTCTCGTGAGCTGTTGGATGACGGTACCTACCTGTTCAGCAAGGTCGGGTCAGCGAACGTTGGCTATGGGGTCGGTGCAGGACTTGCCGCCACTATGTTCGAAGGAGCGGTTGAGCCCACGGGTCTGGAACGACGCGTGGCTCTAGTCGACGGCTCTCAGTCCGACATCAACTCCGTGCCCCAGCTGGGCAACTACATGTCACAGGCTCTTGCGGAGGCCAGCGAGACCGCCATATTTGACGGCAACATCAACCCAGACATCAACCCCTACAAGTACGGCATCGACTACGCCCTAGGCGACATCGTGCGCGTGGTAGGGGATTACGGACTGGACGAGTTCGCTCGGGTGACCGAGTACATCCGTACGGAGGACGCGACAGGCGTGAAGGCCTATCCGACCCTCGAGACCATCGTGCCCTAGGAGGCCTCATGAATCTCCCCAACAAGTTCTACGACGTACTCAAGTACGCCGCCCAGGTCGGTCTTCCGGCTCTGGCCACCCTGGTTGCGTCGCTCGGCGCGATCTGGAGCTGGGACAACACCGACTCCATCGTCAAGACCATCGTGGCGGTCAACGTCGCGCTGGGTGCCCTGCTGGTCCTCAACCAGGCCGCCTGGAACCGTTCGGACGCCAAGTATGACGGCGTCGCTCTGGTCCAGGAGACTCCACCGGGACAGGACAACGTGATCACCGACCTCAACATGAAGAAGACCGCCGAAGAGGTCGGCTCGCAGAAGGACCTGCTCCTCAAGGTCCAGAACGTCCCCATGGCAGGCGGGTAGGGAAAACATCCCTTAAGGTGCAGAACCACTCACCTCTAAGGAGATTCAATGCCACTACCCAAGCGTAAGCCCAAGCCCTACGTTGCGGAACGCACGCGACTCCTGGAGCACATCAGCACCCTCCCGCCGGAGAGTGATGACTATCAGAAGGTGATGGCGCGAATCAACGAACTCGACAAGATCCTCAACAGGACCACCGAGCTCAAGAAGACCGTCATCCCCGCTCTGGGAGGCATCACCGCCGTCGGAGGGATCTACGCGCTCCAGCAGTTCGCCGGCGTCCTCGTACCGAAGGCCCTGGAGACTCTCGCTGCCCGTCAGGAGCAGAAGAAGCACAAGGAGTCTGAGAACTTCTAGCAAAAAGCCTATGGCACTGGAAACAGTGTCTTAGGTTTTCTCAAAAAATCCCGGGTGGGAAATTCGATTTCAAAGTAGAAAAAACATGGCTTGTAATGACCAGAAACCCCTTCACCAAAGGAGAACCACCATGTTCAAGTTCCTCGACCGTCACAACATCCCCCGCCCCAACTGGGTCGACGCGGTGTGCCTGACCGTCCTCGGACTGCTCATCGGAGGCTTCATCAAGAAGAAGCGAGCCTGATCCCCACCCTAAGTCACTTTCCCCACAGTGGCTTAGGGTCTTCTCCTAGGTGATATTTACACGCCCTATGATGACCCTACGAAAGGAACATCATGTCCAAGATTTCGTTCGACACCACCAAGCTCAAGGAGCAGGTTGAAGACAACCCGTTGCTCGCAGCCGGCGTGCTCGTTGGTCTCCTCACCGGAGCCAGCAAGCTGCTGAACGCGAACACGGCTCGTCAGAACGCCAAGACCTGGAAGCGGGAGGTGAAGCGACGCGAGTCCAAGACCCGATAGCCCATCCGCCGTCAAGGTCCTAAGTCACTACAACAGTGGCTTAGGGTCTTGTGGATAGGCAGAAAAAACACGTCCCATAATGAGAAGAAGCTAGTAGTCTAGCCTGTTGCCAAACAGCTTCTCACCATTTTTTCTCTCACCCGAAAGGAACACGCGTGGAAACCATCCTGTCATTCTTCAGCGACCTCATCCTGTTCAGTGCAGGTCTGGTCGTGGCCACTCTGTGGCTCATCATCATCTTCATCGTCATCGACGAGATCATCGACCTCGTCATCACCGTTCGCAACAAGAACAAGGAGGACCAGTGAGCAAGCGAGCTCGAGGCGGCTACGGCTGCCTCAACTTCATCTTCGACGTCATCTTGACGTGCATCACGGGTGGGCTCTGGCTCATCTGGATCTTCGTCCGAGAGATGCGGAGAAGCCGATGAGGCGCAGGCTGTTCGGAGTTCGTCCCACCAACAAGCTCGATGTCTACCTGGCTGCCGGCGCCGCAGTCATGGCAGTGATCGGGTTCTTCGGGACGCTCCAGGAGTACAAGGAAGAGCAAGCCAACAACACCACCGAGGAGAACAACGCATGATCAAGCTGCCCAACATCAGGGGATTCGCGAGTCTCGGCAAGGCCGCGGTCGCCGCCCACAAGCCGGAGATCCTCTTCGGCACCAGCCTCGTGAGCACGGTCGCCGCTGTGGTGGCTGCCGCTCGCGGTGGCTACAAGTCCGGCCAGGAGGTCATGCGAGCCGAGTACTCGGACCTCGACCTGGTCAGCCCGGATGGCAAGGCAACGCCACTCGACGTCAAGGAGAAGATCCAGCTGACGTGGACGAACTACCTGCCTGCCGCCGGTCTCACGGGAGCCTCGCTCGGCTCCACGGTCGGTCTCCACCTCGTGCACGTCAAGGAGAAGAAGGCCATCGCGGCCGCCGCTCTCATGGCGATCGAGGAGGTCAAGGAGCAGTCCAAGCAGTACACCAACGAGCTCGTCGAGGCCATCGAGTCCAACACGGACGAGGCGACCCAGCAGAAGATCGCTGACGACGCCTTGGACCCGGACAAGGACGGCAAGATCAACGTCCAGAACACCAACCACGAGGTTGAGGAGATGTACCTCGTCCGTGACGCTCGAACGGGCCGCGACATCTGGTCCAACGAGCGGCGCATCGACGAGGCCGTCAACAACATCAACCGCTGGATCGCCAAGCACGGCGACTGCGACCTCAACACCTTCTACAGCAACGCCGGCTTCGAGTCCACCCCGGACGGCGACGACTGGGGCTGGTCTGGTGCGTTCGTGGAGCTCAAGTGGGACGAGGTCCGTCGCGACGACGGCCGTCCGGCTCGGAGGTTCACTTTTCAGACCGACGCCGAGAAGGGCTACGACCGCCCCGTCAAGTGACGACGGCCTCGTAGTGATGTGGTGTGAGCCCTGCTTGCAGGACTCATGCTTCGTGCACGTGTAGTACCCATATTCGCCAGGGAGGGGGTTGAGATCCCCCGCTCGCCCCCTCTCTGGTCCCAACCACAAGAAGAGGAATCATGCTTACTGTCATCTTGCTCGTCATCATCGTCCTGCTCATCCTGCTCCTCGCGAGCATGACCGGCCTCGCCCTCAAGAACGCCGAAGGCGGTCGCTGGTGGCAGGAGCGGTTCGACCGTCTCTCCGCGGAGTACCGCGCGCTCGAGGAAGGCCGTGACGAGGAGTCCGAGGCCTACGAGCAGCAGTACCTCTCCTTCATGGAGACCATCGGACACCAGTCCACCGCGATCGACAGCTACATCGAGGACCTGCACTTCCTGGTCGGCGTGGTTCGTACGCACTACGACGACTGCCTTCCGAACGTTGGGTTCGACGAAGAGGACCGCAAGCGGTTCAGCGGCATCGAGCAGGGCATCAACCTGCAGACGGGTGGGTAGGAAAAACACGCCCCATAATGCAGGTAATACCCTCATTCAACTAAGGAGTACCACCATGTCCAACCCCACCACCGACGCCACTGTCACCGCCCTCGCCACCGAGGAGAGCACCGAGCAGACCGTCGAGAAGTCCAACTTCATCGGTCGGGCGAAGACGTTCGTCAAGAACCACAAGAAGTCCACCATCGCGGTGGGCGCTCTCGTGGGTCTCGTCGGCGTCGCCGCCCTGACCGGTCGCAAGAACGACGACTCGCCGGCCTACACGGAGCCCTCCGAGGAGGCCATGGAGGAGGCCCGTGCCGCCCTGGAGGAGATGAACATCCCCGTCTCTCAGGAGAACTGAACAACCACCTCGCAAAGACCATGATCCATTGTCCACAAGACAGTGGGTCAGGTCTTTGTCTTTTCTCTGCAACAACCACACAGAACAGGAACCCAGCAATGTCGCAGCTCACTTACGAGGCCTCGGTCTACTCGCGTGTCGTCAAGTACCGCAACTTCAAGGGCGAGACCAACGAGACCACGCTCTACTTCGCCCTCGACCCGATCGCGCTCATGCAGACGATCGCCAGCTTCGCCCCGAAGACCTCCAAGTCCAAGAACCCCGCCAAGCAGGGTCAGCCGGAGATCTCCGACGAGGACCAGATCAAGTTCGTCCGCGGTCTGGCCCTCAAGGCTGCCGGCTTCCCGTCCGACGACGGCGAGACCTGGGAGCCCTTCGAGAACTTCGAGAACACCATCGCCGGCAAGGCGTTCCTGACCCAGCTGGTCTCGAGCGACGGCGACCGCAAGGAATTCTCGGAGAAGGTCATCCTCGACCCGTTCCGGGCCTTCGTCGGCTACGCCGAGGCGGACCCGACCAACACGGCGGCTGACACCCAGCAGCTCAAGGTCATGCTGACCCAGCTCGAGAACATCTTCGTCGGCAAGGAGAACGAGTCGATCGAAGAGCGTCGCGCTCGCCTGCAGGCCGAGATGGCGGCTCTCGAGTCCACCCCCGAGTCCTGACATGGGGCGGCGGAAGGCACGACGGCCGGACCTCGCCCTGAAGAACGAAGTGGACACCAACGTCTCCCCCGGCATCATGGAGAAGTCGGTCCACAAGCGGGTTCCGGCCGTCATCCACTGGGACACAGTGGAAGGTACATCAAAGACCGGTGACGAGGTCATCGGCGAGGCAATCATCTACGAGGACGGGACGTCTGACGTCATGGTCTTCGGAGAGCTCTCGGACGAGGCGAAGGTGCTCGTGGGCATCATCAACTCCCGGCTCGATCACTACTCGGTCGAGGACTGATGGACCTGCCGAACAAGTCGGCGGTTCCGGAACCGGAGCAGCCGAAGAAGCACATCACACCGGTCGTCGCAAGCGGCCTAGTCGCCAAGGCACCACGGCCCATGACGAGGCGTTTCCTGGACTACGTGTTCGCTGAGAGTCCCCAGGACCTCGTCAAGCGGATCGCCAGGGACACCTTAGTCCCGCGTGCCAAGGCAGGGGTGGAGGAGGCCCTCCAGAACTTCATTCATGGAATGTTCTGGGGTCAGGGTTCTCCTCCGCTCAGCAACATCGTCAAGGGCACCGTCCTTCGGGGTGGTGGGATGAACTACAACGCCATATCCACGGGATCGGCTCTGCAACAGGCTCAGGCCCAAGCAGCCGGCACTCCCACTCCGAACCGCTCTTCGGGCGGCTACGAGGATCTGGTCTGTCCCACCCAGGAAGTGGCCGAACGTCTGCTCGCTCAGCTCTACGAGGTCTTCAACCAGTACCGCGTCGTTGCGGTCGCGGACCTCTACGAGATGGCGAACATCACGCCGGCCACGAGTGACAACTCCTTCGGGTGGTTGTCGCTGGATGGTGCTCGCATCACGAAGGAGCGTAACGGCTACGTGCTGGCGCTCCCCCGACCCACTCTGATCTAGGAGCCACCATGGCCAAGGAGAGGTGTGGTCTCAAGCGTTGCAACAACGACTTGGGACCTGGTGCCGCCGCTGTCGGATTCGACAACGAAGGCAAGCTGGATGAGGTTCGGGTTTGTGCCAGCCACGCGTACATGATCATGTGCGCTCCTCGGGGTACCTTCTTCATCACCCCGGACAAGGACCTCAAGAACATCCCCGCAAAAACGATCATCACCTGAGAAAGGGAGACGCAGTGAACGTAAAGCAGATGAGGGTTGAACTCGCCCGCTACTACGGCGCTGCGTCTCCCTTCTCCAAGCGTCTGGACAAGATGCCAGACAACCAAGTCATCGCCATTTACTACCGCCTCAAGAACAAAGGAGCATTGAAGTGAGCAACCTCACTCGCGCTTACGGCGCCGTGAAGCTTCTCGCCAAGGCCCACGCCCCCACCATCATGGTGGTGTCCGGTGTGGTGTCCATGGGAGCTTCCGTCATCGGAGCATCCAAGCAGACCCTGAAGGTCGAAGAGACCCTCGCCCCGCACGTCGAGTCCCTGGAGAAGATCCAGACGGGATCCGAGCTCAACCTCGAGGGCTACGACGAGAAGGCCATCCAGCGCGACAAGATCGTCGTCTACACCCGGGTCACCAAGGACCTGACCAAGCTCTACTTCGTCCCCGGGGTCTTCTTCCTCGGTGGTGCGTGCCTCGTGTTCGGCGGTCACCGGCTGCTCCTGCAGCGCAACGCGACTCTGGCCATGGCTTTCACCGGCATCAAGACGGCCTACGACATGTACCGGCAGAACGTCCGGAACGAGTTCGGGGACGCGGCGGACCAGGCCATGCTGCACGGCTACAAGACCATCGAGGTCTACGACGACGCCTCGGGCAAGACGATGCTCGTCAACACCCGTGACTGGGACGCCAACCACGTCGATCCGTACAACCGAGTCTTCGGCGAGGGTCAGACCACCCAGTGGCACAACGACCTCGGGGTGAACAAGCTGTTCATCGCCGGCCAGCAGCGCATGGCCCAGATCCTCCTTGGCAATCGGGGATATCTGTACCTCTCGGAGGTCTACGAGGCCCTCGGGTTCCCGGAGACGGACATCAGCCGCGTGGTCGGTTGGAAGGCCGGCTTCAACCCCGACGGCTCCAAGGACATCCCGGTCATCGACTTCGGTCTTGACCGTCCCATGCCCGACGACTGGAAGTACTCGAAGGAGAACGCCATCTACCTGGACTTCAACTGCCAGGGGCTGATCATCGGGGGCAAGGTCCAGAAGGCGCTGGAGCAGGCATGAGGTTCTGGGTTGGCGTAAGTGCTGCGTTCGGCGCCGGAACGCTCATCGGCATCGGAGTGGGAACACTCCTGGTCGAGAAGAAGCTCAAGCAGGAGTACGACGAGGCGACCAAGGCCCACTGGCGAGTCGTCCAGGCGGTCAAGATCGACGCCGAGACTCCTGCCCTCACCGAGGAAGACCTGATCCACATCCGTCCCCGCGAGGAGGGCACCACTCTCGAGGGTGGTGAGGTGAAGGTCCCCGAGACGAAGGTGGACGAGGTCCACGAGATCACCACGCTCAACGTCCCACAGACCACGAACCCGTACCACACGGCGGTCAGGACCACCGGGACGCAGGGCATCTACGCCTCCTACGCCGAGCTCTCGGAGGAGGACTACCAGGAGGAGGACGGACGAGCCAAGGAGCAGATCACCATGGTCTACTCGGACGGCGAGCCCATCTTCTTCATGAACGGTGCGGAGCTGGAGCTCACGGACGCGATGGACATGGTCGGTAGCACGATCGTGGACGACATGCGGGAGGCAGTCCGAGAGGGCACCCCTCTCCTGTGGCGTCGCAACAACCAGACCGAGGTCGACTACGAGGTTGTCTTCGAGCAGCCATGAGCGCCGACGTTTGGTTGGAGGAGTCATATTTCGACATTCTCAGGTCGGAATGCTTCTCCGAGATTACCGAGCGAAGGGAATACGAGGGCGTCCTGCGCGTCCTCCACGACATCCCGTTCTACTGGACCATCTGGTTGGACGAGAACCGCGCTGGCGATGCTCTCAGCTACCGTCAGAATGACTTCCTCGGCTTTCAAACGGATCTGGACCGACTCGATCAGCACTGGCTGTACGAGTGGGCTCAGCAGACCCCCTCAGTTCTTGAGGTCATGCTCGGCATGGCTCGAAGGTGGCACAACTACTTCGAGGGGTCGATCCCGTTCTACTTCGCGCACATGTTTCTCAAGATGGGCTTCGACCGGTATCCCGGAAGGGTGCTGGCCCAGGTCACGCAGGAGGAGATCCGTGCCAAGTGCGACGTCTGGCTGTCCAGGCGATTCAACCCGAACGGAGATGGTTCGCCATTCCCCGTGTTTCACACGACACTCATCAACGAGAACGGTGAGATCACCGACATGACCAAGATCGACATGTGGTCACAGATGAACGCATACAGCCTCGAGAACTTTCAGTGAGAGGAGGTCCGATGGACTTCATTCGAGTAGGCCAGAAAGAGAACAAGGATGGAACCCGAGAGTTCTTCCCCGCGTTCCTGGCTCTCGAAAGTCAGGACCTCGTCATCCGAGGAGGTCAGTTCGCTGCAATTTGGGACGAAGACACGAATCTGTACTCGCGTCGGCTGTCCCACGTCCCCGACATCATCGACAGGGCCTTCCACAAGATGGTGGGACCTGACGTCCGTCAAGGGGACATCGTCAAGAAGATGCGGAACTTCGACAACCAGCTGTTCAACAAGCTCCTGTCGCTCATCCGGAACATCGGAGACATGGGGCCCGAGCTGGACCAGACGCTCGTGTTCGCCGATCAGCATCCCAGCAAGTCGGATGCGGCGACCTTCAAGATGCCATATTCCCTCAGTGAGTCGGAGTGCCCGGCGTGGATGGAAATCTGCGACAAGCTCTACGCACCGGAGGAGCGTCTCAAGTTCGAGTGGGCCATCGGCTCCATTCTGACGGGACGTGCGGCTCTCGACGTTCAGAAGTTCTACGTCTTCTACGGTCCCCCAGGATCGGGCAAGTCGACGATCATGAATGTCATCGAGATGCTGTTCGAGGGCCACACTGCCTCGTTCAGCGCATACGACATGGGCAAGGCTGACGCACAGTTCAGCCTCGAGCCGTTCTCAAAGAACCCCTTGGTCGCGATCGACCAGGACGGCGACCTCAGCAGGATCGAGGTCAACAAGAACCTGAACAGCATCGTGTCTCACGACCGGGTGTTGATCAACGCGAAGGGCAAGAACCTCTACACCATCGTGCCGAGGTCCACGCTCTTCATTGGCTCGAATGACCCTGTCAAGATCAGCAACCGCAAGTCAGGCCTGTTCCGCCGGCTCGTCGACATCCAGCCTACGGGCGAGACGTTCGAGGAGAAGGAGTACCACCGGCTCATGGAGCAGGTCCGGTTCGAGTTGGGCGCTATCGCCCAGCGCTGCATCTACATATTCGAAGACCACGGCGCGACGTTCATGTCAAGCTACCGGTCTACGGACATGATGTACCGGACCAACGACATCTTCAACTTCGTGGAGGACCACCGGCTCATTCTGAAGGAGGGCATCACCCTCAAGCAGGCGCACAAGCTGTTCACGCAGTGGTGCGATGAGACGGACACCAAGAACATCTACAAGCAGTTCCAGTTCCGGGATCTGTTGAAGGACTACTTCGACGAGTTCCACACTGAGGTCATGATCGACCACGAGCGTTACCGGTCATATTTCAGGGGACTCAAGGAGTTGGAGAAGTTCAGCTGGAAGGGACTTGCACCAAAGGTCACGCGGACTTGGCTTGAGCTCGAAGACGGGCCCTCGCTTCTGGACGAAGCCCTTGCAGACATGCCTGCTCAGATCGGGCAGGACGATCCCATTCACCCGTTGAAGTACCCGTGGGACAAGGTCACGGCGACGCTTTCGAGCATCGACACGTCCAAGGAACACTACGTCAAGGTTCCCGAGCACCACATCGTCATCGACTTCGATCTGAAGGACGCGACGGGTGTCAAGAATCTTGCCCTCAACCTCGAAGCCGCCAAGATGTGGCCTGCCACCTACGTGGAGGTCTCTCGAGGAGGCCAGGGGCTCCATCTGCACTACCACTACACCGGCGACGTTTCGAAGCTGGCGGATGTGGCACCGGATGGTTCCTACGAGATCAAGAAGTTGCTTGGCGGTTCATCACTACGCCGGCGACTCAGTCTTCACAACTCGCTACCGGTTGCCACGATCACATCGGGGCTGCCGATGAAGGAGGAGAAGGTGCTCGCACCGACTCAGATGAAGACGGAGAAGGGCCTTCGTGCCGCCATTGTCAAGGGGTTGCGCAAGGACGTTCATCCGTACACCAAACCGAGCATGGACTTCATTGCCCATGTTCTGAAGGAAGCCCACGAAAGTGGACTCGAGTTCGACGTGTCGGACATGTGGGACGATATCTTCGCCTTCGCGATGAGCTCGTCCAATCAGAAGTCGATCTGCATCGAGATCGCGATGGGCCTGGAGCTGGTTTCCAAGAAGGAGCCGACTGCGGGACCGGACGACAACGAGAAGCCTCTCGCATATTTCGACATGGAGGTCTACCCCAACGTAGTCAAGCTGGGGTGGATGTTGGATCGGGACGACGCAGTCGTGACCGTGATGACGAATCCGAAGCCTCATGAGGTGGAGGAGCTCCTGGAGAACCTGCGACTGGTCGGCTTCAACAACCGCGTCTACGACAACCACATCATCTGGGCTCTGACGCTCGGCTGGGACAACCAGGCGATCTACGAGCTGTCGAAGGCGATCATCGGAAACGACCGCAACGCCATGTTCGGACAGGCCTACAACCTGGCCTACGCGGACCTCTACGACATCATCGTGGAGAAGCGGTCGCTCAAGTGGTGGGAGATCAAGCTCGGTCTTCCCCACATGGAGATGGACCTTCCTTGGGACGAGCCTGTGCCTGAGGACCGGATGGCTGATGTCGACAAGTACCTGATCAACGATGTCAAGAGCACCCGGGCGGTGGCCAAGCACCGCGATGGGGACTTCCGTGCGCGCCAGATCCTGGCCGATCTCACGGGCCTCGCCGTTTGCAACACGAACAGGCAGCACACTGAGCGCTTGGTGTTCGGTGAGAACTCAAGGGACCCTTCCCCGGATCTTGTGTACACGGATCTGCGTGAGATGTTCCCTGGGTATGTCTTTGACCAGTTCGCCCCAGGCAAGGAGAAGTCCACCTACAAGGGCCACAAGGTCGGAGAAGGGGGCTGGGTGAAGTCTAAGCCCGGCATGTACGAGAACGTCGGTCTTCTTGACGTCGCCTCGATGCACCCCACCAGCATCGTCGAGATGAACATGTTCGGGAAGCACACGCCGAAGTTCAAGGCTCTTATGGAGCGGCGACTGGAGGCCAAGCGGTTGGGTAAGACCGACCCCGATCAGCGTGCGTTGTCCGACGCTCTCAAGATTGTGATCAACTCGGTCTACGGGTTGACGGCAGCATCGTTCCCGAACATGTTCCGTGACCCGGACAACATCGACAACATCGTTGCCAAGCGTGGGGCTCTCTTCATGGTGGACTTGTATGAGTACGCCGAGCAGGAGGGCTTCGAGATCATCCACGTCAAGACCGACTCGGTCAAGATCCCCAACATCACCCCGGAGATCATCGACAAGGTGACCATCTTCGGACAGAAGTACGGCTACGACTTCGAGCACGAGGCGACCTACGACAGGTTCTGCCTTCTGAACGACGCCGTGTATGTGGCGGGCTGGCGAGACTACGGGGACGACAACGATCCCCCGTTCGAACCGGATAACCCCCCGCCCATGAAGTGGTCCGCGACCGGTGCGCAGTTCCAGCACCCGGTAGTCTTCAAGACCTTGTTCTCCGGAGAGGAGTTGGTCGCACGTGACTACATCGAAGTCAAGCAGGTCTCCAAGGGAGTCATGTACCTTGCGTCTGAGGTATCTGGGGATCGACAATTTGTTGGCCGTTTCGGCGCTTTCGTCCCTGTGCTCGGAGGTCGTTTGCTTCTGCGAGTGGACGGGGATAAAGAGTCTGCCGTTACCGGAACAAAGGGACACCTCTGGGAGCTCGACGAGCTCGCCATCAACAGCGACACGCTCGACATCGACATGAGCTACTTCCAGAACCTCGTCGATGAGGGACGTTCGGCGATCGAGAAGTTCGGATCGTACGCAGAATTTACACGTCCTTAAATGAACCAGTCACCCTCAACCATTGGAGAAACAATGTCCGAGACCGCAGAATTCGAGTACTTCGAAGGCACGAAGACCATCCAGCACGCTGACGGTTCCACCACCTATGTCACAACGTACCACGAGCCGTACGTCGAGCCCCTCACGGGAAAGCAGCAGGCCGCCGTCCTTGGCGTCGCCGCTGCGATCACCGCAGGGATCGTCGCACTGCCGTTCGCGTTCGACCGCTTGGATGAGTGGAGCCGTCACCGCCGGGAGGTCCGTGCCCTCAAGCGCGAGAAGAAGCTCAACGACCTGAAGAACCAGTCCAAGACGGACTGACCCGTTCAAGGCTCTGGCCCCTACACAAGGGGTCAGGGTCTTGTCTTCAACAGGGAGGGAGAGCCCGAAACACATCCGAAACAACCTCACGGAGGTACCACATGGACGGAGACTTGAGAACGGTGGAGGCGAAGCCCGATCCCACTCACTTCCCCGCACTGGCCAGGAGACTGGTCTTCAACCAGATCGCATCACGTATCGCTCAGACGGACTTGCACATCAAGTTCGAAGAGGACAACGTCTACGTGGTGTGGTTCGCGTACACGCTCGGCAACTGGAAGGCTCTGTGTTCAAGCACCCTTCCCGACGGACGCTACTACGAGGTCACCTTCTCGGCGGCCAAGAACGAGGCGTACGTCGACACGTACATCAAGCTCGACAACCAAGTCGTCCACATGGGCGAGTAACCAAGGAGATCACAAGTGGCAATCGAGATCAACACGAAGGTCAGCGTCGGCGACACCTACGGGAAGAAGGTCGGGAACATCACGCTGGAGGACGCCAAGTTCTTCGGCCGTCCCAACTTCTCGGGTGTCGAGGACCGGTTCAAGGACGCCCGGCGCAAGTTCACCGTCCTCATCCCCAACGAGGTCGCCGACCAGCTCCGTGAGATGGGCTGGAACGTGAAGACCAACATCCCCACCCAGGAGGAGCTCAAGGAGTTCCCGGACCGCGAGCCGCTGTCCCACCTGAAGGTGATGGTGGACGACGGGTCGATCGTGCAGATCCGCATGGGCGAGGACGTCGAGACCCTCACGGTCCCGGCGTTCGGAGTCATCGACCGTTCGCGCATCGAGGAGATGGACATGGAGATCCGGGCCTGGGAGTACGACCCCGAGGAGCGCCCCGGCAACTACTCCGCCCGTCTCGTCGCCCTGGTGGCGAACATCCGACCGAACATCCTCGAGCAGAAGTACGGGAGGCTGTGATGGACAACAACACGTTGCTCGTCATCGACACGATCCTGCTGATCGTCATCCTGCTCCTTCTCCTGGTGCCGCGGATCCCGCGTCGCTAGATGAAGGGGACCTGGGGGAGGCGGGTGTATGGAAGCGTCAAGAAGGGCGCCAAGTACACCCGCTTCCGTCTGGAGATCACACTGACGAACGACTGTGTCTTCAACGAGACGCAGCTGGTTCCGAACGACGAGCTGGAGCAGTACCCCACGCTCTACAAGTGGACTCTGGACAACATGACCGAGAAGCTCATCAAGCGGGTGGAAGCACGCCCGCAGTAAGAAAAACACGCTCTTAAGTAGGAACCACCACACTACTTTAGGAGATCAAATGTCCACGAAGAAGAACCACCGTGCGGTGCGCGAAGCCTGGCTAACCGTAGTCGTCTTCGTGCTCGCATTCTCGTTCTACCTCGCGTGCAACGCCCACATGAAGTAACCGTAGTCCCGCACAACCTCTAACCACACAAGTGGTTAGGGTCTTCTCTCAATTCAGATTGGATATCCCATGCACAAGCAGTTCTACTTCCTCAGCCCCGTCGAGGTCGTCAAGGTCACCTCCCAGAACCTCGAAGAGGTCGCGGAGTGGTGTGGCGGTTCCGTCCAGGAGACGGAGTCGCGTCGAGTGCCCGGCCGGATGGACAAGTACGTCCTCGTTCCCACCCCGAAGGACACCAACATCTCCTGGGCCTTCCCCGGCATGTTCATCACCAAGCGCCTGGTCGTCACCGTCAAGGACGAGCTGCGCGAGACCTACGCCGTGTTCCGTCGCGACTACTTCGAGAAGAACTACTTCGACACCCCGAAGGACGCCGCTGACAAGACCTGGGAGCGTCAGGAGGCCGAGAAGAACAAGCCGGCCCCCAAGGCGGAGGTTCACGTGACGGTCAACGTCGGTGACGCTCTGCTCGAGGCTCAGAAGGTCCTGCAGAAGACCCGTGAGCTGGCCATCGAGGCCGGCGTCGACCCCGCGGAGCTGGAGGAGATCCAGGCGGTCCCCACCGAGAACCTCCAGGGCCTCTTCGAGGTTCCCGAGCCCGCGAAGGCCTGACGTGCCGCGGAACGAGTTCCTCGACCACAAGGAAGAGGAGGACGACGGCAACTTCGAGCTGGTGGTGGAGTACGCAGACGGCGTGCCCATCAACATCATCAAGATGCCCATCAACCACCCGGGGAAGGGTGAAGACGAAGGTCAGGATCCAGAGGTCGCTCCAGTGGAGGACCCCGAGCCCACCAAGCTCGCTGATCTTCGAGGGATTCCGGGTGGCGCCATCACCCGATCCCATCTCGCAGAGGACTGATTCTGCGGGTTGTACACGGGGCTGCAACACCTCGTGTACTTCCCGGAGGGTCCGCCTGGGGTGGAACCCAGGTCCTCCAAGGACTGGCGAAAAATAAGTACCCAGTCCTAACTAACACAAGGTTGGTGTGGTTTCGATCACAGCTGCTGGAAGTTGGTGCCGCTAGATCCGGTCCGGGCCTTCCCCGCCTAGAGCCCAGCACCCGCTGGAGTCAGGACCGGCGCTTCAGGTTGGGCCATCGAGGCAGTACTCGGTGGTCCTTCCTGGGGTACCAATACCCCTACTCAAACAAGGAGATCAACATGCTCAAGAAGATCATCATCGGGGCTCTGGCCCTGATCCTCGCCGTTGCGGCGGGTGTCATCGTGTTCGGCGGTGGTTCCGCCAGCGCTGCGGAGGGTGACGAGCCCTGCGTTCCGAGCGATGCCTGGACCGAGACCATCGAGCACCCGGCGGTGACTCACGTGGTCCATCACGAGGCCGTCACGCATGTCGTACACCACGACGCCGTGACTCACACCGTTCACATCATCGACGTGGAGGCCACTCCCGAGGTGTGGGCGAACTTCAGCCCCAACCACAACCAGGGACCGTTCGACGGACCGCCGTCGTACCCGACGGACGAGCGCGGAACCTGGCACAACCACGACAAGATCCCCGGTGGACACGAGGGCGCCGACGGCGTCTACCAGCGTGACAACCCCCACTCGGGTCGTGCCGACTGGTTCTACCGGCACAACGCCACCCTGGAGGTCTCGCACGACGAGGTCGTCGTGGATCAGCAGGCGTACGACGAGACGGTGGTGGACCAGGAGGCGTACGACGAGACTGTCGTCGACCAGGAGGCCTACACCGAGACGATCGAGCACCCCGCCGTGGAGTGTCCGACCGACGAGCCGCCGACCACGGAGCCCCCGACGATCATCGTCCACGTTCCCTGCGGCGTCTTCCTCCGTCCGATCGCTGACGGTCACCACATCTACATCTGGGAGAAGTGCCCGCCCGTGGTGAAGCACCCCAACACGCCGGTGGTCCACAAGACGCCGGCTCCCGTCCCGACCGTCATCGACGCGGGGCTGTGACATGAAGAGGCTTCTGGTAATTTCAACATTTCTGCTCCTTGGTGCTTGCGCGAACCCCCACCTGGATCAGGAGCCTCTTCCCCCGACCCCCACCACCTCAGTCTCTACCGTTCCGTCGACTCCGAATGAGCCGGCGGTGAAGGAGCCTGAGCGGCAAGTGGACTCGAAGCCCTCTGTGCCCCGGCGACTCTACGGTTGGCGGCTAGGAGATGCTTCAGTCGTTCCTCTCCAGCTGGATGGGAACACGCTTGTGCCGCCCAGTGACCCCAAGGTGCTGGGGTGGTGGGGCTCCAAGGCCGGCGCGAAGAAGGGGACTACTCTTCTGGTCGGTCACACGGTTCATACAGGAGGTGGTTACCTGGATGACCTGGAGAAGGTGCCTGTGGGGTCCTCAGTGACCCTCTCAGGGCATCAGTACCACGTAGTGAGCAATAGGGTCATCTCTAAGCTGAAACTGGCTCAGATCGCCCCTAAGCTCTTCTCACAGAATGGCCAGAGTCGCCTAGTGGTGGTGACCTGTGAGAACTACGACCCGGCAACCGGCCACTACGACTCAAACGTGGTCATGGTAGCCAAGTAGGAGGCCCTATCTCCCTGTGGGGGGCTCTTCTCTGGGATAAATTCCTGGAAAAGAGTCCCTCACACGGGTCTGCTTTTTTGTGGAACCGTCTCCGGGAAGGCTTTGGACCACGAAAATGTAGGGTGTCCCCAAAAATTTCCCCGCGCTCCTCAAGAAAACGGCGCGCTCAGAGGCGGTTAGATTTGTAGAAAGACACCCCTCTCTCAGGCGTAAATTCTTAGTATTACACATTTACACACTTTTAACCCCCCATTAGAATAGTAGAAGTAGAAAAGAGAGAGAATACATATACGGCTGAAAGGGGGAGAGAAAAAAACGGGAAATGTGTAGCAGGAAAAACATGCCGTAGAGTAGAGAAGAAACCCTACGTCCCTCACCATTGGAGAACCACAATGACCGTCCTCATGACCTTCATCGGTACGTTCGTGTTCATGATCAGCTGTTTCACGGTTGGCTTTAAGCCCGCCTGGAAGCGACTGATGGTGTTCGCGATCACCGGTGTCATCATCGACGCCTTCATCATCGGCATTTCACTGCTGGTGACGTTTGCCATCTCACTCTGAAGCCCAAAGCCCCTTTACTGGGGCCTAGGGTTTTCTGAAAGGACTAGACATGACGCAGCAGGCACAGCCCACCAAGATCTACCGTTGCAAGCACTGCAAGGTCCAGGTGCTGAGTAAGATCGACTTCCGACCCGTCCTGGGTAAGACTCACTCCAAGCACTGCCCCCGACGCCGGACGTTGGGTTGACCTTTCAACTACACGACCATCAGTCTGAGGCAATAGCTAAGCTTCATACTGGTTCGGTCCTCGTCGGTGATGTGGGTACCGGCAAGTCGATTGCCGCGTTGGAGTACGCACGCACTCGACATCCACACTCCGAGATCATTGTCATCACCACTGCGAAGAAGCGCGACAGTGGAGAGTGGTACGCCGATGCGATGAAGATGTCGCTGAGGCAAACACTCGTTGTCGACAGTTGGAACAACATCCAGAACTACGTCGGTAGAGATGCCTTCTTCATCTTCGACGAGCAGCGCATTGTGGGTAACGGCTCATGGGTGGATCACTTCTACTCGATCGCCAATACCTGTGACGGGTGGATTCTTCTCACTGCAACACCGGCCGATGTGTGGATGGACCTCGTCCCCATCTTCATCGCTAATGGGTTCTTCCGCAACCGAACCCAGTTCAACAACGAGCACGTAGTGTTCAGTCGATTCACCAAGTATCCCAAGGTGGACCGATATCTGGACACGTGGGTTCTCGAGAAGTACCGGGATGAGATCTACGTCGAGATGTACCTCGAGCGACACACCACCCGCGTAGAGCACATGGTGGATGTCGAGTTTGATCTCGCTGAGCAGCAGCTCATCTACCGAGACAGGTGGAACCCGGAGGAGAACCTACCGATCAAGGATGCCGGCGAGATGATGCGGCTGCTACGGAAGAGCAGCAACAGTCATCCTTCGAGACTGGAAGCAGTCAAGAAGATCTGCGCCGACAACCCGCGGGTCATCATCTTCTACAATCACAACCACGAGCTGGAAGCATTGCGCACGTTGATGCCAGAGCTCGATATTCCCATGGCGGAATGGAACGGTCACTACCACCAACCCATCCCATTTGGGGACCGCTGGATCTACCTCGTTCAGTATCAAGCCGGAGCTGAGGGGTGGAACTGCATCACAACAGACACGGTCATCTTCTACAGCCTGCCGTATTCCTACCGGAACTTCCACCAGGCCAAGGGACGCATCGACCGAATGAACACGCCGTACGAGATCATGAACTACTACATCCTCAAGTCTCGTTCCATCATCGACCAGGCTATCTGGAAGTCTCTCCACCGAAAGAAGAACTTCCAGGCCAGTGCATTTGCTAAGAAAGCATGGCCAAGAGAGGAGGCTCCGAAGCGTCGACTCAACTGACGCAAGCTGTGAACGGGTACATCCGCTCACAGTTTTGTCCAGGCAGGAAAAACAGGTGTTATAATGAAGAGAGCATCATATGTCTACGCTGAAATCAGAGATATGTGATCACATGCTCCTCTTTTTTTCTGTCTCCAAAGGAGGTGACATGCTAGAACGCGATTACCAAGCGTATCTCATCAAGCTGATCAAGAACTTGATCCCCGGCTGTGAGATTCTCATCCTGGACCCCAACTACATTCAGGGGATTCCAGATCTGCTCATCCTTGCCCCGACAGGTAAGTGGGCCACCCTCGAGGTGAAGGCGTCGGAGAAGTCCAAGTTGCGCCCGAACCAAGCGTGGTACGTCCAGCACTGGGGTGAGAAAGCTTTCTCATCCTTCATCTACCCCGAGAACGAACAGGAGGTGCTCGTTGCGCTTCAACAATCACTGGCAAGTTGAAGGCAAGCACGCCTTCCTGGGAGCCAGCAAGTACCACTGGATCCGATACGACCTCGACAAGATGCGTCGTATCTGGGAAAACAAATTCGCATCCGAACGTGGTACGCGACTTCACAACCTGGCGGCCTTCTGCATCCGTGAACGGGTGAAGCTGGACAAGAACGGCACGACTCTGAGCCTGTACGTCAACGACGCCATCGGTTTCCGGATGACACCGGAGCAGGTGCTGCTGTACAACGACGACTGCTTCGGGACTGCCGACGCCATCGTGTTCAACAAGGGTGTGCTCCGTATCCATGACCTGAAGACGGGTACACATCCTGGTTCATTCGACCAGATCATGATTTACTTCGCGCTGTTCTGTCTCGAGTACGACATCAACCCGTACGACATCGAGATGATCGGCCGCATCTACCAGAACGATGACTTCCTCGAGCTCATCGCCAACCCGGCAGACGTCAAGGAGATCATGGACACCATCAAGCTGTTTACCAAGGAGATCGACGCGATGAGGGCGGTGATGCTGTGAACAAGGAACTGAAGCACTACGGCATCAAGCGCAAGTCGGGCCGCTATCCGTGGGGCTCGGGCAAGGATGCCTACGGTCGAAGCATGAGCTTCTACGCCATGGTCGACGACCTCAAGAGTCAGGGCATCCCCGAGAAGGAGATCGCTCAGGCAATGGGTCTCGAGGTTCAGAAGCTGAGTGGCGACCCCAGTGCGTCGTTCTCGGTTGCTGATCTTCGGGCGACCAAGACGATTGCTCGTGAGATCATCGTCCAGCAGCAGACCCAGCGAGCTGTTCAGCTTCGCGACAAGGGTGTCAGCCTCGACGAGATTGCGAAGGACATCGGTATCCCTCAGCCCACGGTTCGCCTGCGGCTGAAGAACTCCGAGAACCTGAAGCAGTCCAAGCTCTCCAACACTGTGGATGTCATCCGCAAGGCCGTGGACGAGCACAAGATCGTCGACGTCGGTAAGGGTGTCGACCTTCAGCTCGGCATCGCCGATACCAAGCTCAACGCAGCGCTGTCTGTGCTTCGCGATGAGGGTTACGAGACCTACAACCTCCAGACCCGAAACGTCGGCACCCAGCACTTCACCAACCAGCGAGTCATCGTCCCGCCGGGAACCGGTTTCGGCGGAGCGAAGAAGATGCAGAACGACATCCACACGATGGGTGAGTGGACGGAGAATGACGGTTTGACCTACTTCGGGCTTCACGACCCGTTGTCGGTCTCGTCGAAGCGAGTCCAGGTTGTCAACGACAGCTTGGAGGATGGAACGGTCTACGTTCGTCCGGGTGTCAAGGATCTCAACATGGGCAAGAACACCTATGCCCAGGTCCGCATCATGGTCGATGGAAGCCACTACATCAAGGGCATGGCAGTGTTGAAGCATGACCTGCCGGATGGTGTGGACCTTCAGGTTCATTCCAACAAGCCCAAGGGCACTCCGAAGCTCGACGCGCTCAAGCCCCTGAAGACCGTGAAAGATGAGAACGGCAACGAAGTCATCGACAAGGACAATCCGTTCGGGTCGATGATCAAGCGCCAGATCGTCGAGCACGACAGCAAGGGGAACGAGAAGGTGACGAGCGCACTCAACCTGGTCAACGAGGAAGGTGACTGGGACGACTGGCGTAAGTCGGTTCCGTCTCAGATGCTGGCAAAGCAGCCGCACTCGCTGATCAAGTCACAGCTGCAGACCACTCGCGACGATGTCCGTCAGCGGCTAGCCGAGATCGACACCATCACCAATCCGGTGGTGCGTAAGGCTGCCTACGAGGACTTCGCCGACAAGGTGGATTCTGACGCGGTCGACCTTCGTGCTGCATCCTTCCCTCGTCAGCGCACTCAAGTGATTGTCCCGATGACCAAGATGAACAAGGGTGAGATCTATGCCCCGAACTTCGAGACTGGTGAGAGGGTTGTCCTTATTCGGTACCCACACGGTGGCCGATTTGAGATCCCTGAAGTCACGGTCAACAACAACAATCGGACGGCTAAGAAGCTTCTCGGTAATGCCACCGATGCCATCGGGATTCACCCCTCTGTGGCAGAACGCCTTTCGGGAGCTGACTTCGACGGAGACACCGTTGTCGTCATCCCCAACCGATCCGGCAAGATCAAGGGCGTCGAGTCACTCGGCTCGCAGCGCAAGGTCTACGACGACGCGCTGAACAACTTCAACCCCAAGGATCTGTACGGCGGATTCGTCCAGCATGGTACGGACAAGAAGGGGAACCCGATCGGCAACTTCAAGCTCATGCGCAACACGGGCCTGGAGATGGGAATGATCACCAATCTGATCACCGACATGCAGGTGCAGAGTGCAAGGCCTGAGCACGTCATCCGTGCGGTTAAGCACAGCATGGTGGTCATCGACGCCGAGAAGCACAAGCTCAACTACAAGCAGAGCGAGACCGACAACAACATCGCCCAGCTTCGTGAGCTCTACCAGTCACATCCCGGTACTGACAAGAAGCCGGGTGGAGCAACAACCCTTCTGTCCCGGGCTACGGCCAAGGATCGTGTTCCGGAATTCAAGGAACGTTCGGCTAAGGAAGGTGGACGGATCGACCCCGAAACAGGGGCCGTTGTCTACACCCCCACCAACAAGACCCGTTCTGTCTTCGACAAGAAGACCAACACCTACACGGACGAGAAGGTACCCGTCACTAGCGAGGCCAAGCGGTTGTCCCTCACGGACGACGCCTATTCCTTGGTACGTGACAAGGCAGACCCAGTAGAGCGCCTCTATGCAGAGCACGCCAACGAGATGAAGGCCCTTGCAAATCAGGCCCGTCTCAAGTCGGTACGTACACAGAACCCTAAGATCAACCCGAAAGCCCGGGAGATCTACAAGGCAGAGGTGGACAAACTGACGGCCGACCTCCGTAAGGCGCAGGCACAGAAGCCGCTTGATCGTAGGGCTGATGTGATTGCTGGTGCTGTGGTCAAGCAGAAGCTGACTGATGATCCCACATTGCGGTATGACAGTGATCGCAAGAAGAAGGTAGAGCGACAGGCCAAGGCTGCTGCCCGCAACCGGCTCAACCTGGAGAAGCCCGTCATTGAGATCAGTGACAGGCAGTGGGACGCCATTCAGAGTGGTGCTGTCAGCGCCTCCCGTCTCAGGGACATCCTCACCTACGCTGACAAGAAGAAGGTCATGGAGTTGGCCATGCCACGTACCAACCCTGTGATGACCAGTGCAATCGCTGCTCGAGCAAAGGCAATGTTGGCTGCTGGTAACAGTACTGCTGATGTGGCTGCTGCTCTTGGCATCAGTGCCTCTACATTGAGGGGCGCCCAGCTGAGAGGGGACCTGTGATGGCTGAGTTCATGTTGAGTTTGGCCTCCAACCCGTACGATCCCTTCGAGGAGTACGATCTTTGGTTGAACTTTGATCATCAAGAAGGCTTTGACACAGCAGGCTTGCTTGCTCGTGCGCTGAGCACTAGTGATGATCTGTCACCAGATGATCAAGAGCTTGCTGTAGAGCAGGCCATCGAGAGCATCCTTTCAAACGTGTCCTTCAAGGGCCTGTACAAGAAGGTCGAACGCAAGACGTAAAACCTTCGTCGTTGACGGGGGGGAGGGGTCTCTAAAAAATACCCCTCCTCTCCAT
>Ga0164309_10000139_pt1 | contig 43843 bp, 35 predicted proteins | sample Whisoiple_247_MG_FD_109984 | JGI IMG/M metagenome (GOLD analysis project Ga0164309, IMG submission 109984) | Soil microbial communities amended with fresh organic matter from upstate New York, USA - Whitman soil sample_247_MG | ecosystem: Environmental > Terrestrial > Soil > Unclassified >... | reverse complement strand
CCGGCGCCGACGCGTACGAAGTTGCGAGCTGGGCAGCTCATAGCCGAAGTCATCCCCTCGACAGATGGGCGCAGCCGTCTGGGCCCCCGCGTCCGGCGCAGCCGGGCGCTTGGCGGGCCCCTGGCGCGCGCAGCGCAGCGAGCACGCCAGGCCGCAATACGCCGCACACCGGCGGGGCAGCCCCGCTCTCGCTCCCACTTCACAGCGAGAACGAGAGCTCAGGGGCGGCGAGGTGCGAGTCTCAGGCGCCGGCGTTGGCCTCGGGAGCGCGCGGGAGCGGGATGCGGATGCGGCCGCCGTCTTGGAATGCCAGGGCGCTGATGGCCTTGTCGAAGAAGCCACGCAGGAAGCCGACTTCGTGGGGCGGGTTGGTGATCAGACCGGCGTCGCGGATGTTTTTCATGGTCGCGACCACTTCGAGTGTGCGGACTTCACCCTCGCGAGCGAGAACACTGAGCGCGCTGTCTTTCATCGCGCGCGCGAGGCCCTCGCGGCGTTCGGGCGTGAAGAAGCGGTCGGTCGCGGACGTGACCTCTTCCTCGAGATTCTTCTTGAGCTGTTCGGGATCGGGTTCGCTGCCCGGGGTCATGCGCTCGCCGAGCTTGCCCAACATCTCGTCGATTGCCTCTTTGGGCGGGAACCAACCGCGGAACTCGGGCAAGAAGTGCAAGGCGTGCGAGTTCTTTGCCAGATCTTGCGCGTCCTCGTCTCCGAGCTCGAGGCCTTCCGCGTCGAACGGATGTTCTTCCGCCTCGCTCGGGACGGGTTCGAGCAGACTCTGCGCGGTGGCAAAGCCGAGCGGCTCCGGGACTCCGCGGGCCGCGTGCTTCTGGCGAGCAGCGGCGATGCGCGCGCGTGCCCAGCCCACGGGCACCTTCACGGGGCGATAGTCCGCTCCGGGCAGCGCGCGCGCGAGTGCGTCCTTCAGCTGCGATTGGCTCAGATCACCGACGTTGACGCGATGGATCCCGAAATCATCGTGCAGGTAGACGAACACGCTGTGAGTGCGGCTCGTCGGCGAGCGCGACGTGATCACCAGACAGACGCTGCCGCCGCTATCCGGGGCGAGCATCAATGCTTCGGCGATTTCCGGGGATTTTTCACCGGTGACGCTCGTGACGTGGTTGGTGGTGGGGATGGCGATGCCGCGCGCCTTGAGCACGTTCAAGCCGCGTCGGGCGGCCTTGCGCGCGGGGCCATTGGCTCGTTCCGAAGCCTCGTTCACTGCCGCGGCGTTGCCTGCCTTTACCCAGGCTTCGACCAAAGCCACCGCGTTTTCGCCGGCGCGCCCCAAAGCTGCCAAGGCGTTTTCTGCGCTCGCCGAAAGATCGGCGGCGGCGAGCGTTGCGCTCGACTTGCTCGTTTGTTTGTCCGTCATGACGTCTCCCAAAGTATGAATCAGAGTCTCAAAGGGCGGCGATCGCTTCGACCTCGAGCCGCACACCGAGTGGTAGGGCGGCGACCGCGACCGTGGTGCGAGCCGGTGGTTCTTTCGTGAAGTGGCGCGCGTACGCTTGATTGAACGCGGCGAAGTCAGCCATGTTGGTCAGGTAGACGGTGGTCTTGACCACGTTGTCGAGCGTGGCCCCGGCTGCACTCAACACGGCGCGCAAGTTGTCGATGATGCGATCCGTCTCTTCTGCGATCGTGCCGCTCACCACTTTGCCGGTGGCGGGATCGAGCGGGATCTGTCCGGCCAGGAACAGCAGCGAACCGCTTTGAATTGCCTGCGAATAAGCGGATACCGGTTGGGGTGCGGCCGCGGACAAGATGACGGATCGGGTCATGGCGAGGGGGGCGCATACTCGCCCCGCCCGAGCCCCGAATCAAGTACGCTTGCCATCCATCGCGCGCCGTCCATCAATGGCGCGGCCGAGGGTGATTTGATCGGCAAATTCCAGGTCTCCGCCGTGTGGGACGCCGCTCGCGATGCGCGAGACCTTGAGCCCTTTGCCGGTCAATTCACGGGCCAAGAGCAACGCGGTGGCTTCGCCGTCCACCGACGGAGGCGTCGCAAGGATGACTTCCTTCACCGAGTCTTCCGCGATCAATTGGAACAGTTCGCGCAGAGGTAGCTCGTCTGGACCGATGCCATCGAGCGGCGAGAGCAGGCGCCCGAGCACGAAATAGCGCCCGCGCATGGCGGCGCTCTTCTCGATCGCCATCAAATCTTGAACGCGCGCGACGATGCACAACAGGCTGGGGTCACGACGCGGATCGCGACACACCGGGCACAGCGCGCGACCGTTCGCGTCGAGCTCGGCGATGTTGCCGCAGCGCTCGCAGCGCTTCACGGCGTCACCCAATTCGATCAGCGACGTGCCCAGCTCGCGACCGTACTCTTGGCTCTCCGTCACGAAGAACATTGCAAAGCGCTGCGCCGTTTTTTCACCCACGCCGGGCAGGCGAGACAATAGTTCGATCAGGCGTTGCAGTCGGTCCGGAAGCATGGCTCTAGCCTAGTGCACCGCTCGCGACGTACCAGTAATCCCTAAGAACTCGTGCTTGGGCCGAGCTTCAAATCCTTGATGCGAGCGCCCAGCACCTCGACCGCGTCGGTAATTCCGCGGTGACTTTTGGCCTGCGCGATCGCCTCGCGCTGTTTCGCTAGGCGAATTTCGGTATCCAGCGTGGCGACGCTCTTGATGGTCGCGGCGCGGGCGGATTCGAACTCGAAGATCACCTTCGTGGGTTTGCCAAAGTGTTCGGTGGCCAAAGCTCCCAGCAGATCCTGCGAATCTTTGTCGTTTGCGCCCTGGCCGAACATGTCCCCTGGCTCCCAACCCAAGCGGAATTCTCCCGGGGTGGAGGACAAGATCGAGCCGCGCGCCAAGAATGCCGCAAGTTCGGGGCGCCGCTCGTTCACCCGGTCCAAGATCGCGCGAAATGCGGCGAGATCTTCGGGGTTTGGCTCGCTCTGCGGCGGCTTGGGCGCCACCGGGATGGGGCGCGCTTCAGCCTTTCTCTCGGTTCCGCCCTGCTCCGGAAATGGGATCGCGAAATCAGGATCGATCTCGGGACGCCGCTCGGGGGCGGGGCGCAGATCGGGTTCCGGACGACGTGGTGGAGGCTCCTTGCGGCCATCGGGCGGAGCCTCGGGCCGCGAACTTTCGGCGCTGCGCACTTCACGCGGTCGGCCTTCCGCATTGCGTGGTCGTAGATCCGGGGCGGGGGGCTGGGACTGTGGTTGAGGCTGAGGAGCGCGCGCGGAAGGGGACGCCGTTGATGGTGCGCCTTGCGCGCGAGGCGCGCCCAGGCGCTGTTCGAGCGCGGCCAAGCGGCGCAGGAGCTCGTCGACCGGCAGCAGCGGAGGGCGCCGTGCCAAGCGCACGAGCAGCATTTCGAGCGCTGCGCGCGGCTGCCCGCTGCGCACGACGTCGTCGAAGCCTTGCGAGAAGCCTTGGTGTAGCCGGATCAAGTCGTCTGCGTGGGTGCCTTCTGCAAGCTGCAGCACGTCCTGCACTTCTTCATCGGCCAAATCGAGCAAAGCTCCGGGATCTTTGCAGACCTTGGCGACCACCAGATCCCGCAACAATGCCAGCAGATCGCGGGCAACGTGGGCAGTGTCGTAGCCTTGATTGGACAGCTCCGCGATGACGTTCAGGGCCGCACCAGCGTCACCGCGCACGAGCGAAGACGCGATATCGTGCAGCACTTTGCGGCTGGCGACGCCGAGCACGCGGGCGACGTCATCACCGCTGAGCTTGGCGCCGCCCCAGGCGATCACTTGATCGAGCAGGCTCATCGCGTCGCGCATGCTGCCGGCTGCTTCGCGCGCGACGATGCCGAGGGCGGCGTCGTCACTCTCGATTTTCTCTTGCCCGAGCACGTAGCGGAGTCGCCCGGCGATGACCTGGGTCGGGATCAGCTTGAAATCGAAGCGCTGGACCCGGCTCAAGATCGTGATCGGCACCTTGTGCACTTCAGTCGTCGCGAAGATGAACTTGACGTGCGGTGGCGGCTCTTCGAGCGTCTTCAAGAACGCGTTCCAGGCGTTCTGCGAGAGCATGTGCACTTCGTCCACGATCACGATTTTGAAGCGATCGCGCGCGGGCCGGTAGGGCAGGGAATCTTGCAGCTTTCGTACGTCATCGACGCCCGTGTAGCTGGCGCCGTCGATCTCGCGCACGTCGACGTCCGTGCCGAGCGCAATTTCCGTGCAGGCGGCGCACTTCAGGCAGGGTGTGACGGTGGGGCCTGGGTCGGTGCCAGCCGGTGTCGTATCGGGATCGCCGAGGCAATTCAGCGCCTTGGCCAGGATGCGCGCGCTGGTCGTCTTGCCCACGCCGCGAACGCCCGTGAACAGGAAGGCGTGCGCCACGCGGCCGCTGTCGATCGCGTTGCCGAGCGTGCGAGCGACGTGGTCTTGCCCAACCAGGTCCTCGAAGCGCATCGGGCGCCACTTGCGTGCCAAAACCACGTAGCTCATCGGGAATACCCGCGTAGCAGATCGCGTCCGCCCTGGCGAGCCTGGCGCGTCGGGTGCGAGGTCGATGTAGGACGACGAGACCCTTACGCCTCTGATCGGCGTGGTTTGCGAGTCGATTGAGCGGCGGCGCGGGTCGGGGTAGCGTTCCGAGGTGCGCTCGTCCTTTCGGGTTTGCTTGCCACTCGCCGCCGTTCTCTCGTGCGGCGGACAACCTGCGCCGAGCGTCAGCGCGCCCGGGTCGAACTGCGCACCCACGCCGAAAGCAAGCGCGGAGCCCGTGCAGAACAGCACTGACCTGCGGGCGGAGGTGCTCGACAGTCCGACATCGCAGGCAACTTTGAACTTTGTCGCGCCCGAGCTGGGGGAGCGCGTGCTGCTTGCAGATCCGCGCAACTATCGCGTGCAAGTGATCACTGACGTCGCTGGATCGGAGATAGCCGGGCTCGAGGTTTCCCTCGACGCAGGGCGGCCGCGCAGGCTGCCTGTGGCTGCGCCAACCATCACGCTCGGCGAGTTGCTGAGCGAGGACGCTGAGCTCGCACCCGGCTCCCACTGGCTGTTTGCGGCGCCGATTTTGGCTTCTGGCTTCGTGCCGCGCGCTGCGTCGGGCGGCGCGCGCGCAGCCAAGGCGCGCCGCTTCTACATCGGAAAGAGCGCGGACGAAGCCGTGGGTCCCAGTGGTGCGATTTGGCTACGGAGGCCAGAAGGCAGTTACAACGGCGTGAAAAGCGGCGAGTCCGTGACGGTCGATGCGTTCGTCTTCTCGGCGCTGGGAGTCGAGATCGACGCACCTTGTACGATCGCGCTGCGATCGCCCAAGGTCAGCGGCCAGCTCCGGCTCAGCTCGCCGTTCGTGTTGCACGAACTGCCGAGCGGCGTGTACGAGGCGAGCGCCAGCGCGCTTCCCGCATCGACCAGCGTCACGCATTTCACGGTCAACCGTGAGCTGGGCGGCGGACCGTGAGCGGGACTTTCTTGTCTGGAGTGCTGTGCGCCTGGGCCGCCGCACAACTCGGCATGGGTGCGTTCTTCGTGCTTGCCTATTTCGCCGGGCGGCGCGAGCCCGAATACGCGGTGTTCGGCGTTTTATGCTTTTCGCTCAGCGTGATGAGCATCGGCGTCGGCCTCGATTATCACGATGGGACGCAGCCTCACGGAATCCTCGCCGATCAGATCGGGCTGTCCGGTGCCATTTTCGCGGCGCCGCTCAACGTGCACTTCGCGCTGTGCTTCTCGTCGCTCGAAGATCGCTTGCGTCGTTGCTGGCCGCTCTACCTACTTGCGTTCTTTTTCTTCGTGGCCAACTGGTCGGGTGCGTTCTGGGTGCCGGGCAAGTTTCAGATCGTGCAATCGACCATCTTCGGCGTGCGCGTCGACCAAATGGTTGGTGAAGCGAACGCGGTCGGCAACGCGTTCTACGCGGTCGGTGTGCTCGAGACGCTGGCAACGGTCGGTATTTTGGCGCGCGCGTACCTAGCGGGCCGGCGTGACGCGTTGGCTTCGCTGCTCGGTATCTCGTTGGTCGTGCCGGCGGTCGTCAATGACGCCGGACTGGCTTTCGGCGCTTTCAGGAACACGATCAGCCTATTGCCGCACGCATTCTTGGTGTTCGCGTTCGCGGTCGCGGGGACGGTCTTGATGCGCTACCGTTTGGCGGCAGGCGGGCTCGAACAGACGACCCAGCGCTTGCAGTTGCGCACCGATGAACTGCGCACCTCCCACGCCGAACTGCGCGTCGTGCAGAGTGAACTGGTCAGCAAAAATCAGCTAGCCGCGGTCGGCGAGCTGGCCGCAGCGATCGCCCACGAGGTCAGAAATCCGTTGGCCGTGATCGTCAACGCGGTTGCCGGTCTGCGGCGAGTCTCGGGCAGCGAAGAAGACCGCAATATCCTGCTGGGTATCGTCGACGAAGAGGCGGCACGGCTCAACCGACTGGTCACGGATCTGCTTCGCTTTGCGCGCCCGGTGAGCGTCAAGCGTTCGCCTGTGTCGCTGGGTGAGCTCGCCAAACGCTCGCGCTCGCAAATCATGGACGGTCACGAGATCGTCGTGTCGATCGCCGCCGACCCCGAGATCCAGACGGTTTGGGTCGACCCGAACTTGTTTCGGCTCGTGTTCGACAACTTGGTTCAGAACGCTTGCCAAGCCATGCAGGGCGGAGGTCGCGTCGACATCGTGGTGACTCGCGGTGAGTTGTCGTCGAAGGGCCCAGCGGTTTCGATTCAAATCAAGGACCACGGTCACGGCATGGAGCCCGAAGTGCGCGAGCGCGCGCTCGACCCGTTTTTCACGACTCGTCCCAGCGGTACGGGCTTGGGCCTGCCTATCGTGCAGCGAATCGTCGAAGCCCACGGTGGTGAACTCCTGATCGAGAGCGAAGAGGGCGCGGGCACGAGCATTACTTTGTTCTTACCGCTCGGGGCTCCCGCCGAAGAGCCGCTTGCCGAGGGCGACTCGCAGTCCCATCACCTGGCGTGAGGAAATCATGAAGGCACTCCCTCGTGAGCAGATCATCGAACTAGACAAGGCACACGTCTGGCATCCGTACACGGCGATGGACGAATACGTCGCCGAAACCAATCCGTTGGTCATTGCGCGGGCGAGCGGCTCTCGCCTGTTCGACGCGGATGGCCGAGCCTACTTCGACGGCAATTCGTCTTGGTGGTGCGCGGCCTTGGGTCACAATCACCCACGCCTGGTCCGTGCTCTCGCAGCTCAAGCGGAGCGGCTGTCTCACGTCGCGCTCGCAGGAATCACGCACGAGCCCGTGGCGATGCTCGCAAAACAGCTCGTCAAACTCGCGCCCCCGGGCCTGCCGCACGTATTTTTTAGCGACAACGGTTCGACTTCGGTCGAAGTGGCGCTGAAGATGTCGCTGCAATACTGGGTGCAAAATGGCCGACCGGAGCGCACTCGCTTCGTCGCTTTCGACGGCGCGTTTCACGGCGAAACTTTGGGCGTCACTGCGCTGCAAGGGGTCGAGGTATTTCGCCGTCCGTTCGCCTCCGTGGTCATGGAGTGCTTGCGCGTCCCTCCCGCGAGTGACGGCTACGAGCGCGCCTTCTCGGTGCTCGAGTCGATCTTGCAAAAAGATGCCGATACGATCGCTGCCGTCGTGCTCGAGCCGATGGTCCAGGGCGCGGCCGGAATGCGCATGTACGACGCGGAGTTCCTGCGCCGCGCGCGTGCACTGACCACGAAACACGACGTCTTCTTGGTGCTCGACGAGGTGTTTGCTGGCTACGGTCGCACCGGGCCGATGTGGGCCTCCGAGCACGCAGGCATCGCGCCCGACTTGATGTGCACGGCCAAGGGCTTCACGGGGGGCATGATGCCGATGGCCGCGACGCTCGCTACGCGCCGCATCTTCGAAGGTTTTTTCGGCGGGAGTGAGCGGTCGTTCTTTTACGGTCACACCTTTACCGGCAATCCGCTCGGCGCGGCGCTCGCGCTCGAGGTCTTGAAGGTGTACGAAGAAGAGTGTGTGCTCGAACGCGCCGCCGCAAAAGCGCGGCGGATCCGCGACGCATTCGCCGAATTCTCGTCGATTCCCGGTGTGACCACCACCCGCTCGCTCGGCATGATCGGCGCGCTCGAGCTCGGCGGGCGACAAGGTTACCTCGAGCGCAGTGGCCTCAGCGTGTACCACGAGGCCCTCCGCCGCGGCGCCTATCTCCGGCCTCTGGGCAACGTCGTTTATATCGCCCCCCCGCTCAATATCGCCGACAGCGACCTCGACGAACTACTCACAATCGTCGCAGAGTCCGTGCGCGCGGTGACCACCTCGAGTTAGGCTCGGGACCTAGAAAATGGCTGAACGAAAGCGCTACTTGTTCGTGTGCGTGAATCGCCGTCCCGACGGCACGCCCAAAGGTTCGTGCGCCGCCCGCGGCGCGGTCGAGTTACACGAGAAGCTGAAGTCGATGCTGAAAAAGCGCGGCCTCGCGGAGCTCGAAGCCCGCGCCTGCACGTCGAGTTGTCTCGATACGTGCTGGGTCGGTCCGGCGATCGCCGTCGAGCCCGACGGATATTTCTATGGCCGCGTCGCAGAGAGCGATCTGGAGGAGATCGTGGATGCGTTTGCTACCGGGCAACGCGTTGAACGATTGGTGCTTCAGCCGAGCGACTATGTCGAGCCGAAGGAGTTGAAGAAGCTCGACGGGTGAAACACCCTACTGTGCGGTTAGCGGTTGCTCGCGGAGAGCTTTTCCGTCGGTCCAGTACAGGGCGTGGGCCGTTCCCACCCACAGGAACCGGTCGTATCGCTCTCGCGAGTACTCGAGGAGCTGGAGCGGGGGAACGTCCGCGTCGAACTCGGCAGTTAGCACGCGATTCTGAATGGTTGATGTCCCGGCCTGCTCAGGGGCGATGACCCCGAAAAAGTAGCGATCACCCACGACCTGGAGCGCGTTGGGGTAGCCGGCGCCCAGCGGGCGGATTTGCTGGGGCTGACCACCGCTCTTGGGGGTTCGTGACAGTAAGACTCCGTTCGGGGGCGGATCAGTGAAATTCACCCGCTCAACGGCAGGCGCGATGGTGATGATGTCGTCGCCGTGTAGGGCGAATCCGTAGCTCGCTGAAGCACCGGTAGCGATGGGTGCGGCTTCGGTAGTGGGAGTGCGCATCACTCGAGCGTTGGGCGCGGCGCGGAAGAAGAGGTTCATTCCGTCGCCGGCGAGGTCGGACACGGACTGCACGTTGTCGTCCGTAGCAAGAAACAGCGTCGGGACCGCAGCTACTTCCGACGAGATCGAGTAGAGGGCGGAGCCCGAGTCTTTGCGCTCGCTCCAGAACATTTGGCTGCCCTCAGGGCCGAAGAAGAAGGATGGTTGCGCGCCCGGCGCTGGGTATCGTCGCACGACCTGCGGGCTACCACCGGCCAGCGGCACACGGATCAGTTGCGACTCGCTGACAGGCGGTCCGTGCCAGATGGAAATGTAAGCGTGGGTCGTCGTGAGTCCCAATTGGTCGGGCCCGTCGAGGCCCGAGGCAATGGTGGTGGTCTTGCCGTCAGCGAAATCGTACGACTTCAGCACGCCGTCGTGTAGGTAGTTCCAGAGCGTGTCCCTGGTTCCGTACTCGAGCCAATAGACATGTGATTCGCTCGCGGCCAAGGCAACGATGCCCGTGTTCTGATATGCGTCGGCTTGCTCGTACTTGGCGAGGTCTTCTTCGAATGGGGCTCGTCGCACCACGCAAGGTCCGGCATTGGGCTCGCAATCGGTCTCGGGAGCGCATTGGTCGCCTGCCGCGCACGAGGCCCCCACATTGCATCGAGTCAGCGTCGCGATCGTGGCCTGTGCCGGGCTTCCCTCTACCGAAGTGATCAACCCGCCCGGAATACACGGGTGCCCGAGTTTGCCGGCATCTGACGAAACCCCCGCCTCACCACCTTCGCCGGCAGCGTCTGACCCTCCTACTCCGCCACCAGATTCGGCATCCCCGGCCATTCCCGCGAGTACCTCGACCAGCGCGCCGCCACTCCCCGCGAAGTTGTGAAAACCGCCCGAGCCGCCCGAGCCGCCCGCGGCTTTGGCCGGCACATCAACAGCAGCAGGAACGGCAGACAATTTGCCGTTGCATGCCACAGCAAACAGGATTGCCCAGTACGTCGAGTTGCGCAAATTCATGATTGTCCCCGGACTTCAGTGCCCTGGCAGCGGTTGCTTGAAGACCGATCGCCCGTCGCTCCAATACAAGTCACCGCCAGTGACAACCCACAAATGATCGATGTACGAGCCCCGGTCGGGCCGTTGCAGGAGCTGAACCAGTGGAGACTGATCCACGAAGCTCCCCGTGAGCACCCGCAAGTCGTTCAAGTAAGGTTCATCGTTCGGCGACGCTGACGCCTCGAAGAAGTAGCGATCGCCGACGCGGCGCAATCCGTCCGGAAGGCCAGATCCAAGGGCTCGAACACGCACGAACTCGCCGCCGCTCTTTGGAGCACGCGCGAGCATCCCACCGACGGTGGAGAGGGATTGGAGGGCGAACACCGCGTCGTCATGCACGACTATGTCACCCACAGACTGGCCCAGTGCGACCGGTGCGGCGCTGCCCGTCGAGGTGCGCATCAATTGCTCATAGGTCTGGTAGTACAGATCGGTACCATCGATTGTCAGACAGCCGAGTATGCCCGGACTCGTGATGAACTCGGTGGCGACGGCGTCCGAGTCAGAAGTCATCGAGTAGATCGTCGTCGGCCCTAAGGCGCTCTGCACCCAGAATGCGCGACCGCCTTCGGCCGCGAAGCTCGTGTGATAAGCGTTGTCTTGGACCAGCTCGGCGTTTCCACCCGCCAGCGGCACCCGAAACAATTGAAGGCGGATCGGAGTACCGAGCGGTCGCCCGCCGTCGACCTCGACGTAGGCGTGGCTAGTGGTGACCTCGACGCCGATCGGTCCCTCCAATCCGGACGCGATGACGGAACTCGTCCCGGAATCCGGCGCATAGGAGAGTAGCGCGCCATCGTGCTGGTAGGTGCCGTTGTCGTCGCGTGTTCCGTACTCGACCCAATACACTGTCGACTCGCTTGCGGTCATCGCGGTTACGCCGCTGAGCGAGGTCGACGGAAGGGACGTCGGGCTACCGTCTCCTCCGTAGGACGGCGCACCGCCAGCCGACGTTCCACCGCCGAAGCCGGATTGAACACCGGGGGTTCCTCCCGCGCCACTCGTGTACGCGGCATGTCGCAAGACGCACAGGGCGCTTTGCGGACAATCAGGGGCCGGCTCGCATTTGCTGAGGGCGTTGCAAACCAACCCTTCGGCGCAGTGCAGCAGCGTCTGGATCTGGGCCTTCGCTGGAGTGCCGTCCGCTTCGGTCACCAACTCGCCGGCGATGCAAGGCAGCCCTATGCCGGCATCGGCGGGTCCACCCCCGACAGCGAAAGATCTCCCCGCGATCCCAAGCGCGCTGTCCCCGCCCACGCTCCCTCCGGCGCCTGCGCTGCCCCCCGACGTCTCGGTTTCCGGCGTCAAATCCGGGGCGCCGCCATCAGCCCCGTCTGGAGTCGCGGCGTTCCGACCTGCCATGCCGAAGTAGGTGCCCCCGATGCCGGAATATCCAGCATGGCCGGACCGCGCCCCTGAGATGCCTGAGCCAGCGATGTTGGGGAGCCCGGCGGAACTCATGCCGATGGGCTGGCTGCTGACAGTCATCTTTCCGCTACAGGCCACCGCCAGCAGTACGGCCCACAGACTCAATTGGCGCATTTCGATCACCGAACCCTGCTGACTACTGGACCACGAACGACCGCGCGCGATCGACGAGCGGACTACCCGGATTTTGATCGACGAAACGCTGCGCCAAAGCACTCGCTGCTGCTGGTTCCCCAGAACGGGAGAGCGCCTCGATCTTGAGCAGGGTCGCTTCTGCGCGAAGCTTTTGACCTTTGAGTACACGGTCGTAGCGATCCAGGGCAGCGAGCGCGCCCTTCGCATCGCCAGCGCCGAGTGCACTCGACGCGACCTTCAGCGCGCTGAGCTCTTCGCTCAAGCTCGCTGGTGCCGAGTGCGCAGGCGCAGCGGTCATGCCGGTCGTAGTCGGCGTGGGCTTGCTCGGGGAGGGGAGGCTGGAAGCGGGAACGGTCACGCTGGGCGCAGTCACGGAGCGGCTAGGCTCAATCGGTGCGACTGCGCTGGTTGTCGAGCTCGTTACGTGACGCGGCTCAGGTCGCACGTGCACGACAGTCGACGGCTCCGCGCTGATTCCGAGAACGGTATCTTTGGGCCGCAACAGAAACGCGACTGCGGCCGCGAGTGCCACGCACGCCGCTGCCGCGAGCCATTTTTCGCGTTCCGAGCCGCGTTCGGTCAGCGTGGTTTCACGGACCATTTCACGCCGAGCCATCTCGATTGCGTGCTGCTCCGCTCCTCGCGGGACCGCTTCACTTCGAGCGCTCTCGAACAATCGCGCGCTGAGCTGATCGACGGGATCCGGCGTCATGGTTCGTCCGCGAAAGGGTTATGGTCGCGAAGAGTGAGGAGTAGAGCGCGGAACTTTTCGCGAGCCACGCGCAGTCGAGAAGCGGCAGTGCCGACCGGCACGCCTTCCAACAGGGCGATCTCCGGTACCTCGAGTTGTTCGACCTCGGCCAAAACGATGACTCGTCGATGCTTCTCGTCGAGGTGAGCCAGCACTTGAGCCAATAGCCGCCGCGCTTGGACGAGCTCCGCCATCTTTTCGGGCCCGCGCGCCTCTGGCTCGGCTTCGTCGAGCAGCTCGTCATCCGCTACCACCTCGCGGCGCCTGCGTTGTCCACGCAGCGCGTTCTTCGCCACTCGCAGCGCCGCGCCGTACACGAACGAGCGCGCTCGGTCAGGGTCGATGGCGTCGAGTTTGCGGGCGGCGATCATGAAAACCTGTTGGGTAGCGTCCTCTGCGTCAGCGCGTGATAGGCCGAGCCCGCGCAAGACTCGCCAGATGAAGCCGTAGTGTTGCCCCACCAGCGCGTCGATCGTGAGCCCATGGCTCGCTGCTCGGCTAGCGGCACCCAGCGGTGCTTTGCTTGCGCTCAAGATCACTTCGTTTCTCGAAGCGGCCATGTCCGATACCGCAGTCCGCGATCAGGGAAGGCCCAGCGAAAGGCCGAAACCCAGATGAAATGCCACGGGTGCGTCGCGATACAGGGACTGGGAGCCTGAGAAAATCTCCTTTCGAATCAACGGGATCAATGCTCCGCCGCTGGTTTCCAACCAGAGCACCTGGGGCTCGAGGGCGACCGCGAGGCGCGCCTGTCCCGCTAGAGCTGCCCAGACCGCGTCGTCATCCAGGCCGCCATCGCCCTGTGCCGAAGCGTTATCGAACCCCAGTTCGAGGCCCGCGCACGGGCGAAAATTGAAGCGGCCCGCAATCCAGGCGATGGGGCATGCGTCAACTCGCCCTCCCAACATCCATCGTTGAACAGGGCCGATAGCGGTTTCGGATGAGCCGGAAAAACCGACGACACCACCGCGCACTGAGAAGTGGCCGAGTTCGGGCTGGAAATCCAGGAACAGCTCGCCGCGCGGCAGGGGACGTGTCGTGATGCCAACCAGTGCACTGAGATCGGCCCCTAGGGACCATTGAGAGGTGGGTCCGGGTTGAGCCTCGCTCGGACTGGGCTCAGTTTCGGCCGGCGCAGTGGCTTCCCGCACTCTCGGGAGTGATGTTGTTGCTGCGGAGCGGGGCGGTGGAGGCGGCTGGTTTTCGATCGGCGAATCGTCGCTGGTTTCGGTCGAGGCTTCGGGAACGTCCGCCGGCTTCGTGCTTGCGGGTTCCTTGCTCGCTGAGCCAGGAGCTAGCGCTAAACCCAAGCTCAGCGCCAGTGCGTCCGCGACCTGCTCACAAGTGGCATCGCGTAGTTCCCGGATCGCGACGATGCCGTTGTCGGTTTGACGTTCGAGCCGCCCGACCGTCTCTTTGCCGTCCGCGATCAGGGTGACTACGAAGTCGATGCGGTCACCACCTTGCGCGAGCCGTGCAGAACGCGAGTTTTCGGCCAATTTATCGAGGAATTGCGCCCCGTTCGGGCAGGAGTCGGAAGCCCGATACCAGACGGCCGGTGGCGGAGCGTCTGCCAAAGCCGGCACGGCAACCGTCAACGTCAGCAGCGCCAACCCTGAACCACTTCGCACGCGCATCGCAAGTCTCGCCGCTACATAGGCGATCCGAGCCTTGATTGCACGTGGCTGAGAAATTCGTGACAGATCAGGAGCGGTTCATAGGCGACGAGAGCAATCAATCTCCTGCGCGCGCGTCGCCTGCTCCGAAACCAACCAGGCGATGTGGATCAATCCGCCAGCGGCGCGAACAGATCCTCCAGATCACCCTCGGTCAGCCGCGAGGGCACGCCGCCCGCGCCGAGCAGCGTGGCTGCCAAATGCTGCTTTTTCTGTTGAAGGCGCAGCATGCGTTCTTCGACGCTGCCGGCGACGATCAGGTTGTATACGAATACCGGCTTGGTCTGCCCGATGCGGTAAGCGCGATCGGTGGCTTGCGCCTGCGCTGCCGCGTTCCACCACGGGTCGTAATGGATTACCGTGTCGGCGCTGGTCAGGTTGAGGCCGGTGCCGGCTGCCTTGAGGCTGAGCAAGAAGACGTCCGCCTTGCGTGCCTCGAACACGTCACACACCGCCTGGCGATCGACGGTCGAACCGGTGAGTTCGACCGTGCGCACCTGGCGCTGCTTCAAGCCCTCGGACAAGAGCGCGAGCATCCGCGTAAACTGCGAGAAAACCAGCACTCGGCGGCCTTGCTCGAGTTGGCTCGTGAGCAGCTCGAAGAACAAGTCGAACTTCGCGGAACTCGTCACCGCGCGCGCCGACGACACCGACACCAGGCGCGGATCGCAACACACTTGGCGAAGTTTCATGAGTGCATCCAAGATCGCAATCGCCGAACCGGGGATGCCCTTCTTCTTGATCGCGGTCCGCACCTCGCTGTGGGCGGCTGCGCGAATGCTCTCGTAAAGCTCGCGCTGGTCGCCTGCCAGTTCGACCGGGCGAACCAGCTCGGTCTTCGGCGGCAGGTCACGAGCCACGCTCTCTTTCATGCGGCGAATGATGAACGGCGCCACGGCGTTGCGTAGCGCTTCGAGCTTCTGCTGGTTTCCTTCGCGTTCGATCGGATAGCGAAATGCCGTGCGGAAGCGATCGGCGTCACCCAGGAAACCGGGCATCAAAAAGTCGAACAACGCCCACAGCTCTTCCAGGTTGTTTTCTACCGGCGTGCCCGACAAACACAGCCGGTGCCGCGCGGACAGCGCGCCGACGGCCTTGTTGATTTGGCTGCGCGGGTTCTTGATCGCCTGCGCTTCGTCCAAGATCAAAAGGTGGAAATCGCGATCGCGGAAATGCTCCAAATCACGCAAAACGAGCGGGTAGGTGGTGAGTACGACGTCGGCTTCGGCGATCTCTCTGCGGCGCGCCTCGCGCTTGCTGCCGTGCAAAACCACGACCTTCAAATGCGGCGCGAACTTCTTCAGTTCGCGCTGCCAATTGCCGATCAAGCTGGTCGGCATCAGCACCAAGTTCGGGGCTGCCATTCGCCCCGACGCTTTCTCGGCTGACAGATGGGCGATGGTTTGCAGCGTCTTGCCGAGGCCCATGTCGTCGGCCAATACGCCGCCGACGTCGCACTCGATCAGGTGCTGCAACCAATCCAGCCCCTCTTGTTGGTAGGGGCGCAAGGTGGCCTGCAGGCCCGTGGTGCTGACCGTGACTTTCTCGCGCGTGCCGGCGCCGAGCGCACGACCGCGTTTGCGCACGTCGGTGTCGCCGCCCCAGAGCAGCGTCGCTGCGCCGTCCAGCGCTTCATCGAGCTTGGCCACGGTTGCGGCGCGCGACCCTGGGAAACTAATGGAGCCGTCCGCCAGTTCTTCACCGCGATACAGCTCGAGCAACACGTGGAGGACCGAGCGCAAGCGTTCGGGCGGAACCGGTAAATAGCGGTTTTCCCCGACTGGAACCACGCGAAAGCGCGCCGGGACGCGCAGCAGCGCCTCCATGTTCGAGAGGTCCGAGCACTCTTCGAGTAGCTCGAGTAGCGCCGGCACCAAGTTGACGCGCTTGCCCTCGATCTCGATCCCGAGCTCCAAGCTGAACCAGTCACTGCGACCGTCATCGGCGTCGACCGTGGCATACCAAGGCACGTCGGGAGAAACGACTTGATACGGGTAGTCTTGCGCGATCTCGATCTTGAAGCCGAGGCTCTCGAGTTGCGGGAGCGCGTAGGCCGTGAACGAACACAGCGTATGCACGTTGCCGCCGACCTGCACGATGTAGTCGGCTTGCGAATCGAGGTCCGCCGCGTAAGCAGTCGCGCACTCGAGCTCCACCGCGCCAAACCCTTCCAACAAGCACTGCGCGCGGGCCTCACCGGCGGAGTCACGCTCGACGCGAGCGAGCCCGCCGCCGTGACCGACGAAGAATTGCTTGCGGCGATCGGAGGCGCGAATGCGCGTGCCCGCGTATTCGAACGAGAGCGCGAGCACGGGCACGTCCATTTCGGCGAAGCCGCCGTGCTCGCTGTCGTCCGCTTGTTCGACGGACATGCGTTCGACGAACAGTCGCACGCAGGGGACGAATGGAATGGCCGCGGGAGCAGCCGGCTCGGGTTGGGTCGTGGCTTCGGCGAACAAGAGTCGGTCTATCGTTAGATCAAACTACGGAACATTTGTCGATCCCCTATGACGCCCATTTGTTCAGCCTCCCTGTAGGCGGATCGACCACACCCCAAACTAGTCGATACCGTAACCTATTGATACTTATAACTTTGATCGCTCGTTTGACACAATTTCTGAGCTGCGACAGAATGTCTTGATGCCTGACGCAATGACAGACGCGAACGACGACTTGTCCCCGAGCTCCCGCCCATCAGCCGAGTCTGGCGCGGACATCACCGTGCTCGTGGTCGACGACGAGGCCAGCAATCTCGCTTCGCTGGAGAAGATCTTTCAACGCGAGGGCATGCGCGTTTTTACCGCTGACGGCGCGAAGCCGGCGCTCGAGGTGGTGCGTCGGCATCGGGTGCAAGTGGTGCTGACCGATCTGATGATGCCGGGCACGAGCGGCGTCGAGTTGCTGCGCGCGCTCAAAGAAGTGTCACCCGATACCGAAGTCGTGCTGATGACCGCATACGGCACGGTCGAAACCGCCGTACAAGCCATGCGTGACGGCGCCTATGACTTCGTGGAAAAGCCACTCAAGCGCATGACGATCGTCAAGAGTGTGCGCAAAGCAGCCGAGCGACAATCGCTCGTGGCCGAAAATCGCTCGTTGCGCCAAGAGCTCAAGTTGCTCACCAACCGCGAGATCGTCGGTCAGAGCCCGGCATTGCGGCGAGTGTTGGATGTCGCCACGCAGGCTGCGCCGTCCAGCGCGACCGTGCTGATCTTGGGTGAAAGCGGCACCGGCAAGGAGCTGATCGCTCGCTACATTCATTCCAAGAGCGGTCGCGCAAATGGCCCGTTCGTGGCCGTGAATTGCGCGGCGATCCCCGAAAGCATTCTGGAGGCGGAGCTGTTCGGTCACGAGCGTGGCGCGTTCACCGGCGCGATTGCCAAACGTGAGGGGCGCTTCGCGCGTGCGCGTGGTGGCACGTTGTTCTTGGACGAAATTGGCGAGCTGAGCCCAGCGGTGCAAGTGAAGATCCTGCGCGTGTTGCAGGAAGGCGAGTACGAACCCGTAGGTGGCCACACCGTCAAGGCGGATGCACGGATCGTGGCTGCGACGAACCGCGACTTGGTCTCGGAGGTCGAAGCGGGGCGTTTTCGCGAGGACCTCTTCTATCGCTTGAACGTGATCTCGGTCACGGCGCCACCGCTACGCGCGCGGAGGGAAGACATCCCGCTCCTGGCCGATCACTTCTTGGGTGTGTACTGCACGAAGAACGGCCGAGCCCGGCTCACCGTACCGAGCGAAGTGCTGCACAAGCTGATGGACTACTCTTGGCCCGGGAACGTGCGCCAGCTCGAGAACGTGATCGAGCGGGCGGCCGTGTTGTGCCGTTCGGAGTTGCTGGGTCTGGGAGACTTGCCGGACGCGGTGGCGAGTGCGGCCCCCCGCTTGCCGTCCGAGTTGACGTTCTCGATCGGTACGCCGCTCTCCGAGGTCGAGCAGCGCATGATTCGCGATACGCTGTCGCATACCGGCGGCGACAAATCGCTGGCCGCCCAGCTGCTCGGGATCTCGACCCGCACCATTTATCGGAAGTTGGGCGAGAACGAGTGAAGGCGCGAATGCCACGTGTTTGCTGCGCTCTTGCGGGGGCCGGCCCCCGCGCTCCGGTCTGGCTTTTGCCAGTTTGTCGAAAGGACGCGATCCGGCCCAAAAAGCTTGCCAGCTTGGCGCACGCGCGTGACGGATCCGCAGGCAAAACCCGTGGAAAATCGTTGGTTTTTCCGGTAATGAGCGCTGGCACGCCTCTCGCTTGAGGCGGCATTGGGACCCGTGACTTTCGATTTCCTGCTCAAGAAATACTTCATCGGCGTGGTGTTGGCGTTCGTTGCGCTCGCTGCCTACTTCCAAGCAGCGGGTGCCACGCAGCTGATCGGAGCTGCGTTCTCTGGACCAGCGACGAGCGCCGCGCCCCCCCGCGTGGCTCCGGCTCCGACTCCGATGTCGCACGAGCGCGCGAGCGCGGAGGCGATCATCGCGCGCAATCCGTTCGACTCGGTGACTGGGCCCCTCAACGCCGAAAAGATCGCGCTCGAAGACGTGCCGGTGCCCGGAAAGAGCCCGATCGACAACACGGACCCGCTGACGGCTCCGGTTTGCGATGCACCGACCGTGTACATCGTCACCGAGTCGAATGATCCGCTCTGGTCGGTCGCCGCGTTGCAGGCACCGGGTGATCCCCGTCCAAAAATGCATCGGGTGGGCGACGACGTGGGCGGCAAGAAGGTCGAGTTCATCGGCTACAACCCGCGCGAGAACACGCCCGCGGTCTGGCTCTCGTCTGGCACCACGCTGTGTCAGGCGATGTTGTTCAAGACGCAGCCGACGCTCCCTGCCGCGGCGCCCGCAGCTGCTGCACCGGCTCCGCCTCCGCCTCCTCCGAGCGGTGGCCCCAACCCGGTGCCGGCGGACATTGCGTCGAAGATTCAGAAGGTCAGCGACACCGAGTTCAACATCGACCGCTCGGTCGTCGACAAGATTCTCGAAAATCAAGCCGAGTTGATGAAGTCTGCGCGCATCGTGCCCGAGACCAAGGATGGCAAAGTGCTCGGGATCCGTCTGTTCGGGATCCGGCCCGACACGCTCTTGGGCACCTTGGGTCTACAGAACGGCGACCGCCTGGAATCGATCAACGGCTTCAACATGGGCAGCCCCGAGAAAGCTCTGGAGGCCTACGCCCGACTCCGAACTGCCTCCCAACTGGACGTTACCGTCAATCGCCGCGGCGCCCCCGTGTCCATTGTCCATCACATTAAGTGAGTGTTTTCGTGACGAGTTCCGTGTCTTCGAAGTTCAAGTTCTCGCGCGCCCTGCGCACCTGTGGTCCGGTTCGCACGGCCTCGCTGGCATTGCTGTTCGCAGCTTCGGCTGCCGCGCAGGATCCGGCCCCAGCGCGCAAGGCGCCGGCCGCGATCAAGGCGCCGGTTCGCCGTCCGCCAGCGGCTGCGGCTGCGGCTGCTGCCGCTGCGGCGGCACCCGCTGCGCCCGCCGCCCCGGCGACGCCGCCAACCACGAATCCCACGGACAAAGATCCGCCCGGCGCGGCCGGCGCGCTGCCGACCACGATGGAGAAGATCGCCACCGCGGCGGACGTGCCCTTTCGTCCTCAGCCCGGCGGGCACTTGGTCAAGTTCAACCTGCAGGACGCGGATCTGGCGGAGCTCGTCAATCACATCAGCGGCTTGACGGGCAAGCGCTTCATCTACGGCGCGAAGGTTCGGCAGATCAAGGCGACCGTGGTTTCGCCCGAGCCGGTGACGCTGGAGGAGGCGTATCAGGCGTTCTTGTCGATTCTCGACGCGAACGGCATGACCGTCGTTCCGCACGGCCGCTTTCTGAAGATCGTCGATAGCGGCGGCGTGGTGACGCAGGTGACGCCGGTGATTGCTCGTGGCGAGCCGGTGCCCGACTCAGATCGCTTCGTCACTCGCTTGTACCGCTTGGAGCACGTGAGCACCGACGAGGCCATGGCCTTGCTCGGCAAGTTCAAGAGCAAGGACGGCGATATCTCGGTGTACACGCCGGGAAAGTTGCTGATCGTCACTGACACCGCCTCCCAGGTGCGGCGCTTGATGCGGATCGTCGAGGAGATCGACGTCGGCGGTTCGGGGCAGCACATGTGGATCGAGCCCGTGCGCAACGGCACCGCGCAGGAATTGGCCAAGCGAGTCAACGAGCTGTTCGAGCTCGGCACACCGCCGCCCGCCGGTTCGCCGCCCGGTTCCGGTAAAGGGGCGGGGCTGAACAAGGTGATTGCCGACGAGCAGACCAATTCCTTGATCGTGGTCGGCACGGAAGACTCGTATCTGCGTCTGTTGGAGGTGTTGAAGCGACTCGACTCGCAAGCGAGTACCTCTGGAAAAATTCACGTTCTGCCGCTTCAACACGCGATCGCCGAGGAGATGGCGCAGACGCTGAACCAAATGTTGGGTGCCTCGGGTGGTCGTGGCGCGACCCCGCCTCCTGGGCAACCCGGCGGCGCGGCGCAAGGCACGTTCGAAGGTGAGCTCAAGATCACCGCCGACAAGAGCACCAACTCGCTGATCATCACCTCCTCGAATCGCGACTACGCGACCATGCGCTTGGTGATCGACAAACTCGATCACTCTCGCCGCCAAGTCTTCATCGAAGCGGTGATCATGGACTTGCTGGTCTCCGACTCGACCACGCTAGGCGTCTCGTTCCACGGTGGCACGCAGCTCGGCGCCGCGCAGGATTCGCTTTTGCTCGGCGGCTTCAACGCCGGTAAATCGGTTCTTTTCCCCGCGGGCGACCCCAGTTTGCTGCAGGGTTTTGCGGCTGGTATCCGCGGCCCCGCGATTCCCAACACGACCAATTTGTTGGGCAACGGTTTGAGCATTCCGGCGTTCGGCGTCGTGCTCAACGCGGTGGCCAGTAGCGGGCGTTCCAACATCCTCTCCACTCCGCACATCATCGCCACGGACAACGTGGAAGCGGCGATCAGCATCGGTGAGAACATTCCACTGCAGACCAACGTCGGCGGCGGTGGCGCGGCTGCGGCAACCGGCGCCGCGGGCGCGGCGGTGGGTCTCGGTCTGCTCAATGGTTTGGGTGGCTTTGCCGCACCACGCCAGGACGTCGGTAACAAGATCAAGCTCACGCCGCACATCAACGAGTCCAACCAGGTCCGCTTGGAGATCGACCAGGAGAGCAGTGCGCCCGGCGCGACCTCCGGTACCCTCGGCGCAGTCAGCATCATCAAGCGCACCGCCAACACCACGGTCGTCGTCCAGGACCAACAGACGGTGGTGATCGGCGGCTTGATGAGCGACGAGTACACGACGACCCGCACCAAGGTGCCGGTGCTCGGTGATTTGCCGCTGCTCGGCGCACTCTTCCGCTCGTCCGACGTGCAGAAGCGCAAGAAGAACCTGTTGCTCGTGCTCACCCCGCACGTCATTCGTGATCAGGATGATTTGCGGAAGATCTTCGAACGCAAGATGCAGGAGCGTCAGGAGTTCTTGGATCGGTACATGGTCTTTTCCGGCACTGACTGGAAACCGCCGCGTGATTGGTCCCGGACCAATGGCTTGGTCGAAGACGTCCGCAAGGCGTACATGGAAGTCGCCGAGCAAGACCGCCTCGAGGCGGAGAGCAAGCCGAAGGAGACTCCGCCGCGTGAGCCGAGCGACCCGATCGAATTGCCGGGTGACGTTCACGGGGTCGGTGTCGCCGGTGCGACGGCGCCTGCGGCTACCGAGAACACGCGACGCATTCGCCCGCCGGGCGCAGGAGCATTGCGCGCTCCGGTACAAGCGGCTCCAGCAGCAGCGCCCCCGGCCACGGGAGCACCGGCTCCTGCTGGTACTCCTCCGGCGCCGGCCGCTCCCGCCGGAGCTCCCGCACCGGTACCGCCAACGGGAGCTCCAGCGCCCGTGCCTCCTCCTCCGCCACCGCCAACTCAAGGCCAAAACGAGCCGGCTTTTCGCATCAATCCGATCGCGCGCAGCGTGAACGCGGATCGCGTGGAGTAACGGATGCAGGAGCAACGCGCGCTCGGAAACATCCTGGTCCGCCAAGGCGTGATCGCCGAAGGCGCTCTCGAGCCTTTTTATACGCAGCAGCGCGAGAAGGGGACTGCGCTGTTCGAGCTTCTGCTGACTTCCAAGGCGGCGAGCGCGAGTGCGCTCGCGCGCGCGCTCGCCGCAGAATGTCGACTGCCGTTCGTCGAGACGATCGACGTCAACAGTGTGCCGGCAGACATGGCCAACAAGTTGCCGATTGGCTACGCCAAGGCGCACAAGATCCTGGTCCTCGGCGACTACGAAGATCGCGTCGAGGTGGTCTGCTCCGACCCGCTCGACACCGACGGCTTGGATGACATCCGCGCGGCGTTTCAAAAACCGGTGCTGCTCTCCGTTGCACCGGCCGACACCGTCATCGACGCGATCAACCAGGTTTACGAGCGCCAACAGACGATCAGCGAGCTCGAAACCGATCAGGTGGAGGACAACGAGGAAATCGACATCCTCGACTCGGACGAGGATGCCCCGATCATTCGCTGGGTGAATGGGCTGTTTTCACAGTCGGTCAAGGAGCGAGCGAGCGACATTCACGTCGAGCCGGAAGAGCGCGAAGTGATCGTGCGTTATCGGGTCGATGGTCAATTGTACATTGCGCGCCGCGCCCCGCTTCAGTTCATGAGCTCGGTCGTCGCCCGCGTGAAGATCATGGCCGGGCTCAACATCGCCGAAAAGCGCTTGCCGCAAGACGGCCGCATTTCACTGCGCATCGCCGGTCGTAGCATCGACATCCGCGTTTCCACGATCCCGACCAGTCGCGAACACGAACGGATCGTGATGCGCTTGTTGCACAAGACCAACAAGTTGCTGGATATCGCCGAGGTCGGTTTCGGTGAGCGCGATCGCTGGCTGATGGAGCACCTGATCCATCGCCCGAACGGGATCTTGCTCGTCACCGGGCCGACCGGTAGCGGTAAGACGACCACGCTGTATGCGTGCTTGAACAAGATCAATCGCCCCAAGATCAACATCCTGACCGCGGAAGATCCGGTCGAGTACGAAATTGGCGGCATCCACCAGGTGGCGGTTCAGGCCAAAATCGGTTTGACCTTTGCCAGTGCCCTGCGCGCATTCTTGCGCCAAGATCCGGACGTAATCATGGTCGGCGAAATTCGCGACCGTGAGACCGCGGAAATCGCGATCCACGCTTCGATGACCGGTCACTTGGTGTTGAGCACGTTGCACACCAATGACGCCGCCAGCGCAGTCACCCGTTTGGTGGAAATGGACATCGAGGCGTTTTTGGTGCGCTCGACCGTGATTGGCATCCTGGCGCAACGCTTGGTTCGCGTGCTCTGCCCCCATTGCAAAGAAGCGTACGAAGCGACTCCGTTCGAGCTGCAGCAGCTGGGTATCGACCCGGACCGCACGCGCCGCCGAGACGAGCGTGTACTCTCGCCGCGCTACACCGCGCACGGCGTCAATTACGAGCCCGTGGGCTGGCGTGGCCCCGGCATGCCGACGTTGTACCGGCCGAAGGGCTGTTCCCACTGCGAAAACAAGGGGTTCACGGGCCGCATGGGTATCTACGAGCTGCTGGTAGCCGACGATACCGTCGGCGCGCTCGTGCTGGCCAGCGCGGACGCGATGACGATCAAGCGCGCGGCGCAGGGGCAGGGTATGGATTCGCTGCGCGACGATGGTGCGCGCAAAGTCCTACTCGGGCAGACCACGGTGGAAGAGGTCGTGGCCGCGACCCAAGAAGACGTCTTCGTCGACTCGTGAGCTGAACCATGGCTGTCTTCGAGTATCGCGGAATTCAAGTTGCGTCCGGCAAGCCGGTCAAAGGCTATCGAGACGCCGACAACGCAAAGTCACTGCGCGCGGCGTTGCGCCGCGACGGCGTGTTGCTGACCGAAGCCAACGAGGAGGCGGAACGAGGCAGCAAGGCCGCTCGCAAGATCGATCTGTTCGCGTTCATGAAGAAGCCGTCGACTGCCGACGTCGCCGTCATGACGCGTCAGTTGGCGACCCTGGTGCGCGCGGGCGTGCCGCTGGTCGAGTCGGTTGCCGCGCTCATCGACCAAGTCGAAAAAGAGCAGCTCAAGAAGACGCTCACCGCGGTGCGAGAAAGCCTCAACGAAGGCACCAGCTTCGCCAAGAGCCTGGAAGCTCATCCCAAGATCTTCGCGTCACTTTACACGAACATGGTCGCAGCAGGTGAAGCATCCGGCACGCTCGAAGCGGTGCTCGAGCGCCTCGCAGACTTCATGGAGAGTCAGGCGAAGCTCAAGGGCAAAGTCACGGCGGCGCTCGCTTATCCAGTGCTGATGATGATCATCGGGCTCGTCATGGTCAGCGTGCTGATGGTGGCGGTGGTGCCGAAGGTCACGAGCATCTTCGAGAACCTGGGCCACGCGTTGCCCTGGTACACGCAGTTACTGATCACGGTTTCCGCGATCATCGCCGGCTACTGGTGGTTGATCATTGGCGTGGTCACCGGCTCGGTGTGGTGGTTTCGTCGCTGGCGAGCGACCCCAGCCGGCAAGCTCAAGTTCGATTCGTTCCGGTTGGTCGTACCAATCTTCGGCCGGCTGACGCTGCTCGTCTCGGTGGCGCGCTTCGCACGTACGCTGTCCACGTTGCTGTCGAGCGGTGTGCAACTGCTGCAAGCCATGGAAATTGGCCGGCACGTGTTGGAAAATGCTCGTCTCGAAAGCGTGATCGCCGAAGCCATCGGCTCGATTCGTGGCGGTGAGAGCATCGCCGAGCCGCTCAAGCGCGCCCGCGTTTTTCCGCCCATGGTGACGCACATGATCACCGTCGGCGAAAAGACCGGCCAGCTCGAGGCGATGCTGGAGAACGTGAGTCGGGCCTACGAGGCGGACGTCGAGACCCGCGTGGTGGCGCTGACGAGCCTACTCGAGCCGTTGATGATCGTCTTGCTCGGCGGGGTGGTGGGCTTCATCGCCATGGCCATTCTGATGCCGCTCATCCAAATGAACGAGTTGGTCCAGTGATGGCTTCGACGACGCGACGGTTCGCCGGTGAGGGCCGCATCCGCTTCCCGTGGGAGCGGCGCGGAGGCCTGCGAAGCCTGCTGATGCTCGGCCGTGTCGGCCCGTTCTTGGTCGTGATCGGCGTGCTCGGTACGATTGCCGTTTTGGGTGTGCGGGAGCGCCACAGTGCGGGGGTCCGTCAGACGCGCGCCACGCTGATCGGCGTGCGTCACGCGATCGACGCCTTCCGCGCAGACAACGGCGGTGCCTGCCCGAGCGGGCTCGACAAGCTCACGAGCTATGGAAATTTCAAAGATGCTCCCACGGACGCTTGGGGGCATGCGCTCCGTTTCGTCTGTCCAGCTCATCGTGAAGGGGAGGCGTATCAGCTCTCCAGTGATGGTCCGGACGGCGAACCGGGTGGACTCGACCGCGTTGAATGACGAGGAACCCATGAACACGAAATCATCAGGAATGAGCTTCAATCAGCGATCGTTTTTACCCCTCGAGGTATCGCGCCGCGTGTCGATCATGCGCCAACGCTTGCAAGCAAAACGCGTCAACCGCGGTGTAACGCTGGTCGAAGTTTTGATCGTGGTCGCGATCATCGCCATGGTCGCCGGCGGCGTCGCCGTCTTCGCGCTGCCCAAATACAAGGAAGCGCAGATCAAGAACGCGGAGACCGGAGCGCGCATCGTGCGCACTGCCATTCAACAATGGCAGGCGGCCAACAACGAAACCAGCTGCCCGACCATGAGCCAGCTGGTGCAGGAAAAGCAGCTCGATCCGGGCCAGACCACCAAGGATTCCTGGAACCAGGACTACACGCTGACCTGCACCGACGACGAAGTCATCGTCTCCTCCAACGGCCCCGACAAGAAGAAGGGCACCAAAGACGACATCGTAGTGCCCAAGGGTGCTGGCGCACCCAACGAAGCTCCGTGAGCGTTCGTGTGAGTCGCATGCAATGACGTTCCCCAGGGCCCACCGAAAGGCGCGCGTCAGCGCTTCGTGCGTCACGAAGCGTGTTACGCCTTCGGGTATCGGGAAGCGCGCGGCGCAGCGCGGGCTCACGCTCGTCGAGTTGTTGATTGTCGTTGCGTTGATTGCGGTGCTCGGCGGCACCGTTTTCATGGGGCCTGGATTGCTGGAAGGCAGCCGCTTGAAGTCGGCTGCCACGCTGATCGTCAGCGGCGTTCGTCTCGGGCTGGCTCGCGCCAGTACCACTGGCCACCCGACGCGCCTGGCGTTCGACCTCGACGAAGGCAAGGTCACGCTCGAAGAGGCTGATTCGAGCGTCCTTTTGCGCGAGCACGGCAAAGATTCGAGCTCTGGCGCGGCGGCCGCCACCGATCTGGAAAAAAAAGCGCAGGCAGAGTCCGAGCGAATCTTGCAAGGGCCGCACGCACCGCGGGCCAGATTCCGAGCCGTCCCGGGCTTCAACCCCAGTCCGGACGAAGCAGGGCCGGCGCGGTCCTTGGGCAGCGGCGTTCAATTCATCAGCGTTCAAACCGAACACGATGACGAGCCGCGCAGCACTGGGCGCGCCTATTTGTATTTCTTTCCGGGGGGAACGACCGAACGCGCCTCGGTGCAGCTGAAGCGGCGCGGAGACGACACGGGCATGACCGTGACCATCAGCGGGCTCACGGGCCGCGCCAAAATCGAGCGCGGTCGAGTCGATTTGCCTCGTCCGCGAGGCGATGGCGAAACCACCGAGGGCGAGCGAGACGAGCCATGAACCCCCGCGTGCGACAGCGAGGTTTCACCCTGCTCGAAGTGTTGGTCGCCATTGCGATCCTCGGCTTGGGGCTCACGGTGATCTTGGGCTCACAAGTCGGGCTCTTCACCAACGCAGCGCGTGGTGAGCACCTGACCCTCGCGACCAACCTCGCTCGCTGCAAAATGGGCGAGCTGGAGGTGGATCTCCTGAAGCTCGGTTATCAGCTGACCGATGTCGTCGACGACGGGCCTTGCTGCGGCGACGACGAAGGCAACGATGGCTATCACTGCTCTTGGAAGATCGAGCGCGTGACCTTGCCCGAGTTGCCGCTCAACAACGCGGATGCCGGTGCGCCGGGCGCGGGCGACGCGGGCTTGGATCTCGGCCCGATCGGCCTGCTCGCGGGACTCAACCAGCCTGGCGGGCAAAGCATCGGCAACCAAGCCAGCCCGACGGATCTGGCCAAAACTCTCGGCAACGCGCCCAGTCCGGGCGGACTCGCGCCGATGATGATGAGCATGGTCTACCCGACGCTCAAGCCGATGTTGGAAGCCAGCATTCGCAAGGTGAGCGTTACCGTCAGCTACAAGGAGGGCAAGTTCGACCGTGAGCTGTTGGTGACGCAATACGTGACCAATCCCCAGCAAGGTCAACTCGACCCAACGGTTGCGGGATCGGGAGGAGGAACCGGACTCGGCGGTATCGGTGCTGGGCTGCAGGGCATCATGCCCGGCGGCGCGATGCCCGGCGGCGCGATGCCCGGCGGCGGGCTACTCCCGAACCTCACGGGGCTAGGGGCGAAGTGACCCGCCGAAGCCAACGAACGCGGCACTTGCGCGGGTTCACGCTCGTCGAGCTGCTCGTGGCCGTCGTCGTTTTGTCGATGATTTCGCTGCTCATCTACAATGCTTTCGCGAGCATGAAGCGCAGCCGTGAAGGCATCGAGCGCGTCGATGATCGCTATCGCGAGGGCCGCTTGGCGATGACGCGAATGGTGCGCGAGCTGCAGAGCGCTTACATCTCGTTGCATGCCCCGATCAACAGCTCGCTCTTGGTGCAAAAGACCGCCTTCGTCGGCACCACGGGAACGCCCGCAGATCGGCTGGACTTCAACTCATTTTCGAACCGCAGGATGGACAAGAACTCGCACGTCTCCGATCAGTGTGAGCTGTCGTACTTCGGCTCGCCGAACCCGGAGCTGTCCGGCGTCACCGATCTCGCTCGTCGGATCAGCACTCTGCTGGATCTAGACCCGAAAAAGGGTGGCCGCGTCGACGTGCTCGCGACCGACATCGATCTCTTCGACCTTCAATATTTGGATCCCATGACTGGCAACTGGGTGGAGACCTGGGACACGACCAGCACGCTCACGGGGCAACCGGCGCGCTTACCGGTGCAGATGCGAATTCTGCTCGTGCTCAACGGAGGTTCTCGACGAGGCTACGATCGCGGGCAAGGCACGATTCGACTGCTGACCAAGGTCGCGTTGCCGATCGACAATGGTTTGAACTTCGCGGTGATGCAATGAGCTCGAAGGCTCCGCGACGAAAGCGCGGCAAGCGAGCGCGCGCGCTACGAGAGCGCCGTCGGCGGCGCGGTATGGCGCTGATCCTGGTGCTCGCCGCGCTGACCGTGCTCACGGTCATGCTCACCGAGGTTCAGGACGAAAGCTCCGCCGAGTTCGGCAGCGCGCTTTCGGCCCGCGATGCGCTGGTCGCCGAATATGCGGCGAAGAGCGCGGTCAACCTGTCGCGGCTGTTGATCGCCGCCGAACCGACCATCCGACGCTCGCTCACGCTCGTGTTCGCGCTAGTCGGTGGTCCCCGACAAGTGCCCGTTTGGGCCTACGCCGACCGCATTCTAGGTGCGTTCAATGATTCGGACGGTGCTACCGGCTTCGCGTCTTTGGCGGGCGTCGACCCCAAGCTCGGCAAGAACCTGGGCCTGAAGGGCGCCGGCTTTCGCTTGGACATCGTCGACGAAGACTCGAAGATCAATTTCAACGTGGCCGCTCGCGGCGACGCCTTCAGCCAGACACGCTTGGCGTCCCAGATCATCGGGCTGATCGGCCCGCCGCAATACTCGCCGCTGTTCGAAGGTCGCGACGCGGACGAGACGTTCAGCGATCGGCGCGCGATCTGTTCGGCGATCATCGATTGGGTCGACCCGGACCAGGATCAAGCGATCTGCGATCCGACGTCCACCACGGCCCAACAGACGGCGTCCGAAGACTCGTTCTATCAGCTGCTCAAACAACCGTACAAACGCAAGAATGCGGCGTTCGACAGCCTGGAAGAGTTGCACCGCGTGCGCGGCGTGGGTGATGACTTTTGGGCGACGTTCGTCGATCCCAATCCGGACGTGCCCGACAAGCGAATCGTGACGGTCTGGGGGCAGGGCGCCGTGAACGTGAACACCGCCAATCCTCAGACATTGCTTGCCATCGTCTGCCAGGCCTCGAACAACACGGCTCTGATGTGCACTGACTTGAACGAAGCACAAAAGTTCATCATGGCCATGACCATGCTGCGCTCGTTCATGCCAGGTTTGCCGGTGTTCAAGAACGCCAACGAATTCGTGAGCGCACTCCAGCAAACCAACCAGGCGCCTGCTTCAGGAACGCCCGGCGCAGGCGCTTCCGCACTGCCTGGTTTGGGTGGAGGCGGGAACCCAATCCAGATGATCATGCAAGCGATGGGGATCTCCAAGGTGCCCATCATGTCCCCCAACGAAACCATGAAGACGGTCACGACCGAGAGCAAGGTGTTCAGCATCTACGCGACCGGTTACGTTCACTCGGGCCAGCGCGAGACCAGCGTACGCATCCACGCGGTGGTGGATTTTCGAGGCGCGCCCGCGCCGCAGAACCTAATCGCCGACATGCTTGCCAAGCTCGGCCAGGGCGCGACGGGAGCGCTGGGTGCGACGGGCGTCCAGCCGCTCACGCCCCCTCCCGCGGGCAGCGCGACGACCGGCACCTCCGATCAACCCCAAGGGATCCCGAGCGTATTGAAGCCTGGCCCGGGTGGAAACGTCGTCTACTATCGCGTCGATTGACGCGCATCCTGGTCCACGGAAAAGAGCATAGAGTCAAAACCCCATGGCACGTTACATCGGAATCGACATTGGCTCGACGCACGTGCGAGCGCTGCTGCTCAGCACGGGCTACAAGCGCGTCGCGATCGAGGCGATCAACGAGGTGGCGATCGACTCGGTCGAATCCTTGGAGCGGGCGATCCAGGTCTGCGCGACGCCGATGCTGCCGCACTCCGACGGCGTCGCGACGGCGATCGACGGCGACAGCACCTTCGTGCATCGCCTCGAATTGCCGCTGACCGCGCGGAAGCAAATCGACGCGGTGCTGCCGTTCGAGCTCGAATCGCAGGTGCCGATCGACATGAGCGAGCTGGTCTACGATTACCGCGTCTTGCGCGGTGAGCCGAACGCCACGGCGATCGAAGTGATCGCCGCGTTGGCTCGCACCGAGCAAGTCAAAGAGCGCATCGAGCTGGTGAAGCGAGCCATCGGTCGTGAGCCCGAGCGCGTGAGCTGCGGTCCACTCGTGCTCGGCAATCTATCGCTGGTCGCGCGTGAACTTGCGGGCAAGAACCCGGTCGCACTATTGGACTTGGGCAGCAAACGCACCGAGGTTGCGGTGCTGAGCGATGGTGAGCCGGTGTTCGTGCGCACCCTGTCGCGAGGTGTGGCGGGGTTGCCGGAGAGCGCTGCAGGGCTCATCGCCGAGCTTCGGCAGACATTTCTGGCCTTTCTCGCCACGACGGATCTGACCGTCGAGTCGGTGATCCTGCTCGGCGGCGGCGCGGCGGCCGCGGGCGCGGACCAATACCTGAGTCACGAACTCGGTCTGCCCGTGCGCGCCTTGCCTCCGCTCCAGCTGGAGGCCGTGCCCGACGTAGTGGCGGCCTTGCCACGCTTCGCCAAGGCGCTCGCGCTTGCGGCTGGGCTTTCCGGCAAGGCGGTGGATCTGAACCTTCGCAGTGGGCCGCTCGCCTTCCAGCGCGGCTTCAGCTTCTTGAAGGAGCGCGCGCCTCTGATTGCGGGCCTGGTCGGGGCAACCTTGGTCAGCTTCCTTTTCGCGAGCTGGGCGGACTTGCATGCGTTGGCTCAGGAACACGAAGAGCTCACCCAGGCGCTGGCGGTGCAAAGCCGACAAGCGCTGGGCGAGGAGCTGACCGATCCGGCCGCCGTCGCCGAAGCGATCGAACGGGCGAAAGCCAAAGAAGAGCCCGATCCAATGCCACACCTGGACGCCTTCGACGTGATGGTCGAGCTGTCGAACGCCGTTCCGATGGCCGTCACGCACGACGTCGAAGAGCTCGACGTCGATCACACCCACGTCAGGATCAACGGCATCGTGCCGACGACGAAGGACGCTCAGGATATTTCGACCAAATTCGCCGAACACCGCTGCGTTTCTGGCTCAAAAATCGCGAAGGTCAGCCAAGTGGTGGGCGACACTCGCCAGAAGTACGTGCTCGAATTCGAGCTCAAGTGTCCGGAAGATGCGGGAGTCAAGAAGAAGACGAAGAGCGCGGACGCTTCCAGCGAGGACAAGCCGTGAATATCAGCGACCGATTCGCCCGTTTGGTCCCGCGCGACCAGCGCATCGTGAACATTGCGCTGCTGGCGCTGGGTGTCGTGGTGGTGGTGCTGTTGCCGCTCTCGCTCACGATCCTGGAGCATTCCAAGAGCAATGAAAACGAGGCTCTGGCCGCTGCCGCCGACAACATCCGCGATAGCCTCGACCAGATCGAGAAGACGAAGCTGGAAAAGGCGGTGACGCTCGGTCGTTACTCGAGTCCTGCCCCACCGCTGGCCGCATTTCTCGCAGGACTCGCCAGTGAAGTCGGCATCGAGATCCCGGAGAGCCAGGATCGCCAGGCCGTACCGCACGGCAAACGCTACTCGGAGCGGTCGACCAAGATGAGCCTGCACAAGGTCGGCATGCTGAAGCTTGCCAAGTTCATGGAGCGCATCGAACAATCGGGTAGTCCGATTCGGATTTCCGTGTTGAACATCCGCAAGCGCGGACCCGAGCCGGACATGTACGACGTCGACATGACGATCAGCGCGTTCGACCGCATCGCCGGCACGGACAAGCCCAAGAAACCGGCAGAAGCGCCGGCAACCGAGGCAAAACCGTGAACGCGAAGCAGAAACGGATCTTGCGCTACGTGGGCTACGTCGCGTTCTACTTGTTTGCGCTGGTGTTCTTCGCGTTCGTCACCTTTCCCTTCGACCGCCTGCGAACTCGCATTCAAAACGAGTTCAACGCCAGCCAAACCGGTCCCAATCCGCTGACTTTACGCTTGGGTCACCTGAGCTCGTATTGGTTCAGCGGGATTCGCGCCGACGAGGTGGATTTGATTTCGCCGCCCAGCCCGGTTCCGCCGGAAGACCCCAGCAAGCCCAATAAACCCAAGGTAATGCGGGTCGATACGCTGCACGCGCGCGTATCGCTGCTGCGTTTGCTATTCGGCACGATGCACGTGAACTTCGGCGCCGACGCGTTTGGCGGCGAGATCTCGGGCTTCACGTCCAACGCAGATGGCGGGCGCAAACTGGAGGTCGATATCGAAGACTTGGGTCTCGCCAACGCGCCGTTGCTTGCGGACATGCTCGGTCTTCCGATCGGCGGCTCGCTCGCCGGTCACGTCGAATTCCTCTTGCCCGAGGGCAAGTTGAGTAAGGCGGAGGGCAAGGTCGACCTGAAATTTTCCGGCCTTTCGGCGGGCGACGGCAAGACCAAGGTGTTGAACGCGATCGCGCTGCCCAAGGTCGAAGTCGGTGATCTGACCTTGAAAGCGACGGCTACTGCTGGCGGTCTGAAGGTCGATCAGCTCAGCGCTGCAGGTAAGGATCTCGATTTGCAAGGTGATGGCAGCGTGCGCCTGCGGGACACCTTCGATCAGAGCGTGCTCAGCTTGAACGCGCGCTTCAAATTCAACGATCGCTTCACCAACAAGGACGACATGACGCGCAGTTTGTTCGGCGCGCCGGGCTCCTCCGTGCCAGCCCTGTTCGACATGGTGCCGCAGAACAAGCACGCCAAACGCCCGGACGGCTTCTATGGCTGGCGTGTGAATGGCACCTTCGCACATCCCACGTTCGTTCCAGGGAACGGCGCAGCAGCGGCAGCTGGCAGCGCGCTGTAGTGACCCGCGTCCTCGTCTCGGCGAGACGAGGACGGGTAGCCTGCGCTATTCGTGTCAGCTGTCGACGGCGATTTGAAGGCGCTGGCGAATCTCCAAATATTGCGAGCTGACCGCGAACAATACGAGCTCTCGGAAGCGCTCGTCGAGTGACACGGCGCTGCTGTTCTCGTCGGAGGCTTTGACCACTTGAGCTGCGGTCTCGAGATCGTGCGCCAAAACGAAGCCTGCGCGATCTGCAGTCAAATCGGCGGCGGCAACCCAGCGCTTCAAATCCAACGCAGCTCCCGAGGTGAGCAATTTCGCGACCACGCGCGTGAGCTGATCGCGTGATTGGCCGACCAAGCCGGCTTCCAGCGCGGTGTAGGCCTCGTTCACGGCGCCCTCGAGCTCCGGTGCTACCGGGAACTGCGGCGAGGTGAGCTTGATGGCAGCAAAGAACCAGGCTCTGAGCGCGGTGCCCGAGCCCAGCAAATGCCGCAAGTACAAGCCTGGTCGGAAGAAGCTGAGCTGGCGGCCGGCGATGAATGCTGCGGGCTGTAGCGGCACGTCGGGACGGAGCGCGGTTTTGCCCAGTACGAGCGACGGCTCGCTCGCAAACAAGAACGAAATGCCGCCGGGGTCGGCGCGGTTCTCGTACGACGGCGGCGGCGCGATGCCGAGGACGCCTGCGGCATAGTACAGGCTCTGGCAGACCGGCGCGGTATGGTTTGCAATGTCCACCGCGCTGCTTGGATCATAACCGAGCTCTTGCACGGCGCGGCTGCGCCGCGCAATCACGATGGGCTCGATCAAGGCGAACACGCTGGTCAACAGCGGGTCGGCTTGCGGGTGCATCACCAGATCCGACCAATCATCTTCCGAGAAGGCGGTCTGCGCCGGGGCCGCACTGTCCGAACGCATACGCTTGTAAAAGCGTTCTTCATCCGGCTCCGCCAGATTCAGTACCGAGAGCGCCTGGCACAGGCACCACGAAGCATCGGCTTGTTTGGTTTCGGTGTAGAGCCGCCGCAGGGTCTTGTACGAATCATGACGGTACGGGTTCTGACGGAGCAGCACCGCCTGCGCCGCCACGGCCTTGTCCAAGTATCGGCTGGGATCGGTGACGTACAGGTTGCTCAGGTGCTCGGTGCGCTCACGGTTGTCAGGGTCGAGCGTCTGCGCGGCCTCGAGCGCGTCGATGGCTTGATCGATGTGGCCGAGCCCTTTTTCGTACAATTCACCGAGCGCGGTGAAGGTTTGGAGCATGCCGACATGGTCATCGGCCGCGCTGGTGTACGCGAGCTTGTGCTTGAGCCAGCGTTCGACCGCCGCGTGGTTACCGCGTGCTCGTTCGAGTTCGACGGCCTCGTTCAACGCTTTGTCGAAGCCGGGTTCAATCGCCAACACTTGCTCGTAAAATTCGAGAGCGCGCGCAGGTTCACCGATCTGGCGAGCAGTGACGATGGCCGCGGTGTGCAGGTATTTCACCTTTTGCTTCGGTTCGTCGACGAACTCGGCCAGGCGGATCACCACCTCGACGAGTTTGTTCCAATCTTTCTCCTCGCTGTAGAGCTGCATCAGTTTGCTCAACAGGCGGCGATCGTCGGGGTGTTCTTCGAGCGCTGCAACGAAGCTCTTGGCGGCGAGCGCGCGGTCGTTCAACTTGGCCGACGCGAGATCGCCGATGTCGATCAGCAGCTGTACGCGCTCGTCGCCGGTCGCGCTGTCCAAGTGGCGCGTCTTGACCTTGATGACTTCGCCCCATTTTTCCTGGGTTTCGTAGACCTTGGCCAGCGCGACGAGCGGCTCACTCGCGCTCGGATCGAGATCCGATGCTTCGTTCAAGGGCGCGAGGCTGCCCTCGATGTCGCCCGAGAGTCGTAGCGCTTCGCCGTAGCGATAGTGCGCTTTGACCCGCGTCTCGGCGCTGAGCACGTTGGAGAAACGCGACAGCAGGTCGCGATACAATTCAGCTGCGCGCTTCGGCGAACCGTGCTCGAAACTGACCTGCGCCACGCGCGCGAGCGCATCCGAATCATCGGGCGCGATGCGCAGCAGCGTATCCATCGGCGCGAGCGCTTGCTCCGTAGAACCCGTTTGGCTGAGCGCGTCGACGTAACGCACGAGGATGCGTGCCGCTTCTTTCTTGTCGAGTGAGTCGGCGCGCCGGGCCAGCTCTCCGTAGGGCACCGCGGCTTCCATGAAACGCTTCGCGTCGAACGCGATGTCGCCGAGCACGGTCAGGGCGTCCAGGTTGGTCGGGTCGAAGGCGAGCGCGCGCTTGGCTGCTTCTTCTGCTCGCTTGTCGTCCTTCAAGCGAGTTTTGGCCAGGAGCGCCATCTGGCCGCACAGGCGCGCCTTGGAGAGCTCGCCCTCCGTCTGCGCAATCTCGCGCTCGAACAGCTGCAGCGCGGCGTTCAGGTCGCCCCGTGCCGTGTACGCTTCGCGCAGCGCGGCTGCGGAAGTCGAGTCTTTGGGATTGGCGTCGAGCGCGCGCTTATAGCGCTCGATCGCGCCGTCGCGATCTCCGCGCGCTTCCAACATCTTCGCCGCGCGGATGAACTGTTCGGCTTTCGCCTCGGCGCTCGTGGCACGACTCGCCAAGGCCTCGAGGGCGGCGAGCGCGGCGTCCGCGTCACCCGTGGATTGACGTAGATGCGCGAGGGCCTCGAGCGCGCCGGCGTGCTGCGGATCGATCTCGAGCACGGCGTCGTACGCTACCATCGCGCGCTCTGGTGAGCCGATTTGCTCGGAGAGCACCTTGCCTTGCTGGAGCAGTAGCGCGAGGCGCCTCGGTCCCTCGCTGACGAGCTTGAGTTGGCGCTCGTACAGCGCGGCTACGTTTTCCCAGCGATCCAGCGTGCGGTAGTGGCGAATCAGGGTGGTGAGTGCGTTCTCGTTTGCCGAGTCGAGCGACAGCAGTCGCTCGAGCGCATCCGCCGCCTTTTCGTGGTTCAGGAACTCCTCGTCGTAGAGCGCGGCAATGCGCTCCCAGAGCGCCACCTTTTGGCGCGGCGTGGCAGCGACCTCGACTTGCTGGGCGAGGTTTTCGAGCAAATCTTGGTAGCGGCCGAGCTTGGAATAGAGGCGGTCGAGTCCGCGCAGCGCCTCGAGGCTGGTGCCATCGAGCTCGGCCGCGGCTTGGAAGCGTTTCAGCGCTTCAGTGTCGTCGTGCAGGCTGGTCTCGTACACCTCGGCAATTCGACACAGCGTCTTTTGCTTGTCTTCACCGCGCTGCGCATCGGCGCGACGCTCCAAGATCTTCACGAAGCCGTGGTAATCGGCGGTGCGCTCGTAAATCCGCGCGAGCGCGTCGCTCGCCTTTTCCTGACCCGGATCTTCGCTCACGATCTGCTCGTACAGCGCGCGCGCGCTGTCCGTGTCGTTCAAGCGTAGCTCGAGGATCTCTGCGGCTTCGGCGCGCAGTGCACGGGCTTGAGCTGGCGACGCGGCGGCGTCGGCTCGCCGTGTCAGCACCATGCCGAGCTCGGACCACTGCTGAGCTTTGCGGTAGATTTCGGTCATGCCTTCCAACGCGACCTCGTCGGCGGGCTCACGCTCGACGACCGCTTGAAAGCAGGGCAGGGCCAGATCGGGCCGCTTGAGCCGCTCGACGTACCAGTGCCCCATACGATTCCAAATCGCGTTGCTGGTATCGACGTCGAGGTCTTCGTCCTGGGCGCTGCTGGCGCAATTCGAGAGGACTTCACCCCAGGCTTCTTGGTTGTTGCCCGCGAGCCGTTCGATCTCCGTGACCACCGATGCAAGGCTGGGGTCTTCACACAGGGCTTGGGTAAAAGCGACCAACGCCTGCTCGGTGTCTTTGAGTTCAGTGCCGTACAGCTTGCCGATCTCGAACATGACGCGGGCACGGTCGCTCGCGCTGTCGGCCTGCTCGCTGCGCGCGAGTAGCATTTCCACGACCTCTTCGAACTTACCGAGCCGCCGTCGAGTGTCTTCGAGCCCGGTCCAGGCCACCTGGTCGTCGGAGTCCAACTCGGTCAGTTGCAAATACAGCGCTTCGGCCTGATCCAAATCGCGTGCGCCGTCCGTGCACACGCGCGCAGCGCGAAACAACAGGCTCTTCTTGGTTTGTTTGCTGTCTTCCGCGTCGATCGCGGCAGCCGCTTCGAGCAATACTGCGAGCACGCGCTTGGCGTCCGCGCCGGCGTCGACGCTGGCTTCTAGATCCAAGGCCGCGTCGTCGCTGCTCGGATTTTTCAACAATGCTTCGACTTTGAGCTCGAGCTCCGCCTCGCTGACGGTCGCTGCAGGCGGGCGAATCGAGGCGTGCCCGGCGTTCTCGAACAGCGCGAGCACCTCGCTCCCACTCTTCGGCCGACGCGCGGGATCCTTATCGAGCAGGCGCAAAATCAGCTCGTCGAGCTCTCTGGACACGAAGCCCGGCGGCGCAACGCTGCTCGGGGGCGGTGGCGCGACCGTCAGGTGAGCGAAGGCCGCTTCGAGCGCAGGCTTGTCGCCGAACAGCGGCTTGCCACTGAAAATTTCATACAACATCGCGCCGAAAGAATAGACGTCGCTCGAGGTGTCAGCGACCAGGCCGCGGATCTGTTCGGGCGCGACCGTGCGCGGCGAACCCACGGTCGAGAACAATTCATTCCGACCGTTGACCACGCGCGCGCGCGCGCGCAAGCGATCCGTGCCCGCGTCGACCAAAAGCACGCGCTGCGCGCCGTCATCAGCGCGAACCAAGAGCACGTTGTCGAGCCGCAGATCGCCATGTGCGATGCGCCGACCGTGGAGCGCCGAGAGCGGCTCCAAAATGCCGCGAATGACCAGCTTGGCCTCGTTCAGGTGCATCGGTCCGGAGCGCGAAATGCGCAACGAAAGCGGCACGGCGTCGTTGTGAGCGTGGGAGATCACCCAGCGGTCGCCGATCTTGTCGGCGCTCAACTCGCGGGGCAGCCCGTCGTGCGCAATTTGCGCGATCAGGCGCGTCACGGTCAGATATCGCTGCAGTCCGCGCTGATCACGGGTTGCCTCGCGCCGGAGAACCTTGAGCCTGTAATCGCTGCCTTCCTTACGACCGACGTAAGAAATCGCGAGCCGTCCCTCACCAAGCTTGCGGGTGATGACGTACGGACCGAACTCGGTCCCGATTTTTAGCTCTTCATCGAGCGCGACGCCGGTCACGCGCAGATCCAAGACCCGTTCGTTGACCTCGGCGCGCGTTGCCAGAAGCGCGTCACAGAGCGCCTCGATGGCATCGTGTTCGAGGCAATGCGCGGTGAGCGCTCCGGCGAACGACGCTTTGGCCGCCATCCCGCCCACGCTCTCCGGCTCGAACCCCAAAACATCTCGGCTCAGCGAAAGGAGGTCCGGGAGCTCGAACAGACGCTCGAGCTCTGCACGCAGGATTTCAGTCTCGATCATGATGGTTGTTGTGTCTCGCAGCTGCTGTGCCTCGCTGCCGGCCGGGGGGCCCCCGCCCTGGCGAGACGAATGGGCGGAACCATAGCCGATTTCTGGCGCTGATTCGCGGGCTGTGAGAGCTTCCGTGGGTGAGCTCTGGGTCCCTCTTCGTGCAAAGGGTCATGCCTTTGGCCGTCTTGGCGGTCGCCGCGATTTCGGTCCCCATGATGATGCTTTCTTCGACCGGCCTCCCGAGGCTACAGGGGTTGCGCGAGGAAAAGGTCCGCGCCGATGACGAAGTGTCCCGCCTGTCACAGCAGATTTGGGAGCTTCGCGCCGAAGTCGCTCGAATCAAGGACGACCCGGCTGCGGTCGAGCGGGCGGCCCGGGACGAACTCGGCCTGGTTCGGCGTACCGAAGTCGTTTTTCAGTTCCACGACTGACTTCCGCTCGAACCACGCATGCGCCATTGAAGCCGGGGGCCTGCGCCCGCTACCATTCGTTCGGTGTCCGCAGAGCTAGCTCGCCGCCTGATCCACAGTGGAGCGTTACCCGCGCAGGTGGAGGCCGCGCTTTTCGACGCGGTCAAACGCGGGGTCTCGTTGACGCAAGCGGTCAACGAGCTCTATCCGGAACTCGTCGAGCTGCTGGAGCGAGCCCTGGATCGCAGTGATTTCCCGGCGATTCACACGGTCCGTCCGCTAGCCGATCTGGTTTCCGCACTGCCCGTCGGGATGTGCGAGCGGCTGCTTTCGTTGCCAGTGCATCGCGACGTTCGGAGTGATCGGATTGACGTCGCCTCGGTGGATGCACTCGACGGCCATGTCGCCAATGAGTTTGCGTTCCACCTGGGGGTTCCCGTGCGGGTACTCCGAGCTCCCTTCGAGGGAGTCGTCGCTGCCCTCGAGGGGTTGCATGCTTCCGGTATCTTTCTCCCGGGGCTGTCCAAAATTCTGCCTGCCAATCGCTCTGCAAGGCCCGCAGCGGCGCAACCCTCCGTTCCACCCGTCGAACACCGGAGCGAGCCTGCCTTGCCCCTGGTTCGTCGTTCGTTGGCCCCCAATCCAGCTTGGACCGCGGATTCGCCGGCATTCTCCATCGTCGTGCCGCCCGTGCCGGCGGAGGAAACTCTCAACGAGCCCGTGTTGAGTTTAGGGCGACCCAAACCGTTTACACCCCCCGAGTTCGAGATCGTGGGGCCACCCTGGACCTTGGAGTTCGAGGCAGCCGTGGAACTCCTGGACCGCGCTGAAACTCCAGAGAGCGTCGTCAGTGGCTTGTGCGAGGGCTTGGCACCGGTGAAGGCCGTGGTTTTCGCCGTGCGGAGTCTGACCTTCGACGTGCGGGGAGGGAGTCCGGGTTTGGGCACCCCGAACGAGCTCAGAGCGATCAGCGTGCCCGCGGGGACCGGCACGGTGCTCGACACGGCGACGCAAGTCGGTTTCTACCTGGGGCCATTCCCGCCGATACTCGGGCTCGCTTCACTCGAGGGGAAATGGGCCGCCGCCGTTGGCAGTGATTGCTACGCGCGTGCGGTCAACGTCTCGGATCGCCCCAGCCTGGTCGTGCTGATGACCGGTTTTAGCGAGTCGACCGAAGCGTCGCGTCGAGCGGACGTGCTGGCGCGCGCGGCGGGCAGCGCGCTGGAGCGAATCGTACGCACGCGCAAGCGTGGCTGAGCGCTACCCGCGAACTGTGGTGAGCTCAAACGCTCAGTGAGCGGTCCGGGAGGTTCGAGCTCGCGCGCTGGCTCGCCGATGCATAGTACTCGTCCAGCCAGTCCTCGAGGCGATGCTCGGCGGCCTCTTCGGACAAGCCACTCCGCTGCGCCAAAAAGGCCACGAAATCGGACGGCGGGAACTCGGGGTAAGGGTAGGGGATCATGGGTTTCGACGCAGAGGGTTAGGGTGCGGAATATTGCTTTCCCGCCAAGCATCTCTCGTGCCAATCGCGTGCCGATTTGCGTCCGTGGATGAAATGCGGGGCTTTGTCGCGCCCGCGTCGGGCGCGTCAGTGGAGACAGGGCAAAAGCCGACACCGTGTCCCCACTGACGCGCCACAAACCCTGACGACTGAGTCAGGCGCTGGGCAGAGTGGTCGACCACTCGCGCATGGCCTGATCACCGGGACGGTCCACGTGCACCTTGTCATCGACCGAAGTCACCCAGCTCATGGGAATGAAGTGGTGCTCACCACTCTCATCCTTGGTCAGCTTGATCGCACTTTGGCCTTCGACGTGGTCGACGGTTGCGAACTGCTTGTTCTTGGAACAGACGACGGGCATGTGGGGCCGAATTGCGTTCGTGTTCATCATTGTTTCGTCTCCTGATCTCCACGAAGCACTCGCCGTGCCACGCTGTTCCTCGGCGACGAATCGCGCTGTCCGCGCGCGAAGATTCGTTGGTGGTTCGGCTCAACGCGGCAGCGCGTCGAAGGCCGCAATTACCGTCGTGGGGGCTTGTACGAGCTCGATCAGCACACCTTCGCCCGAGCGTGGGGCATCCTGACTCGGCTTCGGGTGCAGAAAACACACGTCATGTCCGCTCGCGCCCTTGCGGATGCCGCCCGGCGTGAATCGGACTCCTCGCTCGCTCAACCACCGGTAGGCGGCCTGCAGGTCGTCCACCCAGAGTCCGACGTGATTGAGCGCAGGCTCGTGGACTTTGGGTTTTTGGTTCGGATCGAGAGGCTGCATCAAATCGAGTTCGACCAGCGCGGGGCCGACGCCGAGCTCCAAGATTGCCTCGCTGACATTTTCGCTCGCGCTCTCGAAAGTGCCGCGCCGCTCGAGACCGAGCAGGCCCACCCAAAGCTCGAGCAGCGGTTGCTTGTCGAGCGCGCCGATCGCGATCTGCTGCACGCCTAGGACGCGAAAAGGCCGCAAACTCATTTCGGCTCAGGGAAAGCGAGCTTGAACGCCGCCTTGCAGCTCGAGTGTGGTGTGAATGGAGCGCAAAATCCCCGTCGTCAATCCGGCGTCGATGAAGAAGCCCACGTAGCGCGCGACGTCGAATTGCGGTCCTGCCGCCAAGTGAAACAAGAGATCTTTCTTGTACTCCGGGTTGTAGCCCGGATGACTGACGGTCCCGGCTCCACCTTCGAACTCATAGGCCACGGCCGGGTCGATGAAGATTTTGAACGCGGAATCACTCATCGTGTAGATGCGTGCGCCCGCGCCGATGATCTTCACGGGTAGCGTATCGGTCTGCGTTTCTCCCGAGAGGCCGAGACGCGTGAAGATGTACGGCTCGATGAAGTCGAGCGGAGCGAAGCTGAGGGCGATATCGAGCGCCAAGGGCGCGGCGTGGCCGCAAAACTTTTGCTGGTCCTGCGGTCCCTTCATGGCGTCGTACGGCGCGCAGAGCGGCGATTGATCGTAGCGAAACACCATGTTGTAACCACCAACGAGTCCGACGCGTAGCCCGAACTGCCCGGCATGTCCGAAGCTGTCCTTCTTGGCGGCTTCGGGGGCCGGCTCCGATTTCTTGCTCTCGTTCTTTTCCGCGGGCTCGTCCGCGGCTTTCTCCGTCGAGTCGGCCGCTGCTGCCTCAGCCGCGTGAGTGGGCCGCGGCATGGAGCATAGGAGGACCAGGAACAGCCAAGAATTGCGAGCTTTCAAGGCCACGACGATAAACGATCTGCCGCTTGCTCGCTATCCGCCCGAGCGTCGTCTCGGTGGCGAACGCCAGTGAAGGCAGAAACGGTAAAGGATCTTAGCGTTTGGCGGCCCGCGTGGTGCCGGCGCTGGTCCACTCTCGCTCGCTGCCGAGCGCGACCCATTTCAAAGTCACGGGGCCCGCGCTGGTCCGGATGGCGACCTGACCCTCGCTGCCGAAGGCGCCGAGGGCCGGCAGGGCGAGCGTCGCCTCAGCGCGTAACTTCGGCAGCTCGCTCTCGTCGACGACCGTCGCCAGAATGCCCAGGCCGGCGAGCATGGGCACGATGCCGCTCGGAATGTAGGGGGCGACGATGGCCCGCACCGTGTCGCTCAACTCGGATGCGCGCCGAGCGAACCAACGCACGTCGTCCAGGGAATCGAGCACGAGCACGCTCGGAACGGAGGGCCGCCCGCGCTTCGACACGACCGGCAAGGTTTGAGCATCCGCAAAAGGATGAGCCTTGGGCGCCTCCATCGCGCTCTGCTTCGGGCCCTCGCCTTCTTTCGATTTGCTCTTGGCTTTGCGCACGATCAGCACGTCGTCCGTGGGTAGCGTGCGGGGTACCGTGACGCGCACCGGGCGCTTGAACGAGCGTGGATCACCGACGGTGCCTGTCGCCACCGAGAACGCCAAAGTTTCGCCCGAGGCGACCACGAAGCGTTGTGCGCTGGCTGGGAAACTTGGTTCGGGATCAAAGGTCCGCAGTGAAACTCCGCCGTCGTCCGGCGGCGGGTAAAGCTCACCCGTGACGATTCGCGGATCGGGCTCGAGTAAACGTGCGCCGGTGGCCACCAGATCGACCAAGGCACCAGACTGAGCGAGCACCTCGAGAGCCTGCCGTGACGGAGGCGCCACCAGCAGATCCAACTTTGGCGGCACGCGCTTGCTCTTGAGCAACGCCGCTGCCGCCAGCAGATCGCGTAGCGAAGCGCCGGAGTCACCGCCCAGGATCACTTGGCTCACGGGCTTGCCGGCAATCTCGCGCACGGGTTTGACCACGCCGTCTTCATCCAACACGAGCGGGTCGACCGCGGACAGATCGACGCTGATCACGTCGTCACACGGGGCGCCCGGATCTGGCAGCAGACCACGGTGTGCTTTGGAGCGGCGTTGATCGCGCAGGTACACCTCGGTCTTTTCGTCGCTGACGAACACCGCCGCGGAGGCTCCGAGCTGCGGCGCGAGCGCCGCGAGCACCGCGCGATCCGAAACAGACAACAAGCGCGCGCTGGGACCAGCGAACTCGATCACCACTGGCGCGCGATACTCGGTGTCGACCCGCCGAATGGCGTCGCCCAGGCCGCGGCGCATCAACTCGAGCCCCACGTCGCGGACGCACACGAACGGGCGTACCCGACCGGAGAGCAAGACCTGGACACTGCGCGGCGGACGGACGAGGACGCTGCCGGTGAGCAACGCCTCAGCCAACTGCGAGGGTGGCACCACCAGCGTGAGCATGCCCGCGCCACCAACCGAAGCCAGCCGCGGCTCGTCGGTGAGCGCGAGGCGCGCGGGGCTACCGAAGCGCTCGAGATGAACCGCTGCCGGAAAGCCAATGCCCGGGCGCGCGATCAGCATGCCCAAGTTGAGTGCGTCCTTGAGGCCGCGTTGACTCAAGCCCGGCGACGTGTCGGAGAGCGCAGTGACACAGCGCGTGTCGTACGCGATCGCCACTTCGACCGCACACTTCTTCGCGCCTGCAAGCGCCGGCTCGGCGAGAGTGCGATCAGGTTCCCTCGCGAGGACGACTTGGTCGACCTTCACCCGAACGAGATCACCGTTCAGGTTTGGATCATCCGCGCGCCCGGCGAGGATTTTTTGGGTCATAGTGCGGGGCGGATCCCCCGCTCGCGCACGCATCGGAGTG
>Ga0164309_10000138_pt1 | contig 43866 bp, 29 predicted proteins | sample Whisoiple_247_MG_FD_109984 | JGI IMG/M metagenome (GOLD analysis project Ga0164309, IMG submission 109984) | Soil microbial communities amended with fresh organic matter from upstate New York, USA - Whitman soil sample_247_MG | ecosystem: Environmental > Terrestrial > Soil > Unclassified >... | reverse complement strand
GCCATTCGTCGGCGTTTGAAAAAACTGCGCCGCTCCGGCAAGTCGTAGGCCACGTTGATCGCGCGCACCAACACGCTCATCGCCGACGAAGCGCTCCACAGCACGGCCAAGAACCCCAAGACCATGCCCACGCTCAGCTGGCGCGAGTCGCGAGCGATGAAGTTCGCGAGTTCTCCGATCACCAGATCGCGCGCCGCAGCAGGTAGCGAGCGCGCAACCTCGTAGATGACCTGCCGAATGGCGACTGGGTCGGCGATCAGGCCATACAGCGAGACCATCGCCAACAGCGCCGGAAATAGGCCCAAAGTACCGTAAAATGCCAAACCCGCCGCGACGATATCGGCATCGTCGGCGTCGGCTTGGTCGGAGACGCGCTTAATCAGGTCCCAGTAGTGCTTGATGCGATGCGCTTTGGACGAGCTCACGCGGCCAATGGAGAGCACGAACCGTGCCCCGCCGCGACGAGACGCCACACTCTGAGACCTTTTGTACCTGGCCTCGCCCACCGTCCCAGGCCAGGACACGCAGCGAGCGGTGAATCGTTCGGGAATGAAGCCTTGGCACACCCACTGCAATGGCGCCGACATGATGCTCAGACCATTCGCTTTTGTCTGTCTATGCTTGTCCTTGACCGGCGTCGCCTGCAGCGCGGCAGATCCCATCACCAACAAATGGGACTGTCACGACATCTGTCAGCGCTATGCCGACTGCTTCGACTCCGGCTACAACGTCGATGCCTGCAAAGCTCGCTGTGAAAGCGCTGCAAGCAACAGCGACGACAAACAGCGCAAGCTGGACGACTGCCACGATTGCATCGGCGATCACGACTCCTGCGTGGACGACATTTCTCACTGTTCGTCCTCGTGCGGCACCTTCATTACCCCTTGAACCCGCCTCGGGCGCGACCGGTAGAGCCATGAAAATTTTCACCTGCTCAGCTTGTAAACACGTCCTTTTCTTCGAAAACTCGCAATGCACGCGCTGCGGTCACACGCTCGCGTACCTGCCCGATCGCGGCGTTCTCAGCGCGATGGAACAGTCAATCGATGGCCCCGCCGGCATCCAGGTGGCTCTCGATCCCGTAGCCGCGAGCGCGCGCTATCGACTGTGCAAAAACTACACGGCCTACGCGGTTTGCAACTGGGCCGTCCCCGAACACGAGCCGCACGAATACTGCTTGGCTTGCCGACTCAACGATACCATTCCGGATCTGAGCGCACCCCTGGCGCTCGGTTCCTGGCACGTACTCGAGATTGCGAAGCGTCGCTTGGTCTACACGCTGCTGCAGCTCGGCTTGCCGATCGAAGCCAAGCAGGAAGACCAATTGCGTGGACTCGCCTTCGCGTTCAAGAGCGACAACGCCAATGGCGAGAAGGTCCTGACCGGGCACTGTGACGGGCTAGTCACCATCAACGTGAAAGAGGCTAACTCGCCCGTTCGCGAGCAAACGCGCGTCGAGTTGGGTGAGCGCTATCGCACGCTGCTCGGACACTTCCGTCACGAGTCCGGACACTATTACTGGGACCGCTTGCTGAAGGACAGCGCGCGCCTGGCCGACTTTCGCGCGCTATTCGGCGACGAGCAGAGCGACTACGAAGAGGCGGTCAAACGCCATTACGAGAGTCCGAAGCAAAACTGGAGTGACGAATACGTCAGCGCCTACGCGACCATGCATCCTTGGGAGGATTGGGCGGAGACCTGGGCGCACTACCTGCACATGGTCGACACGCTGGAAACCGCACAGAGCTATGGCCTCGCAATCCGCCCACAGGCCGTCGGCGGCGCGCCCGCCGAAGCGGTGGCAGTGAGACGGATCCATTTCGACAAGTTCGAACAGCTGATCAGCGCGTGGGTTCCGCTAACGGTCGCCCTGAACAGCCTCAATCGCTCGATGGGTCTCGCGGACGCTTACCCGTTCGTGCTCGGCGAGCGAGTGGTTGCCAAGCTCGAGTTCGTCCACGACACCATCGAGCGTGCCGGGCAATGCGCCGCCGAAATCGCGTCCGCGCCGAGCACGAACGAAGCTCAACGGGCGCCCAATGAGCGCCCGTTGAGCCCGGTCGAGACACGGGCGAGCGTCAGCCCCGCATGAAGTGACAGGTGTAGCCGCCGGGGTGCTTTTCCAGATACTTCTGGTGATAGTCCTCGGCGGGCGTGAAGGGGCCAGCCTCCACAATCTCGGTCACGATCGGCTTCTTCCAGCGCCCACTCGTTTGTGCCTGCTGCTTTGCCTGCTCGGCAAGTTCACGCTGCTTGGCGGAAGTGACGAAGATCGCCGAACGATATTGGCTGCCTCGGTCATTGCCCTGCTGATCTTTGGTAGTCGGGTCGTGCATCTTGAAGAACCATTCGTCGAGCAACTGCTCGTACGAGATGCGCTTGGGGTCGAAGAGCACGCGAATCGCCTCGGCGTGCCCGGTGCGCCCAGTCTTGACCTGCTCGTACTTTGGACTCGAACCCACCCCGCCGGTGTAGCCGACGGTCGTCTCAATCACTCCCGGAACGCGGCGCAGAATTTCTTCCATGCCCCAAAAGCAACCACCGGCCAGAACGGCTTCCTCGACGGTCGCTTCGCAACTCGCTGCTTCGCCCGGTCCAGGCACTGCACAGGCGTTGTCATGATCGACGAGGGGGGCCTGAGCCGTCGCGTGAGCGTCGCCAAACAACGCGCGGTACTCACCGTAGCCTTGCGCCTCGAGTTGAGACACGGGGATGAAGCGCAGCGAGGCCGAGTTGATGCAATAGCGCAGCCGAGTGGGTCGCGGCCCATCGTCGAAGACGTGGCCCAAGTGCGAGTTGGCGTGCTTGGAACGCACTTCGACCCGCCGCATGCCATGGCTAATGTCGGTCTTCTCGAGCACGTTTTCAGCCTCCACCGGCTTGGTGAAGCTCGGCCAGCCAGTCCCCGAGTCGAACTTGTCGACCGAGCTGAACAGCGGTTCCCCGCTCACGATGTCCACGTACAAACCGACGTCGTGATTGTCCCAAAAGCGATTGCGAAAGGGCGGCTCCGTCGCGTCGTGCTGCGTCACTTCGAACTCGAGCGCACCCAGGCGAGAGCGGAGCTCCTCCTGCGAGGGTTTTGCGTAAGAGCGTGGTGCCATGGATGATTCCTTTCTGGTGCGTGCGTCGCCCCGAAAGCGGAGCCGCTCGCGACGCCAAAGAGTACGCTCCAGCCTTCACGGTGGTTACGGCAAAGCGCGGTCTACCCGCTACAGCGCGGCGACAATCCGCGTGCGCGCAAGCCCAAACGCTCGCCGTTTTGTGGCGCCTCGGGCCAACATTCTGACCAGCGTTTTGCGCTGCAACGGCAGCGGAATGACCGGCCTGCCGGCACGCGCACGAAAATGTCCGAGCTCGGACAGCCGGAGACTTGGCAGCGAGGCGTGAATCACATAGTCCATCAGTGTGTCGTCCGAATCGCATCCCGAGGCTTGGCGTTGCGTCCACGGCGCGCGTTGGCGCTTGCTGGAGAGCTATGCCTTGGCGCGCCAAGAGGGGCTCGCCAGCCCGGTCGGGCTAGTCGCCGATCTGCGGCATCCACGAGCCGTGCAGGTGCTTCGTCAACTCATGCTTTCGCCCAGCACCAGCGCGGCCGACCCCATTTACGCGGGCTGCGTGGAGCGCGGTGCGCTGTGCTCGGCGCTCATGCCCATCGCCCCGAAGCTCGCCGAATCGCTATTCGCGCGCGGGGATGAAGCAGGGTCTTGGACGGCACTAGTGCTTCAGGATGAAGAAGCCGTACTCAGCGCCACCTGGCAGGAGCTGATCTCGGGCAGCACTCCACGGGCGCGGCGTGAGCCAGGTGAGCCGCGCGAGCCGCGCGAGCCGCGCGATAGCCAGCGCAGCAGCCGGCGCCGCTAGAGCCTAGCTGCGAGCTCAATCGCGATCTTTAGCCATGGACACGCCGTGAAAGTCGGCGCAGAAATGGTCAGGTGAGCGAGCCGCCTCCGATGTCCATCTCGCCCCACACCATCAGTGGGCGCTACATCGATTCAGACGTACAACGCGGAGTTCGCTACGTGCTCGAGCAGCAAGTCGGCGAAGGAGGAATGGGCGCGGCCTACCTCGCCCGTCGTGAAGCACCCGAGGGTGCCTCGCCGGTCGTGGTCAAGGTCGTGCGGCGCGCGTTCGGTTCAACGGACATTTCACCCGAGTTGGTCGCCCAGAAAGAAGCAATCGCGCTCGGACGGCTGAACGAGCGCGTTCCCCCGTGCCCGTTCGTGGTGCGCTTCGTCGACACCGGCATCACCAGCTACTTCGGGTATCCGCCCACTCCCTGGATCGCCATCGAATACGTCCACGGCGGTGTCGAAGGCACGACGCTCGAAGATCGCGTCACCTACTCGATTGCCAAAACTGGTTATGCCTTCGATTCCGTACGCGCGACGCATGCCCTGCGCTGCTTGGCGAGCGGCATCGCGGAAATCCACAGCGTCGGGGTGATTCATCGCGATCTGACGCCAGGCAATGTCCTGTGCTGCGGCTTCGGCGAGACGGAGATCTTCAAGATCTCCGACTTCGGCTTGGCGCGACCCGAGGGCTTGGGCCACACCTTCGCCGGCGTGGGTTTCGGCACCGTGGGCTACGCCGCGCCGGAACAAGCGCTCGACGCCGGCGTTGGCCCGGAAACGGACGTGTTTGCGCTCGCCTGCATCGCCTTCTACCTGTTTACCGGCACGCACTATTTCGACGCCAACACGCCGTATGAGGCATACGAGCAAATGCGCGCAAAAACGCGCAAAAGCGTGCTCGACTGCAAGGTGCTTGCACCCGAGCTTCGCGAGCGCGCCGACGCTTGCCGCGCGATTGACGCGGCGTTGGCTTGGGGTACCGCGTCGTCGGTCGAGCATCGCCCGCAAACCGCCGAAGCGCTGGTCAACGCGCTCATCCCCTGGCTGGGCGATCGCCCCGCGCCGCCCACCTCCAGCCGCCGACTGTTGCGCACCATTCAAAGCACCTCCATGCCGTCCGACGTGGCCGGTTGGAGTTGGATCGTCAAACATCGCCCGCACGATGACTTGGTCATCCAGAGCGCCGCATGGGATACCGACGGCCGTTGCTTTGCCCTGACCCCACGCGGGCCGCTGTTCTGGAACGGTGATTCGTGGCTGGGCGCGAAAAGTATTTTGGCTCGCATCCCGCGCGGTATGGCCTTCGCGCGTCGACACGAAGCGGGCGGCTTCCTGATTGGCGGTTCGAACGGCGCCTTGGCCGTGTTTGGTTCGGACGGCTTACGCGAGCTGGTCAATGCTCCCGATCAAAGCATCGAACTCCAGGACGCGAGCGGCATTTTCGATGATCTGATCGTCGCCGTGGGACGTCGCCCAGGGTTGCCCCCCTCGTTGCTCGCCATGTCGGGGCGCCGCTGGCTCAAGCCGTTTCCGCTGGACCGCGTGCAAAACGTGGCATCCGTGCTGCGTTTCGACGACACACGCTGGCTGATCTGCGGACGGTTGGTTCAAGGGGGCGCTTTCGCCGCGCTTTATTCACCGCTGGATTGGGAGCTGAAGCTCCTACCAACGCCCGCAACGCGCGCATTCGTCAATGGCGCGAGCAGCGTCGAGCGTAGCTTGGGTCTAGTCGTCGGTAGTGACGGGAATGCGCTGCGCGTCGAGGGGGATCTCACCACCGTGTCCATCGTCCCCGGCGCTCCGGATCTTTCGGCGAGCGCGCTCGACGTACTGGACCGTGAATGGGTTGCGAGTCTTGGTGCGCTTTGGACGCGCGATCCGCGCATGGCCGAGGCATGGCGCCCCGCTTGGTCCGACCGCAGTTGGGACGCGCCATTCATCAGCATGATCGCCGATTCGGGCCGTTTGATGGCAATGACCGCCAACGCCGCGATCGTCGAAGGCCGTTTGGGCAACCGCTGAATCTACCGCGGCGAGCGGTATCGATTTTGCAAACCTGAGAGCACCGAACACGACGCTCGCCCCGAGCGCGTCGAAAGGTAGCTCGATGAGACACTTAACACGTCAGCGATGCGCGCAGCTGGCGCTGTATGCCACGCTCGCGCGCTGCGCCTTGGCTTGCGGCGCCGACACCGACCGCGGCCCACCCATTGGATCGCCTCCAGGCCCGGACGGGCCCGTGATTCACGAAGCAGGCTCGACTGGCGTCGCAGGCGGCCAAACGAGCAGCAATCCAAACACAGGCGGGAGCACCGCGGTGGAGCTGGGCGGAGCTTCCAGCGTCGACACTGGCGGGAGCGCGTTTGGCGCTGGCGGTAGCCCCAGCGCGGGCAGAGATCCATTCGGCGTCGGCGGCTCGAGCACCGGGCCCTCCCCATTCGGCGGTTCGTTCTGAAGACAGCGAGGCGATGGTGACGACAAGCAATGTCGCCACGGTTCGAGCACACAACCTAGCAGAGGCACGTCAGTGAGCGAGAAACCGGGTAACCCGTATCCACTCGGGGCAACGTGGGACGGACAGGGTGTCAATTTTTCGATCTTCTCGGAGCGCGCAACGGGCGTCGATCTGTGCCTGATTGACGAGGCGGGGGGTGAGACGCGCATTGCTCTCAAGCGCCGCACGGGTTTCGTTTGGCACTGCTATTTGACGGGGCTCGGCCCTGGTCAACGCTACGCCTATCGTGTGCATGGGCCGTACGAACCGGAGCGGGGCCTCCGCTTCAACTCCAACGTGCGCCTGATCGACCCGTACGCGAAGGCGCTTTCGGGCCTGCAGGCATGGAATGACGGCTCCTTCGCGTACGATAGCCAAAAGGGCCAGGAAGACTTGGCGATCAGCAACGACGATGCGACCGGGGCGCCGCTCTCCTTGGTCATCGATCCGCGGTTCGACTGGGCGAACGATCAACATCCGAATCTGCCCTTCCACGAGCTGATCGTCTACGAGGCTCATGTGCGCGGGCTGACGCTTCAGCACCCGGACGTGCCCAAGGAGCTACGCGGCACGTACCTCGGCATGTGTCAGCCCGCGATCATCGACCACCTGAAGCAGCTCGGGATCACCGCCATCGAACTGATGCCAATCCACGCGTTCGTCGACGATCAGTTCTTGCTCGACAAAGGCCTACGCAACTACTGGGGCTACAACACAATCGGCTTTTTTGCGCCAGATCCGCGCTTTCGAGCCGGAGACGAGCTCGGCAGTGAGGTCGTTCAATTCAAAGAACTGGTGCGTGCTCTGCACGCGGCTGGCATCGAAGTGATCCTCGACGTGGTGTACAACCATACGGCGGAGGGCAATCATTTGGGGCCGACGATGTCCTTCCGCGGCATCGACAATCCGAGCTACTACCGCCTCGTCGAGGACGAAGCTCGCTACTACATGGACTACACGGGGACGGGCAACACGCTCAACGTGCGACATCCCCAAACGCTCCAGCTGATGATGGACTCGCTCCGCTACTGGGTGCACGACATGCACGTCGATGGCTTTCGCTTCGACTTGGCGGCGGCTCTCGCTCGCTCACTGCACGAGGTCGATCAGCTCTCGAGCTTCTTCATGTTGATTCATCAAGATCCCACCCTCAGTCAGATAAAAATGATCGCGGAGCCCTGGGACGTCGGCCCGGGCGGCTATCAGGTTGGCAACTTTCCGATCCGCTGGGCCGAATGGAATGGGCGCTACCGTGACTCGATGCGCGCGTTTTGGCGCGGAGACGGCGGACTCGCATCGGAGCTGGCCTATCGCCTGACGGGCAGCAGCGACATCTACGAAAACGACGGGCGAAAGCCGTATTTGAGCATCAATTTCGTGACCTGCCACGATGGCTTCACCCTCGCCGACCTCGTCTCCTATTCGAGCAAGCACAACGAGGACAACGGCGAGGACAACCGGGACGGCAACGACAATAATCTATCGTTCAACTGCGGCACCGAGGGGCCGACGCGCGATCCCGGGATTCGCGCGTTGCGAGCCAAGCAACAACGCAACCTATTGGCCACGCTGCTGCTCTCGCAAGGCACCCCAATGATCTCGCACGGTGACGAGCTCGGGCGCACTCAGCAAGGCAACAACAATGGCTATTGCCAGGACAACGCGCTCAGTTGGGTGGATTGGCAGCTCGACGACGAACGTCGCTCCCTGCTCACTTTCACTCAGAAGTTGAGCGCCCTGCGACGCGCTCATCCCGTTCTACGCCGAGCCACCTTCTTCAAGGGCCGACCGCTGCGCGGTTCGCAAGTCAGCGACCTCGTGTGGTTACGTCACGACGGAGCCGACATGTCGGACGAAGATTGGAACAACCCCGAGACGCGCTCACTCGGTCTATTCCTCGCAGGTGAAGGCATCGACGAACCCGACAGTGAGGGCAACCCAATCCGGGACGATGACTTTTTGCTCTTGGTCAATTCGCACGGCGAGCCGATCGACTTTTCATTACCGTTCGAAGACGACGATCGGCCATGGGAGCTGCTCGTCGACACCGCCAACGATCGAGCTGAAGAGCAGCGTTTTGGTGGTGACAAGACCAGCCTTGCGGGAGCATCGCTGAGGTTGCTGTTCAGGAGACGCCGACCGTGAACGCTGGGCCTGCACTCGGCGCGTGCGTAGAGTCCGGTGGCGTGCGCTTTACCGCTTGGTCCGATCGCGCGCGTTCGATTTCAGTCGTAATCTACGCCGAACCGAAGCGGATCAGCGCCGAGTTCCCACTCGCAAAACATAGCGAGCCCGGCTTCTTCAGCGTGTTCGCCGCGGAACTCGAGCCGGGCGCCTTGTATGACTTCCGAGTCGACGGGCAGCTCGCGGTGGACCCCTATGCACGCATTCTCCCGTATGGCGTCCACGGTCCTGCACGCGTGTCGGCCCCACTTCCTCATCGCAAGCATCCCAAGCGCGCCATTGATTTCGACCACAACCAGGTGTTCTACGAGCTTCACATCGGCACCTTCACGCCGCAGGGCACCTTCAACGCGGCGCTCACTCGCCTACCCTATCTGCGCGACCTTGGGATCACGGTCGTCGAACTGATGCCGATCGCCGCGTTCGCAGGTCGCTTCGGTTGGGGTTACGACGGCGTAGCACTGTTCGCTCCATTTGCCGGTTATGGCAGTCCGGAGGAGCTCAGTGCCTTCATCGACGCGGCTCACGGCCTGGGTTTGAGCGTCGTACTCGACGTCGTGTACAACCACCTTGGCCCAGCCGGCAACGCACTACCTGCGTTTTCCGACTCGTACTTCGACGCCGAACGCACCAATGCTTGGGGTCAGGCGCCCGCGCTGGGGAAAGCGCCATTTCGGCGGCTGGTACTGAGCAACGCCGACTACTGGCTGAACCGTTTCGGCTTCGACAGACTGCGACTCGATGCGACGCACGAACTCGAACCCGGCGGCGACCCACACATTCTGCGCGCGCTCGCGGACCTCGCGCGCGCCTGCGAACCGAGGGCCGCGCTGATCGCCGAGGACAACCGCAACGCCCCTCGCGCGCTCTTGGCACACGGAGTCGACGCAGTGTGGAGCGACGACTTTCATCACGTGCTTCACGTACTACTGACGGGCGAGCAAGACGGCTATTACCAGGCATTCGCGGGCGACCTGGCGGAACTTGTGCGAGTGATTGAACGCGGGCAGCTGTTCGAAGGACAGGTCGCGGCGGACAGCGCGAAGCCTCGCGGCCAGTCCGCTCAAGGGGTGCCCGCAAGTCGCTTTCTGTTTGCATTGCAGAACCACGACCAGATCGGCAACCGCGCGCAGGGTGAACGCCTTCACCATTTGTGCGATCCCGGCGTCTGTCGAGCGCTGACCCTGCTGCTCGCTTTCCTGCCCGCAACACCCTTGCTGTTCATGGGGCAAGAGTGGGCCACACCATCGCCGTTCCTGTACTTCAGCGATCACGAAGGAGAACTCGGTCGCGCCGTCAGCGAAGGCCGGCGCAAAGAGTTCAGCCAATTCAGCTCGTTTCGAGGCGCGCAGGGAACGATTCCCGATCCGCAAGTCGAATCGACGTTCCTCGGCAGCAAGCTCGACTGGTCCGCGCAAGCGCTGAGCGAGCAACAGGTCACGCTTCATCTGACGCGCCGCGCACTCGAGCTCCGGCGAACCGATCCGGTTCTGAGTCTGCCCTCGCAACTCCGTGCGGGGGTCGAAAAGGAATGCTTGTGGGTTCTGCGGAGCGGGCAAGCGGGCGCTCGGTTGCTGCTCTTCAACCCGGGTGCTGCTCGTTCGCTCGCAGAGGTGATCGGTCGCACCCCGGCGGACACTCGGTTGCTGCTCGCAAGCCACACTCTTCCGCAAGAGAGCCATCAATTCGAGCTTCCGACGGGTAGCGCACTGCTTTTCGCGCTCGTCGATCGCTCAGAACAGGAGGCTTCATGAGCGCGCGCACCCCCAGCGCCACGTATCGCGTACAGCTACATGCCGGTTTCGGCTTCTTGGATGCGGCGCGAATCGTGCCTTACCTGAAGCAGCTCGGCATTTCGGACCTATACGTCTCACCGATCTTCGAGGCAGCGCCGGGAAGCAGTCACGGCTACGACGTGTTGAACCATGACCGCCTGAATCCCGAACTCGGCGGTGACGCCGGATTCCGAACCCTATGCGACGCCCTCGAAGCCCATCACCTGGGGCTGATCGTCGACTTCGTGCCGAACCACATGGGCGTGGGCTGCGATGGAAACCGCCTTTGGGAGGATGTCCTCGAACACGGTCAGGCCTCGGAGCGCGCGGGCTTCTTCGACATCGATTGGCTGCCCCCCAAAGAGACGCTCGCACATAAGCTGCTCTTGCCAATCTTGCCCGATCAATACGGCCTCAGCCTGGAGCGGGGCCACTTCGCGCTGCAGCTCGATGGCGAACGGCTGTGCCTGAAGGTCGGAAATCGTCGCCTGCCCCTGCGCCCGAAGTCCCTCGGGCCGCTGCTCGGGCGGCTCGCCGATCTGTTGGAAGACGGAGTTTCTCCATCGCAGCTGGCCGAGTTACGCGAACTCGGACGCGCCTTCGGCGAACTCGATGACGGGTTTCGTGAGCCGACGAGTGAGCTCGAAAATTACCGCACTGAGGCGCGGAGTTTGCAGCATCGACTGCGCGAGCACCTCGCGAGCAGTGACGAGCTGCGCTCCGCGATCGAGCAGGCGCTGAGCAAGCTCGACGGCAGCCCAACGCAGCCCGATAGCTTCGACTTCCTGGACGAGCTGCTGCGCGCCCAGCACTATCGAACCAGCGCCTGGCAACTCGCGCTCGAAGCCGTGAACTATCGCCGTTTCTTCGACGTCACGGAGCTGGCGTCACTCCGAGTCGAGTCGCCGGCGGTCTTCGACGCGAGCCACAGCCTACTGCTCTCGCTGCTCCGACAGGGCAAGATCAGCGGCATTCGCTTGGATCACGTCGACGGCTTGCTCGATCCAATCGGTTACCTGCGAACACTCGCGGATCGACTGCAGCTAGCGCTTCCGGGCTCGGACCCAGCCGAGCTCCCCGCTTACGTGATCGTCGAAAAGATCTTAGCGCCAGGTGAAGCCCTACCGGCAACCTTTCGCGCACACGGCACGACCGGCTACGAATTCGCGCGCGCGGTCACCGGAGTGCTGATCGACGGCCGCGCCGATCTCGGCCTGACCAACACCTATCGCCGCTTCACCGGTGACACCCGCAATTTCGACGACCACCTACTCCAGGCAAAACGCGACGTGCTTGCTTCGCTGCTCGCGAGCGAAGCAACGCTGCTGTCTCGCACCTTGGAACGCTTGGCCGAGCGCGACCGCCGTTGGCGCGACTTGACCTGGCATAGCTTGCACGGCGCGCTGATCGAGGTGATGGGTGCGTTCGGTGCCTATCGAAGCTACGTGCAACCGGACGGCACTCGAACTTCGGAAGACGAAGCGCTGATCAACAGCGCCGTCGCGAGCGCGATGCGTCGCAATCCCACCGCCGGACGCGGCGCATACCAGTTCATTCGTTCCTTGCTGCTGATGGAAAGCCGGGTCGCTGGAGCGGCGGAGTTTGCGTTGAGATTTCAACAAACGAGCGGGCCCGTCACGGCAAAGGCGTTAGAAGACACGGTCTTCTATCGGTTCAGCCGCAATCTGGCCGAAAACGAAGTCGGCAGCAGGCCCAACGGTGCGGGCGTGGGGCTTTCAGACTTTCACGCGCACAATCTCTCGAGCCAGAGCGAACGTCGTCTTTCACTGACGAGCACCTCGACCCACGACACGAAGCGCGGTGAAGACGCCCGCGCTCGGATCAGCATGCTGTCTGAGCTGCCCAACACCTGGCGACAGACCGTCTTCGCGCTGACCCGAATCGCGAGCCGCTATCGCGCTGCCTACGAGGGCAGTGAAGCGCCCGCGCGTGCAGACCAGTACACCTATTATCAAACCCTGCTGGGTGCAGTACCGTTCGGCGCCGCGTCGGAAACTGTCGCCGAACTCGAGCCGCGGCTGCAAGCGTATATGCTGAAAGCGTGCCGCGAGGCCAAGCAACAGACTTCGTGGCTACACCCGGATCCGGGCTACGAAGCTGCGGTCCGTGACTATGTCGCTGGCACGCTGCGCGACGTCGAATTCCGGGACCGTTTGCTGCGATTTTGCCGGCGAATCGACCCCTATGCCGCGTGCAAAGCGCTCGCACAACTCACGCTCAAGCTGTGCGCGCCCGGCATTCCCGACACTTATCAAGGATCGGAGCTCTGGCACCAAGTACTGGTCGATCCAGACAATCGGCAACCGGTGGACTACGACGTACTCCGCGCAACGCTCAGCGCGCTCGACGAAGCTGTCGCGGATCCGCGACAGCTCCTGCAAGAGCTTTCCGCGAACTACGCGGATGGCCGGCTGAAGCTATTCGTGTTGAGCCGTTTGCTGCGGTTGCGAGCGTCGGAGCCGACACTATTCCAAAGCAAGTACACTGCGCTCGATGCGGGCGAGCACTGCATTGCCTTTGGCCGTGGGGCAAGCGGTTGTGACTTGATTTGCGCCGTCGCCCGCTTTCCATTTCGTATCACGCGCGGACGCAATCCTTGGCCACTCGGCGAGCAATGGGGCCAGCAAGCAATCTCGGGCGAAGGCCTCCAGGGTCGCTATCGCAACGTCTTCACCGGACACCGGCTCGAAGCACGCGAACAGCTCCAGCTGTGCGATGTGTTCACGGACTTGCCGATTGCGGTGCTCGTGCGCTGACTCAGGGACCGCGAATGGGGCTCTTCAGAGCTGCGCGATGCGCTTGAGGCCTGCCAGAGGCACTGCCAACCAGTTGGGTCGATTGTTCAGCTCGTAGTTGACCTCGTACACGACCTTTTCGAGCTCGTAAAAGTCGAGCAACAGCCGAGCTGTCGCCGGATTCTTGGGGCAGTAAGCTTCGCCGGCGATCGCCTCCAAGTACGTGCGCACGAAGGCCACGCACACCCACGATCGGAAGGCCTCCGCCCACGGCACGAGCCGCACCCGATCCTCGGCACGCACGCGCTCTGAACGGAGCGCCGTCTCGGCAGCATAGGCGAACGACCTCAACATCCCGGCAACATCGCGTAGCGGGCTGCGCTTGTAACGGCGATCGGAGACGGGGCGCCCAGGTTCGCCTTCGAAGTCGATGATGATGAAGTCATCACCACTGAAGAGCACCTGCCCCAGGTGGTAGTCGCCGTGACTACGAATACGCGTCACCGCAATTTTCCCTTGAGTAATGCGATGCAAGCGCTCGTCGATGGCCGCCTGTGCCGGCAGGATTTGGGCGGCCAACTGCGCGGCGTCGGGAGGGAAATTGCGTTGGCGTTCGCGCAGCTTCTTGAAACAGCGCGCGAGCTCGGCGTGTGCGCTTTGATACAAGGAGTGCTGGTGAAGTTGAGTGAACGCTTCCTGACCGAAGCCAGGTTCCCGCGTCTTGCTGCCGAGCGCACGGTGTAGTTCCGCGGTGCGCTCGGCCAATAATCGCGCCAACGTGAAGTACGGACTCGCTAAGTGCAGCAAGGCGTCGGGAACGGCGTCAGTGCACTCGGCCGCGGAGGCGCTAGGCAGCGCCACCTCGGGCAGGGACGCCTGCGCCGACAGAACGCGCTCGAAGAACGTGAACAAAGACTCCAAAGTGACGGACCAGGCGCTGCCGCGATTTTCGACGTATTCACTGATCACGGCCAAGGTGCGCGGCCCGGCGTCGGTACTCAACTGCAGTACACCCACGGGCTCCGGCACCTTCGGCCGCGGTGTCGCGTGGGCCAAAAAGCGTCCGACTTCGAGCTCGACGTTCGGCCCGCCCTCGACTTTGCGCAGCAACTTGAGCAGCCACGACGAGCCGTACAAGATCGTGGAATTGCTCTGTTCGAGCGGCAAAAAGCGCGGTTCGAGGGAGCCTGGCAGCGCACGTGCCTTGTCGAATAGTTCGCCACTGATGGTCGCGGCTTCTCCAGTCAGCGCTCGACCTTCGCGAAGCGGGGCGAGCAGCGTCTCGGCGAAGGTGCGCGAAGCGCTGGCGTCGAGCAACGACCCGCGAATCGGTTGCGTCTCACCGGACACGTAGATCTCGACGTCGGTCACGAGTGACGATGGCGTCTCGGCCCCGGACGCCCCCAGCGCAGCGAACCGCAGCGGCATGACGTAGCTCTCACGCACACCGCTTTCCAACTCGACGGTCAGCACGACGAGGCAATGATCGCCGGTCCGCGCGTCACCGAAGAAGAATACGTCTTCCAGCTCCGCGTGCTTGCTCGGAATCGCTTTGCTTCGGTACCAACGCTGCTCGCGTGCATAGCGGCTCAAGCTCTCGGCCAGAGCACTACGCGCGGGCTCGTTCACGAAGTCGTGCCAATCACCCGTCAGCTTGACTGGCCCGAACTGAGTGCTGGCGCGACTGGCCTGGTTCGTCTCCAGGCTGAACCAATACACCTGGTGACCGCCGAGCGTCAGCGGGTACGGCCGCTCGGTGATTTCCGGAAAACGGCTCAAGCCGAACATCTCTCGCGGAAACGTGCCCAGGTGCTCTCCAAGCTCGAGCTCGGTGTACTGAGCGTTGCGCGAAAGATTGGCGACGACCAAGATTCGCTCGTCCCCGTCCTCGCGCAGGAATGCGAGTACCTTCGGGTTGCTCGGGTTCAAGAAGCGCAACTTGCCGCGGCTCAGCACGCGGTGCCGCTTGCGCATGGCGATCAGCTGCTTCGTGGACCACAAAAGCGACGCCGGGTTCGCTTCTTGGGCAGCTACATTCACGGCCTCATAGTGAAACTCCGGTTCGACGATCACCGGCAAATAGAGCTTTTGCGGATTCGCGCGCGAAAATCCCGCATTCCGGTCGGAGTCCCACTGCATCGGGGTTCGCACCCCGTCGCGATCCCCGAGGTAGATGTTGTCGCCCATGCCGATCTCGTCGCCGTAGTAGAGGACGGGCGTGCCGGGCAGCGAAAAGAGCAGCGCTGTCAGTAGCTCCACGCGACGCCGATCACGCAGCAACGGGAACAAGCGCCTGCGGATCCCCAGGTTGATGCGCGCGCGGTCTTCGGTCGCGTACACGCGATACATCAGATCCCGATCTTCGTCGGTTACCATCTCCAGGGTGAGTTCATCGTGATTGCGTAAGAACGTGGCCCACTGACACGAGTCGGGGATGGTCGGCGTCTGGGTGAGAATGTCGACGATGGGGAAGGCATCCTCGCTGTGCAGCGCCATGAACAGGCGCGGCATGAGCGGGAAGTGAAAGTTCATGTGGCACTCGTCGCCGTTGCCAAAGTACGCCGCAGCGTCAATCGGCCACTGATTGGCCTCCGCGAGCAGCATGCGGCTCTTGAACTTGGCGTCGACGTGCGCGCGTAGCTTGCGCAAAAAAGCGTGAGTCTCGGGCAAGTTCTCGCAATTCGTGCCCTCTCGCTCGTACAGATAGGGAATCGCGTCCAAGCGCACGCCGTCGACGCCCAGCCCGAGCCAATAATCCAAGACCTCGAACAGGGCCTCGTGCACGGCCGGGTTGTCGAAATTCAGATCCGGCTGATGGCTGTAGAAGCGGTGCCAATAGTAGGCCTTGGCCAGCGGGTCCCAAGTCCAATTCGAGACCTCGAAGTCCTGAAAGATCACGCGCGCGTCTGCGTATCTTTCGGCGGAGTCACTCCACACGTAGAAGTCGCGAGCTGGCGATCCGGGAGGGCTCGTGCGCGCGCGCTGAAACCACACGTGATCGCTCGAGGTGTGATTGATCACGAGTTCGGTGATCACGCGCATGCCACGAGCGTGGGCCGCATCGAGGAAACGCTTGAAGTCTTCGAGCGTGCCGTAGCTCGGGTGGATGCCCCAATAGTCCGAGATGTCGTAGCCACCATCGCGCAAAGGCGAGGGATAGAACGGCAACAGCCAGAGCGCCGTGACACCCAGGTCAGCGAGGTAGTCGAGCTTTTCGACCAGGCCCGCGAAATCACCAATACCGTCACCGTTCGAGTCAGCGAAGGCGCGCACGTGCAGCTCGTAGATCAGCGCGTCTTTGTACCACTCCGGATCATCGCTGGAGACCGAAGACGAACGGCGTTTCGGTTTGCGTTCGACTCCCATGTATCTAGTTTCTCACGTCCGGGTAAGGAGGATCGGGCCGAAGCCAAAAGAATAAGTCAGAAGGAAGCTGCGCTGGGAATTCTTCAACTCGCGTCGTCACCATCACTCAACACACTCAGGTGATTGGTGACATCTGCAACGCCGGGAACGGCTCTCGCTCGCGCCTCGATTTGCGCTCTCTCGAGTGAATTGCGCACCGAGCCGAGCAGCGTCACGTGCCCCCCGTGCACGGCCACGCGTAGATCGGCGGCGTCGACGTGTGCGCGACCGAGGGTCTTCCGTACCTCGCGACCAAGCGGCGCATCCTCGGCTGCTTCTTCGGCGCCATCGGGGAGATTTGGCTCGGAGCCGTGGGCCACCTGCGCCGCATAGCTCTCTCCAAAACCGCTGACGGCGTCGGATTTCGTCCCCCATACGCCATGTTCACGCGTACTCGGCACGAGGTCGGCATCGCGGCCACGGGGTTTTGCTTCGCTGGTCATTTACTTCAACCCCGCCCGCATCGCATCGCGCAGCATTTTCACGTCGATGCTGGGTTCAGTGTCACGCTCCTGGATCGGCTGTTCCGAAGCGGCCGGCTCGTCGCTAGGAGCAGGCTGGCGCTGTGCGACACGTGCCAGCGCGGGCGAGGCCAACAACGCCTCCAGCTGGTCATTCATGAAATCCGCTGCAGATTTGTCGAACATTTTCGTCGCTCCTCTGGTTCGTCGTCGCTTCGTCATCTGGTGGGTTCACGCGCTCAAGCTCAAACGTAAGCAAGCGGGGTGCCATCGCGCCTCGATGGATTTCAGTGCCCCGAACTCCAGTCCATGGGCAAACGATGCGATTCGGGCTAAGAGTGGATTGTCGCGCTGTGGCAGTTAGTCACGGCACAAGTTCGCATCGAAGCCGCGTATGTGATTCGGTCGCCAGTCGGTTGGCACCGGGTGTGCAGCAACTTGGGGACGGCAAGCCAAACGCAGGAGTTCCGCATGACCCAGCTCGAGCAACGAACGCAAACCAGACGCGAAAGTGCTGCCAGGGACACCGGCACGGCCGAGACGGACGAAAACTACGATTTGGTGAGCGTGCTCTATCACTGCCTCAAAGCCGCCGACGCGTGCACCCAGTACGTCGCAGACGCCGAAGACGCCGGGGACGACGAGCTGGTGGAGTTCTTCGACCGAGCTCGACAATTGCAGAATCGCTTGGCCAGCCAGGCCCGTGAATTGCTCGCCCAACGCCTCGCTGACGCCGCCGACAACAGCGATGAGGAGAGCTAAGCCGGCGAACTCGGGGGGCGCGTGCGGTCTTTGACGGTGCGCCGCACCATCGCGACCACATCGTCGAGGTCGACTGGTTTGACCAGGAAGCGGTCCGCACCGAGCGATGAGAGCAGCTTCCACTCTTTGGGCCCGCCCGACGCGGTCAAGACCAAAATCGGAACGAGCGCGGAGGCTGGCCGAGAGCGCAGTAAGACGGTTACTGCGACCCCGTCCATCACAGGCATCTGCAAGTCCAGAATGACGACCGATGCCGGCTTTCGGTCGAACGCTTCCAAGGCGGCCTGCCCGTTCGCGACAGCCTCCACTTCGGCATCGGGAAACTCCGCGCGCAGCTTCAACTCCAAGAGCAGGCGGAAGTCCTCCTCGTCTTCTGCGATCAGGATGCGCGTTGGCTCGGTGCTGCGAGCGCGCGCCGCCTGCAATTCGCGGCGCAGCTGCTCTACGCTCTGCGTGCGCTCGGCCGGTTCCTTACTCAACGCCTTGAGCAACACCGCGTCGAGCGCGGGCGGCAGATCGCCCCGAACATAGCTCGGCCGGATCACCTTCGCCGTCGCGTGCAGCATGATCAGCGTGTCGTCGCTCCTGGATTCGAAGGGAGGCTGACCCGTGAGCAGCTCGTAAGCGATACAACCGAGTGAGTACAAGTCGCTTTGCGGACTGGCCGCCACGCGTACCCCGGCGTCGACGGTAAGCTCAGGAGCGATGTAACCGAGCGTGCCGACGAGCTCCTTGATCGCCTTGGCAGTGACGTACTTTTGCGCCAAGCCCAGATCTGCCACCTTCACGCGGAATTGCCCATCCAGCAGGATGTTCGCGGGCTTCAAATCTCGGTGAACGATGCCGGCGGCGTGGAGCGCGGCGACGCCTGCGCAAATCTCATCCATGATTCGCAGCGCCAAGTCGACTTCGACTCCGCGACGACACTCGGCGATCACGCGATCGAGCGTAGTTCCGGCAACGAACTCGGTAACGAAGTACGGGACTCGATGATGCTCTCCGAAGGCATGAATCACCAGTACATTGGGATGATTCACTTCAGCCATCGCCCTCGCCTCTTGGAGGAAGCGGTCCTGAAAGTGTTTGGCGAACAGCGAGGATTGAATCAACTTGATCGCTACTTTGCGATTCAGTTGCTGATCGACAGCCAACAGCACCACACCCATGGCACCGCTACCGAGTTCACCTTCGACGAGGTACGTGCCACCGATCACATCCCCCGTGGCCGGCACGGGGCGCTTTTGTTGCTCCTGTTCTGTCCCATTCTCTGCGGGTGGCGAATCCGGCACCGGTGCTTCGGCCTGTTTTCTAGGTTTGAGGTCCTCCAGTAGGTCCTCCAAATTCAATAGAGATGGCTGAACGTGCTGCGTGGGAGACAACACGCCCCCCGCATCGGTGTCGAAATCAAGCGAAGGGGAACGCCGAGCAGGTCGAACTGGGAGGTTGGGGGGTGGCATCGACGGCTCGAAAAAAAGAACAAATACGCGCCAGCTGAATGCACCTTGTGTGCCGGCCGCGCTGAATGTTGCGAAGCGTGCATTTGCGCCAAATGCCCCGTTCGCCGGTCTCCGTCGCAACCCGAGGGGTTGCGGTCGGTGTGGCAAACTGACGCGCGCGGGGCAGCTTCGCTCGGTCGGCGTTAGTGCGCCCGAGTTACATCCAGCCGCGCCACTTGAACCAGACCAGCGGCAGGAGCCCAGTGAGCAGCATCAGCCCCAAGGCGAAGGGGTACCCGAATACCCAGTGCAACTCTGGCATGTGAACGAAGTTCATGCCGTACACTCCAGCAACCAACACCGGTGGCACGCCCACCACGGAAACGATCGTCAGCGCCTTGACCACGTCGTTCTGCTCGATGCTGATGAAGCCGAGGGTTGCGTCGAGCAAAAATTGCACCTTGCCCGAGAGATGCTGCTGGTAATCGTTGAGAGAGCCGATGTCGGCGCGAATCGCCAAGAGCCGCGGACGCTCATCCGCGCCAACCAGAGCGCCGCCGGTTTCGCAAACGAAAGCGGCAATGCGACCGAAGCCGAGCAGCGTGTCCCGAATTTGCGAGATGTGATCACCGATTTGCCCCAGCTTGCGCAAGGTCGCGCGGAGCTTCTCCGAAACCGTCTTGACCGCGTGACGGCGCACGCGCTCGGCATGAAACGCGCGTTGCGACAAACCGTCGAGCTCGGCGCTGCAATGCTCCAAGGTATCCGCAGCGCGATCCACGAGCGCCTCCAGGATGCGCAAGAACACGTCGCACGGCGAATGAGCCGGCGCGCCCTGGCAACTCTGAAACAAGCCATCGAACACCGGATTGTCCGCAAAGCGCACGCTGATCAGCACCCGGCGCGAAAGCACGAAGCCCACTGCGCTCAGCGACTGCGAAGCGTTGGGCGACGCTGGGATCGGTGTGGACAGGTAAAGCGCGTCTTTTTCGGTGTAAACGCGGCTACTAGTCTCGATCTCGCTTACAGCTGACTGATCGGGAACGCGTAGCCCCATCGCGCGCTCGACCGCCGCGCGCTCGTCGTCACTCGCGTTGCATAGGTCGAGCCACGTGGCGTCCGTCCACGGTTCTCGGGCATCAGGAAGGCTGCGCAGCATCAGGGCTTCGATTCGCTTGTCACGACTACGCGCGATCCACGTGCTCTACCTTGCCGTCAGCATGCTTCGCGAAGCGACCCGCTTCGCGCGGATGCACCGGGTCGTCGCTCGGCCAAGGCCAACCGCCGAAGCGCGTCCGCTGATAGTCCGTGATCGCTTGTTGGATCTCTGCGCGCGTATTCATCACGAACGGCCCATGCTGCGCGATCGGTTCACCGATCGGACGTCCCTGAAGCATCAGGATCTCGGACTCACTCGTGCCATTTTCGAGTACGATTTGCTCGTCGGCTTTCACTTGCACTGCGGCATGCGAAGTGAGTCGCTCGCCTGCAATCACGAGCGACGTGCCGCGGAAGAAATACAGCGTGCGCACCGTGCTCGAAAGCGTCGGTGGCAGGGTAAAAGCCGCCTGCGGAGCGAGTCGCAGGCTCCAAATGGCCACGTCCGCCTCGACGCTCGAAGCCCACGAATGCGGCGGCGGTGGCGGCGCTTGCGCATCGCCCAAACGCCCCGCGATCACCGACACCTGAGTCTCGCGCCCCTGCTCATCCAGGAACGAGCAGCGCGGGATGTGCTTGTCCCAAAGCATCGCAAAATGGGGCTCGACGAGTTTGTCCTTGCTCGGCAAGTTGAGCCAAATCTGGAACAGCTCGAGTGGATTCGGTTGTTCTTGCTGCAAGAGCGGGAACATCTCGCAATGCACGATGCCGCCACCCGCAGTGAGCCACTGCACGTCGCCACTGCCGAAGCGCGCCGTTGCGCCGAGCGAGTCCGAGTGATCGATGAAGCCGCGACGCACGATCGTCACCGTTTCGAAGCCGCGGTGCGGGTGTTGGGGGAAGCCCGGCACGACCCGCCCGTGATACATACTGAAGCCGTCTTTGCGGCCGAAGTCTTGGCCGAGATCGCGACCCGCGAGCGACACCGCCGGCCCCATCCGCTCGTTGCCGGCAGGGTAAGCGTCGTCGTGATGCACGCAAAACAGGAACGGGTCCGCGGTCACCCACGGAAACCCGAGGGGCACGATTTCGAGCACGCTTCCAGCCATTCGGCGAGTGTAGCGCGAGCCGGTCGAGTCGCACTATCCGTCACCAAAAACCTCGCAGACGACCCGCCCGTCAAGTTCGGTGTTTTGGCGAGGCTTTCGCGAGGACCGAAGCGGAGCGTACGTGGGTACGTGAGCATCGGACCGGAGCGAAAACGAAGCCAAAACCCGAAATCGGCGGGCGTGGCCTCGGCTTGAGATACAGCCATCAGTCGCACTATGCTCGTCGGCTTCGAGTTGATAAGGCGCAGAAAGGCGCGAGGAGCAGTGATGCACAAGAAGATCGCGGTGTTTTGGCCGGGCGATGCGCGTGATGTACCGAACCAGCTGGCGTTGCCCAACATGCAAGAAGCGACTGCCCAGCTCGAGCGCGCGCTGAAGAAGCTCGGGCGCACGCCGTACTTGGTGCCCGGCTTCTTGTCGAAGCCACATCACGCGATCGAAAAGCTCGGCCCGATCGACGATCCGATGATCGGCATGTGCGTGCACTGGTTTTACGGTCCACACACCACCGACGGCGTGGTCGGTAAAGACAACCCGTTGCTGCTCGCCAGCAATTTCTCCGGTCGCTGGCCGGGCCTCGTGGGATTGCTCAATACCGGAGCCTGCTTGGAGAGCTTGAACCGACCGTTTTCACGGGCCTGGACGGACGCGCCGGACTTCTCCAGCGACGAGACATTCATGGCGCAGCTCGACGAGTGGTGTACGAGCGGCGCAATTCGTTATGGCAGCGAGGAAATTCGCTCCCATGCGCCCATCTCGCCCAGCGCATCGGCCTTGGCCTTGGAGGTCGCGCGCGAAATCCGCGAGCGGCGCGTGTTGATCTTGATGCTCGGCGATACCTCCATGGGCATGATCAACGGCTATTTTGGGCCACGCCTGCTCAATCGCCACGGCTTCACCGAGCACAAGGTCGATCAAGCTTGGATCATCGATCGCGGCCGCCGCATCGAGCAAAAACGGATCGATGATGCGTACGGCTTCGTGAAGGACAAGGGGCTCACGTTTCACCATGGCGAAGCGGACGCCAAAGACTTCGACGAGCACGCCAGCAAGGAGCAGCTACGAGACTACTTGGTGGCGTTGGATCTGCTCGCTGAGTTCAAAGCGGACTGTCTGGGCTGGCAGTATCAACTCGGCCTGATTCCGCTACGCCCGCCTTCCGACTTGGCCGAAGGGTTGCTCAACTCCACCTGCCGCCCGGAATCCAATGGAGACACGGTAGCCACCGCCACCGAAGCCGATCAAGGCAACGTCATGCCCATGGAAATGATGAAGCGGCTGCTCAAAAAGAAGCAACTTCACCAAGCCGTGATGTTTCACGACGTACGTTGGGGCGCTGAGCACGATGGGCGATTTTTGTGGGTGTTGCTCAACTCCGGCTCGTGCGGCGCGTATGCGTTCAATCACGATCCGGACAGCCTGCGCGGCGCACACTCCTATCGTCAGCCCGCGCTCTACTTCCCTACCCCCGGTGGTACCCTCGCGGGTGAGAGCTTGCCCGGAAAGATGACCTGGGCCCGCGCCTACATTCGCGCCGGCGAGCTGTGGATGGACATCGGACGCGGTGAAGTCGTCCAATTGCCGCCAAACGTGCGCGATCAATGGTGGGAGGGCACCACGCGACAGTGGCCGTTCATGGCCGCTGACATGGGCATTTCGCGCGACACGCTGATGGCGCACTACCTGTCGAACCACGTGGCGGTAGCGTACGGCGACATATTCGAGGAAATGGTGGCGCTGTCGCAGGAGCTCGGCTTCAAAATTCGCATCCTCGGGAAGTCTTGAACGTGACTTCCGCGCTGTATTTCCTGGGCGTGGATGTCGGCACCGGCAGCACCCGAGCGGGCGTGTTCGACGCCTCGGGGGTGATGCTTGGCACTCACTCCGAGAGCATCGCTTGCTTTCGCCCAGCGGAGGATTTCGTCGAGCAATCGTCGGAAGACATCTGGCGAGCGTGCGGCGTGGCCATTCGTGGCGCGCTGAACGCGGCCGGCTTGCGCGGCGAGCAAATCGGCGGGTTGTGCTTCGATGCGACGTGCTCGCTCGTCGCCCTGGCCGCCGACGATTCGCCAGTCACCGTCAGCCCCAGCGGGCGTGACCAGCAGAACGTGATCGTCTGGATGGACCACCGTGCCATCGAGCAGGCCGCGACAATCAACCGAACCAATCACGAAGTGCTGCGCTACGTGGGCGGCACCATCTCCCCGGAGATGGAAACACCGAAGCTCCTGTGGCTGAAACAACACCTACCAAAGTCGTTCGCCGCCAGCGCGCGCTTCCTGGATTTGCCTGATTTTCTCAGCTATCGCGCGACTGGCAATGACTCGCGGTCGCACTGCACGACCGTCTGCAAGTGGACCTACCTTGGGCACGAAAACGACGGCCGCGGCGCCTGGTCACGTTCGTATTTCGAACAGATAGGGCTCAGCGAGTTGCTCGCGGACAATGCGCGTCGCATCGGCAGCGAGGTGCGTCCGTTGGGCGAATGCGTCGGCCTCCTCACTGAACGGTCGGCGCACGAGCTGGGGCTCGCGCCCGGCATCCCCGTGGGTGTTTCGGTGATCGACGCACACGCCGGCGGCATTGGCTTGCTCGGTGGCGCGCTTCCTGGTGAGTCGCTCGACGCAAGCAGCTTCGAGCGGCGTTTGGCACTGATCGGAGGCACTTCGAGTTGCCACATGGCGGTCTCCAAAGAAGCGCGCTGGGTGAACGGCGTGTGGGGCCCGTACTTTTCCGCGATGGTCCCAGGCATGTGGCTAACGGAAGGCGGACAATCCGCGACCGGTGCGCTGATTGATCACGTGCTGCAATCGCACGCTCGCTATGCGGATCTCGAAAAGACCGCCGCGACTCGCTCGGTCAGCGTGTACGCGATATTGAACGAGCGTCTCGACGAACTCGCGGGCGCGAGCAAGACCCCGGGCACGCTGACGCGCGATCTGCACGTGCTCCCCGACCATCACGGCAATCGCTCGCCGCGCGCGGATCCGTCACTGCGCGGCATGATCTCAGGCCTCAAATTGAGCGCGACCGTGGACGCTTTGGCGCTCGAGTATTTGGCGACCATTCAAGCCATTGCCCACGGCACGCGCCACATCATCGACACGATGAACGCAAACGGCTACCGCATCGATACCGTGATTGCGACCGGCGGCGACAGCAAGAATCCGGTTTTCCTGCGCGAACACGCGGACGCGACGGGAGCGCGCATCCTCCTGCCCAAGGAACCCGAAGCCGTCTTGCTTGGTTCAGCCATGCTCGCCGCGCGCGCCGCCGGCCATTTCCCGAGCGTGCTCGAGGCAATGACGAAAATGTCCGCCGTCTCGCGCGTGATCGAACCAAACCCGGAGGTCCGTGCCTTTCACGACAAGAAGCAGCGCGTCTTCCTGCGCATGCACGATGACCAGCTCGCGTACCGGCGAGCGATGGAGTGAGGCCAGTTCAGCGCGCCGGCGGCTCGCTCAGCAACGGGTCGAGCGCCCCGCGTCGATCGAGCCGCGCAATATCGTCATAGCCACCAACGGAGGCGCCGTTGATGAAGATCTGCGGCACTGTGCGCTGGCCTGTCTCGCGCAGTAGCCGCTCGCGCGCCTCGGGGTCATCCGACACGTCCACTTCCCGAAACGCGACGCCCTTGCCCTTGAGCAACATCGCCGCTCGGACGCAGTAAGGGCAATAAGGAGTGCGGTAGATCACGACGTCGGCGGACATGGTTAACGCCAGCATGGCCACTCGGCGGCACTTTTCAAGTGCCGCCGTTCCGAGCCCTCGCCGCGCGAGCGCCTACCTGCCCTTACTGTGCGGCGTGTGCGCCTTCAGCGCCGATCAGCTCCGGCTCTTCCAGCTCGGCGCTAGCCGATGCTCGCGCGCCTTCCCCGCGGTGGTCCTTGGCAATCAGCACATATACCGAGGGGATGACGAACAAGGTGAATAGGGTGCCGATGCTCATGCCACCGACCAGCACGATGCCGATCGAGTTACGAGCCACAGCGCCCGCGCCGGTGACCAAAGTGAGCGGAAAGTGACCAGCCACCGTTGCCACGGTCGTCATCAAGATCGGCCGCAGGCGTGTGATGGCTGCCTCATGCACTGCATCCACTTTGCTCATGCCCAAGGCTTGCTGCTGATTGGCGAATTCGACGATCAGGATGCCGTTCTTCGCCACCAAGCCAACGAGCGTGACCAGGCCGACTTGCGAATAGATGTTGAGGGTCGTGGTCCAGCCCTCGGTCAACTTGAAGTGCATTCCGGGTGGACCCGAGAACTTCAAGAAGGTGAAGATCATTGCGCCGAACATGGCGAGCGGCACAGAGCCCGCCAAGATCACCAACGGGTCGCGGAAGGAGTTGAACTGCGCGGCCAGCACCAAGAAAATCAAGAGCAGCGCCAGACCCATGGCTGGCAAGAACTTGCCGCCTTCTTGGCGCAGCTGGCGTGATTCACCGGTGTAGTCGAAGCGGTAACCCGCGGGCAGGATCTTCTTTGATTCCTCCTCCAGCACCTTCAGGCCGGCGTCCAAGCCGCGGATGGCCACGCCGGAGAGCTTGACCGAGTTGAGCTGCTGAAAGCGGTTCAACGTGCGCGGTTCGACACCGGTCTGCAGCGACGCGACCGCGCTCAACGGCATCAATTGATTGTCGGCGCCGCGGATGTAGATGTCGTTCAGCTGGTCTGCGTTGAGGCGCCCGGCGCGTTCGATCTGCGGAATGACCTTGTACGCGCGGCCATCGATATTGAAGCGGTTCACGAAGTTACCGCCAACCGCCGCCGCCAGGTCAGCGCCGACCTGCTGCATGCTGAGGCCCATCGACGAGACCTTGTCTCGATCGATCACGATCGCCGCGTTTTGCTGATCGATGCGCACATCGACCACAGGCGGGAACGCGAACATGCCGCTCTTGGCAGCGGTCTGCTGCAGCTGGTCCGCAAAGCGCAGGATTTCTTCGTGCGGCGCGGTAGATGCGATCAGAAACTCGACCGGGAAGAAGCCGGCGCTGGGCAACGCCGACGGCAAGAATGCCGGTGCGCGCACCCCCGTAATCGCACCCAACTTCCCGCTCAGCTCCTCCTGGATCGGGAAAATGCTGCGTTTCCGCTCTTCCCAAGACTTCGTCAGCATCCCGCCGAAACCGGCGGTGGCGAACGTAATTTGGAAGCTGTTCGCGAACTCGGGCGTGGTTTGGAAAATGCGATTGACCTCCGCCGAGTACGTACTCACCTGCTCCACGGTGGCATTCGCGGGCACGTCGAGCGCGCCGAACACGACGCCCTGGTCCTCATTGGGCGCGAGCTCGGCCGGTGAGAACATGTACATGGGCACTAGGACGAGCGCGAGCGTGCCCCACACCGCGTACACCAGGCCGCGATTCTCGAGCGTGACGGAGAGCATACGTCCGTACGCGTTCTTGATCGCGTTGAAGCCGGCGTCGATCTTGTGCACGAGCCAACCGTGGTTGTGCTCGGACTTGAGCAAACGCGACGCCATCATCGGCGATAGAGTGAGTGCGACCACGCCGGAGATGAACACCGCGCCGGCCAGCGTGAACGCGAACTCACGAAACAGTGCGCCTGTCAGGCCGCCCTGAAAGCCGATCGGTGCGTACACCGCGGCCAACGTGATCGTCATCGAGATGATCGGTCCGACCAGTTCGCGCGCGCCAATGATCGAGGCGTCCATGGGCGACTTGCCCTCACGAATGTGACGCTCGACGTTCTCGACCACGACGATCGCGTCATCGACCACCAAGCCGACCGCGAGCACAATCGCCAGCAGCGTGAGCAGGTTCAGCGTGAAGCCGAAGACCTGCATCAGGAAGATGGCGCCGATCAGCGAAACCGGGATCGAAACCAGCGGTACGAGCACCGTCCGGAGCGAGCCCAAGAACAAGAAGATCACGATGATCACGATGCCGATGGTCTCGAGCAGCGTGTGTTGAACGTCCGTGATCGCGCTGTTGATGTACTTGGTCGAGTCGAAAGCGATGCTCGCTTGCATGCCCGTCGGCAGCTCGGCCTTGAGCGTCGCCATCTCCTTCTTCACGGCGGCGATCACGTCCAACGAGTTCGCGTTCGGCAGCACCCAGATGCCCATGAACACGGACTTCTTGCCGGACATGCGCACGTCCTGTTCGTACGTGTCGGCACCGAGCTCTACGTCCGCGACGTCCGACAGGCGAACCAACGAGCCGTTCTGCGCGCGGATGACGAGCTTCTTGAACTCATCCACCGACTTCAGGTCGGTCGCGGCGGTGATGTTGACCTGAACCAGTGCGCCCTTGGTCTGCCCCACGGCCGCGAGGTAGTTGTTGTTGCCCAAAGCCTGGCTGACCTGCGCTGGGCTAACGTTGAGCGCCGCCATGCGCTCCGGCTTCAACCAGGCGCGGATCGCAAACGTACGGCCGCCCAAGATGTCCGCGCGCTGCACGCCCGCGATCGCCGAGAGCCGCGGCTGCACGATACGCATCAAGTAATCAGTCACCTGATTTTCGGCCAAAATCGTGGAGCCGAAGGCCATGTACATGGATGCGATCTGCGAGTCCGACGGCTGGATGCTGATCGCAGGCACTTGCGCCTCGGGCGGCAAATCCGCGCGGACCTGGTCGACGCGCGCGCTGATGTCGGCGAGGGCACTCGACGCGTTGAAGTTCAACTTCAAGCGCACGTTGATCGTCGACAAACCCTGGACGCTTTGCGACTCGATGTAGTCGATGCCGTCGGCTGCCGCGATCACACGTTCGAGCGGCGTGGTGATGAAGCCGCGCACGAGCTCGGCGTTCGCGCCGACATACACGGTCGTGACGCTGATCGACGCGCTCTCGAGCTTTGGGTACTGGCGCACGTTCAACGTGCGAACGGCCTGTACGCCCGCGATGATGATGATCAGATTGACGACGATCGCCAGAACCGGCCGGCGTAGAAATAGATCGGTGAACCGCATATCAGTGGTTTTCCGGCTTGGGGTTCAACTGAGGATCGGTCTTGACGCTGTTGTCGACGACGATCGGAGAATTGTTCCGCAACTTGAAGGCTCCGGCAGTCACCAATTCCTGGCCATCGCCCACGCCATCGAGCACGGCCACGAAGTCACCGCGCGCCTGCCCCAAGCGCACGAACTGCTGCCGCGCAACCTGGATCTTCTTGCCGGCGGGTGACGTTCGCGCGCCCGGGGCATCGGCCTTCTTGTCTTCGACCACGAACACCGAATCGCCGAAGGAAGCGTGAACGACCGCCGTGAGCGGGATGGTCACCACCTCTCCTTGACTGGGCAGCAGCACGGCCACGTTGGCGAACATGCCTGGGCTCAGCTTGTCGCCGGGGTTCGGCACCGTGGCGCGCAGCTTGATCATGCGTGTGGCACTGTCGATGGTCGGATCGACCGCGGCAATCACACCGTCATGCGCCGGTCCCGAAGATCCTTCGATTTGAATCTTGACCGGCATTCCGACCACGATCGTCCCGAGCTGTTGCTGAGGTAGCGAAAAATCCACATACACCGCTCCGATGGCCTGCAGCACGGTGAGCGTGGTGCCCGGATTGAGGTACTGACCGACGTTGACCGCGCGGATACCAAGCCGGCCGCTGAACGGCGCACGCACGATTTTACGCGCAATTTGCGCCTGAATCGTCTGCGCCTCGGTCTCGGAGCTCTTCACCTGCGCTTCATCCGAGTCGAGCTGAATCTGCGTGGTGAGTTGGTCCTTCATCAACGCGCGCGAGCGGTTCACGTTCACGACGGCGAGGTTGCGGCGCACGGTGGTCGAGGCGAGCTGTGCGCGTTCCACGCTGGTGTCGAGCTCGACCAACACCTGGCCCTGCTTGACCATCGCGCCGGACTCGAAGTTGATCTTCGAAACAACGCCTGGGGCGTCATTGCTCAGCGCCACACCCTTGACCGGAGCGAGCGTACCGACCGCAGTCACCTGCCCTTGCCAGCTCTCCTTCTTCGATATTCCGGAGCCCACTGACTCCGGCGGCGGTCCAGACTCCTCGAACTTCTTGCCCATAGCCATGAGCGAGGAGATTTGTGAAAACTTGATGAAGCCGAGCGTGCCCACGAGAGCGAGCAGGCCGACGATCACGAACAGAACTTTGAGCGCCTTGCGAGGCTTGCGAGGAACTTTGGTGGTTACGGTGGTCACGATGAGTACTCGCGGCTGTGCATGAGGTGAAAACCCCTGGACCGCAATTGGCTGCCGCCCGCAGCCAGTGCGATTTGCGGTGGATTTCTTGCGAAGCGCCGCGCTCACGGCGCCATTGAGTTGCCATTACTCGTGACGCCGTCCATCGGAAACTCGAGCGGAAAACCAACCGTCCCGCTTACGCCGCATTTCTGACGCACTTGGGCTCACCGCCCCCAGTCGGCGCGCGGCTCTACTCACCTCGAGGGTGAGAACCGTTTCAAGCGGCGCGGCCGATTTCAGTGGCTTCGGGGATTTCGACCAGCCTACCGGTCTCCACTTGATACACGTAGCCGTAGACCGGAATCCCGCGGATTTTGCTCAATCACTTCACTCTTCTCGGGCCTGCCGGCCATTGGTCTTTATTACGAGACCAATGTATACCCCACTCATCGAGCGCGATACGGCTCAGAAAGGCGGACGATGAATCACTGGCGAGCGCTGCGGCTTCTCTTGGCGCTATGCGCGCTGCTTCCGAGGACCGCACACGCAGAAGATGCACCACCTTCGGGCCTGTGGGATGCAGGCGTGGTCGTGAACGGCACGTTGATCCCTTTTCGCTTCGAGCTCACCGTCACGGGCGGCGACGCGAATGGCGCTTTTTTCAATGGTGATGAGCGAGTTCGTTCGACGTCCGGTTCGTATCGAGCTGGATCGCTCGGGCTTCGCTTCGCGCACTACGCAAGCTCACTCCAGGCGCAATGGCTCGGTGGTAACTTGACCGGCGCTTACAGTCGACCTGGGCAGCCCGCATATGCCTTCCAGGCTCATCCGCACTCGGTGGCTCCACCGCCGAACGGGAAAGTGCCGTCGATCGCCGGCCAATGGGAGATCGCGGTCAAGAGCCCCAAGGGTGAGGCGGCATGGCGCTTTTTCGTCCGGCAATCTGGCGCGGAGGTTACAGCCAGCATTCTGCGCGTCGATGGAGACACGGGCGCGCTCTCGGGCAGCTACCAAAACGGAACGTTCGTGCTGAGCCACTTCTCGGGCGCGCGTCCTCTGCTGCTCGAGATCACGCCCAACGCTGATGGAAGTTTGGCGCTCGTTCAGCCCGGCAAGGCAGAATACACCGCATTCAAGAGCAGCCAAGCACGCGCCAAGAAATTGCCGCTGCCTGCCGATCCTTCGCGCTGGACCAGCGTCAAGGACCCAAGTCAACCGCTGCGCTTCAGCGCCCCCGATCTGAGCGGCAAACTGGTCACGGAGTCCGACCCACGCTTCAAAGGCAAAGTAGTCTTGGTCGACGTGATGGGCAGCTGGTGCCCGAACTGCCACGACGAAGCGCCGTTTTTGCAGGAGCTCTACCGAGCCTATCGCAAACGTGGCTTGGAAATCGTGGCGCTGTCGTTCGAAGACGCGGAGCAACTCCGAGATCCGCTGCGGCTGCGGGCGTTCATCGCGACGTACGGCATCGAGTACACCGTGTTGCTCGGCGGCGAGCCGAGCGAGGTGCATGAAAAGCTGCCTCAAGCGTTGAATCTGTCGACCTGGCCCGCCACGTTCTTCGTTGGGCGATCAGGGTTGGTACAAGGCGCCCACGCCGGTTTTGCCGGCAAAGCGACTGGCGCGGCTCACGAAGAACTGAAGGCAGAGCTCCGCGCGACGATCGAGAAATTGCTCGCGCAAAAGCCCTGAGTTGCGCCGCGCTCAGCCGCCGAGCGTGCGACGAGCGAACTCGACCAATGCCACGGCAGCCTCGATGTCTACACGGCGAATCGAGACGCTCTCTACGTTGACTCCGAGCGGAACCGGGCCACGTTGACGAGCCGCGATCTCGACGACCAACTGCTCACAAATCGCGATTGACTCAGCCAGCATGTCGCTCGCCTGGCGCAAGCGCCGCTCGATCACCGGATCGAATGAAATGCCGAGCCACTTCATGAACTGCAGCGCCTTTTCGCTCCCGCATGGGGTGAGCGTGAGCAGGACGGGTGCCGGCAACAGTGCACGCGCGTCGGCCTCGCGCGCGAGATCGGCGAGCAGCCTGCCGCTCGCGTTCAGGTCGTAGACAGCCTGAGACACGAAAAACGAGCAACCCTGCGCTTGTTTGTCCAGCATCCGCAGGTGCTCGTCCCCTTTGTGCAGATGACGTTCAGCGATGCCGATACCCCCGAGCAGCAGCCGCTTGCAACGCTCGGCGTAGAGCTGATAGGCCCGCCTCAGATTGAGCCGGTCGCGCGGTTGTTGTGCGTGTGCGGGGCTGCCGACGAAAGTGACAGCGGCTGGTTCGGACGCCGCCTCCGCAGCCGAGAGCCAGGCCGCGAACTCGCCTTCTGCGTGATTGGCAACCGCTCGATAAACGACCAGATCACGCCCGGCATCCGCCAGGTGGTCGCGAGCATAGGCAAAGGGGTCGAGCGTTGGCAAGAACGCAAACGGTCGCGGTGAAGGGTCACGACTCGATTCGTCTTGCAGGTCGTAGAGCACGAGGGCATCGACTGGCAGCGATCGAAGTTGCGTCCGTTGTCGCTCCGCGATCGCGGAAAGTTTGTCGAGATCGTGCGCGGCGCGTGGTGGCGTCAGGCCGTAGCTCAGGATCCCCGAGCTCCGCGCGAGCACCTTTTCTCGGAAGCCAGCCATTGCTACCCGCAGAACTAGCATCGCTGGCCTCGGATTGCGCCGCCAGACTTAGCGCTTGGGTCGGGCGGGAACCTTTGCCGACGACGAAGCGGGGCTCGCCGACTCGCTCTTGACGAAGCGCAGCGTGAAGCGATCGCTCTCGCCAATCGCCGCGTATTTCTCGCGGTCTTTGGCGCCCAGGCGGTAGGTGGGCGGCAAGGTCCACACCCCGTCTGGGTAGTCTTTCGTGTCTTTTGGATTGGCGTTGATCTCGGATTTTTCGCTGAGCCTGAACCCCGCCGCTTCGATCTTTTCTATCGCCCAGGCTTCCGGAAGGTAGCCGAGCTTCGCACTCGTGAGCGGATCCGCACCGGCCAGCGCGCGGTGATCGACGATGCCCAACACCCCTTTGGGTTTGAGTGCGTGCCGGAACTCGGCGAGCCATTGGTCGATCGAGCCATCGTTTACCAAATTGTGCAGCTCGCGAATCACCAACACCACGTCGAGCTTAGCGTCGAGCGGGATTTTCGGATTCTTCGCGTCGAGCGGAACTGGTTCGACTTTCGCGAACAGCTCCGGCGACGTTTCGAGCAAGAGTTTCAGGCGGTAGCCCGCAACTGATCGTTCACCCGCGTTGCCGTTCGGGTCATCACTCGTCACGAATAGCTTGCCGCGTTTCGCCAGGGCGGGCGCCAAGAGTTCCGTGTACCAGCCGCCACCAGGTCCGTACTCGAGCACCGCTGAGTTTGGCTGCAGCCCGAAGAACTCCAGCGTTTCGCGAGGATGCCGGAATTTGTCGCGTTCGGCGTTGCCAGGTTGTCGATGTGGACTTGCAAGAACCGCTTTGAGTGCCACGTCCGCGGAGGCATACGAGGTCTCGGCAAGGCGTTTGGCGGAGGCTCGCAATTCAGGCGTCCAACGAGACAACTCCGTTTGATGATCCGCGTCTGCCTTCGCTCTTCCTTTTTGTGCGCGCTCCGCGTCACTCGGGGGCGCGGCGGACGTCGCAGGCGCTGCTGAAGCAAGCGGCGCGGCCGTCGCGGACGCGGCCGCAGAATCGCTGGCAGGGGCCACGCTCACCGCGGGCGGCTCCGACGCCGCCTTGGAGGCGCAACCGAGCAGTAGCAACGAACCGACCAGGACTGACTTTCGGACTTTCATGAACCAACGTCTACCATACCAGACCACCATCCCAAAGCACCCGTTCGCTCGATGCTAATGAGGGCCACCGGTCTTGCTTTCTGTCATAGGTCTCCTATACAAGACACACAATGTCAACGCGCGCCCAGACCCCTCCTCTCTTGTCCAGTCGTCGCGGCTTGTTGATCGCCGGGGCCGTGGCCACCGTCGGCGGCGCGTTTGCCGTGCGCGGCGCGCTCAGCCGCACGAATACCAAAACTGACCACGCACCGTCCGGCGGCGCTGCAACTCGAACTGGGGGCGAGCTGTTGGTCGCCTTCGACGGCGCTGCGGTCGCAACCTTCGCGCTCGATCCACAGAACTCTGGCTTTGCTCCGCACAACCGCGTGATGCGTTCGATTTTCGACAATCTGACGCTCTTGCTGCCAGACCAAAGTGTCGGCCCGTGGCTTGCCGAGTCATGGACCGTTTCAGCTGACCTCAAGACGTACGAATTCAAGTTGCGGCGCGGCGTGAGGTTTCACGACGGAACTCCGTTCGATGCTGGCGCACTGAAAGCAAACTTCGAACGGCTGGCGCTGCCGAGCAACGCGCTGACCTCTCGCACCAGCCTCGGTCCGTATCAGAGTTCCGAAGTGCTCGCCGAAGATCGCTTACGCGTGACGCTAACCGAGCCCTTCGCGCCATTCCTACGCAATCTGTCGATGACCAAGCTGGCGATTGTTTCGCCCACCGCGGCCGCCAAGTACGGCCAGGTTTTCGCGCAAAACCCGGTGGGCACCGGGCCGTTCCGCTTTGCGGGTTTGTTACCCGGGACGGAAATCCGACTCGAACGAAACCCTGATTACCAGTGGGGACCGTCGACCGCTGCGCACACCGGGCCTGCGCACCTCGAGAAACTGACGTTCAAGAACGTGCCCGAGGAGTCCACGCGGGTGGCTGTCTTGCAAAGCGGTCAAGTGCACGCTTCCGACCTGATCCCAGCGCAGAACTTGGCGGCTCTGAAGCGCGACGATCGGTTTACGGTGCTCGAGAAGGAGCTGCTCAACACCAACTATTCCCTGGCCTTGAATGTGGGAAAAGCTCCCTGGGACGACGAAGAGATTCGACTCGCCGTCAAGCTGTCGCTCGACATCGACGCCATCGTGCGCGTGATCTATCTCGGAACATTCCCGCGAGCGTGGTCACCGCTCTCGCCTTCCATGTTCGGCTCGGCGGAGAAAGATCTGGCCAATTCTTGGCGTTTCGATGCCGCGCGCGCGAGCGCAATCCTGGAACGAAAAGGGTGGAAACCTGGGGCCGACGGGGTGCGTGAGAAAGACGGCAAACGCTTGACGATCAAGTTCGTCGACTCTCAAGGCAACCGCGAGAAAAGGTTGGATGTCGTGCAGCTGGTACGGCGGCAATTGGCCGCCACGGGCATTGCGCTGACGATCGATAGCCAGCCTTCGGGCGTCATCTCGAGCAAGCTGGCAACCAACGAATTCGATCTGTACGGTGGCGCCAGCTTTCACGGCGATCCCGACATCCTGCGACAGAGCTATGTGCCGGCCGCCCGCACTGTGAACTCGGGTAACAAGGTAGTCGACGAGGAGCTCACTGATTGGCTCACTCGAGCCGCGCGTGAGAACGACGACCGAAAGCGAAGCGAGCTCTATCGTCTGGCGCAGCGCAAGATCGTCGAAAAGAGCTATGCCATTCCGATTTACGTGTTGTTGTACAATCTGGGCGTGTCGAGGCGCGCTCATGGCGTCGGCATCGACGCTCACGGATTTCCCGAATTCTACGACGCCTGGCTCGACGCTTGAGACGGTGATTGACGTGGCTCGGGAGCACGAAAAAGGCTCCCGACGGAGGCCTTTGGCACGCCCTTACAGAGTCCCTCATAAAAGACATACACAAACCTCTCAACACCGAAAATCTCAGGCTAATCGCTTCAAACCCGCTCCCGGAGATCCACGAATAAAGACAAAACTCTACCGTAATCTTGATTCAACTCCGCGGACCGGGCATATCAGGAACACGTTGCGACTACGCGCAGCCTGATGCCTGCGAGCCCCCGCAACGAGGAGCTTTCACGATGCGAATCATTCTTAACGGCGCGGCCCTGACATTGGCTGCGCTCCTGCCGCTCAACGCCCAGGCCGACGTAGTGACCGACTGGAATCAGACCACAGTCGATGAGATCCGTAAGCTTGGTCTCGGACCGAACCCTGCGTCCCGAACGCTCGCCATTGCGCACATTGCTGCCTACGAGGCAGTCAATTCGCTGAGCAAAACCCACGAACCCTACCGAGCAACGTTGCGCGTGAACCAACCTGCGTCGCCCGAGGCAGCAGCGGCGAGCGCGTTCCACCTAGCGCTGGTGCTGCTTTTGCCTGCCGAAAAGCCGACCTTGGACGCAGCGTACGCGCAGAGCCTAGCCGACATTCCCGACGACCCTGCACGCTCGAACGGGATTGCTCTTGGTGAATCGTCCGCAGTGGCGATCTTCACCGAGCGCATTGGCGACGGCTCCGCGGTCAGCGCTAGCTACCCAGGCAGTACCGACCCCGGCCAATGGCGGCCGACTCCTTCGCTACTCCAGGCGGCACTCGAACCAGGTTGGCGGTCCGTCAAGCCATTCGCGTTGCCCACGCCGCAACACTTTCGCCCTGCCGCTCCGCCCGCGATTACCAGCCCCGAATTTGCGACTGCGTATCTCGAGACCCAGAGCCTGGGCAAGAGTGACAGCGCCACACGTAGCGTGGAGCAGACCAACATCGCGAACTTTTGGAAGCAGGCGACGCACGTGCCTTTGAATGCCGTCGCGCGCTCGGTGGCCAAGGTCAGAGGGCTCAGTTTGGCGGAAAATGCACGGCTCTTCGCGCTGTTGAACATCACCGTCGCAGACACTCGCATCGCGGTCTGGGACGCCAAGTACGAGTACGGCTTTTGGCGACCGATCACCGCCATCAACACCACGACTGACTACGGTAACGCAGCCGCGGTCCCCGATGCCGCGTGGGCACCGCTGATTGAAACCCCCAATCATCCCGAGTACCCAAGCGGGCACAGCACCACCGGTGGAGGCGGCTTCCGGGCACTGGCCACGTTCTTCGGCGGTGATGCGCAAAGCTTTGCCGTCGGTTCCGACACTGCAAGCGGCGTAACTCGCGGTTTCGAGACATTCAGCAGCGCCGAGCAAGAAAACGCCGACAGCCGCATCTACGGCGGTATTCATTATCGATTCAGCAACGAGATCGGGCTCGCACTCGGACACCAGATCGCCGACTACGTGTCGGCGAACTACTTGAAGGAACTTCCGCCGCCAGATGACACGGGGCAGGGCGGAGAAGGGGGCGAGGCGGGTGCGGGCAACGCCAGCACGGGCGGTCACCCCACTGGTGGCAGCAGCAGCACAGGCGGCGACCGTGGCGACGACCTCGGTGGCGCAGCCGGCGCGACGGGCGGAGCCAGCGCAGCTGGCGGCGGAAGCAAAGGCGGCGCTAGTGCTGCTGGCAGTGGCGGCAAGCCCCCTGCCCCTCCTCTCCCAGATCCGGGCACCGACCAGACCAATTCGTGCTCGATGAGTGCCAATGGAGGACATTGGGGCCTGTTTGGAACGACACTCGCGCTGTGCGCTGCGTTGTTCACGATTCGCCGCCGCTCTCGCTGAGCTCGCTGCCGAACCGGGTCGCGCGCTGCAAAGCGTGCGGCCCGAGTGCGCTGTTTCTCAGAGCGAATTGCGAACCCTGGGCTGCTCAAGGCACGACGCGCACGCTCGTCCCTTCCGAGATATCCGGACCAGGGGTCGCAATCACGATATCGGAGTCCGAGAGCCCTTCGCTGATCTCGACCTCGGCACCGCTATCGCGCTCGATACGCACCTTCGCCCAATGAACGGTGCCACCTGCGGCGACGACTGCAACGCGCACACCGTCCTTCGTGGCGCTCACTGCCGACCCGGGCAGAACCAACGTGGGCTGCTTCGAGTCGAGCTGGAGCTTCACCTCTGCGTACATTCCGGGTAGCAGCCGATGATCGGGATTTGGCACACGAACCTCGACGCTCATCGTGCGCGAAGTTGGGTCGAGGGCGGGCGCCATGCGCGCAATGTTGCCTTGCCAAACCCTACCGCGGTGCTGAGCAACCGTAACTTGAGCGGGCAACCCCCGCGCGAGGCCCGCAACCAGGCTCTGCGGAACTTGGACGAAGGCGCGCACGGGGTCGAGGGCCGCGAGCTTGAAGAGGTGCTGCCCGGTCCCTGCAGCGACCAGCTTGCCGCGAACGATACCTCTCTCCGTGATCGTTCCGTCGAACGGCGCGACCACGCGCGCGAACAGCTTGAGTTGCTGTAACCGATGCGCATTGGCGAGTTGCGAGCTGCGCTCCGCCCGAGCCACGGCCAGATGCGCTTCGTCGATGTTCGACTGCGACAGCTTTTGCTCCAGATCTTGGCGGGAGGCGATGCCCTGCGGCGCCAGTTCCCGATAGCGCGCGGAGACGGCCTGAGAAAACTCATGCGTCGCCGATGCTTCGCTGATCGCGGCGTCACTCTGTGCGAGACGGGCCTGGGCTTGCTCGAGCTCGCGGTCCAGCTTCGGCGTGTCGAGCTCGGCGAGCAATTGACCGGCAACGACGGAATCGCCCACATCGACGAGCCAGCGCCTCACATAGCCGTTGGCTCGCGCGTCGATCTCGGTTTGCTCGAGGCCCTCCAGCGAAGCGGGTAAGACGAGTGTCCGTTCAGCGCTGCCCAAGCGCGGCTTGACCGTGAGTACTCGGTGTGCGGCATGGCTTGCGGTCTCCGTGTCGCTGGCGAGCAAGGCGGATTCTCGCCGTTTTTGCGCGTACCCGCTCAGAAATAGTAGACCGAGCGCGACGAGCCCAGCGCTTCCCCAGCCCAGCACACGAGGGCGCAACGAGGCGCGCGCTCTCGGTGCAGAGCTCAACCCCGCGCTGTCGCCCGCTGGATTGCCCACCGAATCGTCAGCGGTACTCAGCGGTGAGCTCATGACACCTCTCCGAGCGCAGCGCTCTGCGGCAATTCCCGACGCAAGACACTGTACACGGTCGGCACGAAGAACAAGGTCGATACTGTCGCCAACAACAGCCCTCCAATCACGGCGCGGCCGAGCGGCGCGTTTTGCTCGGCTCCCTCACCCAAGCCAAGAGCCATCGGCAGCATGCCGACGATCATCGCGAACGCCGTCATCAGCACGGGGCGTAAGCGCGTGCTCCCAGCGATCAACGCCGCTCGCCGCGCTTCACGCTCGTCTGCGTGCGTCGCCGCGCGCCGATGGTCGTTGGCGAAGGTCACTACCAAGATGCTGTTCGCGGTTGCCACGCCAACGCACATGATTGCGCCCATCAATGCCGGCACGCACAGTGTGGTGCGAGAAAGAAACAACATCCAGGCGATTCCGGACAGGGCGCCCGGCAGCGCGGTCAAGATCAGAAACGGATCGAGCCAGGATTGGAAGTTCACCACCATCAACAGGTACACCAACAAGATCGAGAAAATCAGGCCATAGCCCAAGCTCTCGAACGAAGACTCCATACTCTCGATCTGGCCTTTGAGCTTGATCGTCGTACCGCGCGGCGCCTTCGGGGCAAACTCGGCGATCGCGTGACGAATGCGTTTCGACATCGATCCCAAGTCGCTGCGCTCCACGTTGGCGAGGATATCGAAGGTCGGAAAAGAGTTGAAATGAGTGATGTTCGTCGCGCCCACCGTGCGCGAAATACGCGCCATGTTCGTGAGTAACTGCGGTCGACCATTGGTCGTCCCAATCGGCGTCGCTTCCAACGCGGCTAGGCTGTCCAAGCGATGTTGCGGGGTCTGCACCGCCACCCAATATTGAATTCCTCGCTTGGGATCGAGCCAATACGTCGGGGTGGTCTGTCCGCTGGAAGAGAGCGAGACGAGGAGATCATTGGCAACGTCGCGCGGCGTGAGTCCGAACTGGCTCGCGGATTCGCGATCGACGTCCACGAGCAACTGCGGAGTCTCGGGGACCTGGTGCAAGCGGACGTCGACTGCGCCGGGCAAGCTTCTAATCGAGCGTAAGAGCCCACGCGCTAGCTTGAGGTTTTCTTCTAGGTTTGCCGCCGGCCCGGCAATCTGCACGTCAATCGGCGCAGAAACGCCGAAATTCAGCACCTGAGTCGAGATGTCCGGCGGCAAAAAGAAGAACGTGGTGTTGGGGTGTGCCGCTGCCAGCGTTTGGCGCAGCGAGCGCACATACTCGGCAGTCGAGCGATGGTGCTCTTTGAGTGCGATTAGAATCTCGCCGTCAGCCGAAGAGATCATCGTGCCATCACTCATCGATAGGTTGATCGCGCTCGCCCCCAAACCAATATTGCTGATCAGCTGATCCAATTCCGACGCCGGGATCGCAGTCTGAATCGTGCGCGAAAAGTCGCTGAAGCTCTGCTCTGTTTCCTCGATACGCGTCCCTGGGGCCACCCGCGCATGCAGCCGAATCAGCCCTGCGTCGACGCTCGGGAAAAAATCCTGACCAATCAGCGGCAGCAATGCGAGCGACGTCACCGCCAGCAGCGAAAAACCAACGATCGTCAGGCCCGCGTGGGCCAAAGCCCACGCGAGTGTGCCGTTATATGCCTCACTCAGACCAGCAAACCCACGCTCGAACCCGGCATGCACTTGGCTCCAGAGGCCTCGCGGGCGGTGACGCTCGCCGACGCGCGCCTCGAATTTCAGCAGATAGCTGACTAAGGTCGGCACCAAGGTGCGCGACAAGAAATACGAGGTGAGCATTGCGAACACGACCGCCAACGCGAGCGGCAAAAACAACGAACGCGCAGGTCCGGTGAGAAAAGCCACCGGCACGAATACGATGCAAATGCACAACGTGGAAACGAAGGCCGGCACCGCGATCTCACGAGCGCCGTCCAGGATTGCCCGTAGCGGCGCCTTATTTTGCGCCAGATTGCGATGAATGTTCTCGAGTTCGACGGTCGCGTCGTCGACCAGAATTCCCACCGCGAGCGACATTCCGCCGAGCGTCATCAAGTTCAGGCTCTGGCCAATCAAGCTCAAGGCGACGATTGAAACCAAGATGGACAGCGGGATCGAAACCACGACCACCAAAGTGCTCCGCCAGCTCCCCAAAAACAGCAACATCATCAGAGCGGTAAGCCCGCCGGCAATCGCGGCCTCGCGCACGACGCCGCTAATCGCCGCACGCACGAACACCGACTGATCGAACAAGGTCGAGACCTTGAGTTCTTTGGGCACGGTCTCGAGCACTGCAGGCAACGCCTCACGGATGCGCGTCACTACCTCCAACGTGCTGGCCCCGAGCGACTTGAGGATTGGCATGAGCACCGCGCGCCGGCCATGCGCATGCACGATGCTGGTTTGCGGCGCGAAGCCGTCTCGCACATTGGCGACGTCGCGCAAGAACACGGTCGTGCCGCGCACGGTGCGGATCGGAAGATCGTTCAGCTGCTCGATCGAGTCCGGGCTCCCATTCAGCAGCACGGGATACTCTTGGCTGCCGAGCTTGACCGATCCGGTGGGGAGCGTCAGATTCTGAGCGCTCACCGCGCCGATGACGTCGCGCGGCGACAGTCCCCAGCCGTACAGCTTCGACAAATCGAGATCGACCATGACCTGTCGCAGCTTGCCGCCGTAAGGCAATGGAAAGCCCGCCCCCTGCACGGTCGCGATCCCGGCGCGAACGTAGTTCTGACCATAATCGAAGAGCTGCTGTTCGCTCAGTTGCTCGCTTTCGACAGCGAGCTGCATCACCGGAGCGTTCGAAGCGCTGTAGCGCAAGATCAACGGCGAGCTCGCGCCGGGGGGCAAAGACCGCAACGCTTGCTGAGAGACCGCGGTGATCTGCGCTGTTGCCGCTTCGATCTTTGCGCCCGGGTGAAAGAAGATCTTGATCACCGAGACGCCCGTCAGGGTCTGACTCTCGGTGTGCTCGATGTCGCCAACTGTAGTGCTGAGCTGGCGCTCGAAGCCGGTCACGACCCGCTTCTCCATTTCGTCCGGTGGCAACCCTCCGTAGGTCCAAACCACCGCCACGACCGGAATATCGATCTCCGGCAGGATATCGCTGGGCATGCGCCGAATCGCGATCGCGCCCAAAAGCACAATCAGTACCGCCATTACAACGAAGGTGTACGGACGGCTGAGGGCAACTCGTACTAGCCACATTAGCAGAGAGTCGTCTATTATAAAAGACTACCCTCTGCAAGCACATACAACGTTACTGGTGGGCTCCGCCTTCGCCGCCGCTGCTCGCGCTTCCGTCGCCCGCTTCGCCGGCTGCGCCCGCGGCGCCACTGCCCCCGCCTTGACCCGCACCAGCACCGCCGCCCTTTCCTGCGGCCGCAGCACCTCGTCCACCGTACGCGGCACCGTTCCCGCCGTAGCCGCTGTCTATGTAGTTCGGGTACCAGGGAGGCGTAGGTACGTCGTTATTGCACCCCTCCAGAACCGAAGTGCCCCCGACCGTAATCAATGTACAAATCAAAGCAATACGCCAAGTGGTAGTCATGGGTTCTCTCTCGCCGAGCGCCGAATAGGACCGCGTCTCAGATCCTTCCGAGATTCACGAAGAAGTTGATGAAGCGGGGCGGATTGTAGCCCGCGTACCAGTACGGGTCCGCACCTGCATTCGTTGGATTGTAGCCTCCCGACTGACGGCGGCGCGTATTCAGCGCGTTGGTCACCGAGACGCCCGCAGACCAGCCCTCGTCTTCCGACGTGTAGTTGAACGTTCCGTTGAGGAACGCCTGTGTGGCCACCTGCGTCTGCGACGTATTGTAGATGTCCGTAAAATAGTGGGACTGGATCGGAACGTCCGCGCCGATGCGCCAGGTCCCCGGCATGGGCACCGGGATCTTGTAGTTCCCGTTGACGTTTCCTTGCCACGTCGGCGACAGCGGAAAGTCGAGCCCGAGCAGAGTCGTGCGCCCAGCCACGTTCGCCGGCAGGGTCGCCGTGAAGGTGTCGTACCCGGTCTTCAAATACGCAAGTGAGCCACCGAAGGTGAAGCCACGGACCGGATTCGTGTTGAGCTCGAGCTCTCCACCGTAGGTGTGGGCGTCACCCGCATTGATTAGAGAGCTGACTGGAGTGCCAAGTGCACCGTTGCTCGTCGCTCGCACTTGAATATCAGTGATCTGGTTATAGTAGGCGGCCAGATTGGCGGTGATGCGATTGTCGAAAAACGAGGACTTCCAACCGAGCTCGTAGGCATTGGTAAACTGCGGACGATACGGCGTGAGCGATCCGTTCTCCGAGGTGGCACGCAAGTCGTAGCCACCGCTCTTGAAGCCACGCGAATAGCTCGCGTAGCTGAGGATGTCCTTGGTGAGCTGAAAGCTCAAACCAGCCTTGGGCGTGAGCGCCGAGTAATTCTTCGGCTTGGCGTAGCTGTCGAACACGGTGGCATTGGGGCCGAAAATCGTGTCGAACAGAGCTGGATCGTTGTTGCCCGGTAAAGGGTAGATCAACGGTGAGTTGGCTTGCTGGTGGCCATGGTTTTCGAAACCACGGTGATCGAGCGTGTATCGTAGCCCCGCGGTGACCGTGAACGCGGTCGTCGCTTTCCAGTCCGCGTTGGCGAAGGCGGCGTAGCTCTGAGTCTTGAGGTAACTGTTCGCGTGCGTTTGCACACCGACGTTGTCGAGCGAGCTACCCGCCGACTGGCTCAAGCGGTCGTTGTGAAAGAACTCGTTGAAGTAGAACAAACCACCGACGAAGTTCAGCTTATCGAGATCACCGTTGATTAGGAATTCCTGCGTCTCGTAATTCTGGTTGAACCCGGCGTAGCTGTCGCCCTTGATCTGCGTCACGCCGTCGTTGTCGTAGTAAATGGGCCCATGCATGCCTCGCACCGCCGTGACCGACTTTAGGCTCCACTCATCCGTCAGATCGTACTTCAGCGTGAGCGAACCGCCGTACACGGTGGTCTCGTTGAGCGGGATTGTGTTCGACCAGGTCTGATCCGGGTTCGTCGGCTGCCCGCTATACTTGCCGTTGGGCTGATAGACGGGCGTGTAGTAGCTCGCTGTCGAGCGATCGAACATGATGTCACCCGCGAGGGTAACGCTGAAACGATCCGTGACTTGCGACTTGACCTTGCTGCGCAGCGCCCAGATGTCCAAGTCATTCACCCATTGGGCGAGCGGGATGGAGTACGTCCAGCCGCGGCGCTGATGACGAACCGCGGATACCGACGCATTCAGCTTGTTGTCGGGCAATATGCCGCCCGAGAGGCGCGCCTTGAGCAGCACGTTGTTGTAGTTGCCGAGCGTCACGCTCAGGCCAGCAGTACGCTCTGCCTTCGGCTCTTTGGTGATGAATCGAATCGCACCGGCCGCGGAATTGCGCCCGTACAACGTGCCCTGCGGTCCACGCAATACCTCCACGCGCTCGAGGTCCGGTGTGTCGTAGATCGAGCCGACTGACCGCGCAATGTAGACGTCGTCGACATAGAGCGCGACGGACGGCTCGGGATACGTGTCGATTTCGCCGATGCCACGAATCGAGAAGGTCTGAGTCGTGTAGGCCGTCGAGCGAAGCGGCAATGTCAGGCCCGGAACGCGACCAGAGAGATCACGAAAGTCCGCAATCTTTTTCTGTTGGATCGCGTCTTCACCGAACGCCGTAATCGCGATCGGCGTCTTTTG